>Ga0209257_1002004_pt1 | contig 21783 bp, 12 predicted proteins | sample AraplaCvi_mCL_r2_FD_184277 | JGI IMG/M metagenome (GOLD analysis project Ga0209257, IMG submission 184277) | Arabidopsis root microbial communities from North Carolina, USA - plate scrape MF_Cvi_mCL_r2 (SPAdes) (version 2) | ecosystem: Host-associated > Plants > Roots > Endosphere | place: USA...
CTCCGGGCCGAGGTCCGGGTTGCCGCCCTGGAGCAGCGGCAGCGAGGGTCGTCCGGTGCCGACGTTCGAGACGAAGGTCGTCGGGTTGTAGCCCGGGATCGCCGCCGCGCAGGTCACCCGCCGGGCCGCCTGCTGAGCCGCAGACGCGAGGCGGAAGTTGTCGCGGTCGCACGGGTCGACGGGCGGAGCCGCCGCCGAGGTGAAGTTCCGGCCCTGCGGCGCGAAGAGCTCCACGATGTTCGGCGCCCGCACGGCGGTCGCTTCTGTGGCGCGGAAGCGGATGTCCTTCACGGGGGCCCACTCGGCGTGGATACGCCACTGGTCGGTGCCGCCGATCGTCGAGTAGTCGGCGACGCGTCCGGCCAGCTCGATCGAGAACTCCTCGGCGAAGGGCAGATCCTTCAGGATCGGGATCCGCACCTCGGCATAGGCTTCCTTGGTGTCGTACTCGCCCTCACGCGTGCCGATGGCGTTGAAGAACAGGGCGCCCGTCGCGCTGAGCGGGTCCTGCACGAACTGGCTCTTCTCCTTGCGGTACTCGGCGCCGAAGGCGACGCCCACGGGACCGGCCGGCAGATCGAAGAGGTTGGTCGCGAAGTTCAGCCCCCCGACGGTCTGCGACAGCTGCTGGTCCGAGGTGGCGACGCCATTGGCCCACAGGACGGCTTCGCGCGATCCGCCGTTGACGAGGTCCCAGGGCGCGCAGCCGGCGGCGCGGGCGGCGGCGTCGCGGCAGACGACCTGGCCGTTGAGCAGGACGGCGTCGGTCGCCTGCTGCAGGCGGGCGATGTTCGCCACATTGTACGACGTCGTGGTGCCTTCCACCTTCGAGTACTGGATGTAGGCATCCACCTTCACGTCGCGGCCGAAGGTCTGGAACTGGCCCTCGATCCCGCCGGTGTAGCGCTGCTGTTCCCGCTCGGCCTTCACGTCGCGGCGGCCCAGCTCCAGGAAGGACTTGCCGACCGTGGCGGTGGAGCCCTGGGTCAGGGTCTTGCCGGCGGCCAGCCACTCCGAGCGCAGGGCTGCGGCGGTGGCGCCCGAGCCGTTCAGATAGGCGTTGTCGCCGCGCATCAGGATCGGCAGCGGGGCCGCGCCGTTCGTGCTCGAGAAGGTCGGCGAGAAGTAGCCATAGCCGGAGCCGTGCAGATAGGAGACGTCGGCGAACGCCTTCCAGTGCTCGGTGATCTTGTAGTCGACATAGCCTCGCACGACCTGCCGGTTGCTCTTGCCTTGCAGGGCGTCAAAGATGCCGCCGTAGAACAGGGCTTCGTCCTGGCAGCTCGGCAGCACGGTCACCGGCGAGCAGGCGGCGGAGAGGCGGACCACGCGGGTCGGATCGCGGGTGTCCAGCGTCACGGCGCGCGGCGCGGAGACGCCGTTGGTGACGACGTTGCCGAAGTGGAACGTCGGCGTCGGGCCCGTGGTCGAGCGCGAGTTCGTGATGATCGACTGCGGGGTGGCCGTGGTGTCGCGGCGGATGCCCGGAATGGCCCAGTCGCGGTCCTTTCGCATGATCGCGCCCTGGCTGGCGAACTCGCCGCCGATCAGCACGTTCAGCCGGTCGTCGAAGAACTTCTTGCCCCAGTTGAAGCCGAAGCGGTTCTCTTCGCCGTCGCCTTCCTCAGTGGTGCCGGCCTGCAGATCGATCTCGAGGCCGTCCTGCTCCTTCTTCATGATGAAGTTGACGACGCCCGAGATGGCTTCCGAGCCGTACACGGCCGAGGCGCCGCCGGCGATGGTTTCGATCCGCTCGACCATCAGCGAAGGGATGGTGTTCAGGTCGACGGCCGGCGAGCTGGCGTCAGAGAACGGCAGGCGACGGCCATCCATCAGCACCAGGGTCCGCGTGGGGCCCAGGCCGCGGATGTCGGCCCGGGTCTGGCCGGCGAGGAACAGCGTGGACGAGGAGTTCTGCGAGTTGGTCGCCGGGTTGATCACCGGCTGCTCCAGCAGGATGTCGCCCAGCGAAACCTGGCCCTGCTCGCGGATCGACTGAGCGGTCACCACCGACAGCGGCTGCGGCGAGGAGAAGGTGTCGCGGCGGATGCGCGAACCGGTGACGACGATTTCGCCCACGTCGACGCCTTCGCCGGCGGTCTGAGCTTGGGCAAAGGTCGGCGCAGCGAACAGGCTGGCCGAGGCGGCTGACGCGAGCAGCGCGCTTCGAAGCATGGTGTTCATTTGGACTTTCATTCTTACGGCCCCCCGGCCTGGGAACGGGTTTTTCAGGCGCGTCGGGCGATGCCGACGCGTGTCTCCTTCAGGCGCACGACCTCACGGCGTCGGCGTCGTTGAACGACGACGGGCAGGAAGTCCTCCACCTGACGGTGAGCGCGATAGCTGTCACGCACGCGACACGCGAGCAACGAAAAGCCGCCACAGTCGCGACGAACGGTCATGAAACATCACGGTTTTTCGAAGATGTGCGGCGAAGGCGCCACACATCGGCCATCTACGGCAAAGCTATGCCTTTGATGGTTAACGGCCGGTCGGCCGACTCACCGGATGTGAGCGAGCGCCGCGGCGATTTCCTCGACGGCCGCCTCGGTCGTGGCCCAGGAGCACATGAAGCGGACCGAGCCGTCGAGGAAGCGGTAGACGAACCATCCGGCGGCGTGCAGCGCCGCCAGCCGCGCCTCGTCCATCTCGACGAAGACCGCATTGGCTTCAACGGGATGCGTCACCCGGAAGGGCATCAGGCCGGCCAGCTTGCGGGCCATGGCGTTGGCGTGCTCGGCGTGGCGAACCATGGCTTGGCCGGCCAGCATGCCGATGAAAGGGGCGGCGTAGAACCGGCCCTTGGACGGAAGTTGTCCGGCCTGTTTCAGCCGTGCGTCAAAGCGGCGGGCCAGCGCGCGGTCGAAGATCACCACCGCCTCAGTCGGCGGCATCCCCGCCTTCGTCCCGCCGACAACCAGGATATCGACGCCCAGACCGGCGATGGCCTTCAGGTCGAAGCCAGTCGCCGCGGCGTTGGCCAGGCGGGCGCCGTCCAGGTGCACGCCGTAGCCCTTGGCCTTGACCGGCGCGGTCAGCGCGCGGACTTCGTCGGCGGTATAGACCGTGCCGTATTCGGTGGCGTTGGTCAGCGACAGCGCCGCCGGCGACTGGCGGTGCGACAGGTCGGGCGCGTCCAGCGGTCCGGCCAGCGCGGCGGGATCGATCTTGCCCGAGGCGCCCGGCAGGCCCACCAGCCCCAGCCCGTGGCCGAACAGGCCCGGGGCGCCGGTCTCGTCGGTGCAGATGTGAGCGTGCTCGTGCGCCAGCACCGCCTCGAATGGCCGGCACAGGGCCGCCAGCGACACGGCGTTCGCCGCCGTCCCCGACGCCACGAAGCGCACCTCCGCGTCGGCGTCCAAGGTCTCGCGCAGCAGGTCCGCGGCCCGCGCGCTGACCGGGTCGGTCCCGTAGCCGGAGGTGAAACCAGTATTGGCCGCGACGATCGCCTCCATGGCCTCGGGCGCGGCGGGGGCGGTGTTGTCAGACGCGAAGTCGTAGCGGGCCATGGCACGGCTTGTAGCCTCAGACCCTCTCACTCGTCATCCCACGGTCAGCCGCAGGCTGATCCGGGGGACCCAAGCCGCGGTTGGAAACGTCAGCCGTGCGCGCGCGCCCAGGCCCGCACCTCGTCGACGAACAGGTCCGGTTCCTCCATCGCCGCGAAGTGGCCGCCGCGGGGCATTTCGGTCCAGCGGACGACGTTGTAGGCGCGCTCGGCGAACGAGCGGGGCGGAGCGGAATAGAGGGGCTCGCCGGGGAAGTTCGCGAAGGCCGTCGGCGTCTCCAGCCGCTCGCCGGGGGCGAAGGCCAGGCCGCCTTCCTCCACCAGGCCGCGGTAATACCAGGCGCCCGAGGTGAAGCTGCCGGTCATCACATAGAGCATGATGTTGGTGAGCAGCCGGTCCTTCGGATAGGCCTCGTCCATCGACTTGGTCCGAAGGTCGGACCAGTCGTGGAAGCGCTCGGCGATCCAGGCGGCCTGGCCCACGGGGTTGCCGGCGCCCATCCAGGCGATGGACTGCGGTTTGGAGACCTGAAGGCGGAAGTAGGCGCCCATCACCTCCATGGCGGCGGCCTGCTTGGTGGCCCACGCGACCTCGGCTTCGCCGGTCGGGCCGCCGTGCGGTCGGAAACCCAGCATGTTGAGGTGGATGGCTCGCGCGCTGGCCCCGTGATCGCGGCCCAGCCAGGAGGTGACCATAGCGCCCCAGTCGCCGCCCTGCGCCAGGTAGCTGGAATAGCCCAGCACCTGGGTCATCAGGGTGTTGAACAGCCGTGCCGTGGTCCGCTGGCCGATCGGCCGGACGGGCTTCGACGAGAAGCCGAAGCCGGGCAGGGACGGGACCACCAGGTCGAAGGCGTCGGCCGGGTTCCCGCCGAAGCGGGACGGGAACGCCAGTTTTTCGATCACCTGCCAGAACTCGTAGTGCGACCCCGGCCAGCCGTGGGTGACGATGAGGGGACGGCTTCCGCCCGCCTCGCCAATGACATGCAGGAAGTGGAGGTCGTAGTCCTCGACCCGCGCGGTGAACTGCGGAAACCGGTTGAGGTCGGCCATGGCCGCGCGCCAGTCGTAGGCGTCGGTCCAGTGCGCGCAGAGCGCCTTCAGGTAGCCGGCGTCGCAGCCATAGGCCCAGCCGTCCGGAACCTCAGGCGCGGGCGGCCACGGATAGGCGCGCACCTGGTCCAGCACCTTGCCGACCTCGGCCTCCGTCCACGCGACCTCAAAGGGTTGAATGTCCGCCACACGCGCCTCCCGTTTGCAGGAGGGGACCCTCGCAGGTTTCCCTGCGCGGCGGTCAAGGGCGGCTCGCGCCAAAGCTCAACCGTCACGAAAACCCAATCGAACGGTCACCGATCGCCGGTACGCCCCCTCCGGGGATTTCATCGGGAGGGGTTCAGGATGTCGCGCGCTCATTGGCTTGCGCTCACCGTTTCAGCCTTGGCGCTGGCCGCGGCGAGCGGGGCGCAGGCCCAGTCGGCGGCCTATAACGCGCCGAACTTCATCAACACGCCGGATCCGGTGTCGGTGAGCCTGAACGGCTCGATCTTCGTGAACCAGGGCCTGGTGGGCACGGTGCGCCTGCCGGCCAACCTGCACGACTTCAATGGCGAGACCCTGGGCTCGTTCTCGGGCATGTCCATCGACCTCGCGAGCTGGCGGCGGCTGGCCGACGGGTCGTACACGACGGCGCTGTTCACCCTGCCGGACCGCGGGCCGAACAACATCGGCGGCTTCACCACGACCAACTACGCGGCCCGCCTGAACCGCTTCACGATGACGCTGAACCCTTACACGGGGACGACCGCGCTCGCGTCCAACGTCCAGCAGGGGACCCTGACCCAGGCGGGCGGCTTCCTGCTGCGCGACTCCACCGGCCAGGTCTTCACCGGGCGCGACCCCCAGGCCGGCGTCATCGTGCGCGACGGGATCACCTCTCCGACGCCGCCGGCCGGGGACGCCGGCGCCGGCAAGATCGCCGTCGATGCGGAGGCGGTGACGTTCCTGCGCGACGGCAGCTTCTACGTCAGCGACGAGTACCAGGCGGCGATCCTCTACTTCGACGCCAGCGGCCGCCAGATCGGCGCGATCCAGGCGAACCCCGACCTGCTGCCGCGCGTGAACGGCCAGATCAACTTCAACGGCACGAACGACGCCCCGCTGGTTCCGGGGACGACGGGCCGCCGGTCGAACCAGGGCCTCGAGGGCTTGTCGGTGTCGCCGGACGGCAAGCGCCTGTTCGCCGTGCTGCAGAGCGCCACGCTGCAGGACAATCCCACCAACGTCGCCGTCCGCCGCAACAACACCCGCGTGCTAGTCTACGACATCGGCGCCAACCGCACGCCCACCGTGCCCGTGGCCGAGTACGTGCTGCAGCTGCCGGTGTACAACAACAGCGCCACAGGCACGGGGAACGTGAACGCCACGGCCGCCCAGTCCGAGGTGCTGGCGCTGAACAACACCCAGTTCCTGGTGCTCTCGCGCGACGGCAACGGCCGCGGCACCAACGGCAACGCCAACCAGATCGCCTTCAAGAGCGTGCTGCTGGTCGACGTGACCGGCGCCACCAATATCGCCGGCACGCCGTACTCGACCGGGACCACCCCGATCTCGACGACCGCGGCGGCCAACGGCTCGGGCGCGCTAGCCGCGGGCATCGTTCCGGTGCGGCAGGTCGAGCTGGTGAATATGCTGAACACTGCCCAGCTCACCCGGTTCGGCGTCAACACCAAGACCAATCCCAGCGTGCAGTACACGCTGTCGGAGAAGTGGGAGGCCATGGGCCTGGCCCCCGTCCTCGATGAGAGCAAGCCGCACGACTTCTTCCTGCTGATCGGCAACGACAACGACTTCGTCTCGGACGACATCGACGCGGCGGGCGTCACCAACGCCAATGCGGCGCTGAACAGCGCGAGCGCGGGTGTGGGCAACAACGACAACGTCATCATGGTCTACCGCCTGACCCTGCCGACCTACATCGATCCGCAGGCGCTGGCGTTCCTCCAGGCCACGGCGCCGCTGGCCATGAGCGCCATGCGGACCGTCTCCGTGCGAATGGGCGCGGCCCCGATGTTCGCCGGCCAGCAGAGCCTCTCGGAGACGCGCCACGCGGCGGCGGCGGGCGCCGAGGTCGGCGGCTGGCGCGGTTGGGCCCAGGGCGGCTTCGACCGCGTCGCCACGCCCCGCGACGTGGCCCGCATCGACGCCGGCGGCTTCTCCCTCGGCGTGGAAGGCGGCTCCTCGACCCTGCGCTACGGCGTGGCGCTCTCGGGCTCGCACTACGACAGCGACAGCGACTCGGGCTTCGACCTGGACGGTGACAGCTATGCGGCCAGCCTGTTTGCGGCCGTCCTGTCTCCCGCCGGCTTCTGGGCCCAGGGCGCCGTCTCGGCCGGCAAGGTGGACATGGACGTCAGCCGCCCGGCCGCCTACGGCCAGACCGCCACCGGCAAGGCCGAAGGCTGGACTTATGGCCTCGACCTGCAGGCCGGCTACGCCTTCGACCTGGGGACGGCCAAGATCGGCCCCTACGCCGAGGCTCTGTTCACCCAGGCCCGCCTGGACTCGTACCAGGAGCACGGCGCCTCGGTGAGCAATGGGGTGATCCCCGACGACAACTTCAAGAGCGCCGAGGCCACGCTTGGGCTCGAGGCTGCGTTCACCGGCTGGGGCGGCGTCCGGCCGACGGTCCGGCTGGGCTACACCTGGGTTCGTGAGGGCGGGGACGAGGTGGCGACGCTGGGCCTGATCGACCTGCCCAATTCGGTGGACAATATCCGCCTGCCCAGCGGCGAGGACGACTTCGTGAGCGCCCAGGCCGGCCTGGAGGGCGAGGTCGGCGGCTTCGGCTGGCGGGCGGGCGTGACCGTGCGCGACACCGAGGGCGACATGTCGGGCGGCGCCTGGATCGGCGTCACCCGGCGCTTCTGACCGGCGGAGGGCCGGGCGCGCCTACGCGTCCGGCTTCAAGCCCTTGGCCAGGGTGGCGCTGAGCTGGTGGTGCAGGTCGCGGGCCGACCCGGCCGGCAGCTTGCCGGCCATCTCCAGCACGACCACCCCGTGGGTCGCGGCCCAGAACATGGCGCCGATCTGTTCAGGGTCGCCGGCCATCTCCCCGGCGGCGATCTGGTCCTTGACCCAGGCCGTCTGGGTCTCGTGCGCCCGCCTCCCGGCCTGCTCCAGCTCGGGGTAGCCGCTGTCGCCGATCGGCTGGTTCAGGTCGAACATCAGCTTGTAGGTGTGGGGATGCTCGAACGCGAAGCGGACGTAGGCGTCGCCCACCGCCGCGGCCTTGGCCCGCGCGCTCTTGGCGCCGTCCCGGGCCTCTTCCAGCGCCGCGGCGAACTGGTTGAAGCCGTTGGTCCGCACCGCCGCCAGGATGTCGTCCTTGTCGGCGAAGTAGCGATAGGGGGTCATCGGCGAGACGCCCAGTTCGGACGCCAGCTGGCGCATGGTCACCGCGTCCGGGCCCTTTTCGGCGAACAGCCGCTCGGCGGCGGCGCACAGGCGCTCGCGGAAGTCGGCGACATCGGTCTCGGTCAGGACACGCGGCATTCGACTCGTCTGCTGAAGAAAACGCTTGCCAAGGGGTACGGCCTCCAGCATAAATTTACAACGTAAGTTACGCAAGCCCTTTGGAGGAGGCGACCATGGACGGTGATGTGCGCATCAATCCGTATCTGGCGGGGAACTATGCCCCGGTGCGTTCGGAGGACGACTTCGACCTGGCGGTGAAGGGCGAGATCCCGGCCGGCCTGCGCGGCGCGCTGTTCCGCATCGGTCCCAATCCGCAGTTCGAGCCCCGCGACCCCAACCACCACTGGTTCGGCGGCGACGGCATGGTCCACGGCTTCTATGTGGCCGACGGCAAGGTCGCCTACCGCAACCGCTATGTGCGGACGCCCAAGTGGCAGCTCGAAAACGAGCATGGCCGTTCGCTGTTCGGAAGCTTCGGCAATCCCATGACCACCGACCCGATCGCGCTCGGCAACGAGGGCGGGGTCGCCAACACCAACATCGTCTGGCACGCCGGCAAGCTGCTGGCGCTGGAGGAGGCGCATCACCCGTTCGCGATGGACCCGAAGACCCTGGAGTCCAAGGGCTACGACCGCGAGTTCAAGGGCAAGGTCACCGCCCACCCGAAGATCGACCCCAGGACCGGCGAGATGTTCTGGTTCGCCTATGGCGTCGGCGAGATGCCGCTGTCGGCGGGCATGAGCTACGGCGTCACCGCCGCCGACGGTTCACTGGTCCGCCGCCAGGAGTTCCAGGCGCCCTTCGGCTGCATGGTCCACGACTTCATGGTCACGCAGAACCATGTGCTGTTCCCGGTGCTGCCGCTGACGTCCAGCCTGGAACGCGCCATGAGCGGCAAGCCCGCCTTTGCCTGGGAGCCGGAGAAGGGCTCCTACGTCGGCGTCATGCGCCGCGACGGAGATGTCGCCTCGATCCGCTGGTTCAACACCGAGGCCTGCTACGTCTTCCATCCGCTGAACTCGTGGGAAGAGGGCGGCAAGATCTTCTGCGACGTGATGCGCTACGACGTGGCGCCGCTGTTCCCCAAGGCCGACGGCTCGCCGGGCGAGAAAGCGGCGGCCCGGCTGGTGCGCTGGACCTTCGACCTGGACGGCGCCTCCGACGCGATCAAGGAAACGCCGCTTGACGACCTGGACGGCGAGTTCCCCCGCGTCGACCCGCGCGTCGAGACCCTGAAGCACCGCCACGGCTGGTACGCCGCCGACCCGACGGGCAGCGGCACCATCCGCCAGTCCGCCATCGCCCACATGGACTTCCAGACGGGCGAGCGGCAGGTCTACGAACTGAGCGGCGGCGACGCCACGTCCGAGCCGGTGTTCGTGCCGCGCTCGGCGGATGCGGCGGAAGGCGACGGCTGGGTGACCGCGGTGGTCTACCGCGCCGGCGAGGACCGTTCGGACCTGCTGGTGTTCGAGGCCCAGGACATCGCCAAGGGACCGCTGGCGATCGCAGAAATGCCGCGTCGGGTGCCGTTCGGCTTCCACGGCAACTGGGCGGCGATCGGGTAAGGACCCTCCACCTGCTCGTCATCGCCCGGCCCTCCGGACGCGGATACGCGTCCGGAATCTTGGCTGGGAACGGGGGGCGGCCCATGAACACCGATGTGGCCGACAAGATCGCGGCGGCGCCGACGCAGGCTCCCGTTCGACGCGGAGATCATGGGGGGCCCGGACAAGCCGGGCCGACGAGCTATGATTTTGGATTGTATTGAGCCTCGCTCTGGAGATCGGACATGACCGGCTGGGACCTGCTCGTCGACCGCGGCGACCTTCGCAAGACCGCGCTCGCCCAGACCGATACCGACCTGGAGCTCGCCGATGGCGAGGCGCTGCTGGAGGTCGAGAGCTTCGCGCTCACGGCCAACAACGTCACCTACGGCGCCGTCGGCGACCAGATCGGCTACTGGAAGTTCTTCCCGGCGCCCGAGGGGCAGGGGCGGATCCCGGTGTGGGGCTACGCCCGCGTCGTCCGCTCCAGCGCCGCCGACGCGCCGGAGGGCCTGCGGCTCTTCGGCTACTGGCCCATGTCGAGCCACACCGTGGCGCGGCTGGAGAAGCGTCCGGCCGGCTATGTGGAGACCTCGGCCCACCGCGCCGAGCTGCCACCCACCTACAACGCCTACCAGGAAGCCCCGCCCGCGGCCGACGACGATTGGCGCTCGCTGCTGCGGCCCCTGCTCATGACCAGCTTCCTGCTGGACGACCAACTCGCCGAGGCCGCGCCGAAGACCCTGGTGCTCTCCAGCGCCTCCAGCAAGACCGCCATGGGCCTGGCGTGGCTTGCCCGCAAGCGCGGGATCACGGTGATCGGCCTGACCTCGCCGGCGCACATCGGCCTGCTGCGGACCCTGGGGCTCTACGACGAGGTCGTGGCCTACGATGCGATCCGCGGCCTGAAGGTCGAGGCGCCCGCCGCCTATGTCGACTTCGCCGGCCGCGGCGCCGTGACCAGGGACGTTCACGAGACCCTGGGCGAAGCGCTGCAGACCAGCCTGGTCGTCGGCGTCACCCACTGGGACGCCATGGGCGGCCCGCCGCAGACGACAGGTCCGACGCCGGTGTTCTTCTTCGCCCCCGACCGAATCCGCCAGCGGATGAAGGACTGGGGCCCGGCCGAGCTGGGCGCCCGCTTCCAGGCGCAGCTGAAGGACTTCATCGCCGGCAACACCTGGCTGACGCTGAAACACCACACCGGCCCGGAGGCCCTGCAGGCGCTCTACGCCGAGGTGGTGGGCGGCAAGGTGAGCCCCGACGAAGGGCATATCGTCCGGCCGCGGTAACCTGCCGCGCTCCCCACATTCGCGGGGATGCGCGGGGTCAGCCCTGGAACTCCACCGTCTGCAGCGACGCCGGCGTCGTCGGCGCCAGGATCACGCGCACCCGCAGCGTTCCGCGATCGCACGGGAAGCTCAGCATCCCTGACATGGCGTTGTCGGCGGTAATCGGCTCGGCGGCGCGGCAGGCGCCCAGCTTCGCCTTCAACGCCCGCAGTTCGGCATTGCGGCGCGGGGCGTCGCGGTCCAGCAGGACGTTCATGGCCAACGCCTCGCGGACGGCCAGGACGTCGCCCGCCGCATAGATCCGCTGCACCGCGGCGGCCATGGCCTGCAGCCCGGCGCTGGGCGGCGCCTGGCGCACCGGGAATGCCCCGCTCTTCACCAGGGCGATCGCGCCGTCCCGCACCACGCCGCTCACCGGCGCATAGGTCAGGTTCGAGAAGGCGAAGACGCCCACGCCGCGCTCCGGCAGCATCAGGACGTTGGAGCCGTAGCCCGGCAGGCCGCCGGAATGGGTGAAGTGCGGGCCCAGCACGCAGTCGGAATAGGCGATGGTCCCCATCCCGTAGGTTCGCGCCCGGTCGCAGTCGTTCGGGTCGGCCCGGTTGGCGCGGCTGGCCACGCCCGCCAAGTTCTGGCCGCGTACGATCTCGCGGATGGTCGACCGCTTGAGGATGCCGTCCTCGGCCCCGTCGCGCGGCGGCCAGGCGGCGAGCTCCCAGGCCATGTAGCGGGCGTAGTCGTTGGCGGTGGTCATCAGCCCGCCCATGGCCCCGAACGCGCCGGGGCCCAGGGCCGGCTCCTCAACCCACTTGCCGTCCTGCCAGCGGTAGCCCACGGCCAGCCGTCCCTTGGGCGCCGCCGCGAGGTCGTAGCCCGTCGAGGTCATCCCCAGCGGCTTCAGGAAGGCGTCCTCGATGTAGTCCGCATAGTTGCGGCCCGAGGCGTTGGTCACCGCCCGCCCGGCCAGGGCGTAGCCGAGGTTGGAATATTCGAACGCCATCCCCGGCGCCCGCGAGAACGGCACGCCGGCGGCGACGAACTTCGTGAAGTCCGCCTCGCTCATCGGCAGCTGGCGGTCCCCCCAGGGGTCGTCGGTGACGAAGCCGGCCGAATGGGTCAGCAGGTCGCGCACCGTGATCTTCGGGCTGTCGGTGGTGGGGTATCTGAGCGACGCCAACTCGGGGATGACCGTCTCGGCCGGGGCGTCGAGTCGCAGCTTGCCCTCGTCGCGCAGCTTCAGCGCCGCAAGCGCGGTGAAGTTCTTCGACATGGAGGCGATGCGGAACACGCTGTCCCGCGTCACCGGCGTGTTGGTCCGCAGGTCCTGGACGCCGACGGCGCGGACATAGGCCAGCTTGCCGTCCACCACCACGCCGTAGACCAGCCCCGGGGCGTGGCGGTCCTGCATGAAGGTGTCGAACAGCGGGTCCAGTTTCGCGAAGGCGACCTGCTGCGCCTCGGTCTGCGCGGCCGCCGGCGTCGCCAGCCCCACCGCGATCGCCAGCGCCGCCGCCACGCGCTTCAGGACACCCATGCGCTCCTCCCCCAGCCAGAGCCTGCGATGCGACTCATTCCGCCGCCGCAAGTCAAGGCGACCGGGCTGCGGGGCGGCGACAGGCGTTGCGCCAGGTTCGTATAAACGTGTTGCATAAATACTGGACTCTTCCGTCGCGTGACGGCAAAGCTTGGGCGCTCACGGGGGAGTTCAGGAGACCAGTATGCCTACCTCAGATTCCGGTAACGCCATCTCCAGCGGGACGACGCCGATCGTCGGCGTCGCGCCTACGCTGCCGGTGGACGCCGTTCCCATGCCCATGCCGATCGCACCGGGCGAGCCCAATCCGGCCGGCGACGCGCGCCTGCGTATCGTGGCGGGGACCGAGGGCGACGACCGCCTGGTGCTCGACGGCCGGGTGGCCTTCGGCGCAGGTGGGAATGACACCTTCGTCCTCACCTCCACCCAGGACGACCCGGACGGCCCCGAACACCTCGGGACCATCATGGACTTCCAGGACGGCGACAAGCTCGACCTCAGCCAGCTGGGCGACAAGGCCGCCATCCTCGGCCGCGACGCCGCCGGCAAGGGCGGCGAACGCGTCTCCATCGACTACGACGGCGACGGCAAGGAAGACGGCTTCGTGATCGTGCACGCGAACGGCGTCCCTGCCGACGACGACACCGGCGTGGTCTCGCCGCTGCCGGGCGATGCCGAGCCCCACATCCTGCCGTTCCCGCTGCCGGGCGACGCGGAGGGCGAATTCCACATCCTGCCCTATCCCATGCCGGGCGACGGCGTGGTGACCATCCTGCCGGGCGTGAGCATCGACGTGACCGACCTCGGCGGCGAGCCGGGCTCCATCTCGCCGAGCGCCATCCTGCGCTTCGCCTCCCCCGACTGGATCGGCTAGAGCCCGCCCCGGTCGGCTTGAGGCAAGCCAACCGGGATTGCGCCTTGCGGTTTGTTGCCAAGCCTCCCGGCCGCGGGCATGTCCTGTGGCCGGGAGGCCCCACATGACCAGAATGCTCTTGGGCGCCGCAGTTGCGCTCATCCTGGCGGCTCCGGCCCAGGCGGCCGGTCCGGACTTCAGCGACAAGCAGGACTACGCCTTCGCCGAGCGGGGCTTCGTCGCCACCCGGGCGGACCCGAAGATCGTGGCCGAGGACGGCCGGCTGGTGGCCGACCTTTCCGCCTACGACTTCCTGAAGGGCCCGGCGCCCGCCAGCGTGAACCCCAGCCTCTGGCGCCAATCCGGCCTGTTGGCGAAGCACGGCCTGTTCGAGGTGGCCAAGGGCGTCTGGCAGGTCCGCGGTTTCGACGCCGCCAACGCCACCTTCATCGCCGGCAAGACGGGCTGGATCGTCATCGATCCCCTGACCGCCACCGAGACCGCCAAGGCCGCGCTCGATCTCGCCAACGACAAGCTCGGCGCGCGTCCCGTCGTGGCCCTGATCTACACCCACAGCCACGTGGACCATTTCGGCGGGGCGCGCGGCATGGTCGCCCAGGCCGACGTCGACGCCGGCAAGGTGCAGGTGATCGCGCCGGCCGGCTTCCTGGAGCATGCGGTCAGCGAGAACATCATCGCCGGCGCCGCCATGGGCCGCCGGGCCGGCTTCCAGTTCGGCATCGGCACGCCCAAGGGCCCGACCGGCCAGGTGGGCGTCGGCATCGGCACGGCGGTCGCCACCGGGACCCAGAGCCTGATCCCGCCGAATGTGCAGATCGGCGAGAGCGGCCAGACCCTCACCGTCGACGGCGTGCGCATCGAGTTCCAGCTGACGCCCAACACCGAGGCGCCGGCCGAGATGAACCTCTACCTGCCGGACCTGAGGGTGCTGGACCTGGCCGAGAACGCCAACGCCACCATGCACAATGTGCTGACCCCGCGCGGCGCCCTGGTGCGCGACGCCAAGGAGTGGGCCGGCTACCTCACGGAATCCATCCAGCTCTACGGCGACAAGACCGACGTCCTGATGACCAGCCACGGCTGGCCGCGCTTCGGCCGGGGCGAGATCGGCGACTACCTCGAGAAGCACCGCGACGCCTACAAGTACCTGCACGACCAGTCGGTGCGGATGATGAACGACGGCCTGCTGCCAGCCGAGATCGCCAACCGGATCCGGCTGCCCGAGGCGTTGGACGCGGAGTGGTACAACCGCGGCTACTATGGGACGATGAGCTTCAACTCCCGGGCGGTCTACCAGCGCTACATGGGCTGGTACGACGCCAACCCCGTCCACCTGGCGCCGCTGGAGCCGGCGGACGAGGCCGCCCGCTACGTGGCCATGATGGGTGGCCCGGAGAAGGTGCTGGCCGCGGCACAGGCCGCCTACGACAAGGGCGACGACCGCTGGGCGGGCGAGCTGGCCAACCGGCTCGTCTACGCCGACGCCGGGAACGCCGCCGCGCGCGAGCTGCTGGCGAAGACCTACGACCGCCAGGCCGTCGCCGCCGAGAGCGCCATCTGGCGCAACATGTACCTCACCGGCGCGCGCGAGCTACGCTCCGGCGTGCAGGCCGGGGCCGGGCAGACGGCCTCGTTGGACGTCATCCGCAACACGCCCACGCCGATGCTGCTGGATCTGCTGGCCGTGCGCCTGGACCCCGCCAAGGCCAAGGGCGGCCAGGTCGTCGTCGACCTGGTCTTCCCCGACCGCAAGGAGCGCTTCCGCGTCCGCGTGAAGCACGACGTGCTCATCTACGAGGCCGACCCGAAGGGTGGGAAGCCGGACGGCGTCTTCACGCTGCCGCGCTCCCAGTTCCTCACCGGCGCCCTGGCCGGCGCCGACCTCGCGGCCACGGCGACGGAGGGCGACAAGGCGGCGCTGGGCAAGCTGCTGGGCATGCTCTCCGCGCCAAGGCCCGGATTCCCGATCGTCACAAGGTGAACATCCTTCTCCCCTTGCGGGAGAAGGTGGCAGCCGCAGGCTGACGGATGAGGGGTTGCGCCGACGTCCGGTCATGACGGCGCAGGTCGCTTTGGATGGATGGCGGAGTGCGACCCCTCATCCGACCTGCTCCGCAGGCCACCTTCTCCCGCAAGGGGGGAAGGACGTTTGACGTCCACTTCCCATCGACTGGACCGTGACAATGGCGCGGCCGCAGGCTATGGACGGCGCACCATGACCCTGCGCCTCGCCCTCACCTCGAAGGTAGCCGCCGCCCTTTCGGGGCGTCGCGAGGTCGTGCGCAGCTAGGCTGCCCGCTTCCCACCGATCCCCCGCAAACCCCGCGGATGGATCGGCAAGCACCCCCTCCATCCGCCGCCCGATGGAGACCCGCATGAACCCCTGGACCGACCGCTTCAGTGAACGGATGGCGCACGTCCGCGCCTCCGAGATCCGCGAGCTGCTCAAGCTCCTGGATCAGCCCGACATCCTGTCCTTCGCCGGCGGCATCCCCGACCCGGCGCTGTTCCCGATCGCGCGCATCGCCGAGCTGTACGCCGAGGTGCTGGCCGACGCCGGGGAACAGGCGCTGCAGTATTCCGTGAGCGAGGGTTTCGCGCCGCTGCGCCGCTGGATCGCCGAGCGGATGACCGCCGACGGCGTCCACTGCGACGAGGGCAATATCGTCATCACCGCCGGCTCGCAGCAGGCGCTGGACCTGATCGGCAAGCTGTTCCTGACCGCGGGCGACACCATCATGGTCGAACGGCCCACCTACATGGGGGCTCTGGGGGCCTTCAACGCCTACCAGCCCGCCTACGCCGACCTGGCGGGCGACATCCCGGCGAATGCGCGCGTGGCCTACCTCGTCCCCGACTTCGCCAACCCTTCGGGCCGCACCATGCCGAAGCGCGAGCGCGAGGCGCTGCTGGACCGCGCCGCCGCCCACGACCTGGTGGTCGTCGAGGACGGCGCCTATCGCGAGCTCCGCTTCGCCGGGACGGACGAACCGTCACTGCTGGCGCTGGACGTGGCCCGGTCCGGGTCCGTCGAGGCGGCGCGTACCCTCTTCTGCGGCACCTTCTCCAAGACCCTGTCGCCGGCGCTGCGCCTGGGCTGGGTCTGTGCGCCCACGGCGGTGATCGACAAGCTGGTCCTGCTGAAGCAGGGCTGCGACCTGCACGTCTCCACCATCAACCAGATGGTCGCCGCCCGCGTGATCGCGGACGGTTACGACATCCACCTCGAGCGCCTGCGCGGCCACTATCGCGACCGCTCGGCGGCCATGCAGACGGCGCTGGCCCGCCACATGCCCATGGGCGTCACCTGGTCGAAGCCGCAGGGCGGGATGTTCGTCTGGCTGCAGCTGCCCGAGGGCCTGGACGGCGCCCAGCTGCTGGAGGACGCCCTGGCCGACGAGCGCGTGGCCTTCGTCCCCGGCGCGCCGTTCTTCGCCACGGACGCCCAGGCCCACACCCTGCGCCTCAGCTATTCCCTGCCGTCGCCGGCCGACATCGACGAGGGCGTGCGCCGGCTGGCCCGCGTGATCGAAGGCCGCCTGGCCTACGCGGGGTCGAATGCCGCGCGCGCGGCGACGAGACGGGCGTAGAGCCGATCCAGCCGCCCTTCTCCCCTTGCGGGAGAAGGTGTCGCCCGCAGGGTGACGGATGAGGGGTCACGCTCCGTTGTCCGGCTCAGCGCGCGCCGCAGGCGCGTCATCGCGGCTGGCAGGCCAGGCCACCTTCTCCCGCAAGGGGAGAAGGATCCGCGTGCGGCGCCTAGACCAGCGCCCCGTGGCAGTGCTTGAACTTCTTGCCCGAGCCGCAGGGGCAGGGGGAGTTGCGGCCGGTGTCCTGCCAGCCGTCGGGCAGGGCGGTCACCGGCAGGGCCTGGCGCTGTTCGGCTGCGACGCTGTCCGGCAGGAAGCCGCGTTCCAGCTCGTTCTCGCCGGTCAGCGGGTCGAGGTGCACCTCGAACGTCTGCGGCGACTGCATGGGCGGCGGTTCCTCGAACGCGAACTCCACCGTCATCAGCCAGCGGGTCACGTTCTGGCGCAGGTCCACCAGCAGCTTCTCGAACAGCGAGAAGGCCTCGGTCTTGAACTCGTTCAGCGGGTCGCGCTGGCCATAGCCGCGCAGGCCGATCACCGTGCGCAGGTGGTCGATGTGCATCAGGTGCTCGCGCCACTGCAGGTCGATGGTCTGCAGCAGGAAGCTCTTCTCGATGTTGCGCATATGGTCGCCGACCATGGTGTTGCGTTCGGCGGCGCGGGCCTCGGCGGCGGCGCGGATGCGGTCCTCGATCTCCTCGTTGGCGATGCCTTCCTCGGCGGCCCACTCGGTGATCGGAAGCTGCAGGCCCAGGTACTGCTGCACGTGGGCGTCCAGGCCCTCCACATCCCACTGCTCGGCATAGGCCTTGGGCGGCAGGTGGCGGTTGACCAGGTCGTTGATCGTGTCCGTGCGGAACTCGCCGATGATCTCCTGCAGGTCGGCGGCTTCCATGAACTCCTGGCGCTGCTCGAACACGGCCTTGCGCTGGTCGTTGATGACGTCGTCGTACTTCAGCAGGTTCTTGCGGATCTCATAGTTGCGCTGCTCCACGCGCTTCTGGGCGGTGGCGATGGCGCTGTTCAGCCACTTGTGGGTGATCGCCTCGCCTTCCTGGACGCCGAAGGTGCGCATGATCGAATCCAGCCGCTCGCCGGCGAAGATGCGCAGCAGGTCGTCCTCGCAGGAGAGGAAGAACTTCGAGTGGCCGGGGTCGCCCTGGCGGCCCGTCCGGCCGCGGAGCTGGTTGTCGATCCGGCGGCTCTCGTGCCGCTCGGTGCCCAGGACGAAGAGCCCGCCGGAGGCCAGGGCCTGTTCCTTCAGGTCCTTGATGTCGAGTTCGATCTCGGCCTTCTTGTCCAGCGCCTGCTGCGGCGTGACCTCGAGGCCCGCGTCGCGCTGTTCCTCGCGCCACTTCGCCAGCCGCATGTCGACGTTGCCGCCCAGCTGGATGTCGGTGCCGCGGCCGGCCATGTTGGTGGCGATGGTCACGGCTCCGGGAACGCCGGCGTCGGCGACGATGCTGGCTTCCTGCTCGTGGAAGCGGGCGTTCAGCACGTTGTGCGGGATGCCCTTGATGGTCTTGCCGTCCAGTTGGAAGGTGTGGGCCTTGAGGATCTCGGACAGCTGTTCCGACTTCTCGATCGAGACCGTGCCCACCAGGATCGGCTGCTTGCGGCGGTAGCAGTCCTCGATCAGCAGGGCGACGGCGTGGTTCTTCTCGGCGGCGGTGCGGTAGACCTCGTCGTCGTCGTCGATCCGCTGGACCGGCCGGTTGGTCGGGATCTCGGCCACGTCCATCTTGTAGATGTCGATGAACTCCTGCGCCTCGGTGGCGGCCGTGCCGGTCATGCCCGAGAGCTTGGCGTACAGGCGGAAGTAGTTCTGGATCGTCACCGAGGCCAGAGTCTGGTTCTCGGGCTGGACGACGGCGCCCTCCTTGGCCTCGATCGCCTGGTGCAGGCCTTCCGACAGGCGGCGGCCATGCATCATGCGGCCGGTGAACTCGTCGATCAGGATCACCTCGCCCGCGCGGACGATGTAGTCCTTGTCGCGCACGTACATGACGTTGGCGCGCAGGGCCTGGTTGATGTGGTGCACCACCGAAATGTTGGCGGGGTCGTAGAGGCCGGCCGAATCCTCGGCCAGGTGACCGGCGGCGGCCACCAGCTCCTCGACCTTCTCCGAGCCCTCTTCGGTCAGCATCACCTGACGCTGCTTTTCGTCGTACTCGTAGGTCGTGGCGTCGGTGATCAGTTCCTTCACGATCAGGTCGATCGTCCGGTAGAAGTCGGAGCGGTCCTCGGTCGGGCCCGAGATGATCAGCGGCGTGCGCGCCTCGTCGATCAGGATCGAGTCGACCTCGTCGACGATCGCGAAGTTGTGGCCGCGCTGGACCATCTCCCCGGCGTCATAGACCAGGTTGTCGCGCAGGTAGTCGAAGCCGAACTCGTTGTTCGTGCCGTAGGTGATGTCCGAGCCGTAGGCGTCCTGGCGCTGGCCCTGGCTCAGCCCGTGCACGATCACGCCGACTGAGAGGCCGAGGAAGCGGTAGACCTGCCCCATCCACTCGCTGTCGCGCTGGGCGAGGTAGTCGTTCACCGTGATGACGTGGACGCCCTTGCTTTCCAGGGCGTTCAGGTAGACCGGCGCCGTGGCGACCAGGGTCTTGCCTTCGCCGGTCCGCATCTCGGCGATGCCGCCGCGGTGCAGGATCATCCCGCCGACCAGCTGCACGTCGTAGTGGCGCTGGCCCAGCACGCGGCGGGCGGCCTCGCGGACGACCGCGAAGGCCTCTTCCAGCAGGTCGTCCAGGGTCGCGCCCTTGGCGAGCCGCTCGCGGAATTCGACGGTCTTGGCGCGCAGCTGCTCGTCCGAGAGCGCCTGCATGGCGGGTTCCAGCGCCGTGATCTTGGCGACGCGGGCGTTCATGCCCTTGACCTTGCGGTCGTTGGAAGAACCGAAGAACCGTTGGAAGATGCTCAAAGGGAAACGTCCGTGAGGCGGCGACAGGGCCCTTCGCCCGCCTGGAAAAAGCGCTCTTTTGGGGCGGGGGAGACTTAAGTACCTAGCCCCCGCAAGTCAACGCGGCGCACCCGCGTCAGCTTGACCGGCCGCGGCGGGCGAGCGCCGCGGACGCCGCCATGAAGGCCTAGGTCCGCACATCAGCGCCGCGGACGCCGCCGGCCACGCGATGCGCCAGGGCGAGCCCGCTCGCGGGGATATAGGCGAACAAGCTCATCCCGGTTCTTGCGGGGACGTGGGCTTGGGTCCCGGCTTTCGCCGGGATGAGCGGGCTTTAATTGCTCAGAATACCTCGAACAGACCTGCGCCGCCCATGCCGCCCCCGATGCACATGGACACCACCACGTGCTTGGCGCCGCGGCGCTTGCCTTCCTGCAGGACGTGGCCGGCCAGGCGGGCGCCGGTCATGCCGAAGGGGTGGCCGATGGCGATGGAGCCGCCGTTGACGTTGTACTTCTCCGGGTCGATGCCCAGCTTGTCGCGGCTGTAGAGGCACTGGCTGGCGAAGGCCTCGTTCAGCTCCCACAGGTCGATGTCGTCCACCTTGAGGCCATGGCGTTCCAGCAGGCGCGGGATCGCGAAGACGGGGCCGATGCCCATCTCGTCGGGCTCGCAGCCGGCCACGGCCCAGCCCTTGAACACGCCCAGCGGCGAGAGGCCCCGGCGCTCGGCTTCCTTGCCTTCCATGATCACCACGGCGGCCGCGCCGTCCGAGAGCTGCGAGGCGTTGCCGGCGGTGATGAACTTGCCCTCGCCCATCACCGGCTGCAGCTTCGCCAGGCCTTCCAGGGTGGTGTCGGGCCGATTGCATTCGTCGCGATCGACCACGTAGTCGACGATCGACTCTTCCTTCGTCGCCTTGTCGACCGTCTTCATCTTGGTCTGCATCGGGACGATTTCGTCGGCGAACTTCTGGGCCTGCTGGGCCGCGGCCATGCGGCGCTGGCTCTCGAGGGAATATTCGTCCTGGTGCTCGCGGCTGACGTTGTAGCGGGCGGCCACGATGTCGGCGGTGTCGATCATCGCCATGAAGATCGCCGGGTGCATCTCGGTCAGTTTCGGATCGAAGTTGTCCTTGCCCGTGCCCATGTTCGGCATGGAGATCGACTCCACCCCGCCGGCCACCACGACCGGCGCGCCGTCGTTGCGGACGTGGTTGGCCGCCATGGCGATGGTCTGCAGGCCCGACGAGCAGAAGCGGTTCACGGTCACGCCCGAGGCGGTCACCGGCAGGCCGGCCAGCAGGCCCGCCTGGCGCGCGATGTTGCCGCCGCCATGGGCGACGTTGCCCATGAACACGTCCTCGATGTCCGCGCCGTCGACGCCGGCCTTGGCGACCGCATGCTTCACCGCGTGGGCCGCGATCGACACCGTGGGCGTCATGTTGAAGCCGCCGCGGCCGGACTTGGCCAGGCCGGTGCGGGCGTAGGAAACGACGACGGCTTCACGCATGTGGAATGCTCCTCCCAACGAATGGATTTTTGAGGCCTCGGTCGGGCCGCTGAATACTCGGCGGCAACCTTTGCATCCCCGAGTGGAAATGGCTAGGGACGGGCGGCCCGCGGCCGCGGGCAGGGGATAGTCCATGGCTGCACATCCGCTTCGCACCGCCCTCGTGGCCGCCCTCCTGGCGCTGAGCGTGGCCGCCTGCGACCGCGGCGGCGAGAGCAGCAGCCCGCCCGAGCGCGGCGACAAGGCGGTGGCCAAGGTCGACGGCAAGACGGTCTGGGCGTCGGACGTGAAGCGCGAGGCCGTCGCCCAGGGCCTGATCGGCGAGGGCGAGCCGCTCGACGCCTCGTCAGACCTGTTCCGCCAGATGATGGACCAGGTGATCGACCAGAAGCTGCTGGCCGCCGAGGCCCAGCGCCGCAAGCTGGACAAGGACCCGCTGGCCCAGCGCCGCCTGACCGCCGCCCAGGACCGGGTGATGGGCGACATGCTGGTCGAGGCCTCGGTCGCCGACGCGGTGACCGAGAACAACATCCGCGGCCTCTACGACG
>Ga0209257_1002007_pt1 | contig 21769 bp, 14 predicted proteins | sample AraplaCvi_mCL_r2_FD_184277 | JGI IMG/M metagenome (GOLD analysis project Ga0209257, IMG submission 184277) | Arabidopsis root microbial communities from North Carolina, USA - plate scrape MF_Cvi_mCL_r2 (SPAdes) (version 2) | ecosystem: Host-associated > Plants > Roots > Endosphere | place: USA...
TTACCCCAGAAGGCCGGTCCAACAGGACCGGCCTTCTTCTTTTGCGCGCTCGATAATGCGCGTGCACGTCGCGCAGGATCCAAATCACGCTAATACCGAAACGGCCGGTCCAGAAGGACCGGCCGTTCTTGTTCGCATATTCGGAATGCGCGCGGTCAAACTCCGCGCGGTCAGCGCAACGACCTGGCTATGTTCGCGGATCGGCGCGAACCATCGTGCCTGGAAACATCATTGCAGCCCGGACGAGCCGCAGCCTCGCCGCATCAAGCCTGACGCCTGAATGTCACCACCAGCACATCCCGGTGCGACACCGCCGCCGGATCTTCCGGTTCAACCGGTGTGACACCGTGGAAAACCCGCGAGTCGTCGACCAGCGCAGCATCCAGCGCATGCGTGAGGGTGAAGCTCCCCAGCAGTTCGCCGTCGGCGGCATGGATGGTCGTCGTGCCGCTGGCGATGTTCAGTCGATCGATCAGCAGTACCAGCACGTAGTCCACGCCATCGCGATGCACGCCTTCCGGTGTCGGCTGCCCCGGTTCGCCGGGACGTGCCTCGATGCGGAACTGATGCAGTTCGATGTGCCAGGCCCCCACGTCCGGCGTGAGTTCGCCGAAGAAGGCGCGACAGAAATGCAGGATGCTGCGAAGGCTCGCGCTATTGGCGACGTCCGGCAGCACCGGCGCGAACCAGCGTTCGATGCCGCCCTGCAGCGTGTTGTAGTCGCGACTCTGGTAGTGCGGTTGGTGCGCCTGGAGCGCCAACGCCTCACGGTTCGCCGAAAACACCGCGTGGCGCCGACGACGATGCAGCCCTACGTTGGCGAGATACGCATCCGGTTCCAGGTTGTTCCAGCTATCGACGAAGCGCTCCCAGTCCGAAAGTGGACCGAATGCTTCGAGCAAACCGCGCATCGCCTCGCCTTCGACGAAGCGGAATCCTCCGCGGCGCAGGTCTTCCTGCAACGAACGCGAATCGACGGACATAACGTTGTTCAACGCCGGCATTCCCGAAGATGCGCCATCAAGGCGCGACATGAAGCGCCGCCTGCACCAGCAGTCCGATCACGCAGGCGAAGCCCAGCGCCCACACCAGCGAACGCAGATAGTGACGGCCGGCGATGTACACCAGCCCGTGCACAACGCGCAGCGTTACGAACGCCAGCGACAGCGTCGCGATCTGCGAGTGCGGCACGCCCGCCAGCTGCGCCAGCACGACGCCCGCTGCGAACGGCGCGAACGCTTCGTAACTGTTGAGCTGGGCGTTGTAGGCACGTTGCGCGCGCGGGCTCTGCTGCTTTTCCTGCCAGCGTCGCGGATCGCGATTGTCGTAACGCTCACCGCTCGCCTTCGAGACGGCAACCCACAGGTACGGCAGCAAGGCGGCGATCAGGACACAGACGTACGCGGTGGTGAGCGTCATGGGCGGTTCCGTCCAGGCCGAAAGAGGCCATCAGCGTAGCCGAAAACGACAACGGCGCCCGATGGGGCGCCGTTGCCGGGTCGAACGTGTCGGGCGGGATTACTTCGCCGACTTCATCAGCTTGTCGTGCGCGCTGCGGAAGGCGTTGCCTTCGTACCAGTTCGGCCACTGCTCGTCGCCGGCCAGCGTGCGGCCCACGCCATACAGCGCTTCCAGATCCTGCACCACGCCGTCCATCTTCCACGACGGATCGAACTGGTCGCCCGGCTTGTGGTAACGGTTGTCGCGGTAATCGGACTCGGCCTTGCGACCGGCATCGACGCCGCCTTCGACCAGGTCGCTGCCGCCCTTGGCGTACAGCGCCGGCACGCCGGCCTTGGCGAAGTTGAAGTGATCGGAGCGGAAGTAGAAGCCGTCTTCCGGCGTCGCTTCGGCGTGCAGCACGCGCTGCTGGCCTTCGGCCTGCGTCTTGAGCAGGTCTTCCAGTTCGGAGCTTCCGAAGCCCACGACCGTCATGTCCTTCGCCTTGCCGATCACCGGCATCGCGTCGAGGTTGATCACCGCCACCGTCTTGTTGAGCGGGATCGACGGATGCGCGACGTAGTACTTCGAACCCAGCAGGCCCGATTCCTCCAGCGTCACCGCGAGGAACAGCAGCGAGCGATCCGGCGGCGGCGTCTGCTTGCTGAAGGCTTCGGCGATCTCGAGGATGCCGGCCACGCCGCTCGCGTTGTCGATCGCGCCGTTGTAGATCGTGTCGGCGTGCGGTTCGCCGGCGCTGGCGCCGCCGTGCTCGTCGGCCTCGTGGCCGTGGTTGCCCAGGTGGTCCCAATGCGCCATGTAGACGATCGCCTCGTCCGGACGCTTGGCGCCCGGCAGCAGCGCGACGACATTGCGCGAGGACTTCTCGCTGGTCTTGCTCTTCAGGTCCACCGACAGCTTGCCGTCCAGCGGAATAGCCTTGAAGCCCGGCTTGTTCGCCGCCTTGTACAGGTCGTCGAGGTTCTGGCCCAGGTCGGCCAGCAGCGAACGCGCGACGTCGCCGGTGATCCAGCCCTGCACCGGCAGGCGAGGTTCCGGATCGTCCTTCGCCGGCAGGTCGAACTGCGCGCCCGACCAGGAATTCTTGACCACGTCCCAACCGTAGGACGCGCCTTCGGTGTCGTGGATGATGATCGCCGCCGCGGCGCCCTGGCGTGCGGCCTCTTCGAACTTGTAGGTCCAGCGGCCGTAATACGTCATCCGCTTGCCTTCGAAGAGCTTCGGATCCTGGCTGTGGAAGCCCGGATCGTTGACGAACATCACCACCGTCTTGCCCTTCACGTCGACGCCGGCGTAGTCGTTCCAGTTCTGCTCCGGCGCGTTGACGCCGTAGCCGACGAACACCAGCTGGCTGCCATCGACCTTCACTTCCTGCTGGCCGGTGCGCGTGCCAACCACCATGTCGGTGCCGAACTTCAGCGTGTGCGGCTTGCCCTTCGTGTCGATGGTGAGCGTGGTCGATTCGTCCGCGGTGGTTTCCACCATCGGCACGGTCTGGAAATAACTGTCGCCGTTACCGGGCTTCAGGCCCATGCGCTTGAACTGCGCTTCCAGGTACTGGACGGTCTTCTCTTCGCCGGCGCTGCCGGGCGCGCGACCTTCGAACTCGTCCGACGCCAGGACCTTCACGTGCTCGGCGAAATCGGCCGCGTTGATCGCGTCGTTGAAGGAATGGCTACCGGCCGCGGGCGTGGTCGCCGGCGTTTGCGTGGTGGCCGCGCTGGGCGCATCGCTGGGCTTGGAGCAGGCGGCCAGCGCGATCGCGCCGACGATGCCGGCCACTGCCGTGCTGAGCAGGGAAACTCGGGACATGGGACCTCCGGAATGGACCAGGCCCCACGGCGTCGCCCAAAAACAATGGGGTCCGCCGTGAAGGCGAACCCCATTCTAGGCATGCTTTCCAGGCCGTGGCCGTGCACGGTCCGGCAGTTCGCACCGGCCGGCCTTACTGGCCCGGCGGCGTCGAGCCCTCGTAGCGCACCGGGGTCACGCCGGTGACCTGGCCGATCTTCGCGGTGTTGTGCACGTACAGCTCGACCTTGCGCTCGAACACCAGGGGGCCTTCGACCACCGCATTCGGCCCGATGATGACCTTCGGGTCGCGCTTGTTGAACGAGAACCACGAGCTGCTGGGCTTCGTGTAGTGGATGCCGCCCTTCACGTGCGAGTTCACGCCGACGGTCACGTCGCCGTTCACCGTGGTGATGCCGCCCGACAGGTCGGTATCGACCAGTCCGATGGCGCCGTTCACCGTCTCGATGTCGCCGCGCACGTCGCCGCCGCGGTCAACGAAAATGCCGCCGTTGACGGTTTCCAGGTTGCTGGAAAGCTTGCCGTTGCCGGCCACGCGAATCGAGCCGTTGACCGTCTCCAGGCCGTCGGCCTCGACGTTCTCGGCGACGGTGATCGAGCCATTGACGGTTTCGGCCTTGCCGGTGTGTGCGCCGGCGCCGATCCTGATGGAGCCGTTGACGGTCTCCAGCTTGCCGACGGTCTGGCCGGCTTCGACGGTGATGCTGCCGTTTACTTTGTCGATGTCCTGGGCGGCGAACGCCGGCGCGGACAGCGCCAGGGCGAGCGGCAGGAGGCAGAGGGAGCGGATTGCCATCGTTTTCGGGTTCCGTGTTGGGACGGGCTTCAGTGATTGGGATGCGCTGAAGGCGGAATCGGTTTACACCGCTTCGCTACAATCGCAGCCATCGCCGGCGCCGACCCGTGCCCGAAGTCACCATTGGCCCCCTCAGACTGGAATCCGACGTGCCCGCCACCACCTCGCGCCCCAAACCCGTCGTTCTGCTGATCCTGGACGGCTGGGGGCATCGCGACGACCCGACCGACAACGCGCTGGCCCAGGCCACGCTGCCGAACTGGGATGCGCTCGTCGCCTCCGCACCGCACACGCTGATCCATACCGAAGGCCGCCATGTCGGCTTGCCGGACGGACAGATGGGCAATTCCGAAGTCGGCCACATGAATCTCGGCGCCGGCCGCATCGTCTACCAGGACCTCACGCGCATCGACGCGGCCATCGAGGACGGCACGTTCTTCGGCAACGACGAATTGCGCGCCGCCTGCGCCGCAGCGCAGTCCAACGGCGGCACGCTGCACGTCATGGGCCTGCTCTCGCCCGGCGGCGTGCACAGCCACGAGAACCACATCTTCGCGATGCTCGAACTGGCCAGCCAGGCGGGCGTGTCGAAGGTCGCCGTGCACGCATTCCTCGACGGCCGCGACATGCCGCCCAAGTCCGCCGAAGCGAGCCTGGTGAAGCTGCGCGACGTTTGCCGCAAGCTCGGCAACGCGCACGTCGCCAGCGTCAGCGGCCGCTATTACGCGATGGACCGCGACCAGCGCTGGGATCGCCTGCGCCGCGCGTGGGACGCGATCGTCGAAGCGAAGAGCGACCACGTCGCCACCGGCCCGGTCGAAGCGCTGCTGCAGGCGTACGAGCGCGGCGAGACCGACGAGTTCGTCGCGCCGACCGTGATCGAAGGCCATGTGCCGATGGCCGACGGCGACGCCGTCGTCTTCATGAACTTCCGCGCCGACCGTGCCCGCCAGATCACGGCTGCGTTCGTCTCGCCTACATTCGCTGGTTTCGATCATGCCGGGGAGAGCGTGCGCCGACCGAAGCTGTCGCGTTTCGTCTGCCTCACCGAGTACGACGCGAAGTTGCCCGCGCCGGTGGCGTTCGGCCCGGACGATCTCCGCCACACGCTCGGCGAAGTGCTCGCCGACAACGGCATGAAGCAGCTGCGCATCGCCGAAACCGAGAAGTACGCGCACGTGACGTTCTTCTTCAGCGGCGGCCGCGAAGAACCGTATGAAGGCGAAACGCGCATCCTCGTACCGAGCCCGAAGGTCGCCACCTACGACCTGCAGCCGGAAATGAGCTGCCCGGAAGTGACCGAGAAGCTCACGCATGCGATCCGCTCCGGCGAGATCGACGTCGCCATCTGCAACATCGCCAATCCCGACATGGTCGGCCACACCGGCGACATCGCCGCCGCGGTGAAGGCCGCCGAAGCGGTGGACGTCGCGATCGGCGCCATCGCGCAGGCCGTGCGCGATACCGGCGGCGCGCTGCTGGTCACTGCCGATCACGGCAACCTGGAAATGATGCGCGATGCGTCGACCGGCCAGCCGCACACCGCGCACACCGTTGGCCCGGTGCCGTTCGTCTACCTCGGTCCGCGCGCGGCGACGCTGCGCAGCGGCGGTGCGTTGCGCGACGTTGCGCCGACCATCCTTGACCTGCTGGGCCTGCCCAAGCCGGCGGAGATGAGCGGAACGAGCCTGCTCGCAGGCTGACCGGATGCGGCGCGCTGTCGTTGCGGTGAAATGCGCGGTCCTGATCGCCGCCGGCCTCGCGCTGGCGGCGCCCGCGTTCGCGCAGAACAGCCGCGAAGCCGAACGCAAACTGGAGAAGATCCAGAGCGAACTGAAGTCGGTATCCGCCGAGCGTCGCAAGATCGAAGGCCAGCGCGGCAGCGCGTCGCGGAAGTTGCGCGAGGCCGATGAAAAAGTCGGCCAGTCCAATCGCCGCCTGCGCGAGATCGAAACGCGCATGGCGAAGGAGCAGGCCTCGCTCGCCGCCCTGCAGGAACAACGCGTGCAGTTGCAGGACCGCATGGGCGCGCAGCGACAGGAACTCGCGCAGCTGCTGCGCGCGGCATACCTGCAGGGACAGGATGCACCGCTGAAGCTGCTGCTCGCGCAGGATCGCGTCGCCGATGGCAATCGCATGCTTGCGTACTACGGCTACCTGCAACGCGATCGCACGCGTCGCATCGCCGAACTCGACACGCAGCTGCGCGAACTCAACGACGTCGAACAGGCGATCGTCCAGCGCCGCAGCGAACTGGACCGCACTCACCAGCAGCAGCGCTCGCAGCTGGGGCAGTTGCAGAGCGCCCGCAAGGAGCGCGCGAGCCTGGTGGCCGAACTCGACGAACGCTACAAGGACCGCAGCACGCGCGAACGGGAACTCGGTCGCGACGCCGCCGGCCTCGAGCAACTTCTGAAGAAACTACGCGCCGCCGCCGCGAAGGCCGAAGCGCAACGTCGCGCGGCGGCCGAGCGCGCCGCGCGACAGGCCGCCGCCGGAAAGGAGCCCACGCCCACCCGCAAGCCGCCGGTCGTCGCGAGCGCACCCGCGCCGCAGGTCGGTGGCCTGGGCTGGCCGGTCTCGGGCGCGCTGCTCGCCGGCTTCGGCGCGACCATGCCCGACGGCCGCGACAGCGACGGCCTGCTGATCGCCGCCGCCGCCGGCACGCCGGTCAAGGCGGTCGCCGACGGCCAGGTCGTCTATGCCGAATGGATGACCGGCTACGGCCTGCTGCTGATCGTCGATCACGGCAACGGCTACATGAGCCTGTACGCGCATAACGATGCGCTGCTCAAGGACGTCGGCGACACGGTCAAGCGTGGCGATCCGGTCTCCACCGTGGGCACCTCCGGCGGGCACGGCCGCGCCGCGCTGTACTTCGAACTGCGCCGTAACGGTGCCCCGGTCAATCCCGGGACCTGGCTGCGGCGTTGACGCTGAACGGTCGATACCGTTGCCCGGACGATTAACGAAAGCCTTCCATTGCGCTCCCCCGCCGTGCCCATAATCACCGCACGGCGACCGCGCATCGACGCACCGATCGCGGCCCGTTTCGACTCACCGCACCACCCCGGAGTTGCCCGAATGTCCCTGCGTCGTCTCGTTCCCTTCGCTTTGGCCGCCTTCGTCGCGCTGCCGGCAGCCGCGCAGGAGGTCGATGCGCCGCCGTCCGATGCGCCGATCGAGTCGCCGGACGCGGAAACGGCCGAGACGAAGGTGCCGCTGGAAGAAATCCGCCGCTACGTCTCGGTCTACAACGCGGTCAAGCAGGCGTATGTCGAACCGGTCGACGACCAGAAGCTGATGCACTCGGCGATCCGCGGCCTGCTGTTCGACCTGGATCCGCACAGCGTCTACCTCGACAAGGAAGACGCCGAGAATTTCGACGAACAGTCGCGCGGCGCCTACGACGGCGTCGGCGTGGAACTGATGCGCCAGCCTGACGGCTCGCTGCGCGTGATCTCCCCGATCGACGACACGCCGGCCGCACGCGCCGGCGTCAAGGCGGGCGATGTCATCACCGCCATCGACGGCAAGCCGTTCAAGCCCGACGAAGGCGACCAGTCCGGCCCGCTGCGCGGCGCGCCCGGCAGCAAGGTCACGTTGACCATCATGCGCGAAGGCAAGGACAAGACCTTCGACGTGACGCTGACGCGCGAGACCATTCGCGTGGCGAGCGTGAAGAGCCGCATGCTGGAACCGGGCTACGGCTACGTGCGCATCAGCGCGTTCCAGGCCGACACGGCGGCCGATTTCGAAGGCCAGGTCGAGAAGCTCAAGGCCCAGGCCGGCGGCAGGCTGCGCGGCCTGGTGATCGACCTGCGCAGCAATCCGGGTGGCCTGCTGACTTCGGCGGTGCAGATCGCCGACGACCTGCTCGACTCGGGGAAGATCGTGTCCACGCGCGGGCGCATCGCGATAAGCGACGCCGAATTCGGCGCGACGCCGGGTGATCGTCTCGATGGCGCGCCGGTGGTGGCGCTGGTCGATGCCGGTTCGGCGAGCGCGGCGGAAGTCCTCGCAGGCGCGCTGCGCGACAATAACCGCGCGCGCATCGTCGGCAGCCGCACGTTCGGCAAGGGCTCGGTGCAGACGGTGTTGCCGCTGGATAACGGCGATTCGGTCAAGCTCACCACGGCGCGTTATTACACGCCCAGCGGCAAGTCGATCCAGGCGCTGGGCATCTCGCCCGACGTCGTGCTGCAGCCGGGCAAGGATGCGGACAAGAGCATCCGCAGCTTCAGCGAGGCCAGCCTGCCGGGCCATCTGCGCGGCGATGGCGAAAAGGACGGCGCGGAAGGCGAGCCGGGCCAGAATGCGGGCGACGTGCTCGACGGCGACGCGCCGATCGCAGCGGCGCTGGTGGAGCTCAAGAAGCCTGTTGCAAGCGCGACGACGCCCGCGACGAAGAAGAACTGACGCTCCAGCTCCCTCGGTGTGAGCCCCTCTCCCCTTGATAGACGGGTTGGGGGAGAAGGCGCTGTTTGCGAACGACGGTTCGCGCGCCTTCGAACGCCCAAACGCCATGCGTCCGGGCCGGTGAGGAGCAACGAAGCGGACATGCGCCGCACTCGCGACGACTCGCAGCGCTGAAGTTCCCATGCAACTTCATGCGGGCTCGCATTCGATCAGTGCGACTTCTCGCCAATCAACCCGCACGAAACTTTGATCGGCGCACGCGCAGCCACCGCAATCGCGCCCTGGAACATCCCGCATTCGAGCAGGTTGTCCGGCGAGGACCGGCGACCCGAGTAAACGTTGATGTTCACCTGCGGCGCGCCGGGCGCATTGGTCCACGCCAGCTGTTTGGCATCAAGTGCGACGGCAGGAAAACGCGCCGTCGCCGTGTCGCCGAGTTGCGCGCCTTCAAGTTCGGGCTGCGCGCGATGCAGCGTGAGCCATGGGTTTTCGCTGCCGGGTACGTGCTGTTCTTCGGCCAGGTCGCTCGGATAACCGAAATACTCCGCGCTGACGATCAGCGATTCTCCCTGCGATGCAAGGCGTTTATGCGCCGCGGGCGACAACGTTACTTCGACGTCGAATGCGTTCGATGTCGCTTCGACTTTCGATGGTGCGACGGCCGTGGAGCTCGCAACGTTCGAAGTCGCTGCTGTCGCAGGAGCCGCTGTCGAAACGTTCGTGGAGCCTGCATCGACCGGACTTTCGCGATGGCACGCGGCGACGGTCAGCAGAAGTGCGATTGCAGGAATCGTGCGTGCATGGCGTTTCATGCCACGCAACTTATCGTGCTTTGCCTATCGCGGTTTGCCCGGCATCGGAAAAGGAGTAACGACCTTTTCTCCCGTCGTCGCATCGCGGATCGCCGACTGGCCTTTCCGCTCGACTTCCTCGACGCGCACGATGCTGTGCATCGGCAGGTGCAATGCGCGCGTGTTGCCGAATTCGTCGCGCAGGCGCTCTTCGGTGGGATCGATCACCAGGCCGTCGTGCACGTCGAACACCAGCTCGCTCACTTCCGTGAAACCCCACAGCGCGCCGGACGCGACGTTGCGCGCGTACAGCTCGTACACCTTGCCGGCGTTGAGGAAGGTGACCTTGTAGAGCGGCTTGGACATGGCGGAAAGGCTGTGTTCGGTGGGTTCGCAGGCTGACGATGGGGTCGTCGCAGGCGTCAATCAAGCCGCGCCCGTCGACGCGGGTCAGAGCCCGCGCCGCCGCCGCATGCGCCGTGCGATGCCCGCACGGGCGATCAGCGCGAACACGCCACCAAACGCAAAGCCGGCCAGATGCGCCGACCAGGCCACCGCGCCGAAGGCCGGGCCGATGAAGGTGAAGACCAGCTGCAGCAGCGCCCACACGCCGATCAGCAGCGGCGCGGGCACCTTCACGAACTGCAGGAAGAGCCCCAGCGGCACGACCACGCCCAGCTTCGCGGCCGGGAAAAGCGCCAGATACGCGCCGATGAGCGCCGAAACCGCACCGCTGGCGCCGATGATCAGCCGGTCCGGCGTGCCGATGGCGATCACCGCCGCGAGGTTCGCCACGGCGCCACCGACCAGGAACAGCACCAGCAGCCGCCACGGGCCCATCGATCGCTCGGCCGGCAGGCCGAAGATCAGCAGGAACACCAGGTTGCCCAGCAGATGGGCCCAGTCCGCATGAAGGAACAGCGCCGTGAACAGGCGCAGGACGCTGCCGGTGCGGAACGACTGCCACCAGGCTTCGGGCGAGCCCAGCCCCCCCGACAGGGCACCCCACTCCATGAGCAGGCGGCGCTGTTCGGCTCCCGGCATCAGTTCGACCACGATGAAGCTCAGCCACAGCAGGCTGAAGAGCAGGGGCGTGGCCCAACGCAGGGGCGAGCGTTCCCGCCCGGGGATGGTCACGAACACGAAACGTCCTCTCCCCTGTTCAGGATTGCGAAGTGCTCCGGACGCGAAAAAAACCCTGTTTTACAAGTGCGGACGGGCATGCCGGCTATTGTTAGCCTCGGGTTAAAAGCCGGGTTATAGTGCATACGGCGTCGTACGTCGGGAGGGGTTTCCGGCGGAGACTGGCGACCGACCGGACCGGCCGGGTGCCCAGGCAACGACACGGCCTCGGAAGACGAAAAAATACTCCATCGGAGACTACACGCATGCAACACGCTTCTCGCTTCATCCAGCTGTCGGCGCTCGCCTTCGGCATCGCCGGCGCGCTGACCGTTGGCCAGGCACAGGCCTCGGGTTTCCAGCTGAAGGAAAACAGCGTCAAGAGCATGGGCGCCGCTTTCGCCGGTGCCGGCGTCAACGAAACCGACTCGTCGGTCGTCGCCAACAACCCGGCCACGATGGCGCGCTTCTCGGGCACGACGCTCCAGGTCGACGTCACCGCGATCGACCTCAGCTACGAATTCAACGGCACCGGCACCGACCCGACCGGCCGTCCGCTCACCGGCGGTAACGGCGGCGACGCCGGCGACATCGCGGCCGTCCCGGCCATGTCGGTGATCCACAAGCTCGACAACGGCCTGGCCTTCGGCGCCATGGTCAGCGCGCCGTTCGGCCTGAAGACCGAGTACGACGATGGCTGGCAGGGCCGTTACTTCGCGCACACCTCCGACGTCAAGATCATCGACCTGACGCTCGCCGCCGCGCTGGACATCGTGCCGGACCGCTTCTCGGTCGGCGCCGGCCTCATCTTCTCGCGCGCCGACGTGACGCTGTCGAAGTCGGTCGACTTCGGTTCGCTGCTGTTCGGCAACCCCGCGACCCGTCCGCTGCCGTTCGCCCGCCCGCAGGCCGCTGACGGCTTTGCCGAGATCCAGGGCGACGACAACGGCTTCGGCTGGACCGTCGGCGCGAACTTCAAGCCGGTCGACCAGCTGGCCATCGGCGTGAGCTACCGCTCGGAGATCGACTACGAACTGGAAGGCACCGCCGACTGGACCGTGCCGGGCAACGTCGCCGCCGTGTTCGCCGCCAGCCCGACCACCCGTCCGCTGTTCCAGGACGGCGCCGCGCTGGCCAAGCTGACCACGCCGTCGGTGCTGAACGTCGACCTGCGTTACGACTTCAACGACAGCTTCTCGATGATGGCGTCCTACGCCGAGACCGGCTGGTCCTCGCTGCGCGAAGTGCGCATCGAGTTCGCGAACCCGGATCCGGATTCGGTCGAGCCGTTCAACTGGAAGGACACCACGTTCGCCTCGCTGGGCGCCGAGTACAAGCTCAACGAGTCGTGGACGCTGCGCGGCGGTGTCGCGTACGACGAAACGCCGACGCACATCGAAACCCGCACGCCGCGTCTGCCCGACGCGAACCGCATGTGGTACTCGATCGGCGCCAGCTGGCTCGCCACGCAGGCGCTGGAAGTGAACTTCGGCTACACCCGCATCGAGCCGAACTCGCCGAAGATCGACATCACCTCGAACCGTACGACCCTCGTCGGTCCGTTCGACGGCGCGGCGAACCTGTACGGCGTTTCGGCGCAGTACAAGTTCTGATCGCATCGCGATAGCGTTGATCGAAAGCCCCGCGCAAGCGGGGCTTTCTTTTTGCCCCGGGATCGCACCGCGCGCTGCGATCACAGCGCCGGTTCCACGAGGATGTCGCGCTCGCCGCGCAATGCCTGCACACGCAGCATCGCCCGATTCGCCATCGCTTCATCGTGCAGCGCGCGATACAACGCCAGCGTTTCCCACGCCACGCGATAGTCGGTACTTGCGAACGCGTCGAGGTCGGCAAGCACCGGCACGGCCGCTTCGGACCGCCCCTGCATGCGCAGCAGGCGCGCCTTGAACACGCCGGCCTGCACGCGTTCGTTCGGACTGCCAGCTTCCTCGACACGCGCAGCCGCATTGTTCGCCATCGCGAGCGCGTCCTTCGATCGCGCTTCCGCCTGGGCGAGAAACGCGTCAGCGATATCCCAGTCGAGTCCGTGTCGCGCAGCGTCCATGCGTTCCCGATACGACACCCATCGCGCCGCCGACGGAATGTCGTTCGATGCGATCAATGCCTGCACGCAGGCCAGCGCCAGGCTGCCCGGCACCGTCGCGTCCTGCGCAACCGGCGCACGGGCCAGCGCCGCCGCTTCGTTCGTCGCGCCGCGCGCCAGCTGCTGGCGAAGCTGCGCTTCGCGGAATGCCATGTCGCTTTCGGTGACATCCAGTGACCGCAGTTCCGCCAGGGCGCGCGCGACTTCGCCGAGTCTTCCGCGAGCGAGCGCCACGTTCGCTACGGTGAGTGCCATGCGCACCGAGAGCAGGCGATCCTCGATGGCCTCCTTCAACGCACTCGCACGCGCGATGCTCGACGCGGCGGCATCGGGCTGCACCATGTCCATCTGCGTGGCGGACTTGGCCATCAGCGCGGCGGCCATGTAGTCGTGTACGTCGAACAGCTCGAACACCGCGATCGCGCGGTCGAACTCCTCGACCGCCTGCTGATAGTGCCCACGTTGCTGCTCGACGATCCCCAGATTCGTGCCGACCGATGCGGCTTCGATCAGGCTGCCGGCGCGTTGCATCGTCAGGCGCGCCAGTCCCAGGTTCCTTATCGCGTCCTCCATGTGGCCCTGTTGCACGAGCGCAACGCCAAGCCCGTTGTACGCATGGCCCGGCAGGACCGGGTCCTCGGTGCGCGCGATGCGATTCACGACGTCCAGCGCGCTCGCGTAATACGCCTGCGCCGCTGCGGGCTGTCCGCGACGGATCCCGACCGCGCCAAGCCCCATGAGCGCCTTCGCCCGCACCTCTGGAGACGATCGCGCCGCGTCGGCGAGCGTGCGTTCGAACGCGGTCGCCGCTTCGTCGAGTCGCCCGGAGCGGAACTGGACCTGCCCTTCACGCACGCGCACCGCGGGCTCGGCGCGCTCGTCGGGCGTGGCGGATTCGATCAGCCGGCGCGCGGCGTCGAGCTGCCCGGCCATCAACTCCGCATCGATCTGCTGCAGGCGCTGGTCGAATGCGCTCGGGCCGACGCGATTTCGCGCGCTGTCCGGATGTACGCGCCGCAGCCACGAATCGGCAGCGGCCGATGCGGCGATGAGTGCGTTCATGCCGTGCGCTTCGATGAGTCGCTCGCGTCCGCCATCGAAGATCGCAAGGCGGACGCGCCAACCACGGCCATCGTGTTCGGCTCGCGGCGCGATCACCCAGCGCACGCCGCCAAGGCGTTGCAACGTTCGTGCGTCATCGTCGTCGAGCGGATGCGAAGCGTCGAGCTGCTCGCCAAGATGAAGCGCCTGCTCGCTAGGCACCACGTGCATGCCGTCCTGGCGCAGTCGGGTGGCGAGGTAATCCATCGCGCCCAGTCGCACCCATGCATCCTCGGTTTCGGACGACGAGACGCGCACCGGCAGCACGAGCACGGAGGCGGCGTTGGCCGTTGCGTCGATCGGAGGCGCCGATCGATGCGAACCAGGCGCGAAGACGACGATGCCGATGGCGGCAGCCAGAACCACGATGGCCGCGGCGATGCTCCAAGGCGATGCGCGAATGCGGGAGCGCGATGCGGTGGCAGGTACGGGGCCCGTCGCGACGTCGACGCCGGACGCGATGTTCTCGATGCGTGGCACCTGCGTGCTCGGGTCGGCATCGACGTGCAGGGTTTCTTCCACCGGCGCCACCCAGTGATACCCGAATCGCGGCACCGTACGCACCAGGCGTTGGGAGGATTCGCCGGAGTCGCCCAGCGCCTTGCGCACGCGAAGCACCGTCTGTGCGACCACCGTATCGCTGATGTCCACGCGGCCCCAGACGGCCGCGATCAGCTCGTCACGGCCCACGGCGCGATGTCGATGCGCGATCAGATAGGCCAGGCAGTCAAACGATTTCGGCGGGAGTCGCACGCGTTGTGCGTGGCGACGGAGTTCGCGCGCGGCCGGATCGAGTTCGAACTCGCCGAACCGGTAAGTCGGAACGCGCATGCGCCGTTGGTACCTTTGAGACTGCCGATCCATTCCAGGCTAGCCGGCGGTCGCGCCGCAGGCGTTGTGCCCGGCGCGCGGCGTCCAGGCTTGCGCTCGCGTTGCAGCGCGCCGGATCAGGCTCGCATGCGTATCGATCGGCACCTTCCCCGCGTCGTGCGCGCGTGGAGGGGGCCGTTCGCAGGAGGCGCAAAGTAAAACAACAAGCGGTAGCAATGCACAAAGAAAAAAGCGCATGGAAAATCCGGCATTCGCAGAAAAGCGAAAGCCGGGGCGCGAACGCCCCGGCCGATGGCATGCCTGCGATCAGAGGATGCGGGCGCGGACGAGGACGCCGGACGCGGCGGCGGTTGCCTTCACCTTGAAGTAGTAGCGACCCGTCGCCGGCGGGGTGAACGTGATGATCTGGTTCGTACCCGGGCGCAGGGACGAGCCCAGGTTGGCGGTCGGCATGGGTTCGCTCTCCAGGTTCGCGTACACCGCGAGCGTGCCGCGCCCGTCGTAGCTGGAGAACTCCAGGCGCGTGGCGCCTTGCGGCACGTCGACGGCGTAGATCGCGCTCTGGCCGGCCGCAAGCGCCGGCAATGCCGTCGCCACATTGTTCGCAAGCACGGTGGCCTGGATGGGCTGGCCGTAGTTGCGCGCGGCCTCCACTGCGGCGGTGGCGTCGACGATGCCCGCACCGATCGCGCGGTCCGGCTTGGCCGGGAACGGTCGCGCGGTGCTGATCACCAGGCTCTCCACCTGGGCCGGCGTCAACGGCTTCGGGGCCACGCTCTGCACCAGCGCGACGATGCCCGCCACATGCGGCGTCGCCATCGACGTACCGGTCATGCCGACGTACCGGTCGCCTTCCGGCACCGTCTTGCCCGTGTTGTGCGTGGACCAGATGTAGCCGTTGGGCGAACCTTCCACGCCTGCGCCGCCCGGCGCGGAGATGTCGACGTTGGGACCGTAGTTCGAATACGACGCGCGCTGCCCGCTGTAGCCCGTCGCGCCGACCGTGATCACGCGGGCGCAGTTGCCGGGCGAATGGCGGATCGTGTCGTCGTTGTCGTTGCCTGCGGCGACGACGATGGTGGCGCCGAGCGACACCGCCTTGTCGATCGCGGCCTGCGTGTCCGCCTCGCACGCATGGTTGCCGCCCAGGCTCATGTTGATCACTTCGGCCGCGTTCCTGTTGTCCTCCACGCCATCGATGTGGCCGCCGGCGGCCCACACGATCGCATCGTTGATGTCGGAGGTGTAACCGCCGCAGCTGCCCAGCACGCGCACCGGCACGACCTTCGCGTTGTACGCGATGCCCGCGCCGCCCAGTGCGTTGTTGGTGACTTCGGCGATCGTCCCGGACACGTGCGTGCCGTGCCAACTGCTGTTACTCGCGCCCGAACCGGCTTCGCAGTAGCCGGCCGTGGTGTAGTCGCCCAGGTCCCAACCGCCTGGAACGCGATCCGCGGTGGGGCGCCGGGACAACAGCGGATCGGTGATGAAGTCGTAGCCCGGCAGCAGGTTCGGTTCGAGGTCGGCGTGATGCGTGGCGCCAGTGTCGATCACCGCCACCACCACGCCCGCACCGGTGGCGCCGGCATCCCACGCGGTGGTCACGCGTGCGCCACCGGCGCCGGTGCCGTAGTGCCACATCTGGTGCGTCGCAAGCATGGGATCGTTCGGCATCGCGGTCGCATGCATCAGGCGATCGACGCTGACCGACTCGACGTTCGGATCGCTCGCGATCGCGCGCATCATCGCCTCGGCCTGGACGCGGTCCAGCTTCTGCGAGGCACGCACGACCTGCCTGCCATTGAAGGTGGTGCGCAGCGCATCGATGCGTAGCGCGGCGGAGCCCTTCAGGTTGGCGATGCGTGCGCCCATCTGCGGACGCACGCGTTCGGCGGCGGCGGCGAGCGACCGCTGGCGTGCGGCTGGCTGCGTGCGCTCGGCGCTGCCGTCGCGGTATTTCACGATGAAGCGCGGCGAGACGGTGGCGTCTTCGATGGCGGTCGTGTCCACGGTCGCGGCGAAGGCGGGAGCGCAGGCGCTGGCGATCAGCACGCTCAACAAAGTGCGGCGGAGTGTCATGTCGGATTCCTTGGAGGTATTGGAAGAAAGCGCGGCGCCCGTTCGCGGACGCCGCGCGATTCGGGTGGCGCTTACAGATCGATGCCGAAGCCGACGCCGGCGGAGTTGTCGTCGCTGCTGAACGCACCGCCGATGGAGAACGACGCGCGATCGCCGATGGCCTTCGAGTAGCCCACCGACAGCGCGCTCTCGCCGTTCTGCCAGCCGGCACCCACGCCGACGCGGCCATGCGGGCTGCGCGAATTGGCGGCGTTGATCGCCATGTTCATCATCGCGGCGTTCATCGCGCCCTGGCGGTCGATGCGTTCGTCCTGCTTGCCCAGGCGATAGCCGATATCGTTGTTGAGGTTGGTGAACTCGTCGCTCAACGCCTGGATGCGGCTGTCGGTGTAGGCGTTGGCGCGCGTCAGCGTCTGCGTCGCGGTGTTGTCGGTGTAGGCGTTCGCACTGGCGAGCGCCTGCGCGTCGCCGGCCTGCATCTGCTGCACGTTGACCGCGTCGGTGGCGTGGATGCCGGCGGAGACGTTGGTCACCCGGCGCTCGTTGCCGGCGCTGCCGACCGAAACCGTGTTCGCTTCGTCCGCGACGGAGCCACGACCGAGCGCGACCGCGTTGTCCGCATTCACGCTCGCCCCCTGGCCGAGAGCCGTACCCGAGGCGGCATTGACGGTGGTGTCGGCGCCGACCGCGACGGAGTTGGTCGCCGCCGCGAGGACCGTGGCGTTGCTGCCGACGGCGACGCTGCCATCGGCCTGCGCCTTCGCGCCGGAGCCCAGCGCGACGTCGTTGCCGGCCGCGGCGATGCTGTTCTCGCCAACGGGCAGGCCATCGCCCGTGCCGACCGGGATGTCGGTGTGCGGGCCGGCGAGGTGGTTCTCGACGATGGTCAGGCGGTTGTCGAGGTTCGCCATGCCGAGGTTCAGCGCGCTGAAGGCGTCGGCCACGGTGCCGTACTGACCGCCCATCACATGGAACATCGGCGAGGTCATCAGGCCGTCGGCGCCGAAGATCGCGCCGCCGCCGAAGCCGGCGATCACCGACTGCAGCTGCGAGACGTTCACCGCGTCCATCGGCAACAGGCCGGCGTGCAGGTTCCCGATCGTCGTGCCGGCCGCGCCTTCGAGCGTGACGTGGTCGTGCGTGGTGTCGTCGTACTTCACCGCAAGGTCGTCCAGTGCGGCCACCGTTTCGTCGACGGTCGTGATCGCGGTGGTCAGCTGCGAGACGTTGACTGCATCGGTGTCCTGGACACCGGCGGCGACGTTGGTGATCTGGCGTTCGGCACCGACCGCACCGACCGACACCGTGTTCGCGCGGTCGGCGACGCTGTACGCACCGATGGCGACGCTGTTGTCGGCCTGTGCGCTCGCGTTGGTGCCCAATGCGGTGGAGAGCTCACCTTCGGCGCTGGCGACGACGCCGAGCGCGGTGCTGGCGGTGCCGTTGGCGACGGCGCCGGAACCCAGGGCCGTGGACAGGTCGCCTGCCGCCGATGCATCGGTACCCAGCGCGGTGGACAACGCACCCTGTGCCGTCGAACCGGCACCGACTGCGGTCGCATAGTCGCCCTGCGCGTCGGCGTAGGCGCCCAGCGCGGTGGACTGCACGCCTTCCGCGGTGGCGTTGGCACCGGCGGCCACGCTCTCTTCGCCCATCGCGACGGCCTGCGTGCCCAATGCGGTGGCGTTGTCGGCTTCGGCGCTCGCATCGGCACCGACGGCGACGCTGTTTGCGCCCAGCGCCGCGGCTGCACTGCCGAGCGCGGTGGACTTCACGCCTTCGGCATCGGCACCGGAACCGGCCGCGAGGCTGTCTTCGCCGATGGCGCTGGAATCGCTGCCGACCGCCGTCGCACGCGCGCCATCGGCGATGGAATAGCTGCCCAGCGCGGTGGTGTCCTCGCCCGATGCGTAGCTGTTGAAGCCCACGGCGGAGCTGCTCAGGCCCATTGCAAATGCCGTGGTGCCCACCGCGGTGGCGTTGTCGTCGCCCGCGTAGGCGTAGGCGCCCAGCGCGGAGGCGTATTCGCCCAGCGCCTGGCTGCTGTTACCCATGGCGGAGGACATCAGGCCCTCCGACTCTGCCGACTCGCCTACGGCCAGTGCACCGACGCCGGTCGCGGCGGCGAGATTGCCGATCGACACCGCGCCGTCGGCCATCGCCTGCGCCTGCGTACCCATCGCGATGGCGTTGCTGGTGTCGCCGCCGGCATTGTCCACCAGCGAGTTCCACCCGAAGGCCATGTTGCCCGTGCCGAAGCCACCCGCTGCGAACGCATTGGGACCGATCGCGATGTCCTGATGCCAGGCGCTCACGGCGCCCCTGCCGAGCGCGATGCTTTCGATCCCCCAGGCCACGCTCTTGCTGCCGATGGCGGTGGCGTAGGAATCGTGGGCGCGGCTCTGCTGGCCGATGGCGATACTCGTCTGGCCTTGCGCGTAGGCGATGAAGCCCAGCGCGACGGAGCCGTTGATGACGGTCGGATCGTTGGAGTTGTAACGGGTCAGGTTCTTGGAAACGCTGTTGAAATCGCTCGTCTGCGCCCCCGGGCCCACGGCGGAGTCGTAGTTGCCCCAGGCACGCGACGATGCGCCGAACGCCTGTGCGCCCATGCCCAGTGCATTGGCGCCTCCGGCGTAATTGACGGGCGGAGCGCTGGCCGCGGCGCCGAAGGCCTGGCTGATATCCAGCCAGCCACCGACAGCGGTCGAGCTCGTGCCGATCGCCCAGGAGCTGGGACCGACGGCCGTGCTGAGATAGCCGTAAGCCGCCGAACGTGCGCCGAGCGCCGTGCCCCAGCCGCGTACGGCCATCGACTGATAGCCGACGACCGTGCTGTTCTGGTCCTTCATTTCGATCGTCTGTGTCGCGTCCATCATGTCGCCGCTGGTGGAGGCGCCATTGCCGATCACGGTGTTGTTGACGCCCTTCGATGCGGCGCCGCTGCCGACGACGGTGGAATTCGTCGCCGGCATGACCACGCCCGTGACGACGTACGGACCACCGAAGCCGTTGAGCTGCACGCGGGTGTTGGCTTCGGCGAGCGAGCCGGTGCCGATCACCGTCACGCCGTCGCCATTGGCGCGCGAGCCGTTGCCGATGACCACGGTATTGGCGACCGGCGCGACCTTCGTCGTCTGGGTCTCCATGCTGCCGGCGGGCGAGGCTGCGATCGAGTAGGTGTTGGACGTCTTCTCGGCGCTCGCATTGGCGCCGATCACGATGCTGTTGTTGCCGTTGAGCCGCGATTGCGAGCCCATCGCGATGTTGTTGGTGCCGGAGGCCGCCACCGGCGTGGAGGGCTGCGTCACGACGGTGGCGCCGGCGCGGGTCGCGCCGTCGCGCGTGGTCACGGTGCTGGAGCCCACCGCCTGCGTCTGCGCCAGGTTGCCGATCGCGACGCTGTTGTTGTTGTTGGCCACGGCACGCGTGCCCACGGCGACGCTCGACGCGCCCAGCGCCTGCGCCGCAGCGCCCACCGCCGTTGCGTTGACGCCGCTGGCCACGGTGATCTCGTTCGGATCGACCTTACCGTCGCCGTTGAGGTCGATCCAGGAGCCCACGGCCGTTGCGTTCTTGCCCGATGCAGTGGTTTCGTCGCCGACCGCGATGGCGCCGTCGGCGGTGGCCTTGGCGTCGGGACCGCAGGCGAGGGACTCCACGCCGGTCGACGTGCTGTCGGTGACCGCGGTACCGGTGGCGGGATCGATCTGTTCGCAGTTGACCCCGGCGAAGGCGGGGCCGGCGAGGATGGACAGCAACGCGGCGGTCAGCACGCGCCGGCTGAGGCGGGGGAGCGATGGCATCGGGGACATGGCGGTACTCGTTGGATGGACAGGCGGCGGACGTCGCGTCCAGCCGCATCCAACCCTTGCCCGCACCGCCGCCGCCGGCTTGAAAGCACCATCACAAGCACCGCCTGCGCATCACAGATCGATGACAGATCCGCCACAAGTCCATGAAAACGCGTAGGAAACTTCTGGAATACCTGTCGGGCGGGTCGCGAGGCGCGCGTCATCCTTTCCGGACAACTCCCCAAACGAAAACGGCCCCGGCAATGCCGGGGCCGTAGTCCGTCGGGCGTCGCGGCCGAAGCCGCGGTGGATCAGTCGCCCAGCGTCAGCAACGACGCGTTGCCGCCCGCTGCCGTCGTGTTGACGGTGATCGTCTTCTCGGTGGCGAAGCGCGGCAGGTAATGCGGGCCGCCGGCCTTCGGGCCGGTGCCCGACAGGTTCTGGCCGCCGAAGGGCTGCACGCCGACGACCGCGCCGATCTGGTTGCGGTTGACGTAGCAGTTGCCCACCTTCACCCGCGAGGCGATCTTCTCGATCGTCTCGTCGATGCGCGAATGGATGCCCAGCGTCAGGCCGTAGCCGGTGGCGTTGATCTGGTCGATCACCGCGTCGAGCTGGTCGGCCTTCCAGCGGACCACGTGCAGCACCGGTCCGAAGATCTCCTTGTGCAGCTGGTCCAGCGACTTCAGGGCGTACGCGCGCGGGGCGAAGAAGCTGCCGTGGGCGGCTTCGGCATCCAGCGCGACCTCGGCGATCTTCGTCGCCTCGCTGTCCATGCGCTGCGCATGCTCGCGCAGCATCTTCAGCGCATCCTCGTCGATCACCGGGCCGACGTCGGTCGACAGCAGGCCCGGGTCGCCGACCTTCAGCTCGGCCATCGCGCCGGCGAGCATCGTGGTGACCTTGTCGGCGATGTCGTCCTGCACGAACAGCACGCGCGCGGCCGAGCAGCGCTGGCCGGCGGAGGTGAACGCCGAGGCGATGGCGTCCTTGACGACCTGTTCCGGGAGCGACGACGAATCGGCGATCAGCGCGTTCTGGCCGCCGGTTTCGGCGATCAGCACGCCGATGGCGGCGTCGCGCGCGGCGAGCGCACGGTTGATCGCGCGCGCGGTGTCGGTCGAACCGGTGAACGCGACGCCGGCGATGCGCGGGTCCTTCGTCAGCGCGGCGCCGACGGTGGCGCCGTCGCCCGGCAGGAACTGCACCACCGCTTCCGGCACGCCGGCTTCGTGCAGCAGCTTCACGGCGTAGTAGCCGATCAGGTTGGTCTGTTCGGCCGGCTTGGCGAGCACGGCGTTGCCGGCGGCGAGCGCGGCGGCCACCTGGCCGAGGAAGATCGCCAGCGGGAAGTTCCACGGGCTGATGCAGACGAACACGCCGCGACCGGACATCTGCAGCGTGTTGGACTCGCCGGTCGGACCCGGCAGCGGTTCCACCGCGAACTGGCGGCGCGCCT
>Ga0209257_1002008_pt1 | contig 21768 bp, 18 predicted proteins | sample AraplaCvi_mCL_r2_FD_184277 | JGI IMG/M metagenome (GOLD analysis project Ga0209257, IMG submission 184277) | Arabidopsis root microbial communities from North Carolina, USA - plate scrape MF_Cvi_mCL_r2 (SPAdes) (version 2) | ecosystem: Host-associated > Plants > Roots > Endosphere | place: USA...
GGCGGCGCAGCGGCGGGCGGCGGCGGCGCTTCATTCACGGCCACCTGGGCCGGCGGGGCGATGGGCGGCAGCGGGGCCGTGGCCACTTCGCTGGTGGTCGACCCCGGCGTCAGCTCGGGCACACCGGCGCTGTCGCGGCTCATGTACCAGCCGGCGGCGCCCAGGGCGCCCAGGGCCACCACGCCGGCGGCGATCGCGGCCGGGGCCACGCCCTTCGACTTCGGCGCGCTGGCCGTGCTGCGGCCTGTGCCGATCGGGGCCACCAGGCCCGCGTCGGTCTCGGTCTCGGCGGCGAGGGTCGAGGGGGTCGCCGTGCTGGCGATCGGGCGGTCCAGCGGGTTGTCCGCCGGGGTGTGCACGGGGGTGTCCACGGGGGTGTCCAGCGCCATCGGCTCGTCATAGTCACGCTCGGCGGCGAAGGTGCGCGGCTCGGGCGACACCGGGGCGGCGGCGGTCTTGCGCGCGCCGAAGCCCTTCTTCTTGCGGTTGCGTTCCCAGATCGGCTGGGCGGCGAACATGCCGCTGTCCTGATCGGTGATCGGTTTGTCGGACTCGCGTCCGTTGAAGTCGGTCGACATTCTGTCCCTCCAAGGATGTGTCAAGGGAGGACAAACGGCTTTACTGTCAGTGAGTTCCATGAAAGCCGATGTGTGCCGTGATAAGCTTGAGCGGAACTTGGCCGGGCTACCGAATTATTGACGAATTCCGGACGCATCGCCGCCACAATCTGCCGCCCAGCCGTGCCCGCCAGACCGCCCGGACGCGCTTCTCTTGGCCTCTGTGCTCTGGCGGCGCTTGACCGCCACGACCGGCTCTCGCCAAGGTCGGGTCGCGACTGGAGGTGCGGATGCGGCTCAATGCCAGGCTCAAACGCGACTGGCGGTTCTGGAAAGGACTGAGCAGGACCCTGAAGCGGGTCAAGACCATCGCCCGGGATTCTGAAAACCTGATCGCCGACGACCTGCAAGCCGCGGTCGACGCGTTCCGGAACCGTCCCGCCATGACCTTCGAAGGCCGCACGGTCAGCTATGGCGAGCTGGACGCCATGGCCAACCGCTACGCCCACTGGGCCAAGGGGCTGAACCTGCGCCGCGGCCAGACCGTGGCGCTCTTCATGCCCAACCGGCTGGAATACTTCCCCATCTGGTATGGGCTTTCGAAGGTTGGGGTGGTCACCGCCCTGATCAACAACCAGCTCTCGGGCCTGCCCCTGGCCCACTGCCTGAACATCGCCGGCGCCAACCACGTCATCGTCGACGGCGAGACCTCGCCGGTGTTCGAACAGGCCAAGCCGCTGCTGGAACGCCAGATGCAGCAGTGGATCCTGGGGCCCGCCCACGGCGATCAGCGCGACCTGGTGCAGGCGCTGAAGAGCTGCAGCCAGCTGCCGCCGGACCGGTCGGTGCGCGACGGCATGACCGCCGCCGACACCGCGCTCCTGATCTACACCTCGGGCACGACTGGCATGCCGAAGGCCGCGCGGATCACCCACATGCGCGCCCAGCTCTACATGCGCGGGTTCGCCGGCTCGACGGGCGCCACATCCAAGGACCGGATCTACGTGACCCTGCCGCTATACCACGCCACCGGCGGCCTCTGCGCCCTGGGCGCGGCCTTCCTCAACGGCGGCTCGGTGGTGCTGCGGCGCAAGTTCTCGGCGCGGCATTTCTGGCCCGAGATCGTCGAGCAGGGCTGCACGATGTTCGTCTACATCGGCGAGCTGTGCCGCTATCTGGTCAACCACGAGCCCGACGGGGACGAGACGCGCCACAAGATCCGCATGGCGTTCGGCAACGGACTGCGGCCCGACATCTGGCCGGTCATGAAACAGCGCTTCCGCATCCCGGAGATCCTGGAGTTCTACGGCTCCACCGAGGGCAATGTGTCGATGTTCAACTTCGACGGCCGGGAAGGGGCCATCGGCCGGATCCCGAAGTGGCTGCGCAAGCGGTTCAACGCCCGCCTCGTCCAGTACGACGTGGAGGCCGAGGCGGTGGTGCGCGGCATGGACGGCCTCTGCATCGAGTGCGGACCGGGACAGGTCGGCCAGTGCGTGGGGATGATCAACGGCGCCGACGTGCGCTCCGAGTTCTCCGGCTACCTCGACAAGGCCGCCTCCGAGAAGAAGATCATCCAGAACGTCTTCGAGCGCGGCGACGCCTGGTTCGCCACCGGCGACCTGATGCGGATGGACTCGGACGGCTACTTCTATTTCGTCGACCGGATCGGGGACACCTTCCGCTGGAAGGGCGAGAACGTCTCCACCAACGAGGTGGCCGAACGGCTGCTGGCGTTCCCCGGCGTCGCGCAGGCCAATGTCTACGGCGTCGAGGTGGACGGCGCCGACGGCCGCGCCGGCATGGCCGCCCTTGTGCTGGATGGGGCGTTCGACACCAAGGCCTTCGGCGAGCACGTGGCCCGCGAGCTGCCGGCCTACGCCCAGCCGCTGTTCGTGCGCATCCTCCCGCACCTGGACACCACCGGCACGTTCAAGCTCCGCAAGCTCGAGATGGTGGCCGACGGCTACGACCCGACGAAGATCAAGGGGCCGCTGTTCTTCCACGATCCCAAGAAGGGCTATGTGAAGCTCACCAAGTCCGTCTGGGACCGGCTGACCGCGGGCTTGGTGAAGGTCTAGGCCGCGGCCTCGCTCCGCGGCGTCGCCGCCCCTGCCGGCGCGCCCGGACTCGCCTATATTGGCGGCATGCTCGAAGCACCCCCCTCGCCCTCCAAGGAGCCCGCCCCCCTGAAGGGCGCGGCGCTCATCAAGGACGAGGTCCGGCGGCTGCCCGACCGGCCCGGCGTCTACCGCATGATCGGCGAGGACGGCGAGGTCCTCTACGTGGGCAAGGCGCGCAGCCTCAAGAAGCGCGTCGTGCAGTACGCGCAGGGCCGCTTCCACACCCAGCGCATCGCCCACATGGTCGACGCCACGCGGGCGATGGAGTTCGTCACCACCCGCACCGAAACCGACGCCCTGCTGCTCGAGATCAACCTGATCAAGCAGCTGAAGCCGCGCTTCAACGTCCTGCTGCGCGACGACAAGAGCTTCCCCGAGATCGTCATCCGCCGCGAGCACCCGGCGGCCCAGCTGCGCAAGCACCGCGGCGCCCACACCATCAAGGGCGACTACTTTGGCCCCTTCGCCAGCGCCTATTCGGTCAACAAGACGCTCAACACCCTGCAGAAGGCCTTCCTGCTGCGCTCCTGCTCGGACAGCGTCTACGAGACCCGCACGCGGCCCTGCATGCTGCACCAGATCAAGCGGTGCGCGGCGCCCTGCACGGGCCTGATCTCCATCGAGGACTACGCCGGCCTCGTCGACCAGGCCGAGGCCTTCCTGCGCGGGAAGAGCCGGGCGGTGATGAGCAAGATGGCCGCCGAGATGCAGGCGGCCTCCGACGACATGGAGTTCGAGCGCGCCGCGCGCCTGCGCGACCGCATCCGCGCCCTGGCCTCGGTCGCCCAGGAGCAGCAGATCAATCCCGAGACCCTGGAGGAGGCCGACGTCTTCGCCCTGCACGCCGAGGGCGGCCAGGCCTGCGTCCAGGTGTTCTTCTTCCGGGCCGGCCAGAACTGGGGCAACCGCGCCTATTTCCCGCGGGTCGATCGAGCCGACGAAGACCCCGACATCATGGGCGCCTTCCTCGGCCAGTTCTACGACGACAAGCCGATCCCCAAGGTGGTGCTGGTCAATATCGAGCCCGCCGAGCGCGAGCTGCTGCAGGAGGCCTTCGCCCAGAAGTCGGGCCGCAAGGTCGACATCTCCCGGCCGCAACGTGGCGAGAAGCGCCAGCTGGTCGACCATGCGTTCACAAATGCGCGCGAAGCGCTTGGGCGGAAAATGGCCGAGAGCTCGGCCCAGACCAAGCTACTGGCCGGCGTCTGCGAGGCCTTCGGCCTGGAGGGCCAGCCCGAGCGGATCGAGGTCTACGACAACAGCCACATCATGGGCACGAACGCGGTCGGCGGCATGATCGTGGCCGGCCCCGACGGCTTCCAGAAGAGCCAGTACCGCAAGTTCAACATCAAGAGCACCGAGATCACCCCCGGCGACGACTTCGGGATGATGAAGGAGGTGCTGCGCCGCCGCTTCTCCCGGCTGGTCAAGGAAGAGGAGGAGGGGGAGAGCGCCGTCCGTCCCGACCTGGTGCTGCTGGACGGCGGCGCGGGCCAGCTCGCCGCGGCGCTGGAGATCATGGCCGACCTGGGCGTCGACGACATTCCCATCGTGGGCGTCGCCAAGGGCCTCGACCGAGACGCGGGCATGGAGCGGTTCTTCGTCCCCGGCAAGGAGCCCTTCCGCTTCGACCACAAGTCGCCGGTGCTCTACTACCTTCAGCGCCTGCGCGACGAAGCCCACCGCTTCGCCATCGGCAGCCACCGCACCCGCCGCGCCATCGACATGAAGAAGAACCCCCTCGACGAGATCGAGGGCGTCGGGCCGGGCCGCAAGCGCGCATTGCTGCACGCGTTCGGCTCGGCGCGCGGGGTCAGCCGCGCCAGCGTGGACGACCTGGAAAAGGTGGAGGGGGTCAGCCGCCAGCTGGCGGAGCGCATCTACGGGTACTTCCGGAAGGGGTAAGGGCAGGCTGGCAGGGGTCGCGATGCGCCGTCAGAACCGCGTCTGGAAGCTCGCGCCAACCCGGCGGACCGAGTCCGGGCTGAAATACTGCAGGTATCCGCCGGGGTTCAACGCGGTCACCGGCGACGGCGTGATCTGCGCCGCCCAGCGCTTGTCGAAGAGGTTGCTGGCGTAGATGGCGAGTGTCCAGCGATCGTCCGCGCCGCTCACGCCCACGCGTCCGCCCACCAGGCTGTAGGCCTTCTGGATCGCGCCCGGGTCCCCGTTCACCGCGTAGTTGGTGTCGCTCTGCCAGTTCCAGTTCGCCTGGCCGAATGCGCGGACGCCGTTCCTGATTTCGCGGCTGTACGAGACAGTCGAACCCAGCACCCAAGTCGGCACGGCGGCCAGGCGGAGGCCCTTGGCGTTGAAGAAGCCGTCGATCGAGGCGGGGTTTGCTGGCGGCGCCGTGCAGGGTCCGCCCTGCGCGACCTTCGGCTGGCCGAAGTAGCACTGCACGCCGTTGAAATCGAGGTAACGGGCGTGGGTGTATGCCCCGCCGAAGGTGACGTTCAGATCGGCCATCGGCCGCGCCGCCAGGTTGAACTCCACGCCCTTGGTCTTGATCGAGCCGGCGTTGGTGATGCGGCTCGAATAGGTGGGGCTGGACAGATCCGACACCTGCGCCTGGAAGTCCTTCACCTTGGTGTCGTAGGCCGAGACGTTCACCTGCAGGCGACGGTCGAAGAAGGTGGACTTCACGCCCACTTCGTAGCTGGTCGGGATCTCGGGCAGCACGCGCTGATTGGCCCCGAAGACGGTGGCGCTCAGGCCGCTGAATCCCGGGCCCTTGTAGCCGCGCGACACCGTGGCATAGCCCATGATCTCGGGGGTGAAATTGTAGCGCGGTCCGATCCGCCAGGAGAGGTTGTCGTTCTTGACCGACTGCTCGTAGCGCAGGGCCACCGAGCCCGGGATGAAGACCGTGCCGGGGACCGGGTCGCGCCGGTAGTTCAGCTTCACGACGTCGTGCGTCCCCCGCAGGCCGCCGATGATGTCCAGCTTGTCGGTGACGTGGAACGTGCCCTGGCCGAAGGCGGCGTAGCTGTCCGAGCCGATGGTGTTGAAGGTCGAGGTCTGGAAGATCGTCCCGATCGGCTGGGTCGGAACCACGCGCACGATGGAATTGCCGCCGGCCGGCAGGATCCAGGTCAATTGCCCTCGCTGGGTGATCTCCGAGTCCGCCGTGGAGTTGTAGTAGTAGAGGCCCAGGACGTAGTCCAAGCGCTCGCCGATCGGCGAGGTCAGGCGCAGTTCCTGGGTGAACCACCTGGTGTCCCCGGCGCCGCCGTTCAGGTCGATGTAGCTCACCGGCGTCAGGTCGCCGTCGTAGAAGCCGACGCGCCGCGCCTCCCGATAGGCCGATATCGAGCTGACGGTGTAGCCCGCCAGGTCGTAGTCGACGTGCAGGGCCAGCCCCTGGGCGCGGCTGCTGCCGAAGAAGTCGCCGTTCGCCGCCACGCTGAGGTTCTTGGGGCCCGCGACGATGCCGTATTGGGCGTTGGTGGCGGCCGGCGCATAGCCGGGTGTGACCTTCCGCCAGGTCGAGGCGCAGCAGAACGTATCGCTCTGCGACCGGTCGGCCGAGGCGAAGATCGTCAAGTCCTCGGTGGGTTTCCAGAGGAACTTCAGCGACACGCCGGTGACGTCGCGCGGGTCGGTGTCGATGCCGGACTTCGCCACGTTCTTGATGAGCCCGTCGCGCTCGTTGTGCACCACGACGAGACGCAGCGCGGCGGTCTCGCCCATGGCCACATTGCCGATGGCCTCGAAGTTGCGCTCGCCGCGCTCGCCGACCTCGACACGCACCTGGCCGCCGTTGTGGTCCAGCACCGGCCGCTTGGTGATGAAGTGCACAAGGCCGGCCGAGGCGTTCTTGCCGAACAGCATGCCCTGCGGCCCGCGCAGGATTTCCACCCGCTCGATGTCGGAGAGTGTCGACAGGCTGCCCGGGTCCGCCAGCACGACGCCGTCCACCACCGTCGAGATGCTCTGCTCGATGCCGGCGGAGAAGCTGCTGGTGCCGATGCCGCGGATCAGGAAGCCCGAAGCGCTGTTGCTGAGGCTCTGCTTGAACCGGACGCTGGGGTCGATCAGCGTCAGTTGCTGCGCCTGGGTGACGTGCAGCGCTTCCAGCGCCTCGCCCTTCACGGCGGTGATCGACAGGGGAACGTCCTGCACGTTCTCGGCGCGCTTCTGCGCGGTGACGACCAGTTCGTCGATCGTCGAGGCCGCGTCCTCGGCCGATGCCGGACCGGCGGCGATGGCGGCGGCGAGCACCGCGATGGCGACCCCCGTCCGGAGAGCCTGATGGCGGCGCGAGCCCATATGAGCGGTCATCTCTGTTCCTTCCCCTGTCCGCCCTCGGCGGCATGCTTATAGATGGTAACGTTACCGTTACTTTATGGCGACGACGAGCATTTCAAACCGCTGTTCGTCTAGGCCTTGGCGCTGTCGCGGGCCGAGACCCGGCCGTGCCAGGCGAGCACGTTCAGGCAGTCCGGCGGGATCGGCACGCCGATGAAGACGCCGAAGTCGACGGTGGTCAGCGCGATGATGTCGGCCATCGAATAGCCGTCGCCCGCGATGTGACGCTTGCCGCGCAATTCGCTGTCCAACCAGCGATAGGCCTGTTCGACACGGGGGCGGTTCGACTCGCCGAATTCCACGAACTGCGTCAGCAGCCGCGCCGTCAGCGGATGGGTGTGGCGCCAGATCTGGCCGATCGGCGCCATCAGCTGGAACTCGATCCGGCGGATCCACATGTCGATCTCCGCGCGCTCGCGGGCCGTGCTCCCGAACAGCGCCGGCCCTGGCATCGTCTCTTCGAGGTAGCGGCAGATGCTGACGCTCTCGCTGATGCGCGAGCCGTCATCCAGCTCAAGCACCGGCAGCTGGCCCAGCGAGTTCTTCTCCAGGAACTCGGCCGACTTGTGCGCCCGTTCGCGCATCGGCACGCGGACATGTTCGACGCTCCCACCCTTCTCGGCGAGGAATATGCGAACGCGGCGCGGGTTCGGCGCCGGATTGTCTTCGCCGTAGAGCTTCATCGTTTCCCCTCGCGGCCGTTGCAGTCGGCCATTTCTTAGTAGTAACGTTACCGTTACTTGAGGGTGTCTCGCAAGGGCTTTTTGTTGGCGCCGCCGCGCCGCCGCGCCGCCGACCGTCACTGGCGGCGTCGACGCGCCTTCAGGGCCTCGGCTCCACCGACGACCGCCGCGGTGATCGTCTCGATCAACGCCTCATCGTCCCCGTTGCGGGCGGCCAGGAAACCGGTGACTCCGGTCACCATGAACCAGGCGTACTGCAGGGCCTCGCCGGCCGGCAGACCATAGGCCCGCTGGAGCCCCGCAGCCCACGCTTTGGCGTTGGACTCCTGCATCTCGCGCGCGCGTTCGCGCAGCCGGCCGCTGTCGGTGACCAGCCTCAGGAACAGTTCGCCACTCTCGTCGGCGCGGGCGCACCAGTGGCGCAGGGCCGCCCGCACGGCGGCGTCGAAAGTGGCGTCCGGGGGCAACTCGCTGGTCCAACGGGCGGCGTAGCTGGCCTGTTCGCGATCGAACAGGGCCGCCAGCACCGCATCACGGTCGGCGAAGTAGCGGTACGGGAGGGACTTGTTGACGCCGCAGCGCTGCGCGACGCCCTCCATCGTCACCGCCGCGACGCCCTGCTCAAGAACGATCGCCGCGGCAGAGTCCAGGAACACGTCGCGACGCTCCGACGCCTTCAGCCGCTTCTGCACGACATTCGCCGTTTCCGGGTCGGCCTGATTGGATCTGCTCACAAGCCCCCGCCCGCTTAGCCGGCCCAGACATCGCCGGACGGGCCATCATCCAGAGCATGGGCCTGCGCGTCCAGCGCCCGATCAGTCCGCTGGGCGAGGGCGGCGCGCGGCACGATCCTCTATTGACCGGACTGTCTGGCCGGGGAGCAGGCGTTCAGCCCACGCCCCGCCGCGCGGCTTCGATCTTCGCCACGTCGATCTTCTTCATCGTCATCATCGCCTCGAACACCCGCTTGGCGACCGCCTTGTCCGGATCGGTGATACCCTCGTTCAGCTGGCGGGGCGTGATCTGCCACGAGAAGCCCCAGCGATCCTTGCACCAGCCGCACGCGCTTTCCGCGCCGCCGTTGCCGACAATGGCGTCCCAGTACCGGTCGGTCTCGGCCTGGTCCTGCGTCTCGACCACGAACGAAACCGACTCGTTCGGCTTGAAAGTCGGACCGCCGTTGAGCCCCATGAACGGAACGCCGAGCACGGTCAACTCCACGGTGAGTTCGTCGCCTTCCTGGCCGTCGGGGAAGTCGCCGGGCGCCGCCATGGCCGCGCCGACATGGCTGTCAGGGAAGACGCTCGCGTAGAACTCCGCGGCCTTGCGGGCCTCCCCATGGTCGAACCAAAGGCAGTTGGTCATCTTGCCGGCCATCGGCTTTCTCCATTCCCTGGGTCGTCCCGGAACGCCGCTTTGCAGGCCGGGTTCACATCGCGGACGGACCAGCGCGTCCCGGGTCACTCCCCATCGCGCCGCTCACGGGTCGAGCAACAGCTTGCCGGTCGTCCCGCGCCCCTGCATGTCAGCGTGGGCCCTGGCCGGGCCGGCCGCAGGAGCATTCGCCATGACCAACGCCCTTTCGGATACAGCAAACCCCTGCCGCCGGCGGCTTCTCGGCATAGCTGCGATCACGGCCGCCGCCGCTGAGTTCGGCGTGCTCGGCGCCGCGCGCGCCGCGTCGGCGCCCGCCAGCGGATTTCCGCCGCTACGGCAGATCGACGCCGGTCCTCTCTCGATCGGCTATGTCGACATGGGCCCGGCGTCCGGTGCCCCGGTGATCCTGCTGCATGGATGGCCCTACGACATCTACAGCTTCGCCGACGCCGCGCCGCTGCTGGTCAAGGCGGGACATCGGGTGATCATCCCTTACCTGCGAGGCTACGGCTCAACCGTCTTTCGCGCGGCGGACACGGTCCGGAACGGCCAGCAGGCGGCGCTCGCCCTCGACGTGATCGCGCTCATGGACGCCCTGAAGATCCGCAAGGCCGTGCTCGCCGGCTTCGATTGGGGCGCGCGCACCGCCGGCATCGTCGCGGCCCTCTGGCCGGAGCGCTGCGGCGGCCTTGTGTCGGTCAGCGGCTATCTGATCGGCAGCCAGCGCGCCAACGAAGCGCCGCTGCCCCCGGCGGCCGAGCTGGCCTGGTGGTACCAGTTCTACTTCGCGACCGAGCGCGGCCGGCTGGGCTACGAACGCAATCGGCACGATTTCAACAAGCTGATCTGGCGCACGGCGTCGCCGCAGTGGCGTTTCGACGACGCGACCTACGAGCGATCGGCTCGCGCCTTCGACAACCCGGACCATGTGGCCATCGTGATCCACAACTATCGCTGGCGGCTGGGCCTGGCGCCGGGCGAGGCGCGCTACGACGCCTATGAGCAGAAGCTCGCCGCCTTTCCCGCCATCGCCACGCCCACCATCACCATGGAAGGCGACGCCAACGGCGCCCCTCATCCGCAGCCGGAGAATTACAGGGCGAAGTTCACAGGGCCCTATGCGCACCGGCTGATCACGGGCGGCATCGGCCACAATCTTCCTCAGGAGGCGCCTGCCGCATTTGCGGAAGCCGTGCTGGCCATAGCCGGGCCGGCGTGAACTCGGTGCGCGTAAACCGAACGCGGCTCTGCGCATCCGCAGAACTCACCCGCAAACACGCTGATTCCTCACGTGGGCCATGTCGCATATGCACCTTCTCGCGCGTCCTTGGGGCGTAGAGCCCTGGCGAGAGGATGAGGATCATGACCGCGACCACCCCCGAGATCATCGAAGGCGCCTACCGGGTGGTGTCGATCACCGACCTGCCGCGGCGGCCGTCGCCCAACCGGCGCCGCGCGGCGATGCGGATCGTGTTCTGGAACGTGGCCTTCGCCGCCGCCGTCGTGGCGCTGCCGATCCTGTTCTGACCTACCTCCCCCGCGAAGCGCGGGGGTGGGCGCGCTGGGGCCACCCTCTTCGGCCCCGCCGCCTATCGATCCGACCTAGGCTTGCGCCCACAGCGCCACGGCGACGGCCGCGGCCAGGGTGATCGCCAGGACGACGGCCAGGATGTCGGCGCGATCCAGGGACTTCGGCGCCCGCAGGTGGGTCGGCCCCAGGTGGGGCATGTTGAAGTGGGGCGGTTCAAGATGCAGCCGCGCGACGCGCGGGATGTGGAGGTGCGGAGTTCTCATGTCGAGCCTCCTCGACAAGGCCGGAGGGGTGACGTGAGCGGCGGCGGCCGCGGCCTTTACTCGACCGCCGCCAACGAATTCTAATCCAAGTCCCGAGAAACCGCGAGGTTCCAAGCCGGCCGGCGCGAGGGACCGGCCATCGGAGGCGACCTTTTCGCGTCTTTCGTGTTTCCCTGTTCCCATCTGTCGCGTGGCCGGCGGTGTCTGCCGAATCCCCATGCCTGCCGGCGCGCGAAGCAGCTAAGCTTGGAACGAAGCTCAGCCTTGGACGCTCGTTTCCTTCATGAAGTCCCTGCCGAACATCCTCACCGCGTCGCGCCTCGTCATGGCGCTGTTCATGTTCGTGGCGTTCGCCGCGGCCGCGGGCGCGGTTCCGTACTTCTCCAACCGCCTGGAGCCGGACGCGCAGTTCGCCCTGCAGCGGTGGGCCGTCTACGCCTTCGTCCTGGCGGCGGTGACCGACTTCTTCGACGGCTGGCTGGCGCGCAAGCTCGACGCCGAGAGCGTCTGGGGCGCCATCCTCGATCCGATCGGCGACAAGGTGCTGGTCTGCGGCGCGATCCTGGGCCTGCTGTCGCTAGGGCCGCAGCCGATGGTCGTGCTGCCCGCAGGCCTGATCCTGTTCCGTGAGTTCACGGTCAGCGCGCTGCGCGAGGTGGGCGCCGGCAAGGGCGTGAAGCTGCCGGTCACCCTGCTCGCCAAGTGGAAGACGACGCTGCAGCTCACGGCGCTGGCCATGGAGCTGATCGTCGCCGCCTGGGGCGCCTTCGGCCTTCCCCAGGAAGGCGGGCTGCGACCCGGCTTCGAGTTCGCGGCCCACAGCCTGCTCTGGATCGCGACCCTCGTGACCCTGATCACCGGGGCGCAGTACTGGACCCAGACCCGCAAGGCCCTCGCCGGCTAGGCCAGGGCGCCGTACGCGTCCTTCCAGAAGTCCTTGTGGACCGGGGGCGGGTCGGGGCTGTCGAACACCCGCTGGGTGAGCAGGATCGCCGTCAGGCCCCTGGCCGGATCGTTGAACCATGAGGTCCCGAAACCGCCGTCCCAGCCATAGGCGCCAGGCGCCAGGTAGGGATTGCCGGCGATGGCGACGCCCAGGCCCAGGCCCCAGCCACGGCCCGGCCCCAGGATCATCGCGCCATCCTTGATCTGCTCGGGCGTCAGGCGGTTGGCAGTCATGGCCTGCAGCGTCTCGGCCTTGATCAGCCGGCGGCCGTCGGGGGCGAGGCCGGTGAACATGAACTTCGCGAAGGCGCCGAAGTCGTCGGCCGTGGAGACCAGGCCGGAGTCGCCCGCCGGGAAGCTGGGCGGCTTCAGGAACATGTCGTTGTAGGGCTCGAACGGGACCAGCTTGCCTTCCTGGTTCATATAGCCGGTGATCAGCCGGTCCTTCTTGGCGGCCGGCGCGTGGAAGGCGGTGTCCTTCATGCCCAGCGGTCCCAGGATCCGCTCCTGGAGGAACGACTCCAGCGGCTTGCCCGCCGCCCGCGCCACCAGCACGCCCAGGACGTCGGAGCCGGTGGTGTACATCCACCGCTCGCCCGGCTGCGCCTGGAGGGGTAGGGCGCCCAGCGCCTTCATCCAGCTGTCCGGGGTGTAGGGCGCCGAGGGGTTCGGCATGCCGAAGCCGGGCAACTCGCCCACCGCCTTCACGAACGGCGCCTCGGCGTTGAAGTCGATGCCCCAGCCCAGGCGGAAGCTCAGCACGTCCTCGAGCGTGATCGGCCGCTTCGCCGGCACGGTGTCGTCGATCGGCCCATCCGGCCGCTTCAGCACCCGGCGGTTCGCCAGCTCCGGCGCCAGCCGGTCGATCGGCTCGTCCAGCTTCAGCCTGCCCTCCTCGACCAGCATCATGGCCGCCACCGCCGTGATCGGCTTGGTCATCGAGGCGATGCGGAAGATGGTGTCGCGCTGGACCGCCGGCTTGCCCGCCAGGGTCATGGCGCCCACCGGCCAGATGTGGGTCTGGTCGTTCCGGGCGACCAGCGCCACCAGCCCGGGCGGCTGGCCCTTGGCCACATTGGCCTTCAGGTCGGCCTCGAGCCGGGCAACGCCCTCGTTGCTGAATCCCATCTTCCGCGCCTCCGGCAGTTTGCGTTCGCAGGCGGCCAGACCGGTCAGTGCCGCGGCGCCCGCCAGGGCGTGGCGACGGCTCATCCAGGCGAACTCGGACATGTCGGGCTCCTTGCGTCTTCACCTCAAGGACGAATGGGTTCAGGCCACTCCGACAAACTTTCTCAGCACTCCGCGAGGTTCACCGCGAGGCCGCCGAGCGACGTTTCCTTGTAGATCGCGCTCATATCCTCGCCGGTCCGCTTCATGGTGGCGATCACCTTGTCCAGGCTGACCGAGTGCTGGCCGTCGCCCAGCATGGCCAGGCGCGCGGCGTCGATGGCCTTCACCGCGCCCATGGCGTTGCGCTCGATGCAGGGGATCTGGACCAGTCCGCCGATCGGATCGCACGTCAGGCCCAGGTTGTGTTCCATGGCGATCTCGGCGGCGTTCTCGATCTGGGCGTTGGAGGCGCCCAGCGCCGCGGCCAGCCCCGCCGCCGCCATCGAGCAGGCCACGCCGACCTCGCCCTGGCAGCCGACCTCGGCGCCCGAGATCGAGGCGTTGCGCTTGTAGAGCGCGCCGATCGCCGCCGCCGTCAGCAGGAAGGTGTGCCGGCCCGCCGGCGTGCCCTGGTGGAAGCGGTCGTAGTAGCGCAGCACCGCCGGCAGCAGGCCCGCCGCTCCGTTGGTCGGGGCCGTGACCACACGCCCGCCGGCGGCATTTTCCTCATTTACGGCCAGAGCCCAGAGGTTGACCCAATCCAGGGCCGACAACGGGTCGGCGATCTGGCGGTCGGCGTTCTCCACGAGGTTCCGCCAGATGCCGTGGGCGCGGCGGGTGACCTTCAGCGCGCCCGGCAGGACGCCCGGCGTGCGCATGCCGCGGTCGATGCAGGCGTACATGGCGTCGGTGATCTCATCGAGCCCGGCGACGATCTCGGCCTCTGACCGCAGGACCAGCTCGTTGGCGGTCATCAGGGCGGCGATGGAGAGCCCCGCCGCCTCGGCCTGGGCCAGCAGCTCGGCGCCGCTCTCGAACGGGAAGGGCGCGGGCAGGGCGCGCTCGGGCGCCGTGTTCTGACCGAACTCGTCCTCGTCGCGGACGAAGCCGCCGCCGACCGAGAAATAGATCCGCTCCCCCAGCGCCTGCCCCTGGGCGTCGAAGGCGGTGAACTTCATGGCGTTCGGATGCTGCGGCAGGCGCGTGCGGCCTTCCCACAGCAGGTCGCGCGCCTCGTCGAAGGCGATCTCGTGCGCGCCGCCCAGTTGCAGGCGGCCGGACTCGCGGACGGCGGCGACCACCGCGTCGGCGGCGTCGGGGTCCAGGGTGCGCGGCTGGAAGCCCGCCAGGCCCAGGATCACCGCCCGGTCGGTGGCGTGGCCGCGGCCCGTCAGCGCCAGCGAGGCGTAGAGCGTCGTCTCCACGCGCGCCGTCTTCCGCAGGTCGGGACCCAAGCGGTCCAGGAACCGGCAGGCCGCCGTCATCGGGCCCATGGTGTGCGAGCTCGACGGCCCGACGCCCAGCTTGAAGAGGTCGAAGACGCTGACGTTCATGGTCGCCTCTGTGGACGTGTCGGCGGGCGGGTTCAAGGGCGTGGGCCCGTCCGAAGGGTTGGGCCGTGGAACAGGCGGACAGGCGCGGAAAGGCGCTCGGAAAGCTGGGGCCAGCCGAGGATTTCCGCGCCTGTCTGCGTTTTTGCGGCCCAAAGGGCGCTTCGCGCCCTCGCGCGGGGTCAGCCGGAGTCCGCGACGGGGGCGTCGGTGAAGCTCGCGGCTTCCTCGGCGACGATGTCCTCGTCCGGCGGCCAGTTGATGACGCGGTTCGGGGCCGGGTGGTCGACGCGCGGGGCGGGATCGGGGGACCAGTCGGGATCGGGCAGATCACGCCACCGGGCAGCGATGTCCGGCGGCAGGTCCAGGATCCGGCAGGCGTGGCGAATGACGGCGTCGACGTCGTAGTCGAGGAAGTCGGGCTCGTCCCACCAGTCGTCGAGTTCGCGGTCGAAGCGGTGGACCAGTGCGGTCTCGCGGTCGCGATCGCCGTCGGCGACCTCAGCGATGACGCGGACGACGCCGGTCTGGATGTCGTCGATGTGTCGGGCTTGCGAGAGGTCCGCAGGGTCGGCGTCTGGCTCGGAGTCGACTGGCCGCGCTCGGCTCCTAAGCCAGGTCTCATGCTGGGCGGTCTCGCGCGCGGCCTTGGCGCGGTCCGCCTGCAGCCGGGCCAGCAGGGCCAGGGTCTGGCGCATGGACCGGGAGAGCTGGGTCGCGGCGCGCGACAACTGGGCGAGCTGATCAGGCTCGGTGGTGTCGAGCAGGCAGGCGTGCACGTGCTCGGCGGCCTGAAGGTTCAGGCTGGCCACCCGCGCCAGCATGGCGTCGGCCTGTTCGATCACGGGCGGGAGATTGCTCATCGTGGCGAGCAAACCACCCGCCTACGTCAGAAGCGGTCGTGGACGACTCTTCGCCTGGCGATGGCCAGCCGATGAGCGGACTTCGCGTACGTCAGCGAAGGGTGGCTAGCGGACGTTGTGCAACCGAGCGGGTCCCGCCTTTTCCAGGCTGGAGCAGTCAATGTCCGGCAACGGCGGACCGCTATAGGCTTCGGCTTCCTTCTTCCCCTGGTCCATTGGGCCGACGCGAAGCGGCACCCACTCCCCCAGCGGGGTGTGATGGAAGGCGCGCATCCCTGAAATCTCCGCACGCATCCTCGCATCCAAGGCGACATCGCCGGACGATAGAACCAGCACAGCATCGCTCAACGTCTTGGTCGACGCCGAGTACCGAACACAGAAACCAACCCACCTTTCGGCAACTGCCGGTTCAGCCGCCACCGAGACCGGGCCAACGGCGAGCTGACCTAGACCGAGAAGAGCGCAAGGCACGATGCGATAAAGCTTCATGCGACCGAGTTATCCGTGATGCGCGAATGTCCGCAACGGGTGGGTTGCCGACATTCGCTCCTGCCGCCAGTGTTTGGCATGGGCAACGACGAAGCACAGTTTGAGATCAAGATCGCCGACGATGGCAGCGTCCGTATTGCCGGTAGGGCCGCCGTTCCCGTGCTCTTGCGCCTCGTAATGGCGGCGAAGTTCCAGACTGAGCTAACCGCCGAGCATCTCTTGAGTCCTTACGTTGACCTGCTCCTGGATGATTTGACGAGCGCAGCCCCGCTACCGACCGTAGACTGGGACAATCCCGCCATTCTCACTCCACCTGAAGTCCACGAGGCGGTGGAAGTCGTTCGCCGCTATCGCGACCAGCACGAGCGCGGGCGGGCCCTGCAGGATCTCTTGCGGGTGGCGCTGAAGCCCTTTGACGTACCATTCGAACGGTTGGCACTCGGCCCTCCCGGCTCCGGGTCAACTTCCGCTTAGGGTGGAGGCTGTGCGAAAACGCGGTCGCAGAAATTTTCGGCGCAACAATTTACCGGAAGTCGCGCTGACCGGAGCCAGCACCGCAAAGCTTGACCGTCGAGGCCACGGCTGTGCGGTAAGAATTTGCGCGAGATTTTCGCTCGGGCGAGTTTTCACACAGCCTCGGTGGCTAGCGGACGTTGGCCTTCATAATAGCCGCCGCGCGTTGCCGGAGGTCAGCGACCTCGGTTTTTGCGTTCGGTCCATCACGGCCTTCCAGCAGAGTGGCCAAATCGACCATAGCCTCAGGATCGCTTTGCTCGGCGGCTACCCGCAGCCACCGGATTGCACCGTCAGCGTCGTACAGGCAGGCGCCGTAATGCTGGGCGAGACGCTTCGCTGCACCGGCTGAAACCGGAGATGCGGCGAGCTTCGCCACCCTCGTTGATGACATGGCGCTTGCCAGTTCGCGGTCCCGATAACCGGGTAACGGACCTCGCAGGCTGGCGACGAGACTGATCAGCGGGCCTGAAGCCAGTTGGGTCGCGGCTCCGGTCCATACCAGCCCCAGTCGTTCAAGGCGGAGATGAAAAGCTTCGCCCGATACTTCCTATAGTCCTTGGTCAAGATGGACATGGGCAGTTCGAGGGAGCCGAGCTTGAGCCGCCGCGCAAAGCTCACAACGGCCAGTCCTCCGGGTCCGCCGAAGTCCGGCAGATAGCCTTCTATGCGGACCCTTTCTCCATCAGCTCGAACGGCGTCGTAAGGAGCTTCCAGGCGAAACCCAAGCTCCGAGGCTGCCGAACAAAGGGCCTCAACCAGCCGGTCATCCACCGCTTCCATGACCCCCTCCACCGAGAACGACACCCTGTCGATATGCGAGTTTCGCACTTCCGTGGACGCGCGCGCCTCGTCTGGTCGTGTCCAGGCTGATGTAGTCTCGATTGATTTCACACATGAGGTGCCCGAAGCACTCATGATGCTGGAGCCCGATGTCCCAATCAGCCTCGATGTGAAGGTTCAGACGCCGGGGATCAGGTCCCCAGTTCCGCACGACGGCGTCCGAACCGTAGAAGCGATGAACGACATCCAAGATGACCCTTCTATTCGCCACCCAGGGCAGCCTGGATTTGCCGCCAGACGTCGGGCGCGATGCGATCAGGGTCGAGTTCCCGCATCAGAAGACGAAACCTTTCGTCTCGGCGCACAAGGCCTGCGAGCCGCTTGTCATAGTCGTCGGGATGATTGCGGAGCAGCCAATACAGGCCGCCGTTGCCCAGGCCGCCCAACTGGTCGGACTGTACGTCCGAGGCCGCGACGTACTCGATAAACTCCCAGAACATCGTCGGGTCGAACATGGCCAAATTGCCAAGCTCGATGCTCGCTTCCACGCGCGTCCGGTCGGCCTTTCGGTCGTCGCCGACGTAGGAGGCGAGCATCCGCTCAAGCCATAGGTCGAGGCGCTGCTTCGCCTTCTTGTCGGGCTTCTGCGTCATCGGGGACCTTCGTGGACGACGCAGAGTTTGACGCGTGAGGCCTAATGGTCCGCTAAGGGTCGAACCCAGTCACAGGCTCAGTGCCGTGAACCGGACGTTCGCCGATCTGTCCGGAAGCGGACCTTGCCGACGTCGCCAGGGGGGGAGGCGGGTTTTCACCTCCCCCACGAAGCGGCGGGAGGGGGACCGCCCGCCGAAGAGCGGGTGGTGGAGGGGGCGAGGGACCGCACTGAGTCAGCAACGCCCGATCGATACACTGCGCCTGAGGCTCGCCCCCTCCACCAGCCGCTCTTCGCTGCGCTCGGCGACTGGTCCCCCTCCCGCCGCTTCGCGGGGGAGGTAAGGTCCGCAACGGGGTCGATTGCCGACATTTGGCCCCACCTCAGCTCATCGGGTTCGCCGGCGGAGCAGGCTCCGGCAGCGGGATGAACTCCTGATTGTCGGCGTCGGGCAGCTTCATGCGGCCGGCGCGCCAGTCGGCCTTGGCCTGCTCGAGGCGGTCCTTGGACGAGGAGACGAAGTTCCATTCGATGAACCGCGGCCCCACCGGCTCGCCGCCCAGCAGCATGACGATGGCGTCGGTCGTGGCGGTGAACAGCACCGGCTGGCCGGGGTCGAACACGATCATCTGGCCGTGGCGGAACTCGCGGCCCTCGACGTCCACGACCCCCTCGGCGACGTAGGCGGCGCGCTCGGGATATTCCGCCGGGAGCTGGGCCTTGGCGCCGGCCCGCAGCCGCCAGTGGACGTAGAACATCGGCGAGTGCGTCTTCACCTTGGCCTCGGCGCCGAACGCCTTGCCGGCGATCAGGCGGGCCCAGAGGCCGTCCGGGCTCTCGTAGGTGGGCAGGTCGTCGGGGCCGTGGTTCGCGAAGCTGGGGTCGGTCTCCTCCAGCTCGGTCGGCAGCGCCACCCAGGCCTGGATGCCGTGCATCTTGCCGCCCTCGGCGCGCAGGGTTTCGAAGCGTTCGGAGTGGGTGATGCCCTTGCCCGCGGTCATCCAGTTGACCTCGCCGGGGTTGATCTCCTGGATCGCGCCCACGCTGTCGCGGTGGGTGATGTGGCCGTCGAACAGGTAGGTGACGGTCGACAGCCCGATGTGCGGGTGCGGCCGGACATCGACTTCGCGGCCGAAGCCGGCCTGGAACTCCACCGGCCCCATGTGGTCGAAGAAGACGAAGGGGCCCACCATCCGCCGCTTGGCGAACGGCAGCACGCGCCCGACCTCGAACCCGCCGAGGTCCTTCCGGCGCTGGTCGATGACGAGTTCGATCATGGAAAGGCCTCCTGGGTGGAGACCTAGCTTTGCGCACTCACATAGGGGCTGACCAGACCCAGCGGCGCGGCGGTGGTGTTCTTGACCGACCGGATCACGATCCGGCTCTCGATGTTGGAGACCAGGCCGAGGCTGAGGATCTTGTCGCGCAGGAAGTCGTCGAAGGCATGCATGTCGCGGGTGACGATGCGCAGCTCATAGTCGGCCGCGCCGGTGACCGTGGCGCACTGCACCACCTCGGCCAGCTTGCCGATGGCCGTCTCGAAGGCGTCCAGGTTGTCCTTGGTCGGGAGCGACAACTTTACGGTGCAGTACACCTCGAAGCCCAGGCCCAGCTTGTCGCGGTCCAGGATGGTCACGCGGCGCTGGATCACGCCCGCGTCTTCCAGCCGTTTGATGCGCCGCCAGCACGGGCTGGACGACAATCCGACGCGGTCCGCGATCTCGGCGACGGACAATCCGGCGTCGTGCTGGATCAGATCCAGGATCTTGGCATCGACCGCATCTAGAACCTCGGACAACATTTCCTCCTATAATCGGCACGAGAGCATATTGTTCTTGCCCCGGAACCACTCTGCAGGGGCATGCTTTTGGCAAGCAATTGCGGCGCTCTTATATGATCGTGCGAGGCGTTAGGGGAGGCCCGAAAGGAAAAAAATTGCGATGCGCCACCAGGAAGTGACGCTCGACGACAAATTTCTGCTCACGGATGGCCGAGTGTTCATCACCGGCGTCCAGACGCTGCTCCGCGTTCTGATGGACCAGCACCGGCTGGATCGCGCGGCCGGCCTCAACACGGCGGGATTCGTTTCGGGTTATCGCGGTTCGCCTCTGGGCGGCCTCGACCAGCAGGCCGCCCGCGCGGCCAAATACCTCAAGTCCGCCGAGGTGGTGTTCAAGGAGGGCCTCAACGAGGACCTGGCCGCCACCGCGGTGTGGGGAAGCCAGCAGGCCAACCTGTTCCCCGGCGCCCGCTACGACGGCGTGTTCGGCATGTGGTATGGCAAGGCGCCCGGTGTGGACCGCACCGGCGACGTCTTCAAGCACGCCAACTTCGCCGGCGTGCACGCCAAGGGCGGCGTGCTGGCGGTGGCCGGCGACGACCACACCTGCAAGTCCTCCACCCTGCCGTCGCAGTCGGAATACGCCTTCCAGGACTTCGAGATGCCGGTGCTGTCGCCGGCCGATGTGCAGGAGGTGCTGGACTACGGCCTGATGGGCTACGCCCTGTCGCGCTTCTCCGGCCTGTGGGTCGGGATGATCGCCCTGGCCGACACCATGGATTCGGGCGCGACCATCGACGTCTCGCTGTCGCGCCACCAGTTCCACGCGCCCGAGAACTTCCGCATCCCCACGGGCGGGCTCGGAATCCGCCTGAAGGACCAGCCGCTCGACAAGGAGCGGCGCCTGCGCACCCAGAAGATCCCCGCCGCACTGGCCTTCGCCCGCGCCAACCGGATCGACCGGGTGATGCTGGGCTCGGCGCGCCCGCGCCTGGGCATCGTCTGCCAGGGCCAGGCCTACAAGGACGTGATCGAGGCCTTCGCCGCCATGGGCATCAGCCAGGCCGAGGCCGCCTCGCTGGGCGTCGCCATCTACAAGGTGGGCATGCCCTGGCCGTTGGAGCCTGTCGGGCTGCGCGGGTTTGCGGCCGGCCTCGAGACGATGATGGTGATCGAGCACAAGCGGCCGCTGATCGAGGTCCAGGCCCGCGCCGCGCTCTACGACCTGCCCGCCCACGCCCGGCCGCTGATCATCGGCAAGACCGACGAGAAGGGCGCGCCGCTGCTCTCGGAACTGACCTCGCTGTCGGTGGCCGAGATCGCCCTGGCGATCGCCGACCGCCTGCCGGGCGGCCCGCACATGGACCGGGTGTACGACTACCTGAACCGGGTCTCGGCCGCCTCCATGGCCGCGGTCACGCTGTCGGCGGACCAGCAGCGCAAGCCGTTCTTCTGCTCGGGCTGCCCGCACAACTCCTCGACCCGCCTGCCGGAAGGCAGCCGCGCCCTGGCCGGCATCGGCTGCCACTACATGGCCAGCTTCAACGACCCCTCGACGGACCTGAACAGCCACATGGGCGGCGAGGGCCTCTCCTGGGTCGGCGCTTCGCCGTTCACCGACGAGAAGCACGTCTTCGTCAACCTGGGCGACGGCACCTACAACCACTCCGGTTCGCTCGCCATCCGCGCCGCCGTCGCCGCCGGGGCGAACATGACCTACAAGCTGCTGTTCAACGACGCCGTCGCCATGACCGGCGGCCAGGCGGCCGAGAGCGGCTTCACCGTCCCGCAGATCACCCGCCAGCTCGCCTCGGAAGGCGTGCAGAAGGTCGTGGTCGTGGCCGCCGAGCCCGAGCGCTACCAGACCGTCACCGACCTGGCCCCCGGCGTGGAGGTGCGCCCGCGCATCGAGCTGATGAAGGTCCAGCGCCAGCTGCGCGACACCCCCGGGGTCACGGTGCTGATCTACGACCAGGTCTGCGCCACCGAGAAGCGCCGCCGGCGCAAGCGCGGCAAGATGGCCGCCGCCCCGATGCGGGTGATGATCAACCCGCTGGTCTGCGAAGGCTGCGGCGACTGCTCGAAGACCTCGAACTGCGTTTCGGTCGAGCCGCTGAACACCGAATTCGGCCGCAAGCGGAAGATCAACCAGTCGAGCTGCAACCAGGACTATTCGTGCCTGGACGGCTTCTGCCCGTCGTTCATCACCCTCGAGGGCGCCGAGAACGCGCACCATGA
>Ga0209257_1002009_pt1 | contig 21762 bp, 17 predicted proteins | sample AraplaCvi_mCL_r2_FD_184277 | JGI IMG/M metagenome (GOLD analysis project Ga0209257, IMG submission 184277) | Arabidopsis root microbial communities from North Carolina, USA - plate scrape MF_Cvi_mCL_r2 (SPAdes) (version 2) | ecosystem: Host-associated > Plants > Roots > Endosphere | place: USA...
TCGCCTCGAGGATCGAAAGATTCTTGCCGCGTTCGGACATCGTCTTTTCGAGTTCGAAGGCGATGTCGAAATGATCCTCGATCGCGCCCTTGCCGCGGCCGGTGACGAAAATCATCTGCTCGATCCCCGCCTCGACCGCTTCGTCGACCGCATACTGGATCAGCGGGCGGTCGACGACGGGCAGCATCTCCTTCGGGATCGCCTTTGTCGCGGGAAGAAAGCGCGTGCCGAGGCCGGCCACGGGAAATACGGCTTTGCGGATCGGTTTCATATGCTGACGCTATGGGAGAATGGCCCCCGATGAAAGCTTCGCGATTACGGTATCGACGTCGACGCTCGTTCTGGGACATCCCCCGCCAGACATGTTAATATTCCGAAATATGCAAAGCGATGCTTCGTAGTAGGGATGAAAGCCAACTTCCGGGCGGCGCATCGCGCTGCTAGGAAGTCAGGACAGCGGCGATCGCGGCCGCACAAGTCTGGAGGATGTAACTTGGAAACCTTTTGGGACTGGCTCACCGTCTTCACATTTGCGGGGCTTGCCACGCTGCTCCTCCAGCGGTCGGCCGAAGAGGAGCCGCGGGACGAACTTTGGCAATATGCCCCGCCGGCCGTCGGATGCGGGGTGGTAAACTATGTAGGAAATCAGGGTCAGCACGCCGTTGCTGCAGTGCTTTTTGCAGCGGTCGTACTCTATATTTTCAAGGTTCTGAAGGTCCCGATCCCCTTTTTGGGCACGCGGCGCTGAGACCTTGTGCAATTTTTTCGGGGATGGCAGGGGTGTCCTGCGCTCGAACTCGTGTTAAGCCATTTACAATCCATTTCCCGGACTTCTCCATGCCTAAGTGCACGGGCTTGCCGGGACGGGAGACACCAGAAGCGGGTTTGCTTTTCCCGCAGGCGGTGTCGCCTGACGCGGCCGGGTATCCGGCCATCCTCGCTTGCAGTTCTGCGATGCCGTCTTCGGGGCAACGATCACGGCAGCTCTGGGGGCAGGGTCGATTCACTACCGTCGGCCAGGACAATGTGGTTTGAAGGAATCGGGGATTTGCTCGGTATATTGTGTGATGAGGCCCGTCGGAGCATCCCGGATCCCATTTCGCTGCGGGAGGTCGGGGCGATTGTATCTGGCGATCCGGACTTTCCTCTTTTCGCTGCTCAAAAATCGGAAAGCCGCCAGCTTTCGGGCGACCGCGTATGAAGTCCGGACCCGAGCCGCAGAGCGGACACTGGTCGTTCACCCAAGCGCCTATAGGTTTCGGCGGGGGCTTCATCACGGGTATCGACATCGCACGCGACGGATCACGGATGGTGTGCAATACCGATGTATTCAACGGATATATTCGGGAGGCTGGCGATGAAAAATGGCGGCAACTGTTGCGCCCCGACACGCTTCCTGCGGCTGACTATGACCCTCGCCCGGACAACCGCAAGATTCTGAGGGCCAAATTCGGCGGCGGGACCAACAACGGGACTTTCGGGACGCGGATCGCGCCGTCGGATCCAAGAATAATCTATACGGGCTGGAACGGCTATCTCTACCGATCGGAGAACGGCGGGCGATCATTTGCCCGCACCTCGCTCGATCCCAAGGCATTCCTATCGGACTCCGGTCCGTCGCGGCGTTTCAACCGGACGATAGATATCCATCCCGGCGATCCAGCCCAAATCCTCGTCGGGACCAATGGCGACGGATGCTACGCATCGAAAGACGGTCGTACTTTTGCGCAGCTCGATCTCCCCGATACGAAGGCGGACTTCAAGAATGTTCCTGGAAAATATCTCGTAGCCTGGGGGCTGGACGGGTCTGCGTGGGTGCATGTTTTCGGTGTCGGTCTGTACCATGCGGCTGCCGGTATCGGCGGGCAGTTCCTCTTTGCCGGTGGTCCCGCCACAGCATCTTGCCTCGTGGCTTCGCCCGACGGCGCAGTCTATATCTGCGAATTCCGGACGAGCGCAGCGCCGGTGCGTGACGCGCTTCACGTCCTCCAGGACGGGCGATGGACCCGGCGAGCCTCCACGACCAATGCGGACCAGGTCGCTGTCGACCCCTTCGATCCCGCCCATCTCGTCTGGGTGGACGAGAACTCGGCTCATTGGTGGGAAAGCCATGACGGGGGAACGCGAGCGGTCGATCTCGGCAATGAATGGCGGGGGCAGGGCGAGAGCGATTGGTTGTCCAATCGCAGCAAGGCGACTTATCCCGCGCAATTGCTGTTCGATCCGGTCGTGCGCGGCCGGCTTTGGATCGCCGAAGGCGTAGGCATCAACTCGTGCGATCTTGCGAATGCGCCGGGAGAAAAGCCCGTCCTCAACGATCGGAACGCGGGGATTTCCGAATTTGTCGCAACTTGCGGCCTTTCTTCCGCGGTCCAGGAAAAGTCCCTCCTAGGCGTCATGGACAAAGGTGTGTGGCGCGTAGACGAGAACCAACACGATGGATGGAGCTACTGTCCTCAGGCAGGGCGTCCGGGAAACGCGAGCGGCGTGGCCCATTTGAGAAGCATCGACAACGCACTCGACGATCCCGACTTTGTTGTTGGCCTGTTTCATCAGGACGGTACGAACGGATGGTCGGAAGACTGGGGGCGCAGCTTTACCGCATTCCCTCCACCGCCGACGCAGGACCGCTGGCTGCCCGGAGGGGACTGTGCCGTTTCCCGTCGCGAGAATATCATCATCGCGCAGGGGAACCGTGGCGGAGCGTGGTGGACAAAGTCAGGCGGCCGGCGAACCGAGGATTGGCATCCTGTGGAGTTTGGCGGGTATTCGCCCGTATCTTCGTGGTTGAACGCCTCTTATGTGCATCGCGACTGCATTGCCGCCGACAAGACACGGCCCGGCGTTTTCGCGGCCGTCGTGAGCAACATATACAAGCTGCCCGACAATCGGGACGCAACCGGCCGCGACATCGCCGGCCTGTGGGTGAACCGCAACGGTGGTGAGGGAGAATGGGAAAGGCGGGTGGCGGGAGTCTTGGTCCCGAAGGGCTTCCAGCATCATACGGTCGGGCAGTTCTGGCAGGCAAAGCTCGCCTACGTTCCAGGTCGCAGCGGCGAACTTCTCTATGCCAATTGCGAAGGCAGCAACGCGCGCGATCCGCTGGTTTGGCTTCGCGATGACGGAGCCGAACTGATCGCCCTTCCACCGCGACGGGTCATGGCATTCGATTTCGGAAAGCCCGCGCCCGGTCAGGATCGCCCGGCGGTATATTTCTACGGCAGCGTCGAGGGCGTTCGGGGATTATATGTCAGCTTCGACTGGTTCAAGACCGATCCGGTTCTGTTGGCCCGATTTCCAAATTCGAATTTCGATCAGGTGTCATCCGGACTCGGTCTGGTAGGCGACCGAAACAGATTTGGGAGATGCTATCTTGGATTTGTAGGGAGTGGGTGGATACGGGCGGACATGGCAACGAAAGCGGTCGAAACCGAATTTCCACTGATATTTGCTACCGAGAGAGTGTAGGAATGGTGACGCGGCACAGACCGGAGGATCCGATGGAAATCGAAGCTGGTCTGGTGGCCGGTCAACTCGCACCTGCAGTCAAAGGCGAGAAAGCAGGGAGCATGAACGCCAGAGAAAAGCGCACGCTTCTCTACTGCTTCTCGCTTCTTCTCGATATTGCCGCGTTGATTGCAGGTTTCTTGTGTGCGCTGCTGCTGCGCGACCAGCAATGGCTCCTTGCGGGCGGGCATTCGATCCTTTTTGTAGCGCTGCCGATATTCGTGATGTTCGAGATAGCGCGCGAAGCGCAGGATGCCGAGACGCTCGGCAATCGCCTCCTCGGCATCCAGCGTTCATTAGGTGCGCTCGGCGCTACAGCCATCGTAGTCATAGGTCTCGGATTCTTGTTCAAGGCCGACGAGATATCCCGTCTTGGCTTGGCCGTGACTTTCGGCGCGACCGGCATCTTCATAATTGTCTCGAAAACGATACTCGATCTTGTGGTCAAATGGGTAATGGGCAACGCTGTGTTGACGACGATCCTGATCCTCGATGGCTTGCCCGCCAGGCCCGAGCCGAACGCCGTCGCTTTCGACGTTGAAGCGGCCGGACTTTGGCCGGATCCCGATCGGCCCGATATGATTGACGCACTGTCCCGGCTTATCGAGCCCTATGACCGGGTCATCATCTCGTGCCGCTACGATCATCGCGGAGCCTGGTCGACCTTCCTCAAGGGGCATGACGTGGGAGGCGAGATCCTGCTCGACCGTGATCTCCTCCATGGTGCGGTCGCGATCGGAACGTATGATGATCGGGACACCATCGTTCTCTCGCGGGGACCGCTGAACCTGATGAACCGCTTGCAGAAGCGCGCGCTTGACCTTGTTACCGCGTCACTTGCCCTCATCCTTCTTTCTCCCGTTCTCATTGCAACCGCGATTGCCATAAGAATCGACTCCCCCGGACCGATCCTGTTTCGGCAGTGGCGGGTCGGGCAGGGCAACCGTCAGTTTCGCATCTTCAAATTCCGGTCGATGCGAGACGAGCTGGCAGACGCACAGGGCCATAGCTCGACGGACAGGAACGATCGCCGGATTACTGCGGTGGGGCGGATTATCCGCCGCACCAGTATCGACGAGTTGCCGCAACTTCTTAATGTCATGCGAGGCGAAATGAGCATGGTAGGCCCGAGACCCCATGCCCTGGGATCGACCGCGGGCGATTCACTATTCTGGCATGCCTCGAAACAATATTGGCTGCGGCACGCTCTCAAGCCCGGGATTACGGGGCTTGCCCAGATCCGGGGATTTCGTGGAGCTACGGAACGGGCGGAAGATCTCAACAGCCGGGTTCGTTGTGACCTCGAATATCTGTCCGACTGGTCGCTGTGGACCGACATCATGATCATGCTGAAAACGATCCGTGTTGTCATGCACAAGAACGCCTACTGATGATCAGTAACCTCTGCGCTGCGACAAAGCGTTCCGACAATCATGCCGCTTCTTCTCGACCGACGCCGATGAAACCCGTTGTCGCACAGTCCGGCATCGTGGTCCGATGAAACTGTCGGATCTTTCCGTTGTGGCCGCGAACAAAGCCAGCGGCGTCGCATTTCTCGATGCGGCCGCTGGCATATGGGCGGATCGCAAAACCCTCCTTGTTTCGGATGTCCCGGTGCCAGGTCTGACGGCAGCGGAGACACTCCATCTGGAGCCGTCGGGCGGGTGGTGGCAGGGGCGCTTCGATACAGATTTTTCGGAGTCCATTGCCCAAATTTCCGTGACGTCGGGAACGACTGGAACGCCGAAGGCGATCGCGATTTCACGCCGCGCCATTTCGGACACCGTGGTCCGGCTGGGACGGTCCATGGAAATGAACGCATCGGTCCGGGAGTATATCGCGGTCCCGGTGACGTATAGTTTCGGGCTCGCGCGGGCGCGCGCCGTTGCGGCGGCAGGCGGCTTGGCTTTTCTGCCCGCTAACGGCTTCAGACCCGACGAGATCGCAAGCCTGTTACAGCGCGGTGAGATCAATGCCTTGTCGGCCGTTCCGACAATGCTGCGAACCGTTCTCGCTAATCCATCGCTGCTCGATGGCGTTGGGCATAAGCTCCGATGGCTGGAAATCGGGAGCCAATATATGGCCGCTTCCGAAAAGCGCGCGGTGAGAGAGCTTTTTCCCGAGGCCGTAATTCTTCAGCATTATGGACTGACGGAGGCATCGCGATCGACGTTTCTGAGGATCGACCTCGCGAATGAAGCCGAACTCGAAAGCGTCGGGCACGCCGTCGAGGATGGCGATGTGCGCATTGGCGCGGGCGGTGTGATAGAGATACGCGGGCCGCACGTGGCAAGCGGCATCGTCTCCGGGAAAGCCATAGTTCCGCTGGCAAATGACGAAGGGTGGTTGACGACGACCGATCTCGGCGAGTTACGAGGCAAGTGGCTCAGGTACAAGGGGCGCGCTGACGACGTCGCTAACATCGGCGGCATCAAGGTCTCCGCCGAGGTTGTCGAGAAGATGATCAGGGAACGCCTGCCTGCCGGCGTGGACTTTGCTGTTTGCATTATTAGGGATGCCCTTCGCGGCGAAAGGCTGGCGGTTGTGTTCGCGGGCACGGCGCACGCTTCCTATCGAGCGTCTATTCGGGAGGCGGCCGAAGCGAACGGGCTGAAGCAACTCGATATCGCCGAATATGAAGTCGCGAAGCTACCCCGCACAGAAACAGGCAAGGTGATGCGCGGCTCGCTTGCCGCGATGATCGAGGCCCGGGCGCCATCCGCTCCTGCGCCTCAATCGGCTCTCGGCGAGGCCGCGCTCTCGCCGCGCGAAGCAGAAATTGCATCGATTTGGAGCGATGCGCTCGGCGTGTCCGCCGTCGGACGGCACGACAGCTTTTATGATCTGGGCGGCGATTCGCTTTCGGCCGTCGCGGTCGTGATCAAGGCGGAACAGGCAGGTCTCCCTGCCGATATTCTACAGGGAATGTTTGCCGGACAAACGGTATCGCAGATCGCAGCCTCGCTCGACGGCGAACGGATGTCTTCGGACGTCAGGGGTGTGCAATCGGTGAGAGCCGATGCTCTGAATGCGGTCCGCGGTTTGCTTGCGTTGCTCATCGTCGCCTCGCATTGGGGACCATTTCTGTTCGAAAGAGCCGGGGAGGCCGGCAGGATCGCCTGGTCGGCCGTTGCCCCGATTCTGCGGATCGGAACGCCGGGATTCGCAATGATCTACGGAATGGGGCTCGGACTATTCTTTTTGGGGCAGCTCGGCCGCGATGACGTGCAGTTGCGGCGCCGTACCCGCCGCAATGCATTGATGTTGTTCGCCGGCGTGCTCCTTGTCGGCGGGGCCGAAGCATGGCGCCTGGCAGCGAGCGGCGAGGGGTTTGGCCCCATCTGGCCAGAACAACTCTTCTACGAAGTTCTGCTCTTCTACCTCGTCATGGTCCTGACATCGCTATTCTGGCTTCGGCGTATCGCGGCCGCGAAGGACCCTCTCTTCGCCAGCTTCCTCCTCGCCCTCGTCGCCTACGGCGCCTATGCTCTTTGTGTCTGGCTGATGCCGGTTAACCGCACTACGGGCTGGGCGAGCCTTGGGTGGCACATGCTCGTCGCACCCTACGCATATCCGCGGCTCCTCGGTGCTGCCGCGCTCGGTCTCGCCGCTTCGATCTGGCTGCGGCGAGAGACCGAGGTCCGCCGCATCGTCGAAGGGACGAGTAAAGCCGGCATGATACTCGGGGGACTCGGGTTTTTGCTCGTGGCGTCGATCGACGGCGGGTGGCGGGCGCATGCGGGCGATCTGATTGCCGTACCTGCGTTTGCCGGAGCAAGCCTTCTGCTTTACGCCGCCGCGGCGACACTTGCGGCGCGGCCGCACAAGCCTGTCCTGCTCCGGCTGGCGATCGTATGCGGTATGCTCGCATTTCCGATCTTCATCGGTCACGGGATTGTGATCCCGGCCAAAATTGCTCTCGAGGCTTCGGGGTGGCCCGCCGCCCCCGCAATTGCCCTCCCGGCAACGCTGTTCCTCGCAGCAATGGTCTGGTTCGGCTCGCGCATCTACAGGATGATGTTCGCCAAACCGCCGGCAAAGGCCTAGCCCATGCGCGTTATCGGCATATTGTTCATCCTGCTTTCGATGCCGGTCGCCATAATGTGGTTGAGAGCATTTCCGAAGCAGCGCAAATGGGCCTATTTTGGGGTCGGAGCGCTGCCTTTTGCGATCGCCGCGCTGAACCTCGACGCCGCCCTCGTCAGCTGGCCCGCTTGGACGGGATATGCCAAGGGCCTCATCTTAACTGCGCTCGATACACTCGCCATCGCGCTCATTGTGGTCAGTCGCCAACCGCTGCGCAGGCTGCCGTTTCTTGCACTCTTTCTGTGCTATTTCCTGGCAGCCGTGGTTTCCATGGCTGTATCGGCACTGCCAATGAGTTCGAGCTTTTACGCTTTCCAGCTTGCCCGTATCGCGCTGGTCTTCGTCGCTGTGGCCTCCTTCGCGGGAAACCGGAATGCGCTGCGCTGGCTCGCCTTTGGCCTTGCAACAGGCGCCATCTTCCAAGCCGCCATTACGATCGACCAGCGTTTTTCCGGCGTCGTGCAGGCGTCGGGAACGATGGGGCACCAGAACCTCCTCGGATTGATGCTGCACTTTGTGACCCTTCCGCTGATCGCACTTCTGCTCGGCGGCGAGCGAAGCAAACTTGTTATGGCGGGTGTGCTGGCGGCGCTGGTTGCCGTCGCGCTCGGAGCTTCGCGCGGCGCGGTCGCGTTTGTCGCGATCGGCGCAGCGGCGCTGATACTTTTGTCGCTGGCGAGGAGGGCGACGAGCCAGAAGTGGAAGATGGTGGGTCTTGCTGCCGTCGCCCTCGCTATCGTCGCGCCGATTATAGTAACGAGTTTTGATGAGCGCTTTGAGAAGAAGCCGATTTATGAAGGAACCGATAGCGAGCGCCTGGCTTTCGAGCGTGCGGCGCGAGCGATGTGGTCGGACCATCCGATGGGTGTCGGGGCCAACCAGTATGTCGTCGTCGCCAATTCGGGCGGATATTCCGAGCGCGCTGGCGTCATCTGGAATTATGCAAGCCGGTCCGCGAAAGTGCACAACATGTATCTGCTCGCCGCAGCGGAGACCGGTTGGCCAGGTTTGATCACGCTGATTTTCCTGTTCCTGTGGCCCCTCTTGCGCGGCTTGGCGTTTGCGTTTGGCAATCGGTCCGACCCTCGAGGCGAAATTGTCCTGGGAGCGGCGGTCGCGATTTTTGCGACCGCTCTGCACGGATTTTATGAGTGGGTATTTTTTACATCCTACGCCCAATATGTCTTTGCGATTTCAGCCGGCATTATCGCTGGATCGATCAGGCAAGCACGGATCGAGAAGGAGATTCGAAGGCGCGTGCGTCGTGCGGCCGGGGAAGTTCCGACCCCGGTGACCGCTAGGGCGAAGCCGCGACGCGCGCTCGTCCGACCCGGAAACTCCGCGACCCGCTAAAACGACGGAGAAAAGGCTTTTCGATCCGATGATGCAGGAACTCGGCAAGTAAGAGCGAGACGAGCGCAACGGGAAGGGCTGCCAGCGCGGGCTCCGTTTTCTGAAGTATCGGCGCGGTCAGAACGAGCTCGATCGTCAGGGTGATGACAAGGATATGAACGAGGTACAGCGCGTAACTGCTGTCGCCGAAGTGGCCTAGCTTGCGAACAATTGGCGACGTCCCCCGGTTACGCTCATGTATGACCAACGCGAGAACAAGGATGGCGCTAGGAACACCCCAGACTATCACCGATGGGCCCTTGTCGTATCCGAAGGCCAGTCCGGCCATGAAAATTAGCATCGCGATCAGCCCCAGGACACGCTCGCCACGCCGTGGGAGACGGTTATCGGCCGCAAGGCGGCCGACTGCGGCGCCCGCAACGAACTCAATCAGAAGACTATCTGTCGCCAGTTTCCAGAGGGGGCTTTCGCTGTGAACGAAGAAACCCGCGGCTATCGCGAGGCCGAAAGCAGCCGCGAGGACGAAAAGTCCGCGTGTGTGACCGAGCATCATCGCCAGTCCAAAGCAAAAATAGAAATACATTTCGAATGCGAGGGTCCAGGCGGGGCCAATGATGGCGGCCGAATGCCCAGGCACGAGTAGAAAGGCCCCCGCTACCTCCGGGCCGGGCAGGTGATAAGGGTTGCCGATCGCGAGATGGCCGGCAAGATAGAGCGCGCAACATAGCCAATAGACGGGATAAATTCGAAGGAGGCGCCGTTTGAAGAACGTTCGCGCTTCAAACTTCTGCGTCGGCGGATTGGTGTAGACCATGATGAAGCCGCTAATGACGAAAAAGATGTGCACGCCCACCGCGCCAAACGCAAAAAGATAGGATTCTCCGTCGAATGCGGGTCGGGCAAAGCGTGTCGAAAAGGCGAGTTGGGCATGGTAAAGTACCACGAGCATGGCCGCTATCGCCCTCAGCAGCTGGATGAGATGCAACTTCGGCAAGGGCTGCACCGCGTTGGTGCCGCCCGCGTTGCCGTGGATATCCGTCATAGCCGTCCCGTTCCCCGATCCGCCCTGCTTCTAGTCAACCCGACATCATTTGTCTCTCGGCTTGCGTTATCATGCCGCTCCGGACGGCCACGCCCTGACCTGCGCGATGGATGGCCCCGGGGGGGGCAGCGTTTTAGCCGCGCGCAGCGCAAGCTGAGCGGCACCCGGGTGCAGGAGGCGATGCGTCTTTCAGAAGAGAGCCTTGTCTCGATCCAGATCATTTGTCGCTCTCGTCCCGTTCGTTTGGCAGTTGCTTTGGGAAGCTTCGCTGCTATGCCCGGCCCAGCGATTGCCGCCTCACGACGGCCGGAGGGAAGCACCAAACTCGCGTGGATGAAATCCAGAAAAAGAGTCATGAAATTCCCTCCGCAAGCGCGCGACTTGTCGGACAGATCCGGCGTTTTGTGAAACCGAGGACGGCCGTTTTCGGGGCTGCGGGCTGGGTCACAGGCACCTATGTCGCGCAGCAGGTGCTGAGGCTCGCTTCGAACATCGTGCTCGCCTGGCTTCTGGCGCCGGCTTTGCTCGGAACCATGCTCCTCATAAACAGTCTGCGGACGGGCGGCGAGTTGCTGACCGATGTGGGCGTCGGCCAGAGCATCGTGAACAATCCGCGTGGCAACGACCCCGACTTTTACAATACGGCTTGGACGATCCAGATTGTTCGCGGATTACTCCTCTTCGTCTTGGCAATCGTACTGACCGCCCCGATTGCGCATGCTTATGGCAACACCCAGCTCCTCGTCCTGCTGCCTGCGGCGGCACCTATTTTCATCCTCACCGGATTGACGTCGCCGGCTCGCTTTCTGCTTCAGAAACAGCTGAACGTTAGAAAGCTCGCTCTCTTCGACCTCGGGGCTTCCGTGTTCGGGGTCCTCGTGCAAGTCGGCCTTGCCGCTTACACACCGACAATCTGGGCACTGATCTGGGGTCTGCTTATCGGTACCGGGGTTCCGGCGATTGCAAGCTTCTTCCTGATCGACTGGCGCTCGCACCGCTTGCGGTGGGACAAGCCCGCTGTGGACGCGATTATCCATTTCGGAAAGTGGATTTTCCTATCGTCGCTTGTCTACTTTCTCGCGATGAACTTCGACCGTCTATACTTCGCAGGAGCCATCTCGTTTACCCTGCTTGGCATTTATGGGATCGCGCGGACCTTCGCCGATATGATTATGCAGTTGTTCCAGCGCATCGGAAATCTGCTGATATTTCCGAAAATCTCGGCGTCGCTCCATCGCGGCAGGGATCTGCAGCATGCTATCCGTCCGATGCGCCTCGTTGTTCTGAGTCTCGTAGCTGCCGGTCTTGCGTTCGGCATCGCGATTGCCGACCAGCTTATCTACACGCTCTACGATGATCGTTATCATGCGGCCGGCATTTTCCTGCCGATTCTCCTGATCGGGACTTGGTTCGGCATCCTCGCAACAATGGCCGACGCGATGATGATGGGAGTGGGCAAACCCTCGGGGGTCGCGCTCGGAAACGGCACGAAACTCCTTGCAATTGCGATTGCGCTGCCGGTCATGTTACCGCGGTACGGAATGATCGCGGCACTTTTGATCTTTGTCGGCGCGGAAGCAGCGCGATATGCGGTCTTGGCATGGCGCAAACACGGACTTGGCCTCAGCTTTTTCCGGCAGGACACCGGTATGACGATAGTTTTCTTCGCTTTGATCCTCATTTTCAGGGAGGCCACGATGTATCTTGGTTTGACCGGCGGGATTGCCGACTGGGTGCGCGAGGCGCAGGCGACTTATGGTTGAGCCTGCCCTGTTCGGCATAGTGGCTATTGGCAGGAATGAGGGCGATCGCCTCGTTCTGGCCTTGCGATCGATCCCCCCGGGCGTTCCGGTGGTCTATGTCGACAGTGACTCGACCGACGGAAGCGTCGCTTTTGCAAGGTCCGCGGGTGCGGAGGTCGTCGAGCTGGACCTGAGCATCCCGTTCACGGCTGCCCGCGGCCGCAACGCAGGGGCGGCGGCGCTTCTCGACAGTCACCCCGATATCACCTTTATCCAGTTCATCGATGGCGATTGCGAAGTGGAAAAAGGCTGGCTCGACGCTGCAGCCCAGTTCCTCGCCGGACACCCGGGGGTGGCGGCCGTGTGCGGGCGGCGCCGCGAGCGTTATCCCGAACGCAGCTTCTACAACCGGATGTGCGATATCGAGTGGAATACCCCTGTCGGCGAGGCGGGCGCTTGCGGCGGCGACGCAATGTTTCGCGTAACGGCCCTGCGGCAGGCTCAATTCTACGACGCGGCCATCATCGCCGGCGAGGAGCCAGAACTTTGCGGGCGACTGCGCAGCCTTGGTTGGAAAATCTGGCGGATCGATGCACCGATGACCATCCATGATGCCGACATGCATCATTGGCGCCAATGGTGGATGCGCACCGTCCGCAGCGGTTTCGGATATGCGCAGGTCTGGTGGAAGACGCGGCGCGGCGCAGGAGATCCACTCTACGGACGCGAACTCTTCAGCGCCATTTTCTGGACCCTGGGCATCCTCGGAGTTGCTGTGGCACTCACGCTGCTTATCGGCCCTCCCGGCCTGTTGGCAGCGCCCGCTATATGGTTTGCCCAATTTGCCCGTCTCTCCCGGCGCGAGGGAGCAGGCAAGGCAGCCCTTCTGCTTGGCGGCAAATTGGCAGAGCTGATCGGCGCGGCTCGTTTCCTGATCGCCAGAATGTTGCACCGGCGCCAAGGGGCAATATTCTATAAATGATCAAGGTCGCTTATCTCGTGAGTGACTTCTCCGCCCCGTCGCACACGTTCGTCCGACGGGAGGTCGCGGCGCTTCGCAAGCTCGGGCTCGAGATTCTGCCGTTTACGATCCGTGGCAACGCCCAAGCGCGCGATGCCGAGCCCTTGCTGCGCCGCTCCCCGCTCACCTATCTGGCAGCACTTCTCGCCGAGCTGTTCCTGCATCCGTCCCGGTTCATCGGCGGGTGGCGTCTGGGTTTTCGTCACCGCGTTCCGGGAATTCGTGGGCTGCTGTGGTCCAGTTTTCACTTTATCGAGGCGGTATTGCTTGCGCGCCGCTTGCGGCAGACGGGAACTGCGCATCTCCACAATCATTTCGCCAATAGCGGCGCGACTGTCGGGATGATCGCTGCGCATATCGCTTCCCTCCCCTGGAGCCTCACACTGCACGGTATCTCGGAGACCGATCATCCTGCCGGAATGCTGCTATCCGAGAAGCTGCGGCGCGCGGTTTTCGTCTCCTGCGCAAGCTATTTCATGCGTGCCCAAGCGATGCGTCTGGTCGAGCCGTCTTGCTGGGAAAAAATGCATATTGTTCGCTGCGGCGTAGACATGTCGCAAATGCCACCCCCGAAGGCTAGTTTCGACGGCCCACCGGCGCTTATCTGCATTGGCCGCCTCGCACCGGAAAAGGGGTATGCCGGCCTGTTCGAGGCGCTTGCGGCCCTTGTTGCCAAAGGGACGGATTTCCGCCTGACGATCGTCGGCGACGGTCCCGCCCGTCATGATCTCGAAGCCTGCGCTGCCCGGTACGGACTTTCAGGCCATATCCGTTTCAAGGGTGCCCTGCCGGAAGCGGAGACGCTGGCGCTATTGTCACAGGCTGAACTGCTTGTACTACCGAGCCTCATGGAAGGCTTGCCTGTCGTTCTGATCGAGGCGCTGGCGCTCGGACGGCCGGTGGTGGCGAGCCGGGTTGCAGGGATTCCCGAACTTGTCGATGAAGAAAAAAGCGGTTTACTGTTCACCCCATCGGACTGGGCCGACCTTGCCGCGAAGCTCGCCATCATGATCGAACGTCGTGCCGAATGGCGAGAAATGGGCGAGGTTGGGCGGAATCGGGTAGAGGAAGTGTTCAGGCTGGACGCCGCGGCCGAAGAACTGTCACGCCTCTTTTGCGCAGCGCCGGCACCATGAGGATCCTCGACGCTTTCGACCGCATCCGGATCATCAACCTCCCGCAACGTGTCGACCGGCGCCGCGAAATGGACCGGGAACTGGCTAAAATCGGGCTGATCGATGATCCTAGGGTGGCCTATTTTCCTGCAATCCGACCCGATGGCGCGGGAGCTTTTACGTCGATCGGGGCGCATGGCGTGTATCTCAGCCAGAAGACGATTTTACGGGAGGCCGCGGCGGCTGGAGAATCCCTGCTCATCCTCGAGGACGATTGCGCGTTCATTGCAGGGGCCGGAGAAAGTGCCGATCCTGGAGGATGGGACATTTATTATGGTGGATACGCGGCGTCGATGCCCGATAATCTCCCCGAAAGCGATATCGAGGGCGCGCATATGATGGGCTTTACGGCAGCGGGTGCGCGGCGTGTTTCGGATTACCTGGAGAAATTGACTTGTGAGGGTATCCATCCGCCGATCGACGGGGCTTATGTATGGTTTCGCCGTGCCAATCCGGATGTTCGCACCGGCTTCGCCGTCCCGCCGCTCGCGGAACAACGCTCGTCACGGTCGGATATCGCCGATCTGAAATGGTACGACCGAACCCCGCTCGTTCGGGGACTGGTTGGTGGCCTTCGCTCGCTGCGCGTACGATCGTAGCAGGCGTCCGGGCGGTGGCGCCTGCGCAGGTCTCCATGACGCGATTTGTTCGACGGTAACCGGCTTTCGGGCTTGCCTATTTATTGGCCGCCTGTTCGGCGGTCAGGCTCGGATCGATATCGAATTGCCGGCACATTTTGTCGATAAACGTCCCGGGTGCGGGCGGCGCGTCGCGCAGTCCCTGCAACCGCGAATGCCACATATGGACGGCGTGCGTTCGTTCGCTCAGCATGGCTTCTACAGTCGGGGCGGGCTCGTAGAGCGCGAGGGCATCCTTGTACCTTACGGGATAGAAGGTGTCCGCCGGTTGCGCTTCTGGGAGCAATCTGTTGCGCTTGATCGCATAGGTAAGAAGCCCGGCACTGAATGTGCCCCATGGATAATCTTCCAGTTCGATAGGCCCCTCGCGGAATCGCCGCCAGAGGAATTTGACGCGGTTTCTGGGACCATACCACGGCGGCACAAGATTCGGGCGGGGAATGGTCTGCAGGTCGTGAACCAGCGCGGACCCTGCGGGAGCATAGATGACGGCGTTGTTGATCCAGCCTTCATATTCGAGGCCGAAGAGATAATCGGTTTGAAAGTCCAGCGGCTTCAGAAAGATGAAGTCCATATCCACCCAAGCACCAAGCCCCTTGGCGAGAAGCTCAATCCGCCAAAGATTGGCACCAAGCGCGACAGAGCCGCTGTCGCGATAGTGTAGCAATCGCTCGCGCGGCATGACCTCCGCTGCGTCCCTTAGATCGGTTCCCGCCGGCACGCCGGCGAGGCGATCCGGTTCATAGCTCCAGAGCGTGAACTCATGTCCTTGTGCGCGTGCTGATGCGAGACACAGTCGCTCTAGATAATCGAGGCGAGGTCCGACCCACAAGGAGTTGAGATGCAGTCGCGCCATAGATGGATTTCCCCCGGAGCCGTTACAGCTCTTGTCCGCCGTCACCGGCCCCAATGTTTGCGCATAGGGAAGCATCGATGTCTTGCCAACATATCGTCCGCTTGCGGACTGCGTCGCAGCGGGACGAGTGCAGGTTTCGCGGCCCGAAGCTTCTTGCGGGCGCCGCCATGAATTGGCTGGTTTGTCTGGCAGGACCATCCTGTGCCTCGGCAAGGAAGTCGACGGTATAAGGCAATCCCGACAAGATCTTTTGATCAAAACCTATATGCGGATGATCCCGTCGCCAACGCTCGCCTCATTCATAGTATTTTCCATAGCTGGGGCCGCCATAGCCATAGCCATAGCTGTCGCCGAGGCCCCCGCGGTACCGATTGAGTATTGAGCCGACGCAGGGCGTCGGCGAGAGCATTGCCAACACATCTTCAACCTGCTTGCGCGTCGTTCTGCCAGCGTCGACTGCGAGGACGAATCCGTCGAGCTGATCTAGGATGATCATCGCATCGTCATTGGCGAAGGCAGGCGGAAGGTCGAACAGGATTGTCGCGGCATCGCTCCCGTTGCGCAGTTGGTCGATCATTCGGCCGAACTGTTCGCCAGCCAGCAACTCCGCGGTATTCTTCGTTCGGCGTACGGTCGGAAACAGTCCAAGATTGGTGCCGGAAATCCTGCGTCCGACAGATGCAAGGTCGTCGATTCCGCCTTCGAGGAACGTCTCGATACCTTGCTCGGGTTTCAGGCCGACTTCACTGGCGAGCGACGCGCGCCGGATATCGAGATCGACCAGATAGACCGGCTCGTCGGTGACGCGCGCAAGCGAACTTGCAAGGTTCATCGACAGAAAGGACTTACCGGCTGCGGGAGTCGCCGAAGTTATTCCCACCATTCGGCAGCCGTCCTCCTTCAGGCGCTTTGCGAAGCTGGTGCGCAGAAGGTTGAACGGCCGGGCCCGAACGTCGCGACTGTTGAAGCCCACGATCCGGTTCTCCCGGATATCGGCAAGATCAGGCGTGAATTCGGCGAGGCGATCAAGCGTCAGCATTATGGCTTCTCTGGTAGGGGCGTCGGTGCCGGCCATGTCCGGACCCTATTTCCGACGCCGGGCAAAAAGTACGAAACCGCGCCAGCCCGATTGCGGCGCCCGGACATGGTCTATTACCGGTATGATTCCGAGCGGCGATGCGCCTAGGATCGACTTCAGCGAGGAGGGGTCGCGGATCGGACGCAGGAAGAGCTCGACTGCAAGCGCCAGCACGAGACCGAAGCCAATACCGCCCACAATGCCTACCGCAGCAAGCAGCAGCCGGTTGGGCCAGCTCGGTTGGTCGGGAATGACCGGCGGATCGACGACCGACAGGCGTTCCGCCATTTGCTCGTCTTCGGCACGTACGCCGGCTTTTGCCGCCATGAGCTGGTTCTGGACCTGTCCATATTGTGCATTGAGAGCAGTGAGGCGCTGCTGGAGTTCGCCCAGCTGCTGCTGGATAAGCGGAGCGCGAGCCTGTGCCGACAGACGGGAGTTGAGCTCGGCGGTTTCACCGTTTTTTGCGGCGCGCAGCGCAGCAATCTGAGAATTGTTGAACGCGATCTGCTCGTCGAGCGTATTGACCGGCAGTTTCTGGATATTGTCCTTCGCTAGTCGCTTCGCCTCGGCGAGCGCCTGCTTCGCAATCACGACGTCGGGATGCGTCTCGGCGTAAACCGCGCGAGCTCCGGCGAGCCTTTGCTCGGCAGCAATCACGATCGGGTCGCGTTCGTCGCTGGTCTGGGCCAACCCCCTTTGCTGGAGCAGAAGCTGATTTTCACGCTGAAGGGCTGCAATCTGAACGTCGTAGCTTCCGCCGCCGCCGCCCATCATCATACCGGGCCCAGCCAGCACGCTGCCGTTGCGCGCGTTGATCTGGGCGATCTGCGACTGCAAGGCGGCGATCTGCGTTTCGAGACCCGCCGCCTGCTCGGCGAGAAACTGGACCGTGTTCGTGGCCTGCTCCGAATTGCCGCGCGCGTCGAGTTGCAACACACGGTCCATCAGATCCTGCGCAACCGCCTGTGTCTGCACCGGGTTCGAATATTCGAATGAAAGCTCGAAAGCGATTGTCTTCTGATCCGCACGCCCACCCGGGACGCTGGCCTGCGTCGGGGTCAGCTTGATCGCGGATCGCATATCGGAAAGGATTGTCGACAGGGGCTTGGTCCTGCGTTCTTTCGCATATAGCCCATGGCGCTCGATCAACTGTATAAGATCCGGCCTCGCGGTAATCTGCTGCTTGATGGCCGCTATGCGCCGGTCGATGAGATTGTCGTCATCGAGGCCGATCACCTCCTTTGGTAACTGCGGCGATTCCACGAGCATCACGGCGTTCGAGCTGTACGTCGGAGGAATGAGGAGGATCGCGGCAATCGCGGCAACCGTGCCTACAATCGCGGGAGCGAGGATCCACCACTTGCGTTGCAAGAGAATGACTGGAATCTGTTGAAGGAAATTGCCGCCCGCGGCCTCGTCGGGCGCGACGTCGTAAAAATTCTGGTCGGTCATCGCTTGCTTCCGAAACGCATCGTCAGATTTGCCATGACGGCAAAATTGGCATCGCGCTTGCTCGCGGCATCGTAAACTTTCGAATAACTAGGGGTTACCGACAGCGTGAGGCGGTCATTCAGTTCGCGGCTGTAGCTGCCTGAGACGCCTGCAATTTCGGTGACGCGAAAAAAGGGCAATCCGCTCAGGCCGTTCGTTTTCTGATCGGTCTTCCCATAGCGGGCCGCAAGCGAGAAGCGGTCGACGCTGGAGATTTGCGCGCTGTAAGTGATTGCGATCGAGCTTACCGTCGAGACGCCTCCGAGCGCCGTCGGCTGAGCACTTCGGCTCGCCGAGAGGCACATGGACTGCCTCTCGCTCTCGCTGCAGACACCAAGGCTCCCGGCAAAGGACGTGACCTCGCTATGGCCCGCGGGTCCGATGTTGGTTCGCACATTTGAAATGCCGACGTTCGCCGAGACGCTTATGCGGTCGCTCAGTTGGTGCTGCACACCGATGGTCGGCGAGACGATCCTGCTGTCGCCCGTCTTGCGGCCAAGATAATCGACAAGGCTTCCCTGCACGCCAATATTTATGGACGTCCGGTCGGACAATCTCCGCTGATATCCGACCTGCGTACCGACGCTCCGATAGTCATATCCGACATCGTCGCCGAAATAGGCGCCGCTCAGCGACGTCGACAGATTTATCGAACTCACTTCATCAAGCGCATAGGTCATGCCGATGCTCGAGTTCAGGCTCGTGACGCGCGACCTCGTTCCCGCGATCGTGGTATCAACCGGGGGCAGAACCGGGGGCAGCGTCGGGCCAGGGCCCGGCTGCGGACCTTCGACGGTCAATAGCCCGTCCTGCAAAGCTGAACGCGAAGAGAGCAGTGACGCCGCTATTCGCAATGTGGTGCGCTCGTTGATAAGCCGCTCATCGGATACCTGCAGCCGTCCTGCAATATCGGTTCCATAGCGGTTCGTATATTGGGCGAGACGAAGGTTTCCGCCGAACACGGTCTTGGAAATCTCGTCCTCAAAGATCAACCGCGGGGAAATATTGAGGCTGGCGGAGCCAGCGGCCTCGGAATCCTCATACAGGAAGGGATTGGACGCGATACCGGCGCCCACGGATACATCGACGGATGCCTGCGGATCCGATTGCGCGAAGGCGGCGGAACTGCAGATACAGCACAGTCCGACGAAACCGATAGATGCGATCTTATTCATGACAACAATCTGTTCGCCTTCAGGGTACAATCACGGTGTCGCCGGTCTCGATCCGCATAATGTTGGCACGTGCGACGTCGTTAGTGTCGGCACCCATCTTGAAAAGCGGCGCGAGCTTGACCCGGACGCTACGCAACTGCTCCCCGGTCTTGCGAATTATGACGACATTGTCGAGGTTGGCAAACTCGCCTGGCCCGCCGGCCATGCTGAGTGCCTCCAAAACGTTGACATATCGACCGGGCGTAAAGGTACCCGGAGATTTGACGCGCCCCATCACCGAGAACTGCATACCCGAAGGCGCAACGACCGAGACCGTTACCTGAGGTACTTCACCGCGGTACTGGGCTTGCAAGCCCGTCGTTATCAGCCGTTCGACTTCCGTGGGAAGATACCCTTGCGCGACAATCTGGCCTACAAGGGGGAATGCAATGGTGCCGTCGGGAAGAACCTTGACCTTCCGCTGCAACCGTTCCTCACCCCAGACATAGATTTCAATCTCGTCGCCGGCATTGATGCGATAGGCAGATGCCCGCGACGCGGTCGCAGCGGGCTCGCTGGCAGTGGCCGGTGGGGAAGCGGGAAGGGGAGCGGCCTCCTGCGCGGCTGCAACCGATGAACCGAGTGCCGCCGGGACGAGTAATGCCGTGGCTAACCGGCAGGAAAGCGGAAGTCTCTTCATTCGGGAGATACCTTGAGAGCGGTCGACAGTTGATGTGTCGGCTTTATAAGATGGTGCATGCTATTTGGCTACATCATTAACCGTGCGGGGTCCGGAGCGGCGCAGCAACCCGGAAGAAGGTCGGCTGTTCGTTTGTCGCTGTGGCTTGGCGCAATCTTGCCGATGCTTATGCTGGCGGCTTGCGGTCGTTCGGATGCCGCGGCCTCGGAGGACGCCCTGAACGCGCAATCCCTTCTGGAGCAGCGCCGGATCGCTGAGGCTCGTATCGCTATAAACAAGGCTATTGCTGCGCGGGATGATGATCCGGAGCTCCATCTGCTGCGCGGCCGCATCGAATATGCCGCAAACTCTCCCTCGGGAGCTTTCGACGCTTACAGCAACGCCATGGCGCTCGACCCGAGCAATATGGAGGCGCTTCAGGCGGTGTCGCAGCTTGGCCTTCAAACGGGCAATCTTCGGGAGTCGCTCGAGGCCACCGATGCAATCCTTTCGCTCGCCCCGGACGATGCGAATGCGCTTCTGGCCCGCGGGCTCCATTCTATTGTTCGCAGCCGATACGACGAAGCCAATTCCTACGCGGACCGGATCCTTGCGAAGAACCCGAATAATGAAGGTGGCATCATCCTGAAAGCCAGGATCGCGGCGCGCCGTGGCCATTTCCGGGAGGCGCTCGCCATTCTCGACGGCCGCAGCGCGCATCTCCCCGCTACTGCCGCGCTCGCGCTCACGCGACTCGAAGTCTATCGCCTCCTGCGCGACCCTGCCGGTATGCGCTCTCAGTTCGCCCTGTTGCGCACCCTTGCCCCCGACAATCACGAATTGCGAATTGATGAAGCTAATCTGGCATTCAAGGAGGGCCAGCCAGCCCTCGCTCTGACACTTACCGCCGATCTTCTGGCGCTTCCCGGCCTTCCTCCGTCGCTGGTCGAGCGCATCACAGGCCTTTGGCGCGACTATGAAAGCCCCGGGCCTTCAGACCGCGCGATCGATGCCATAGCGGCGAGCGGGTCAGCTGCCGCACGCGCCGGGGCCGCGGAATTTCTGGCGGATCGCGGAAGGGCCGGAAGCGCGCGCCTCCTCATGAAAGGCCTGCCGACCTCGCGCCGCGCGCCGGTCGAAGCCTATATTGCGGCAAGCGAAGGAGACTGGGCCTTCGCCGGGAACGCCGCTGACCGCATCCTTGCGAGCGATACGACCGACTGCCTAGCATTGATTGTGCAGTCGGAGGTGCTTCTGCGTCAGGGCAAGGCTGAAAACGCGCTTCGCTCGGCGCAGCTTGCAGCGAACCAGTGTCCGACGCGGATATCGGCGTGGCGCCTAGCTGCGGAAGCCTACACCCGCCGCGGGGATATGGAGAATGCGCGGCGCATGTGGCGGCAAGGTGTGGAGGCGAACCCGCAAAATGCCTTGCTCGCCAGCGCGTTCGTGACGTGGCTGCAGGCGAGGGGACAGCAGCGGGAGGCGCTGGCGGTCGCGCGACGTCTTACCTACAACGCCCCGGCTTTGCTGAGTGGCTGGCGGCTGTACCGGTCGGCGTGCATCACCGCTGGCGATACGTGCGCTACCAAGGCTGCCCTTGGGCTAACCGATGCCTCGTCGATTCTGGGGATTGACCTATTGCCGGGCGAAGCGCCGCCCAACGCGCTGATTGGCCGGATCGTGGCAAGATGAGTACGGAAAGACGCGAGGTCGAGTTTCTCGGTATCGACTGGACGGCCGCAGCAATGACTGAGGTGACCTCGGCCGTGATTGCACTTTCCCGGAGCGCTGGCTTTTCCTACGTCATTACCCCCAACGTCGACCATGTCGTGCGTCTGCACGCGGAAAAGGAGCTCGCCGACGCCTATGCCGGGGCGGATCTCTGCCTTTGCGATAGCAGGATAATCGGTCATCTCGCGCGGCTGTCAGGAATTGAC
>Ga0209257_1002013_pt1 | contig 21724 bp, 20 predicted proteins | sample AraplaCvi_mCL_r2_FD_184277 | JGI IMG/M metagenome (GOLD analysis project Ga0209257, IMG submission 184277) | Arabidopsis root microbial communities from North Carolina, USA - plate scrape MF_Cvi_mCL_r2 (SPAdes) (version 2) | ecosystem: Host-associated > Plants > Roots > Endosphere | place: USA...
GGAAGCTGGCGCTGGATCTGCTCGGCTTCGAAATTCTGGAGAAGCGTGTGGATGGAGGGCTTGTTCATGGCTTTGGCCTGTTGGAGTCGTTGTAGCGCGAGTGCACGTGGACCCGCGTCTGGCATGGGTGGAACAAATGGAAGCCGCGGATTATAGCGGCTTTTTTCCCCGCAACGCCAGCGGTTACGTGGCCTCGGGGGCCTTCGGGGCCGGCTCGGGGGACGCCCCGGCGGCCTGTTCGGCGGCCAGCGCCGCCCGATAGGCCTCCAGCAGCTTGCGGTCGGCCTTGGACAGGGTCGCCTCGTCCAGGAGGTCCGGGCGGCGCTGCCAGGTCCGGCCCAGGGACTGCATCCGTCGCCACTTGGCGATTTCGGCGTGGTTGCCCGACATCAGCACTTCCGGAACCGCGCCCAGCGCGTGCTCGACCGGCCGGGTGTAGTGCGGGCAGTCCAGCAGGCCATCCTCGAAGCTGTCCTGCACCGCGGACTCGGCATCGCCGAGCACGCCCTCGCGCAGCCGGGCGACGGCGTCCACGATCACCGCTGCGGCCAGTTCGCCGCCGGACAGCACGTAGTCTCCGATGGAGATTTCCTCGTCGACCTCGGCGCGGATCAGGCGCTCGTCGATGCCTTCGTAGCGGCCGCACAGGACGATCAGGCGCTCGCGGCCGGCCAGTTCGCGCACCTTGGCCTGGGTCAGCGGCGCGCCCTGCGGGCTCATGTAGACGACCTTCGCGGGCGCCGGATCGGCTTCGCGCGCAGCCCGCAGGCTGGCGCGGAGCGGATCGATCAGCATCACCATGCCGGGACCGCCGCCGAAGGGGCGATCGTCGACGCGGCGGTAATTGCCCTCGGCATAATCGCGCGGATTGAAGCCGTGCACCGACAGCAGGCCGCGCTCGACCGCACGGCCGACCACGCCGAAGGCCGCGCATTGCGCGACGAATTCAGGGAAGAGGCTGATGATGTCGATGCGCATGGGCGCGGATCAGAAGTCCGGATCCCAGTCCACGGTCACCACGCCCGCCTCGAAATCCACGGACGTGACGTACTGCGGCTGGACGAAGGGAATCATGCGTTCGCGTTCGTCGTCGCGCGCGACCAGCACGTCGTTGGCGCCGGTGGAAAACAGGTGCGACACGGTGCCCAGCGCGACGCCGTCGACGGTCACCACCCGCAGGCCTTCCAGGTCGACCCAGTAGTACTCGCCCTCGCTCGGCGGCGGGAGCGCCGAACGCGGCACGTAGATCTCGGTGCCGCGCATCGCCTCGATGGCGTCGCGATCGGTGATGTGCGGGAACGTGGCGACGGTGAACTTGCCGCTCTGTTTTCCGCGCACGCCGCGCACTTCGGTCTCATTGCCCTGCGCGTCGCGCAGGATCCAGGGCTGGTAGCGGAAGATCGCGTCGCGCGGTTCCGTCCAGGATTCGAGTTTCGCTTCGCCCCTGATGCCAAAAGCGCCGGCAATCCTGCCTAACAGGATCCGGCGCTCTTGGGATCCGGTGCGCTCCGAGGAGGCGCCCGTCATATCGATCTGGCCGCGCGCGGGGCGCGGCCCGCGGATCAGGCGGCGGTCGCGGCCTTGGCCGCTTCCTTGTACAGCACGGCGACCTTGTCGGTCAGCTGCGCGCCGTTCTTGATCCAGTGCTGCACGCGCTCGACGTTGAGCTCAACGCGCTTCTCGGCGCCCTGGGCGACCGGGTTGTAGAAGCCCACGCGCTCGATGTTGCGGCCGTCACGGGCGTTGCGGCTGTCGGTGACGATGACGTGGTAGAAGGGACGCTTCTTGGCGCCGCCGCGAGCGAGACGAATCTTGACCATGGTTCGGTAGTTCCTGTGTTGCCCAGCTGCCGGAATGGCAGGGTAAGCCGGCAAGTATAAAGGGTTGATCGGGCTGGGGAAACCCTGACGGCGGCCGGATTCAGGAGCAGCGACCAAGGCCGCTCGCAAGGTCTTGGCCCTCGTCAGGGCGTTTCGCGGCCAGGGCCGCCAATGGCGCCGGCTGTTCCAGCCCCCTTAGTTAGGGGGCGATTCGCGCCGAAGGCGCGAATGGGGTATGGAAGCGCGCCGCGGGGCCCAAGGGGGAGTTTCCGGCGAAGCCGGCAACTCAGCGGAACGGCATCCCGCCGCGGGCACCCATCATGCCCTTCATCCCGCGCATCAGGCCCTTCATGCCGCCGCCGGACAGCTTGGACATCATCTTTTCCATCTGCTGGTACTGCTTCATCAGCTTGTTGACGTCGGCCGGGGTGAGGCCGGCGCCCTTGGCGATGCGGGCGCGGCGCGAGCCGTTCAGGAGGCCCGGGTTGCGGCGCTCCTTCCTGGTCATCGAATTGATGATGGCCACCATGCGCGGCACTTCCTTGCCGGTGACCTGGTTCTTCACCGAGTCCGGGATCTGGCCCATGCCCGGCAGCTTGTCCATGAGGCCGTGCAGGCCGCCCATGTTCTGCATCTGCTCGAGCTGGTCCTTCATGTCGTTCAGGTCGAACTTCTTGCCCTTGGCGACCTTCTCGGCGAGCTTCTGCGCCTTGTCCTTGTCGACCTGCTGCTCGACCTGCTCGACCAGCGACAGCACGTCGCCCATGTCGAGGATGCGGCTGGCGATGCGGTCCGGATGGAAGACATCCAGGCCGTCGGGCTTCTCGCCCACGCCGATGAACTTGATCGGACGCTGGGTGATGTAGCGAACGCTCAGCGCGGCACCGCCGCGTGCGTCGCCGTCGGTCTTGGTCAGCACCACGCCAGTCAGCGGCAGCGCCTCGCCGAAATGCTTGGCGGTGACGGCGGCGTCCTGGCCGGTCATCGAGTCGACCACGAACAGCGTTTCCACCGGATTGACCGCGGCGTGCAACGCCTTGATCTCGGCCATCATCGCTTCGTCGATGCTGGTGCGGCCGGCGGTATCGACCAGCAGCACGTCGACGAAGGACTTCTTCGCGTCGTCGATGGCCGCGCGCACGATGGCTTCGGGCTTCTGATCGGGCGAGGACGGGAAGAACAGCACGTCGACCTGCTGCGCGAGGGTCTTCAGCTGTTCGATGGCGGCCGGGCGATAGACGTCGGCCGACACCACCATCACCTTCTTCTTGCGCTTTTCCTTCAGGTGCTTGGCGAGCTTGCCGACGGTGGTCGTCTTGCCCGCGCCCTGCAGGCCGGCCATCAGGATGACCGCCGGCGCCGGCACGTTGAGGTTCAGGTCGGCGGCCTGCGAACCCATGACAGCCGTCATTTCGTCGCGCACGACCTTGATCAGCGCCTGGCCGGGAGTGAGCGACTTGAGCACTTCCTGGCCGACCGCGCGGACCTTGATGCGCTCGATCAGCGCCTGCACGACCGGCAGCGCGACGTCGGCCTCCAGCAGGGCGATGCGCACCTCGCGCAGCGACTCGCGGATGTTCTCCTCGGTCAGGCGGCCGCGGCCGCGCAGGCGCTCGATGGTGCCGGAAAGACGCTGGGTCAGAGATTCGAACATGCGGACGCGACCTGGCAGGAAGCAGAAAACGGGCCGCGAAGTATAGCCTTTCGGCAAGCGCGACCCGGTGCGCAACCGGCCCCATGCGGTTCGTCTCGCCGCTGTGCGACACTGCCGCGATGACAATCGTTCTCATCGCCATCGTCCTGTATCTGATCGCGACCGCCCTGCTCATCGGCGGCGTGCGGCAGGAACCGACCCGTCCGTCGCACTTGTGGCTGGTGCCGGCGGTGGGCGGCGTGGCGCTGCACGGGCTCGCGCACCTGCTCGCCTGGCACGCCAGCGGTGGCGCGGACATGCATTTCTACGCGGCGCTCTCGCTGGTTGGACTGGGCATGGCGGCGCTCACCGCGCTGGTCGGCGCAAGCGGGCGGATGGCGGCGCTTGGGGTGATCGTGTTCCCGATCGCCGCGCTCGCGCTGTTCGGCTACCACCGCCACGGGCATGTGCTGGGCGAACGCCTCGACTGGCGCCTGCAACTCCACGCCTGGCTGGCGCTGCTGGCCTACGCGACGCTGGCGATCGCCGCGCTGCTGGCGGTGATGTCGTGGGCACAGGAACGCGCCCTGCGGCGCCGCGAATTCCACCGCTGGCTGCGCGCCCTGCCCCCGCTGGTGGAACTGGAAACGCTGCTGTTCCGGACGATCGCGGTGGGCTTCGTGCTGTTGACGGCGACGCTGCTGACCGGCGTGTTGTTCGTCGAGAACCTCTTCGCCCAGCACCTGGTGCACAAGACGGTGTTGAGCGTGCTGTCCTGGCTGCTGTTCGGCGGCCTGCTGGCCGGGCGCTGGCGCTACGGCTGGCGCGGCGCGGTCGCCGTTCGCTGGACCCTGGCGGCGATGGTGCTGCTGATCCTGGCGTTCTTCGGAAGCAAGTTCGTGCTGGAGCTCGTGCTTCGCCGCCCGACCTGAATGCTTCATCTGACGCCGTCCTTCACTGGCCATCCTGCCCCCTGAGGCGGCCCGTTCCCCATTCAGCCAGGTTCCATGTCCGAAACGGCGCGTTTCACTTGCTGAAACAATATTTGCATTGACAAATATTGCCCGGGCGAACAAGATTCGCCCCCATGTCCACACCCCGCCCCCTTCATCCGTGCAGCGGTTCCACGCTCGGCCTGCTTTTCCGGCAGGTCCGCGACGCGATGTGGTCGCGCATGGAGCACGAACTGTCCGCCGCCGGGCATGAGCTGACCTTCAGCCAGTACATCGCGCTGAAAAAGCTGTCCGACGGCCCGCACGGCGTGACCGACCTCGCCCGCGCCGCCGAGCTGAACCCCGGCGCGATGACCCGCCTGCTCGACAAGCTCGAAGCCCGCGGGCTGGTGGCGCGCGAAGCCGATCCGGCGGACCGGCGCGCGGTGAACATCCACCTCACCGAGGCGGGCAGCGCGATGTGGCTGGACGTGAACCAGTGCGGCCAGCGCGTGCGCGAGCGCGCGATGCAGGGCATGTCCGATACAGAACGCGAGCAGCTCACGCGGATGCTCGAACAGGTCCGCGACAACCTTTCCCTTTCCGACACCTGACCATGGCCCATTCCTACCCTCGCCCGCTCCGCGGGCTGAAGCCCGTGCCCTTGAAGGCCACGTCGACGCTCGCGGTCACGCTCGCGAGTGCGCTGATCCTCGCCGGTTGCGCGAGTTCGCGCGGCCTCGCGCCGGAAGGTCATCCGCTGGACGCCGACAGCCTGCAGACGCAGCGTTCGCTCTCCGGCGTCGCAGTGTCCGATGCGGCCTTCCCCAGGCAGGACTGGTGGACGACGCTCGGCGATGCGCAGCTCAACGCGCTGATCGGCGAAGCGCTGCAGGGCACGCCGAGCCTCGACGCCGCCGACGCACGCGTGCGCCAGGCCGTCGCGCAGGCCGGCCTGGCCGATGCGGCCCGCAAGCCCACGCTCAGTGGCAGCGCGCAGTACGTAGGCATCCAGCTTCCCGAAACCCTTGCGGCTCCTCCGCTTGGCGGTTCCTACCAGGACATCGCCATGCTCGGGTTGACGTTCAAGTACACGTTCGACCTCTGGGGTGGTGAGAAAGCCAAGTGGCTGGCTGCCGTCGGGCAGACCCACGCGGCGGAAATCGAGGCGCAGGCCGCCCGGCTGACGCTTTCGTCCAACATCGCGCGCACCTACGTCGCCCTTGCGCAGGCATTCGATGCGAACGACGTGGCGAAGGCGGACTTCGAGCGCGCCAGCAGCCTGCTCTCGCTCGGTCGCCAGCGCGTCGCCGCCGGCCTCGACAACCAGTTGCAGATCCGCAACGCCGAAAGCGCAGTCGCGAGCGCGCAGCTGCAGATGCAGGCCAGCGAGCACGAGATCGAAGTCACGCGCAACGCGATCGCCGCGCTGCTGGGCAAGGGCCCGGACCGTGGTCGCGACATCGCGCGCCCGTCGATCCTGCAGGCCTCCACGCCGACGGTGCCCTCGGTGGTGCCGAGCGAACTGCTCGGCCGTCGTCCCGACGTGGTCGCCGCGCGCTGGCGCGTGGAAGCCGCGCAGCACGGCATCAAGGCGAGCAAGGCCGCGTTCTATCCGAGCGTCAATCTCGTCGCGCTGCCCGCGCTGGCCGTGGGCGCCGGCAACCTTGGCGACATCTTCAGCGGCGACGCATTGCAGCTGCTGGGTGGCGCGGCGCTCAACCTGCCGATCTTCGACGGCGGTCGCCTGCGCAACAACCTCGCCAACAGCGATGCGAGCTACGACCTCGCGGTGGCGAACTACAACCAGTCGCTGATCGCGTCGCTGCGCGAAGTCGCCGATGCCGTGCATTCGGCGCGCTCGCTCGACGGACAGATCGCCTCGGCCACGCAGGCGCGCGATGCCGCACGCAGTGCGTGGGACATCGCGACGCAGCGCTACAAGGCGGGCCTGGGCACGCAGCTCGACGTGCTCGCCGCACAGCGTCCGCTGCTCGACAGCGACCGCCAGCTGACCGTGCTTCGCGCGCAGCGGCTGGCCGCTTCCATCGACCTCGACCGCGCGCTCGGCGGCGGCCTGGTCCTGACTTCTCCGACTTCTGATTCCGACATCGCCAAGGCCTCCACGCCATGACCACCGAACCCAATCCGAACGCCAAGGGCGCAGCGACGACCGCGCCGCAATCCAACGGCAAGCGCAAGAAGGCATTGCTGACCCTGGCCGCCGTCGCGGGCGTGGCCGGCATGGGCTGGCTGGCGTGGCACCTGCTGGTCGCGCGCTACCACGAAGACACCGACGACGCGTACGTGCAGGGCAACGTCGTCAGCATCGTCCCGCAGACGATGGGCACGGTGGTGAGCATCGACGCCGACGACGGCATGAAGGTCGAAGCCGGCCAGCCGCTGGTGCACCTGGATCCGAACGATGCGCAGGTCGCCTACGACCAGGCCATCGCGAACCTCGCCAACACCGTGCGCCAGGTGCGCGGCCTGTACAGCGCCGTCGATGCGGGTGCGGCCGATCTCGCCGCGCGCGAAGCGCAGGTCGCGCGTGCGCGCGCCGACCTGAAGCGTCGCGAAGGCCTCGTCGGCAACGGCGCGGTGTCTGCCGAAGAGCTGGCGCATTCGCGCAACGAACTGGCGGTGCTCGAAGCCGGCCTGCGCGCATCCAGCGGCAACCTCTCGCGCAACCGTGCGCTGGTGGACGCCACCGAAGTCGGCACGCAGCCGCAGGTCGCCGCCGCCGCATCGCAGGTGCGCCAGGCGTACCTGAACCTGCAGCGCACCGCGATCGTCGCGCCGGTATCGGGCTACGTCGCAAAGCGCCAGGTTCAGCTGGGCCAGCGCGTGCAGCCGGGCGTGAACCTGATGACCATCGTTCCGCTGGAACAGCTGTGGATCGAGGCGAACTTCAAGGAAACGCAGCTGTCGAAGATGCGCATCGGCCAGCCGGTGAAGGTGCATGCCGACCTGTACGGCGGCGACGTCGAGTACGACGGCAAGGTCGTCGCGCTCGGCATGGGCACGGGCAGCGCGTTCTCGCTGCTGCCGGCGCAGAACGCCAGCGGCAACTGGATCAAGATCGTGCAGCGCGTTCCGGTGCGCATTGAAGTCGAACCCAGGCAGCTCGCCGAACATCCGCTTCGCCTGGGCCTGAGCACCTCGGTCGACGTCACCGTGCGCGACCAGGACGGTGCCGTGCTCGCCGCGGCGCGCAAGGACGACAAGCCGCTGTTCACCACGACCGCGTACGAGAAGCAGCTCAACGATGCGAACGAGCTGATCGACAAGGTCATCCGCGAAAACCTGCCGGGCACGCGCCACGGCTGATGCAGGTGCCGATGCAGGCGCGCCGTCGATGGCGCGCCGCCCGGCACACGCTTCACCGCTCCACCGTCTTTGCCGTCATCCCCGCGAAAGCGGGGGCCTGCCGACCGATCCCTCCCCCGAACGTCGCAGGATTCCCGCCATGCGGGAATGACGGCCCTTCTTCCCACGACGCGTTGCATCGCAGCGTGTCGCACACCTCCCAGACGACGCCATGTCCACCATCGCGCAACAGGAAGAGGAAATGGGCTTGCCGGTCACGCCGGAACCGCCCAAGGCCGCATTCCGTCCGCCCAATTTCGCGTTGACGACCGTCGGCCTCGCGCTGGCGTCGTTCATGCAGGTGCTCGACACCACCATCGCCAACGTCTCGCTGCCGACCATCTCGGGCAACCTGGGTGCGAGCACGAACCAGGCGACGTGGGTCATCACCTCCTTCGCGGTGAGCAACGCCATTGCGCTGCCGCTCACCGGCTTCATGACGCGCCGCTTCGGCGAACGCAAGCTGTTCACCTGGGCGACGCTCGCCTTCGTGATCGCCTCGCTGCTGTGCGGCCTGGCCAACTCGATGGGCCTGCTCGTCGCCGCGCGCGCGTTGCAGGGTTTCGTCGCGGGCCCGATGTATCCGGTCACGCAGGCGCTGCTGATCTCGATCTATCCAGCGCACAAACGAGGGCAAGCCATCGCGCTACTGGCGATGGTGACCGTCGTGGCGCCCATCGCGGGCCCGATCCTCGGCGGCTGGATCACCGACAACTACAGTTGGGAGTGGATCTTCTTCATCAACGTGCCCATCGGCATCTTCTCCAGCATCGTGGTCGGACGACAGCTCAAGGACCGTCCGGAACGCCTGGAGAAGCCGAAGATGGACTACATCGGCCTGGCGACGCTGGTGCTGGGCGTGGGCGCGCTGCAGATCATGCTGGACCTTGGCAACGACGAGGACTGGTTCAACTCGACCAAGATCGTGTGGCTGACCATCGTGGCGGTGATCGCGCTGGCGGTGTTCGTGATCTGGGAACTCACCGAGAAGGATCCCATCGTCAACCTGCGCCTGTTCCGCCACCGCAATTTCGCGGCGGGCACGGCGGCGATGGTGATGGCGTACGCGGCGTTTTTCAGCGTCGGCCTGCTGGTGCCGCTGTGGTTGCAGCGCAACCTGGGCTACACGCCGATCTGGGCCGGCTTCGCCAGCGCGCCAATCGGCATCCTGCCGGTGTTGCTGACGCCGCTGGTGGGCAAGTACGCATCGAAGTTCGACCTGCGCATGCTGGCGTCGTTCGCCTTCATCGTGATGGCGGCCACCAGCTTCTACCGTTCGAGTTTCACCCTCGACGTGGACTTCGCACGCGTGGCCGAAGTGCAGCTATGGCAGGGTCTGGGTGTGGCGTTGTTCTTCATGCCGGTGCTGACGATCCTGCTGTCGGACCTGGAACCGCACGAGATCGCCGCGGGCTCGGGCCTTGCGACGTTCGTGCGAACGCTGGGCGGCAGTTTCGCGGCGTCGCTGACGACGTGGGCGTGGAACCAGCGCGCGACGATCCACCACGCGCGCCTGACGGAGAACATCGGCGCGCACGATCCATCGATGCTGCAGACCGTGACGGCGCTCGGCCAGGGCGACCTCCAGCGCGGCGCGGTGGTGATGAACCAGATGATCTCGCAGCAGGCGGTGCAGATCGGCTTCAACGAGATATTCCACCTGCTGGGCATCCTGTTCCTGGTGGTGATCGCGTTCGTCTGGTTCGCCAAGCCGCCGTTCGCGGCGAAGACCGGCGGCGGCGGGGCCGCGGCGGCCGGCGGGCACTGATCGCCGTCATGCAGGAAAGGGCCGGGGCAAAAAACCCGGCCCTTTTCGTATGTGGGGCCGGCTGTGCGCGCGCAATGCGTTGTAACGGGCAACGGATCGCGCCCTCGCCACGATGCCCCACTACGTCCTCACCCTCTCCTGCCCCGACCGCCCGGGCATCGTCAACGCCGTCACCGGCCACCTGCTGCGTTTCGAAGGCAACATCCTCGAAGCCCAGCAGTACAACGATCGCGAGACCGATCGTTTCTTCATGCGCACCGTGTTCGCGCTCGCGCCGGAATCGTTGCCGCAGGTACGCGAAGCCTTCGGCGCGCTCGCACGGGCGTTCCGCATGGAGTGGTCGCTGCGCGATCGCAACGAGCCGCGTCGCGTCATGCTGCTCGCCTCGAAGTTCGACCATTGCCTCGCCGACGTGCTCTACCGCTGGCGTATCGGCGAGTTGCCGATGGCGATCACCGCCGTCGTCGCCAACCATCCGCGCGACACCTATCGCCACCTGGATTTCGACGGCATCCCGTTCCATCACCTGCCCGTCGAGAAAGGCCGGAAGCACGAACAGGAAGCGCAACTCGCATCGCTGATCGAAAACACCGGCACCGAGCTCGTCGTGCTCGCGCGCTACATGCAGGTGCTGTCGTCGGAACTGGCGCGCACGTTGGCCGGGCGCTGCATCAACATCCATCACTCATTCCTGCCCGGCTTCAAGGGCGCGCGTCCGTACCACCAAGCGCACGCGCGCGGGGTGAAGCTGATCGGCGCGACGGCGCATTTCGTCACCGCCGACCTCGACGAAGGCCCGATCATCGAACAGGACACGCAACGCGTGAGCCATCACGACACGCCCGACGACCTCATCCGCATCGGCCGCGACATCGAGCGTCGTGTGCTCGCGCAGGCGCTGCGTTACTGGCTGGACGACCGCATCCTGCTCAACGGGCATCGCACGGTGGTGTTCGCGGTGTGACTGAATGCGCATTCGCTGCGCGCACACATCGCGTGCGTAAGGTGCAGCCATGGGCGCTGCACGCTGGATCATCGTGATTTGGCTGGGAGCCGTCGTCGTTTCGACGGCGCTCGCGGGATGGGTCGTGCTGTGGCACCGGATGAGCGTGCAACGCGATGCGAGGCAATTGCAGGACGCGTTCGACGCACTGTCGTTTCCCACGCCGGCAGGCCCGGTGATGGGCGAAACGCTGACGGTGGTGAAGATCGCCTACCAGCTCGATCAGGACGATCCGGAAATCCGCGCGCGTGCGGGGCCGGCGCATTTCGATTCGCTCTGGTATGCCGCCGGACCGGGGCCGCGCTACTTCCTTGCGATCTGCACGCTCGACGCGAGCGGCGTGGCGCCGCGCTGGGCGGTGCGGTGCATCGACGAAGCACGCATGCGCGCGGCGCTCAGCGACGACGCACGGGCCGGGATGCTGGCATTCGGGGAGGCGATCGAGGCCTGAGGCGTGCATTGCGCGACGGTGCGACCTAACATCTGTCGACATCGCAGGACGCGGTTCGGGGGAACGGATGGGAATCAGACTTTCGGGCGGGCTCGTCGCCTGCCTGCACGCGATCGCGCTGGCCGTGATCTGCGCGGTTTTCGCGAAGAACGGCGTCGGGTTCTGGCCGCCGGTGCTGCTGTACCTCTTCGGCGCGGGTTTGCTGTGGGCGTCGAGCCTGCCCGGCATGAAGAGCGGTGACGCGAGACGCCGTTTAGTCAACCGCGAGCTGCTACACGGAACGGTCCGGCACGGCTTCGAGCATGGCGGTTACCGACGCCGGCGCGACTGGGACTGGTCCGGCCTGAACTCGCGCATCCTGCTGCACCTGGCGTGCCTGCTGTTCGCGGGCCTGCCGCTCCTCGTCGCGAGGGGTGAAAACCTGCTGTTGATACTGCTGGCGGGTACGGCCTTTTCGCTCGGCGTGGAAGGCGGATTCGCTGCGTTCAGCACGGGCGACGAGGCGATCCTGCGACGTCATCGCCGGCCGGTCGTGGCGCCCGACAACGACGAATAGGTCGTAGAACAAAGACTCTTGCGCGGAACGCCGAATAGCTTCGCAGCGGATCGTTGCGCGGCGCTTTCGTCAGGCCAGCTCTCGTCAGGCACGTTCCAGCGCGTCGGCCAACCGCTCCACCGCGATCACTTCCATATCCCCCACGCGACCGGTGCGCGGCGCGTTCGACTTCGGCACGATCGCGCGCTTGAAGCCGTGCGTGGCGGCTTCCTTCAGGCGCTCCTCGCCGTTGGGCACGGGACGGATTTCACCGGACAGACCGACTTCGCCGAATGCGATCGTCTGTTCGGCCAACGGCCGGTCTCGCAGCGACGACAACACGGCGAGCAGCACGGGAAGATCGGCTGCGGTTTCCTGCACGCGGATGCCGCCGACGACGTTCACGAACACGTCCTGGTCGCCCACGCCGATGCCGCCATGGCGATGCAGCACCGCCAGCAGCATCGCGAGGCGGTTGCCTTCCATTCCGACCGCGACGCGACGCGGGTTCGACAAGGGCGAGGCATCGACCAGCGCCTGCACCTCGACCAGCAGCGGGCGCGTGCCTTCGCGCGTGACCATGACGCAGCTGCCCGGCTGCGGCCGCTCGCTGCCGGAAAGGAAGATCGCCGACGGGTTCGGCACTTCGCGCAGGCCCTTCTCGCCCATCGCGAACACGCCCAGTTCGTTCACGGCGCCGAAGCGGTTCTTGAACGCGCGCAGCACGCGGAAGCGGCTGCCGCTTTCGCCTTCGAAATACAGCACCGCGTCGACCATGTGTTCGAGCACGCGCGGGCCGGCGATGCCGCCTTCCTTGGTGACATGGCCGACCAGGAACACGGCAGTGCCGGTTTCCTTCGCGTAACGCACCAGGCGCGCGGCGCTCTCGCGCACCTGGCTGACAGAACCGGGAGCAGCGCTGAGTTCCTCGGTCCACAGCGTCTGCACGGAGTCGGCGACGATCAGGCCCGGACGCATCTTCGATGCATGTTCGAGCACGCGTTCGACGCCGGTTTCAGCCAGCGCGTGCACGCCCTCGACGGGCACGCCCAGGCGCGCGGCGCGGCCGGCGACCTGCGACAGCGATTCCTCGCCGGTGACGTACAGGCCCGGCAGCGTGCCGGCCATCTTGCTGATGGCCTGGAGCAGCAGCGTGGATTTGCCGATGCCCGGATCGCCGCCCACCAGCACGACCGAGCCGTGCACCAGGCCGCCGCCGAGCACGCGGTCGAACTCGCCGATGCCGGTGCTGACGCGGTCTTCCTCGGTGTGGCGAACCTCGCTCAGCGCGGTGACGGCCGGCGCATCGGTCTTGCCCGCCCAGCTGCCGCGACGGCTCGCCGCGACGCTCGCACCGGCCTTCGCCGGTTCGACGACGAACTGGCTCAGCGTGTTCCAGCCGCCGCATTCGCCGCATTGTCCCTGCCACTTGCTGTGGTCGGCGCCGCATTCGGAACATACATAGGCGGTGCGGGCCTTGGACGCGGACTTGGCGATTTTCGACATGGATGGAATGCGGGAACGGACGGGACTGCCCGCACTCTACCCGGCCCGCGTCGCGCAAGGCGAGACGCGGGCCAGCCGCTCACGCGGCGTAGCGGATGTGGCGCTCGGGATAGACCGCGCCCAGTTCGTGCTGCGGAAGGCCCAGCAGGCCGCCGACGTCGCCGTGCGGCACGATGCTGTAGCCGCGCGCGTCGATGTCCTTGACGATCCCCATCCAGTCCAGCTTCGGCACGACGTGGTCGCTGTCGACCGACCACCCGAACCGTACTTCGCCCAGCGCATCCATTTCATCGTTGGGCAGCGGCACGCCATGGGGCGCCACCACGAAACCTTCGTTCTGTCCCACCACGAAGACGTTGACCTGCATGTTCGACACCTTTCATGCCCCTGTCGAAAAATCTGGCGGCATGGTGGCGATGGCGACGCTAAAGAATGGTGAACGCCTGATTGCCGATTGATGAAACGTTCAGCCCTGTTCGCGTGATGGCGGAATTCAGGTGCGTTGTGCTCAGTCGACTGCGTGATAGTCGGCCAGCACGACGACCGGCAGCGCGCGCGCCTCGTCCAGCCATTCGCGCACGGCGGGGCGCGCGAGCAGGCGCTTGCACCACGCCTGCGACAACGGCCAGCCGTCCAGCGAAGGCCGGTGCGACACGATGCGGCACACCACCGGCACGAAGGCGAGGTCGGCCAGGGACAGTTCGCCAAACAGATACGGCCCGCCGCTTTCGGACAGCGCGCGCTCCCATACGGCGCAAAGACGGTCGGATTCGACGATTTCCTGCGCCGTCATCGCGCGCCTGTCCGCGTAGAACGAACTTTCGAACGACAGCCGCGCACACAAATTCGACAGCCCGCCGTGCACCCACGCGAACAGCGAACGCGCACGTGCGCGCAGCACCGGATCGGCCGGCCACAGGGGATGCGCGCCGATCTCGCTGGCGTATTCCATGATCGCGAGGGAATCGAAGATCACCGCGTCGCCGTCGACCAGCACCGGCACCGCACCCGGCGGCGAGAATTCCTGGATCCGGGCGAGATTCTCGAAACGCTGCGGAACGCGGATATCGACCACGCGCTCCTCGAAGTCGATGCCCTGCTCACGCAGCGCAAGCCAGGCGCGCAGGGCCCAGCTGGAGGCGTTCTTCGTTCCGGTGTACAGCACGCGCGTCATCGCAGGCACCCGATTCGTGGATGCGGTGTAGCGTGATCCGCAGCGCGCGCGGCCGCAACCCGCGAGCACACCGATGTCCCGACGCGCGCTCCCGTGCGACTACGCCCACGCATTCGAACCACGCATCGAATCGGGCGCGTTCATCCGCGCAAAAAAGAAGCCCCGCCGAAGCGGGGCTCAAAATAACGAAACTGGTGCCGGAAATAGGAATCGAACCTACGACCTACGCATTACGAATGCGCCGCTCTACCAACTGAGCTATTCCGGCGGATGTTGCTGCGAAGCGCGTGGGCGGGCCGCTCGGGCCGTGCCGCGGAGCGCTCTCCGCGAAGAACGGGAATTCTAGGCGCTGGGCCGGTTGCCGGTCAATCCGGTCCCGGCCATCGGCCCCATGGATCAATCGACCAGTTGCAGGCGAAGTTCCTTGGGCAGGGCGAACACCATGTTTTCCGGCTCGCCATCGAGGTCGGTTACGTGACCGGCGCCCAGCTCGCGCAGACGGTCGATCACGCCGCGCACCAGCACTTCCGGTGCGGACGCGCCGGCGGTGACGCCGATGCACTGGCGGCCAGCCACCCAACGCGGGTCGATCTCGATCGCGCCGTCGATCAGGTAGGCCTCGACACCCTCGCGCTCGGCCAGCTCGCGCAGGCGGTTGGAATTGGAACTGTTGACCGAGCCCACCACCAGCACCAGGTCGCAACGCGCGGCCAGTTCGCGCACGGCGTCCTGGCGGTTCTGCGTGGCGTAGCAGATATCGTCGTTCTTCGGGCCCTGGATGGCGGGGAACTTCGCGCGCAGGGCCTCGATGACGGTGCGGGTGTCGTCCACCGACAGCGTGGTCTGCGTGGTGTAGGCGACGTTCTCCGGCTGGTCGATCTGGAGCGCGGCCACGTCCTCGCTGTCCTCGACCAGGTAAATGCGCCCGGCTCCCGCCTCGCGGCGCCACTGGCCCATCGTGCCCTCCACTTCCGGATGGCCTTCGTGGCCGATCAGGATCACGTCGCGGCCGGCGCGGCACTGGCGGGCGACTTCCAGATGGACCTTGGTGACCAGCGGACAGGTCGCGTCGAACACCTTCAGCCCGCGACGCTCGGCTTCGGCGCGCACCGACTGCGCGACGCCGTGGGCGCTGAAGATCACCGTCGCGTTGTCGGGCACCTCGTCGAGTTCCTCGACGAAGATCGCGCCGCGGTGCTTCAGGTCATCGACGACGAAACGGTTGTGCACGACTTCGTGGCGCACATAGATCGGCGCGCCGAGGGTCTCGATGGCGCGCTTGACGATCTCGATGGCGCGGTCGACGCCGGCGCAGAAACCGCGGGGATTGGCGAGCAGGACATCCATGAGATCTATTCTACCGGCGTCCCGCCACGGCCGTGGCGGGCTTGCTGAACAGCCCGAACAGGGCGATCCCGATGGCACCGGCGACGATCGCCGAATCGGCCACGTTGAACGCCGGCCAGTAATGGCCCTTCCAGTACCACTGGATGAAATCGACGACGTGGCCGTGCATCAGCCGGTCGATCACGTTCCCCAGCGCGCCGCCGATCACCAGCGCATACGGCAGGGCGCTCTTCCAGTCGCGACGCGGCGTGCGGCTCAGCCACCAGCCCAGCAGGCAGCTGATCGCGACGGCGAGCACGACGAAGAAGTACTTCTGCCAGCCGCCGGCATCGCTGAGGAAACTGAAGGCCGCGCCGGTGTTGTAGGTGCGGTACCAGTTCCAGAAGCCGTCAATCACCGGGATCGCGGTGTACTCGGGCAGCGAGGACAGCACCCACATCTTGGTGAGCTGGTCGAGCACGATCACCGCGATCGAGACGACCAGCCACGGCAGCGCGTTGGGACGGACCGGCGCCATCAGAACCACTCCCGGTGCTCGCCTTCGCCGGCGAGGTTGGTGACGCAGCGATCGCACAGCTGCGGATGCGCGGCATCGCTGCCGACATCGCCGCGGTACTGCCAGCAGCGCACGCACTTGGTCTTGGTCGTCGGCGTGGCGAGCACGGCGACGTCCTTGATGCCGTCATCGGCGATAACTTCGACATCGCCGCTGATGAACAGGAAACGCAGCTCATCGGCGAACGGCGCCAGCCAGTTCTGGTCGGCGACGCCGGCCTTGAGGCTGATTTCGGCTTCCAGCGCGGCGCCAATCTCTTCCGCGGCGCGCATGGGTTCCAGCGTCTTGCTGACCTGTTCGCGCAGCGCGAGCAGGCGATCGAAATCCTCCGCCGACAACGGCGCGTCTTCCGGCAGCAGCGCCAGCCCGTCGTACCACGTGGCGAACAGGACGTTTTCCTCGCGCGGGCCGTTCTCGGTGACAGCCGGCAGGTGGTGCCACATCTCGTCGGCGGTGAAGGCGAGGATCGGCGCGATCCAGCGTACGAACGCCTCGGCGATGCGGTACATCGCGCTCTGCGCCGAACGGCGGCCACGCGAGTCTTCCGGCATCGTGTAGAGGCGGTCCTTCGTCACGTCCAGGTACAGCGAACCCAGGTCGACCGAGCAGAAGTTCGACAGCGCCTGCACGATCTCGGCGAAGTCGTAGCGCTCGTACGCGCTGGCGATGCGGTCCTGCAGCTCGGCGGCGCGGTGCACGATCCAGCGGTCCAGCGCGACCATGTCCTCCAGCGGACGCAGGTGCGTCGCCGGCTCGAAGCCGTTGAGGTTCGCGAGCAGGAAGCGCGCCGTGTTGCGGACGCGTCGGTAGACGTCGGAGGTGCGCTTGAGGATGTTGTCCGACACCGACATCTCGTTGCGGTAGTCGGTGGAGGCGATCCACAGGCGCAGCACGTCGGCGCCCATCGCGTTGATGACCTTCTGCGGCTCGACGGTATTGCCGAGCGACTTGGACATCTTCTTGCCCTGCTCGTCCACGGTGAAGCCGTGCGTGAGCACCTGTCGGTACGGCGCGACGCCATCCATCGCCACGCCCGTGAGCAGCGAACTGTGGAACCAGCCGCGATGCTGGTCGGAGCCTTCCAGATAGAGATCGGCCGGCTTGTACAGGCCATCCTGCGGACGCGCGGCGAGTACGCATTCGTGGCTCACGCCCGAATCGAACCAGACGTCAAGAATGTCGGTGACCTTCTCGTACTGCGCGGCTTCGTCGTCGAGCAGTTCCTCAGCCGTCATCGCGTACCACGCGTCGGCACCGGCGGTCTCGACCTTCGCCGCGACCTGGCGCATGAGTTCGGCCGAGCGCGGATGCACCTCGCCGGTTTCGCGATGGAAGAACAGCGCGATCGGCACGCCCCAGTAGCGCTGGCGCGAGATCGTCCAGTCCGGGCGGCCTTCGATCATGTTGTAGATGCGCGCCTCGCCCCACTCGGGCACCCACGCGACCTTGCCGATCTCGCTCAGCGCATCGCGGCGCAGGTTGGCCTGCTCCATCGAGATGAACCACTGCGGCGTCGCGCGGAAGATCACCGGCGTCTTGTGGCGCCAGCAATGCGGATAGCTGTGCGTGAGCTTGTGCGCGGCCAGCAGGTGGCCGCTGGCGCGGACGACGTCGACGAGGATGTCGTTCGCCTTCCACAAATGCAGGCCGGCGAGCACGACGCCGTCGGCCGGCGGCGTGGTGGGCAGGTACACGCCCTTCGCATCGACCGGATTGATCTGCGCGGCGGTGTACTTGTCGGTCAAGCCGTACTTCAGGCCGATCGTGTAGTCGTCCGGACCGTGGCCCGGCGCGGTGTGCACCATGCCGGTGCCGTCTTCGGCCGACACATGATCGCCGACGAGCACGGGGATGTCGCGTTCGGCGTAGAACGGATGCTGCATCAGCAGGTTTTCGAGGTCGCGGCCCAGCGCGCGGCCGAGGATCGTCACCTCGTCCACGCCATAGCGCGACAGCGCCTTGCCGGCCAGCGCTTCGGCCAGCACGAGCAGGCGACGGCCGCCGTCGGGCGTGCGCGGGCCTTCAACCAGCACGTAGTCGAGTTCGGGGCCGACGCTGATCGCCAGGCTCGCCGGCAGCGTCCACGGCGTGGTGGTCCAGATCGGCATCGCCACGCGCACTCCGTCCTCGACGCTCGCGCCGAACACGCGCGCCAGCGCCTGCGGATCGCGCGCGTCGTAGGCGACGTCGATCGCCCAGGACTGCTTGTCGGCGTATTCGATCTCCGCCTCGGCCAGCGCCGAACCGCAATCGAAGCACCAGTGCACCGGCTTGGCGCCGCGCACGAGGTGGCCGCGCTCCACGATCTTCGCCAGCGACCGCATGATGTCGGCCTCGTAGCGGAAATCCATCGTGCGATACGGGTTTTCCCAGTCGCCGATCACGCCCAGGCGCTTGAAGTCGCGACGCTGCAGGTCGATCTGCTCGCTGGCGTATTCGCGGCACTTCTGGCGGAACGCAGCTGCGTCGAGCTTCTCGCCGACCTTGCCGAACTTCTTCTCGACCTGGTGTTCGATCGGCAGGCCATGGCAGTCCCAGCCCGGGACGTAGGGCGCGTCATAGCCCGCCATCAGCTTGGACTTCACCACCAGGTCCTTGAGGACCTTGTTGACCGCGTGGCCGATGTGGATCGCGCCGTTCGCGTACGGCGGACCGTCGTGCAGCACGAAGCTGCGCTCGCGCTTGCCGACCTTCTCGCGGATCTGCGCGTACAGGCCGTCGCTTTCCCAACGCGCCAGCGTTTCGGGTTCGCGCTTGGGCAGGTCGCCGCGCATCGGGAATTCCGTCGCGGGCAGGTGCAGGGTGGCTTTGTACTGGTTCGGGTCTTGGGCGGTCACAAGCGGCGCTCAGGCGAAGGCGTGGTGTTGTTCTTTCGAAAGGATCTCGCGCGCCTGTTCGGCGTCGCGATGCATCTGCGCGGTCAATGCCGGCAGATCGGAAAACTTGAGTTCGTCGCGCAGTTTCGCGACGAACTCGACTTCGATGCGGCGCCCGTAGAGGTCGCCATCGAAATCGAATAGATGCGCTTCAAGCAACGGCTCCACGCCGTCAACCGTAGGACGCGTGCCCAGGCTCGACACCGACGCGCGCGGCGTGTCGCCGACGCCGTGCACCCAGGTGGCATAGATGCCCGACAGCGCCGGCGTGCGGCCGCCGAAGCGCAGGTTCGCCGTGGGAAACCCCAGCGTGCGACCCAGCTGCTTGCCCTGCACGACGTGGCCACCGATGGCGTACGGGCGTCCGAGGAAACGTTCCGCCGTGGCGAAATCGCCTTCGCGCAACGCCTGGCGGATGCGCGTGGCCGACACGCGCTCGCCATCGACCTGCACCGGCTCGATCTCTCCGGCGACGAAACCGTGCGCCTGCCCCACCACCTGCAGCACGTTGATGTCGCCACCGCGCGCCTTTCCGAAGCGGAATTCCGGACCGACCCAGACTTCGCGCGCGGACAGCCGGTGCACCAGCACCTGGCGCGCGAATTCCTCGGCGGTGAGCGAACACAGGCGGCGATCGAAACGCAGCAGGCCTAGCTGGTCCACGCCCATCGCGAACAACCGGCCGGCCTTCGTGCGCGGGAGCATCAGGCGCGGCGGCGGATCGTTCGGCGCGAAGAACTCGCGCGGCAGGGGCTCGAAGCTCAGCACCACGCAGGGCACGTCGAGCGCCCGAGCGCGGGCGAGCGCGTGGCGCACCAGCGCCTGGTGGCCCAGGTGCAGGCCGTCGAATGCGCCGATGCAGACCACACTGCCGTGCGGGCACCGGGGCCCGCCTTCGACGTCACGAAACAGCCTGCTCATCGTTCCGAAGTATAGCCGGCCCGACCGTTCTCCAAGGCTCACCGTATGGTCCCCGAGCATCCGCTCAGTGTTCGCGCAGGTCGCGGGGACGGAAACCCAGCGCGAGCAGCGCGGTCGCATAGACCAGCCCGCCGCCACCGACCAGCACTGCCAGGTAACCGAGTCGCGCCCACTGCCCGATCTTCGTGAAGTCAGGCGCCCACGACAGGCCCGCCCACAGCGCCGCCGACATCGCCACGCATGCCACCAGCAGGCGCATCAGGTAGCGAAGCCAACCGGGCTGGCGTTCGTACACGCCGGCCTTGCGCAGCCAGTGCCACAGCAGCGCGAGATTGAGGTAGCTTGCCGCGGCGCTCGCGAAACCCAGCGCCAGGTGCAGGCCGGGCGTCTGCTCCAGCGCGGTGAGCACGCCCTTCGCGCGCACCTCCGGCGTGGTCCACAGCATGTACAGCACCCACAGGAACGCGACGTTGAGCACCATGTTCGCGATCAGCGACGCCACGCCCGCACGCACCGGCGTGCGCGTATCCTGGCGCGCGTAGAACGCGGGCAGCACGATCTTCACCAGCGCGAACGCCGGCAGGCCGAAGCTCAGGCCGAACACCGACATCGCCGCCATCTGCGTGTCGAACGCGGTGAACTTGCCGCGCTGGAACAGCGTGGCCACCAGCGGCTCGGACAGGAACATCAGGCCGAGCATCGCCGGCATCGCGATCAGCAGCGTCGTGCGCAGGCCCCAGTCCAGCGCCTTCGAAAATCCTTCCGTATCGGTCTTGACGTGATGCCGCGACAGCGCCGGCAGGATCACCGTGCCCAGCGCCACGCCGAACACGCCCAGCGGCAGTTCGAGGAAACGATCGGCCTGCGAGAGCCACGTCTGCGAACCGACGAACAGCAGCGAGGCGATCACCGTGTCCAGCAACAGGTTGATCTGCGCCACGGACGAACCGAACAGCGTCGGCACCATCAGGCGCATCACCTTGCGCACGTCGGGATGCTTCCAGCCCCACTTCGGCAGCGTGAGCAGGTTGAGCTTGCGCAGCGCCGGCAGCTGGAACACCAGCTGCGCGATGCCGCCGGCCAGCACGGCCCAGCCCAGCGCCAGGATCGGCACTTCCAGGTGCGGCGCGAGCCACAGGGCGCCGGCGATCATGAAAAGGTTGAGGATGACCGGCGTGAATGCCGGAAGCCCGAACCGGTGGAAGCTGTTGAGCGCCCCGCCCGCCAACGCGGTGAGCGAAACGAAGAGGATGAAGGGGAACGTCAGCCGCAGCAGGTCGACCGTCAGGCTGAACTTGTGGGCGTTGTCGAGCGAGCCGGGGCTGAAGAGCGCCGCGATCTGCGGCGTGAAGATCAGCCCCAGCGCCGTCAGCACCATCAGGATCCCGCCGAGCGTGCCGGACACGCGCGCGACCAGTTCCTTGAGGTCGGCGTGCGGGCGGGTTTCCTTGATCTCCGTGAAAACCGGGACGAACGCCGTCGAAAACGACCCCTCGGCGAAGAGGCGTCGCATGAAGTTCGGGATACGGAACGCCACCCAGAACGCGTCGGTGCCCGCATTGGCGCCGAAGGCCTGGTTGATGGCGATATCGCGGACCAGGCCCAGCACGCGGGAGACCATGGTCATGCTGCTGAACGACAGCAGCCCTTTCAGCATCTTCGGCGCGCTCAAGCCCGCACTCCCGGTGTCACGTGGCAAATCCCCTTGTTCTTGACCCAACCCACTGAATCCTCCATACTTTCTGGTCTGATTGTCCCCAGACCCATTTCACTTACAGTTTCCAGGAATTCGCCGTGGCCAACATCAAGTCCGCCAAGAAGCGCGCCAAGCAG
>Ga0209257_1002020_pt1 | contig 21672 bp, 22 predicted proteins | sample AraplaCvi_mCL_r2_FD_184277 | JGI IMG/M metagenome (GOLD analysis project Ga0209257, IMG submission 184277) | Arabidopsis root microbial communities from North Carolina, USA - plate scrape MF_Cvi_mCL_r2 (SPAdes) (version 2) | ecosystem: Host-associated > Plants > Roots > Endosphere | place: USA...
GCGGCAGGCGCTTGATGCGGTAGAATTCATCTTCGGACATGGGAAACTAGAACAACTCCTTTGCGTTACTTGTGGGTTGACGCGAGCGGCAGCCTCGCCAGCCGCATCGCGGCTTGTTATAGGCATAATATCGGCACTGACCAGCAGGAACGAGCATGAGCGATACGGGCAAAGACGACACGATCGAGACGCCGAATCCCTTCCTGCCATCCCCCGACGACATGCAGCATTGGACCAGCGTGATCGGCCGCGCGCAGCAGATGATGCTCGAATATGCGCTAGGTCAGGCGAACGACGGCAATACGAGCGCCGCAGCGCTGTTCGACCCCGCCAAATGGATCGACAATCCCGCGACGAAGCTGTGGACCGAGCAATCGTCGAAGATGTGGGACCAGGGCGTCGCCTTCTGGACCTCGCTCGCGACCTTGAACCCGATGGCCCCCGCCGTCCCCGAGGCGGCTGCGAAGGACCGCCGCTTCGCCGACCCCGACTGGAACGCCAATCCGGTGTTCGCGATGATCCGCCAGACCTATGGCCTGCTCGCCGAGCAAATGCTCGCGACGACCCGCCAACTCGACGGGCCCGATCCCGCCGCGCGTGCAAAGATGGAATTTGCAGCGAAAGCGATGGCCGATGCGATGGCCCCGACCAATCTGGCGCTCACCAATCCCGAAGTCATCAAGCGTGCGGTCGAGACGCGCGGCGAAAGCCTGCTCAAGGGTCTGAAGCATATGCTCACCGACCTGTCGCGCGGGCAATTGAGCCATGTCGATCCCGACGCCTTCGAGGTCGGGGTCAATATCGCGATGACGCCGGGCAAGGTTATCCACGAGACCGACCTTTACCAGCTCATCCACTATGCGCCGACGACGAAGGAGGTCTTCACCGTCCCTCTCGTCATCTTCCCGCCGTGGATCAACCGCTTTTACATCCTCGACCTTAACCCCGCGAAAAGCTTCGTTGCGTGGGCGGTCGAACAGGGGCTCAGCGTATTCATGGTGTCGTGGAAGTCGGCCGATGCTTCGATGAGCGAGATTGTGTGGGACGATTATATCGCGGCGCAGGTCAATGCGATCGATACGGTGCGCGCGACGCTCGACGTCCCCGCGGTTCACACGATCGGCTATTGCGTTGCGGGCACCACGCTTGCGGCGACGCTCGCGATGCTGTCGGCGCGCGGCGAGGCCGACAAGGTGAAGTCGGTGACCTTCTTCACCGCGCAGGTCGATTTCGAACATGCCGGCGACCTCAAGATGTTCGTCGACGACAGCTATCTCGCGCTGCTCCAGCAACTCTCAGCGCCGGGCTTCCTCGACGGGCGCTATATGGCGGCGACCTTCAACTCGCTTCGCGGGCGCGACCTGATCTGGAATTATGTCGTCAGCAATTATCTGCTCGGCAACGACTATCCGCCCTTCGACCTGCTCTATTGGAACGGGGACACGACCAACCTGCCTGCGAAGTGGCACCGCCAATATCTGGTCGACCTCTACCGCGACAATCGCATGGTCATCCCGAACAGCCTGTCGGTGATGGGTACGCCGATCGACCTCAAGAAGATCGAGACTCCCGCCTTCATCCAGGCGGGGCGCGAGGATCATATCGCACCGCTCGCCAGCGTGTGGCGTTTGATGGACCATCTCTCGGGCCCGAAGACCTTCCTGCTCGCGGGCTCGGGCCATATCGCGGGGGTGGTCAACCCGCCCGCTGCGGGCAAATATCAATATTGGACCGGCGACAGCAAAGCCGCGACGCTCGACGAGTTTGTTGCGGGCGCCAGCGAAACAAAGGGCAGCTGGTGGCCGCACTGGATCGGCTGGATTTCCGAGCAGGATAGCGGAAAAACCGCCGTAAAAGGCGCGCGTATCCCCGGAAAAGGCGCCAAAAAAGCGATCGAAGATGCTCCCGGCCGCTATGTCAAACAGCGGTAATATCTAAGGAATATCCTGCCTTCGGGGCGCAGCGACAAGAATTTTGTGCAGTGCACAAAAAATATCCTTGAAATCGCCGCGCCGCTCCTATATTGTGCACTGCAACATAGAGGAGTACCACCGATGGCTACCAAGATGGATAGTGCTGAGAAGGCTTTCGAAGCCGCAACGCTGGAAACCGCGCCGAAGCCGGTGGCGACTCCCGCCGCGCCGGCCCCCGCTGCTGCCGCTCCGGCCGTAGCGAAGGCCGAACCGGCCCCCGCACAGATCAAGACGGTGAAGGCAAAAGCCAAGCCGGCCGCGAAGAAGGCTGCTGCCCCCAAGGCGGTTGCCAAGAAGGTCGCTCCCAAGAAGGTCGCTCCCAAGAAGGCGACCATGAAAATTGCATCCAAGCCCCTTAAGGCCGCGCCGAAGCCGGTCGCAGCCGTCACCAAAGGATTCAAGACCATGAACGACACCGTCAAGAAGTTCGCCGACGAAGCGAAGACCCGCACCGAAGCCCTGACCGCCGATTTCCAGGCGAAGTCGAAGGACGCGCTCGCCAAGACCAGCAAGCTTGCTGAAGAAGCCGTCGAATTCAACAAGGCGAACGTCGAAGCGCTCGTCGAAGCCGGCAAGATCGCTGCCAAGGGCATCGAAACGCTCGGCCAGGAAGGCGTGACCTATGCTCGCAAGAGCTTTGAAGACACGACCGCCGCGCTGAAGGGCTACACCGCCGTCAAGACCCCGGCCGACTTCTTCAAGCTCTATGCCGAAAACAGCAAGAAGGCGTTCGACGCCGCTGTGGCGCAGACCTCGAAGACCAGCGAACTCGTCGTCAAGCTGACGAACGACAGCTTCGCGCCGATCTCGAACCGCGTTTCGGTCATCACCTCGAAGATGAAGGCCGCTTAAGCGACTTCACCTTCCATCGTTGGCGCGGGCACTCTCCCCCTCCCCTCCCGCCTGCGCCGACATCCCAAGGCCGCTCGCTTCCCCGGAAGCGGGCGGTTCTTGTTTTTGCGGCCACCCGATCCGGCTGGCGAACGAGAGGTTAAAATCCGCGCGCGCGCCTCTTGCGCTTCGCCCGCGGCTTGCGATATTCCTCCCCATGATGTTTCCTGCTGCAACCAACCAGCCGCCCCGCGCCATGGCGGACAAGGACGACGGCTCGCCCGGCGTCGGCATCGCGACGCGCACCCGCGCGAAGGCGAAGAAGCCGTCGATGTACAAGGTGCTGCTGCTCAACGACGATTATACGCCGATGGAATTCGTCGTGATGGTGCTCCAGCGCTTTTTCAACATGGACATCGAACAGGCGACGCAGGTGATGCTGCATGTTCACCAGCAGGGCGTCGGCGTATGCGGCGTGTTCAGCTATGAGGTCGCCGAGACCAAGGTGAACCAGGTGATGGACGCCGCGCGGCAGAACCAGCACCCGCTGCAATGCACGCTGGAAAAGGCCTGACCTAGCCCGCGCGGGCGACCTGCTCGGCCTTGAGTGCCGGGGACGCTTCGCCCTTCAGATCGCCATACCCCAGTTCTGCGCCGCACCCCGGACAGATTTTCGCGGTCCCGACATCGGCGCCGCACGCGCGGTGGACATAACGGATCGCGGGCCCGTCCTGTAGCTCGTCCGCCGCATAGGCCCAGCGCTCGGACCAGTTGCGCATCGCGTAGAGCACGTCGAAAAGCGCCTTGCCCTTGTCGGTCAGCCAATAGTCGTGGCGTAGCGGCCGCTCGCGGTATGCGCGGCGCTCGGCAACTCCTTCCGCTACAAGCATTTTGAGTCGCGCCGAGACGAGCTGCGGTCCGAGACCGGTGTTCGCTGCGATAACCTCGAACCGCCGCCGGCCGAAGAGCAACTCGCGCAAAATCAGCAGCACCGCGCGGTCGCCGAGAAGCTCGGCGGAACGGCCGACGGGGCAGAATGTGTCCGACAGATCTGCGCGTTTGGGCAATGGTCAGCTTTCCTCTTGTCACTATGATTATCATAGTTACTATGCAGCGCAAGAGGAGAGTCGCTCATGCCCAATCCCGCAGCCGTCATCATCGGGGCCGGAGACGCCACCGGCGGCGCCATCGCCCGCGCCTTTGCCGCCGATGGACTCACCGCCTGCGTCAATCGCCGCGAACGCAACGCCGACCAGCTCGAAGCGCTCGCGCAATCGATCCGCGACGACGGATATCAGGCGCGTGCCTTTCCCGGCGACGCACGCGAAGAAGACGCGATGATCGCGCTGTTCGATCAGGTCGAGGCCGAGGTCGGCCCGATCGAGGTCGCGGTGTTCAATATAGGCGCTAACGTCAATTTCCCGATCAGCGAGACGACGGTGCGCGTTTACACCAAGGTGTGGGAAATGGCCTGCCTCGGCGGTTTCCTGATGGGCCGCGAAGCGGCAAAGCGCATGAGCCCACGCGGGCGCGGCACGATCATCTTCACTGGCGCGACCGCGTCCTTGCGCGGCGGATCGGGCTTTTCGGCTTTCTCGGGCGCCAAGGGCGCGCTCCGCATGCTCGCCCAATCGATGGCGCGCGAACTGGGGCCGCAGGGCATCCACGTCGCGCACACGATCATCGACGGCGCGATCGACACCGACTTCATCCGCCAGCGCCTCGGCGACGGTTTCGACGATGCAAAGGCCAAGGATCTTGTGCTCAACCCCGACGCCATCGCCGCCAATTATGTCATGCTGCACAAGCAACCCAAAAGCGCCTGGACCCACGAACTCGACCTCCGTCCTTGGGGAGAAAAATGGTGACCAAGACCCTCGAACTCATTTTCGATTTCGGTAGTCCCAACGCCTATCTGTGCATGAAGGCGCTGCCCGAACTGCTCGACCGCACCGGCGCCGATCTGGTCATCACCCCGTGCCTGCTCGGCGGCATCTTCAAGGCGACGGGCAACAAGGCACCGATGATCCAATATGCCGACGCCCCCGCAAAGCTGGCTTATGAAAACCTCGAGATGCGCCGCTTCATCGAGCGGTACGGCCTCACCAAATTTCGCGTCAATCCGCACTTCCCGGTCAACACGCTGACGATCATGCGCGGCGCGATCGTCGCCGACGACGAAGGCACGCTCGACGATTATGTCGACGCGGTAAACCGCGCGATGTGGGAGGATGGCCTGAAGATGGACGCCCCCGAGGTCATCGCGGCCTTCCTCTCGGCCAACGGCTTCGACGGCCCCGCATTGCTCGCGCGCACGCAGGAACCCGAAATCAAGGCAAGGCTGATCGCCAACACCGAATCCGCGGTCGCACGCGGCGCGTTCGGCATCCCGACCTTCTTTGTCGGCAGCGAGATGTTCTTCGGCAAGGACCGGCTGGCGCAGGTCGAAGAGGCGCTCGCCTAGACCTGCGCCGCGGGCTCCGGACGTCCGGCGACCAATATCCCGACGACGATCAGCGCGAGCCCGGCGATGTGGAACAGGTGCAACATCTCGCCGAGAAACAGCATCGCGAGCCCCGCGCCCATCAGCGGCATTACATTCATATATTGCCCCGTCGCCGCCGAACCGATCAGTTCGACCCCGCGATTGAAGAAGAGATAGGCGAGGAAGGACGGGAAGATCGAGACATAGGCGATGGCAAGCGCGCTTCCCGTCGCGGGAACGATCAGCCGCCCCGACCAGAGTTCGTGCGCATAGAAGGGCACGATCACCGCGATGCCGACGACCATCGACGCCGCGAGGAAGCTCAATGGATGGACGGCAGGCCGGCGGCGGAGCAACACCGAATAGAGCGCCCAGAGCAGCACCGCACCGCCGATGATCGCGTCGCCGATATTGAGCTGCAACCCCCACAGCATCGCCGGATCGCCGCGCGCGATAATCGCCAGCACGCCGATCAGCGAAATCAGCACGCCGGCGATCTGGCGCGGGCTGGTGCGGTCGCCCATCACCAATGCGCCGACGACGAGGACCAGCGCGGGCAGCGCCGACTGGATCAGCATCGAGTTGAGTGCGGTCGTGCTCTGCAGCCCGGTGTAGAGCAGAATGTTGAACGATCCGATCGCCAGCGCGCCGAGCAGCGCGACGATCGGCCAGTTCGCGCGCAACACCGGCCAGTCGCGCTTCAGATGCGGCCACGCAAGCGGCAGCAGCAGCGCGAGCGCCAAGGTCCAGCGCCAAAAGGACAGCGCGGCGGGCGGCACCAGATCGCGTGCCGCGCGGCCGACAATCGAATTGCCCGCCCAGAACAGCGCGGTCACCGTCAGCAGCGGATAAGCCCGCGACCAGATTGCCGCGGCCGGGCCGCCTTCCTTCATCGTCACGCGCGTTCCGCCTTCATCCGAAAATCATTACCCGGATAGCGGGCGCCAGCCCCCTGTCTACGTAAAGTCGAGCTGGATGATGTCGCTCGGCGTCGCGCGGCAATACATTTCGATCTGCTTGCCGCCGTCGGGATAGGTCGCGGTCATCGCCGCGCGGATACGCCAGCCGCCATTGCCCTGCTCGAGCGAAATCAGCTTGTCGTAGGACAGCCGGGTGCCGCCCGTGATGCCGATCTGCCGCGCCGCATCATTCATGCAGTTCAGCACCGACGGCCGCGACGCACTCGGCAGGCTGTTGAGATTGGCGCTGAGCGTCGCCGGCGGACCGGCGGGATAGGTCGGCGTTGCCGTATCCTCGGGCGCCGTCGTCTGCTCGGTCGCCGCCTTCTTTTTCTTTTGGCTCGCCAGCAAGGCGATCAGCCCGCCCGCGACGACGATGCCGCCGATGATCAGCCCGGTGCTCGGTCCCTTGTCCTTGTCCTTCTCGGGCGGACGCACGTTCCGGTAGCCATAGCCGAAGTCGGCGCGGCATCCCTTGTCCACCCAGACATAGCTTTCGGTGTATCCCCATTGGCGGCCGGCGTTGCATTTGCCGGACAGTTTGCGCACGAGATCGACGCGATTGTTCGTCGGCACATTGCACTGCTGATAGCCGCTGCCGCGCGACTCGCAGCGGATCGTGCCCGCATAATCGTCGACCGGCTGCGGCAACGGTGTCGGATAGCCGCCGTCATTGGCATAGCCATAAGCGAATTCGGCGCGGCACCCGCCCGAAACCCAGATCTGGTTGGCGGTGAAGCCCCAGTCGCGCCCCTTCGAGCAGCGGCCGCCGATCACGCGCTGCAGGTCGACGCGATTGCCGGTGCGGACATTGCAGCGCTGCATCTGGTTGTTCCGCGATTCGCAGCGGATCGTTCCCGCATACCCGTCACCATAGCCGGGGCGCGGCGGCTGGATCTGCGGACCGCCGGGTGGCGGATAGGGCAAGGTGGTCGCTTGCGGCATCGCAGGGACGGCAAGCTGGCTGGCAATCAACGTGGCCGTAGTGACGATCGTGACGACATTATTCCGCATGACCTTCTCCCCTGTGAAAAGTCGCTTTCCGTTACGCAGTCCTTGTCCGATCCAGTATCGACGCGATTTGTTTCATATTTTCACGGCGAACGCCATGAAGAAAGCCACGCGCTGCCCGTGGCAACTTAACCATGGCACGGCTTCCCTTACGGCGCCGGATGGATTATTCTGGCCATTCCCCGGGTCGCACCACAGCAGGGGATCCGAATATGCCTACCTCGATCATCGATGGCAGCATCGAAGCTGCCGATCTCAAGCGCTCCAAAGGCGGCGCCTCGATTTTCCGCAGCATCACCTTCCAACAAGCCGACGGCGGTTCGCGGACGATCCGTAACGCGGTGGTGAAGGACAATGTCGCGGCTGAACTGGTGCCGGGCGCACGCGGCCGCTTCTACCTCTACAACGCGTTCGACCTAAAGGGTGTCCACGGCATTCGCTCTGCGGGCGGACACGACGTCTATGGCTTTGCCGGCAATAATCAGAAGATTTTCCTGATCCTCGGCATCTTCAACCTCATATGGATCGTCTTCACGATTGTCGTCCGCGGCGGCATCCCGCTGCTCGGCGCGGCGCTGTTTGTCCTGTCGGTCGTCGGCTATATTTTCATGAGCAAGGGCCAGCGCGAGGCAAAGGAACAGTTTGACGGCGACGCGGGCTATCTGCCGTTGCCGCCGACATAGCGAGCCCCGCTTGCGCGGTCCCGCGCATGCGCTAAAGACAGCCGATGGATCAGATCGTCATTCGCGGCGGCCAGCGACTCAAGGGCCGAATCCCCATCAGTGGTGCCAAGAATGCGGCGCTCACGTTGCTGCCTTGCGCGCTGCTCACCGACGAGCCGCTGACGCTGCGCAACCTGCCGCGGCTCGCCGACGTCGACGGCTTCGGGCATCTGCTCAACCAGCTCGGCTGCTCGACGACGATCGAGGGATCGCGGCCCGAGGATTTCGGCCGCGTGATGACCGCGCGCACGACCACGCTTACCTCGACCGTCGCGCCCTATGACATCGTGCGCAAGATGCGCGCGTCGATCCTCGTACTCGGCCCATTGCTCGCGCGTGCGGGCGAGGCGACCGTGTCGCTGCCCGGCGGCTGCGCGATCGGCAACCGCCCGATCGACCTCCACCTGAAAGCGCTCGAAGCCTTCGGCGCCGAAATCGAGCTCACCTCGGGCTATGTAAAGGCCATCGCGCCGGGCGGGCGCCTCGCGGGCGGCAAGTTCACCTTCCCCGTCGTGTCGGTCGGCGCGACCGAAAACGCGCTGATGGCCGCATCGCTCGCCAAGGGCACCTGCGTGCTCGAAAACGCCGCGCGCGAGCCCGAGATTGTAGACCTCTGCAACTGCCTCGTCGCAATGGGCGCGCATATTGAGGGGATCGGCACCGAAACGCTGATCATCGAGGGCGTTGACCGGCTGCACGGCGCGACCTACCGCGTCATGGCCGACCGCATCGAGGCGGGCAGCTACGCCTGCGCCGCCGTCATCACCGAAGGCGACGTCGAACTCGTCGGCGCAAAAGCCGACGAGATGGAAGCGACGCTTTCGGCACTGCGCCAGGCCGGCGCGACGGTCGAGGAAACCAAGGCGGGCATTCGTGTCGCCATGTCGGGCCGCGCCGAACCTGTCACCCTGTCGACCGCACCCTATCCGGGATTCGCGACCGACATGCAGGCGCAGTTCATGGCGATGGCGACGCTCGGCAAGGGCGCTTCGCTGTTCACCGAAACGATTTTCGAGAACCGCTATATGCATGTGCCCGAACTCGCGCGCATGGGCTGCGACATCGATGTGCGCGGCCGCAGCGCGGTGGTGCGCGGCGTCGACCATCTGGTCGGCGCGCCGGTGATGGCGACCGACCTGCGCGCCTCGATGAGCCTCATCATCGCAGGCCTCGCCGCGCAGGGGACGACCGAGGTCAACCGCGTCTATCACCTCGACCGCGGCTACGAGCGGCTTGAGGAGAAGCTTCAGGCAGTCGGCGCCGATATCGAGCGGATCAGCGCGGGGTAAGACGTTCGGCGCGGCCATAGGTGCCGCGCGCGTCGCCCTTGATCCAGTCGCCGAGCAATTTCAGATATCCGTCGGTGATGCGCGTCACGCTGCGCGACCCGTCGGCGGCTGTCGTGAACTCGAACATGCCGTGGTCGGTGCCGGGGAAGAGATAGACGTCGACCGGCTTGCCCGCTTTCGCCAACCCGAGCAGCGCGCCGCGCGTCGTTTCGATCGGCGCCTCGCGATCCTCGCCCGCGAGAACCCAGAGCAGCGGCGCATCGAGCTTCTTCAGTGCGGCCACCGCGTCATAATCCCAGATCAGCTCTAGATTGTCGAAACGCGCAGCGCCGATCCGCTTGAGCATGTCGTTCGGCATGCGCGCGATCGCTCCGCTATGTTCGCCCTCGATCTTCGCTGCCCACGGCTTGTCCTTCATCTCGGCCCGCACCGCGTCGAGCGCGTCATAGCCGGTGCGGAAATCGGATAGCAGCAGTCCCGCGGTCGCCTGCGACAGGCGGCTCACCAGCGCTTCGGCATCCTTGTCCAGCCCTGCCGCGCGGACCTCGGACACCATCTGCTCGCGATCTTCCTCGATCGGCGATGCAACGAGCCCGAAACCGATGGCGACAAAATCGGCCTTCGTCCGCGTCGCGGCAAGCGGAGCGACCCAGCCGCCCTGGCTGCCGCCAAAGAAGCCTGCGCGACCGTGGCGGCCCGCTGTCATACTGCGCGCGTGATCGAGCGCTTGCGCGGCATCCTCGGCAAGCAGCTCGAAGTTCTGTGTATATTCGCCTTCGGACTCGCCGGTGCCGCGCTTGTCATAGACGAAGACCGAAACTCCTTGCGCCGCCATCGCATAGCCATAGACGCCGCCGATCGGCGAGGTGCGTTCGGAGCCGTGCACCATCACGACGAGCGGTCGTTTGGCATCGGGTGCGCCGGGCGGTTCGATCAGCACGCCGGTCATCTTGGTGCCGACGCTGTCGAAGGTCGCGGGCGTCTCGCGAAAGGCGACCGGTGCCCATGCCTTGCCCTTCACCGTCACATCGCTGGTTCCGCACGTCAGCGGGACGCCCGCGTCGCTCGTCGCACCACGGCGGCCGTCGCGAAACAGGTAGCGCAGCCCCGGCGCCGCGACCGCCGGCGATTTGACCAATACGACGAAGTCGCCATCGGGGGCGGCATAGGTGCCGGGTGTGCAGGCGGTCTGCGCAAGCGCTGGCGCTGCGGAGAGGGTGGTCAGAAGGGCGACGGCGCCGAGAAGATGCTTCATCATGCCGTGCTATCCAAACAATACAGTCGTGACAACTAGCTTTCGGGCTCGACCGGGACCGAAACCATATTACCGCTGACCGACGGCCGTTCGGGCCGCTTCGCAACCGCGATCACCAGTCCGATCAGCGCGACGACGCCGCCCGCGATCGACAAAGTCGCCCAGCGATAGCCTTCGAATGCGGTCGAAAAGCCCATCGCGATGATCGGGATCAGCACGCTCGACCACGCGGCCTGCCCCGGCCCGACCGCACGGATAATGTTGAAATAGAGCGGGAAGGTGACCGCGCTGGCGATCACGCCGAGATAGAAAACCCCGGCGATGTAGGTCGCGGTCGTCTCGATCACCGGCGGCCCGGTCGTGATCCACGCATAGCTGCCGTCGGCGAGCGCACCAAAGAGCATCGCCCACGCGATCATCACGACCATCGACTGCGCGCGGGCGATTCCGGTGCCCTGCATGACGTTGGCGGTCGACGCGCTCATCACCCCGGCGAGCGTCAGTGCCGTGCCGAGCAGAACCTCGCCCGCGCCGACCGTCGCCGCCCGATATTCGTGCAGGATCATCAGGCCCACGCCGACGATCGCGATCCCCGCTCCTGCAAGGAAGCGGCCTTCGAGCGGTGTCTTGAGGAAAGCGCGTCCGAGTAGCGTATTCGGCACGATCAGCAGCGCAAACAACACCGCGACAAGGCCCGAGGTGATATGCTGTTCGGCACGATAGACGAAGTTGAAGTTAAAGGTGAACTGCGCAACGCCGAGCGCCACCGCGAATAGCATCGCTTTCGGTTCGAGCCACAACCGTTCGCGCCGGATGACGGCAAAAGCGAACATCGCGATCGCGGCGACGGCAAAGCGATAGGTCACCGACCAGCTCGGCGGCACGACGCCGAGTTGCCCCGTGATGACGATCCAGGTCGAACCCCAGATCAATGTCACGAGCAGGAAGGGCAGCAGCACCCGCGGGCTGAGCAGCGTCGGCTGCTCGCTGCTCACAATGCGCCGATCGCGGCCGCCAGCGGTGCGACCGCCTCCGCATCCTGATCCCAGCTGACAACAAGCCGCGCCGCGCCCTCGCCCCAGTCATAGAAGTCGAACCCGGCACCGCGCAGCTTTGCGGCTTCTTCGGCGGTCAGGCGCACGAACAGTTCGTTGGCCTCGACCGGATACATCAACCGGTTGCCGCATGCCGCGGCGAGTTTCGCTGCGCCGGCGTTGGCGGCGCGCGCATTGGCGAGCCAGAGATCATCCTTCAGCATCGCGCGGATTTGCGCCGCCACGAAGCGTCCCTTGCTGAGCAGATGCCCGCCGCGCTTCTTGAGTTCGCGCACGCCCGCGCCGCCGCTGCCGCCGAAAAAGACGATCGCCTCGGCCATCATCGCGCCATTTTTGGTGAAGCCGAATGACAGCGCATCGACCCCGGCGCGCCAGGTGACATCGGCCGGCGCGCAGCCGAGGAAGGCGACGGCGTTGGCGAAGCGCGCGCCATCCATATGGAGCTTCATGCCCGCACCCTTGGCGATCTCGCTGATCTCACCGACCTCGCTCGCGCGCCACGCGAGGCCATATTCGGTCGCGTTGGTGATGCTGACCGCCGCCGGCTGGACCTGATGCACGTCGCGGCGGATGCCGGCGATGCGCGCTTTCAGCGCCTCGGTATCGATCTTGGCGCCGCGCCCCGGCAGCGGCATCAGCTTGGCGCCGCCCGAATAAAAGGTCGGCGCGCCGCATTCGTCGACCTCGATATGCGCTTCCTCATAACAGAGGATGCCCTGCCACGGCCGCACAAAATGCGCGAGGATGATGCTGTTCGCCGCGGTGCCGGTGGGGATCCACACGACTTCGCATGTCGTCTCGAACAGGTCGGAAAAGGCCGCGTCGAGCGACTGGCTGAGCGCATCGCCATCATAAGCCGTATCGACATGGTTGGCGGCCGCCAGCGCCTCCATCACCACAGGATGAACGGTCGCGGCATTGTCGGAGAAAAATCGGGTCGCAGTCATGGCACGCGCCTTAGCGCAGGTCATGACGCCATGCTAACCCTTCATTTCACCTGGCTTCCGTCGGGCGGATCCTGGCCGTCCTCGCCCGCGCTGCCGCGCGCCAGATGCGCGCCGCCCGCCACGCCAAGACCGCCGGCCATTCCCATGCCGCCGCCCATGCCGCCTCCACCACCGCGACCCCCGCCGCCACCGCCGCCCTCGCCGCGGCCCGAACCGCCGCCCTTGCCGCCGCTACTCGACGGGCGCGTCGGGCCCTGCAGCGGGATCGTCACGTCGGCGGGGACCGGGTCGAGGTCGAGCGCCTCGCGAATGAAATTGCGCAGTTCGGTGACGAGCGCATGGGTGTGCACCGGGCGCCCCTCGACCAGTTCCTGCGCCGCGCGGCTGGCAAGGCGGACCTGTTCTTCGGTTCCCAGCAAGATGATATCGGACAGCGCAGCCTCCACCGCATCGCGGATCCGCCGCGGCCGGTCCGATCCGCCGCCGTCGTTCCCATCTTCATCGCCCGAAAGGTCGATCGCCGGCTCGGCGTCCGCTTCGGTCACCGCCGGACGGCGGAGGTCACGCAAATGGCGCGGATCGACCATCAGGTCGCCGGTGAACGAGCCGCCGAGTGTCTTGTAGGCGGCGATCAACGTGCGCAGCCGTTCGTTGATCTGGCGGTTCATCCGTTCGCGGCGCTGCTGGATCGTCGTCATCACGATCAGGCGGATGCCCACGCCGATCAGCGTGACGAGGCACAAGCCGAGAAGCGTGGTGCCGATGCTTTGCCATGACGAAAAATCGAACAGGCGCATGGCCTCTACCCCTTTCGCGACGGAATGCCGGAGGGTCGGTTCTGGCGTGTTCGGACGGCCGAAGCCATCTGTTTCTTAGGAAGAACGTCTCCGGTAGATCGGCTGGCTGAAGGTACGCGATCTGCGCACGAAATACTGGCCGGGCCAGATCAACCGGTTGCGAACGCCATCGCGATTGAGCAGCAAGCCGAAGCGCGGAAACGCCACCCGGCAGAGTTGCCATTCGTCGGTGGCATTATTGAGGGCGTCGTCTTTTGGCATCGCGTACCAAGCGACATATGGACGCCCTCGTCCGATTTCTTCCATATTCTCACTGATTTACCGCCGCGATGGCCCCGGCCTCAGCGGTCGCGTTTAGCCAGCAGCTTGAGGCGCAGCGCGTTCAGCTTGATGAAGCCCGCCGCATCCTTCTGGTCATAGGCACCGGCATCGTCCTCGAACGTCACATGGCGCTCGCTGTACAGGCTGTTCGGCGACTTGCGGCCGACGACGCTCGCATTGCCCTTGTAAAGCTTGAGCCGCACGGTGCCCGACACCTTTTCCTGGCTATGATCGATCGCCGCCTGCAGCATCTCGCGCTCGGGCGCAAACCAGAAGCCGTTGTAGATGAGCTCGGCATATTTCGGCATCAACTCGTCCTTGAGGTGCGCCGCGCCGCGGTCGAGCGTGATGCTTTCGATGCCGCGATGCGCGCGGGCATAGATTTCGCCGCCCGGCGTCTCGTACATGCCGCGCGACTTCATGCCGACGAAGCGGTTCTCGACAAGGTCGAGGCGGCCGATGCCATGCTTGCGGCCAAGGTCGTTCAAGGCCGCGAGCAGAGTTGCGGGCGACATCGCTTCGCCGTTCAGCGCAACGCCGTCGCCGCGTTCGAAATCGACCGTGATATATTCGGGCGTGTCGGGCGCGTCCTCGGGATTGACCGTGCGCGAATAGACATAATCGGGGGTCTCATCCCACGGATCTTCGAGCACCTTGCCCTCCGACGAGGTGTGGAGGAGGTTGGCGTCGGTCGAAAACGGGCTTTCGCCGCGCTTGTCCTTGGGAACCGGGATCTGATGCTTTTCGGCGAATTCGATCAGCGCAGTGCGGCTGGTCAGATCCCATTCGCGCCAGGGGGCGATCACCTTGATGTCGGGGTTGAGCGCGTAGGCGCTCAGCTCGAAACGCACCTGGTCGTTGCCCTTGCCCGTTGCGCCATGCGCGACCGCGTCGGCGCCGGTTTCTTTCGCGATCTCGACCAAGCGCTTCGAAATCAGCGGGCGGGCGATCGAGGTTCCGAGCAGGTAATCGCCTTCATAGCGCGCATTGGCGCGCATCATCGGGAAGACGAAGTCGCGGACGAATTCTTCGCGCACATCGTCGATATAGATATGCTCGGGCTTCACGCCCATCAGCTCGGCCTTGGCGCGCGCGGGCTCGATCTCTTCGCCCTGCCCGAGGTCGGCGGTGAAGGTCACGACTTCGCAGCCATAGGTGACCTGCAGCCACTTCACGATGACGCTGGTATCGAGGCCGCCCGAATAGGCGAGGACAACGCGCTTGAAGGACTCGGACATGATGGCACCTTTGGCGAGGGAAAGACGCGGGCGCGGCTAGCAGCCCGCCGCAAAAGGTGCAACCGGCTTGGCCCTCTCAGGCGACGCGCGTCCAGTCCATGAACCAGCTGTCGTCCCATGTCTTGCCTCCGTCGCGCGAAGTGCCCTGGAACCAGCGGCAGCTTTTGGGGGTGATCCGGTCCCAAACACCACGATAGAGTTCGGGCCCCTGCGCGCCCTCCCCTTCGGAGAGGAAGGTTCCCGCGCCATTCTCGAACACGCCGAGCTGGCCGGGGACCGCGACGACACCCGACTTGGCGTTCACCCAATGGTCGGACCATATCTTCTTTTCGACGTCGAGCAGACGCAACCCCATGCCCGCAAAGCCGCGCGCGGGGATGCGCAATTCCTCGACGCTGGCGATGCCGCCTAAGATGCCGACGACGGTCGCCTCGCCGGGAAACTCAATCCACCTTTCGCCTTCGCGGAATTTGTTGTGGATGCGCCATTCGCCGGTGAGAAAATCGAAATCGCCGGGCTTGCCGACGGGGGCGGGATTGATCGCGGCGGAAACGGCGGCGGGAAGGATATTGGACATAAGAGCTCCTGCGCTAAGGGCGATGATGGTGCGGCGGTCAATATCGGTCATGGGTCGCTCCCTCGGTGACCAGTCCTTGCTACGCGAGCCATCCTGACATTCTCTGTCAGTTACTTTCTGCTACAGCGAAAAAATGCGCGCGAGCCGCCTCCTCTCGATCCTGATCCTGTTGCAGCTGCGCCAGCGGCTGACGGCTGCCGATCTCGCGGCCGAGTTCGAGGTTTCCGAACGCACCATCTATCGCGACATCGATGCGCTCTCGGCGGCGGGCGTGCCGGTGTATGGCGACCGCGGCCCCGGCGGCGGCTTCCAGCTGCTCGACGGCTATCGCACGCGGTTAACCGGACTGTCGGCGGATGAGGCCGAGGTCGCAACGATGATCGGCCTGCCCGGCCCCGCCGCCGAGTTGGGGTTTGGCGCGGCGACGAGCGCGGCGCGCGGTAAGCTCCTTGCCGCGATCCCGGGCGGCGGCGGCGCGGTCGCCGACCGGATGGCGGCGCGATTTCACCTCGATCCTGTGAATTGGTACCGGAGCCGCGAAAGCCTGCCCGCGCTGCCGACGATTGCGCGTGCGGTGTTCGACCAGCGCGTGCTCATGATGCGCTATGAAAGCTGGCAGGGGCTGCGCGACTGGACGGTCGAACCGCTCGGCCTCGTGCTCAAGGGCGGCACTTGGTATCTCGCGGGGCGCGGCGCAGGAAAGATTCGCGTCTTTCGCGTCTCGAACATTCTTGATCCCAAAGCAGGCGAGGCGACTTTCGAATGGCCCAAGGATTTTCATCTGCCGATATGGTGGCAGGCCGAGCAAGCGCGTTTCGAGGCCGAGCTTTTCGCAACGCGCGCAACCGTCCGCGCCTCGGCCGAAGGCTGCAAACGGCTGGCGCAACAATCGCCGCGTGGCGCCGACGCGGTTGCGGCGGCGGGGCCGCCTGACGAACGCGATTGGCGCGAAATGACATTGATGGTCGAGGATAGCGACCATGGTGCGCGCGAGATGATCGCGCTCGGTGCGGAGATCGAGGTGATTGTGCCCGATAGCTTCCGCCACCGAATCGGCGCGCTCGCCCGCGACATCGCAGCGCGTCACAGCTGACTGGATTTGCGGCCACGGCGCGCTAATCTCCCGAACCGGGAGGACGCCATGAGCAAGGACGAGATCAAGACCAAGGCGACGGAAGTCAGCGTCGCCGACTTCATCGCCGCGGTCCCCGAAGCGCGCCGCCGCGAGGAGGCTGCGGTCATCAACGCAATGCACCGCCGGGTGACGGGCCTCGAACCCAAGATGTGGGGGCCCTCGATCATCGGCTATGGCAGCTATGACTATCTTTATGACAGCGGCCGTTCGGGGACGATGTGCCGCGCGGGCTTCTCCCCCCGCAAGGCCGCGATGACACTCTACCTGATGGGTCATTATCTCGACCGCCAGCCCGAAGCCGACGCGCTGCTCGAAAAACTCGGCAAATATAAGAACGGCAAGTCGTGCCTCTATATCAACAAGCTCGCCGACGTGGACCTCGAGGTGCTCGAAAAGCTCGTCGTGTTGAGCTGGGACGTCATGAACGAACGCTACCCGACGTAGCCCCGCTCCACCTCGCCCATATAGTCGCGCGTCAGCGGCAGCGCGTGGCGGCTGCGCGCGAACTGGATCTGGTAATTGCCCATCCCGCCGCTCTCGAACGCCGCGGTCGCGCCGGCGAGATAGAAGCACCACATGCGAAAGAAGCGGTCGCCCATCATCGCCACGATCTCCGCCTCATGCGCGAGCGTCCGCGCATACCATTCGCGCAAGGTCAGCGCGTAATGCAGCCGCAGCGTCTCGACATCGGTGACGATCAGCCGGCTCTTCTCGCTCGCCGCCACCGTCTCGCTGAGTGCGGGGATATAGCCGCCGGGAAAGATATATTTGCGCGTGAAGGCGTCGGTCGACCCTGGTCGGCCAAAGCGTCCGATCGTATGGAGGAGCATCACCCCGTCGGCGGTCATCAGATTGGCCGCGGCGCGAAAGAAGGTGTCGAAATTGGGCGCACCGACATGCTCGAACATGCCGACCGACACGATACGGTCGAAGCGTCCCGGCTCGCGCGCGGCGAGGTCGCGATAGTCGATGAGTTCGAATGTCACGCGATCGGCGACCCCGGCCGCCTCGGCGCGCCGGCGGGCGAGCGCCAGCTGCTCCTCGGACAATGTGATGCCCAGCACCTCGATCTGCTCGAGTTTCGCGAGGGTGATCGCCATCCCGCCCCAGCCGCAGCCGATATCGAGCACGCGCTGCCCGGGTTTCAGCGCAAGCTTGGCGGCGATATGCGCCTTTTTCGCGACCTGCGCTTCCTCCAGCGTCATGTCGGGCCGCGACCAGTATGCGCAGCTATATTGCATGTCGTCGTCGAGGAAGAGGCGGTAGAGGTCGTTGCCGATGTCGTAGTGATGCTTGACGTTCGCGCGCGACCGGCGCTGGCGGTTGATCGAGCCGACCCGCGTCTTGACCCACTCCGCGCGCTTGCCAAGCCAGGTCTTGTCCTTGAGCGTCGCGCCGCGATCCCACGGCGTGTTCATGCGGATCAGCCCGACGAGCTCCATGATGTCGCCCTCGACGAGCTCCATCTCGCCATCCATGAACGCCTCGGCCGCGCCGATACGGGGGTCGAGGACGATGCGGCGCATGCCCCTGCGATTGGTGAAGCGGATCGTGACGTCGGGGAAACCCGGGGCCGACTGGCCAAATTCCTCACGCGCGCCATCGGGCGCGACGACGGTCAGTCGCCCCTGACGAATGACCCGGGAGAGAAACGGACGCAGGATAGACATATTTTATCGACCGAACATTTGCACAGCAAAAAGGTTCCGGTCAAATTCCGGCATACCATTCATAGTCGATGCGATCCTCCCAATAGCCGCCCTTGCCTGCGCCGATCTGATCAAGGCTCGCGACCGCCTCGATCGCATTCACATATTTGGCATGCTTGTAGCCGAGCTGCCGCTCGATGCGCAGCCGGAGCGGGGCGCCGTTGGCAATCGGCAGCACCGCGCCATTGAGCGCCCACGCCATGATCGTCTGCGGGTGCAGCGCGTCGACCATGTCGCAGCTTTCATAATAGAGCGCATCGCCGAGCCGATCGGCGCAGCGAAAGACAATGTAGCGCGCGCTGTCGCGCACGCCCGCCGCGGCGAGGATCTGCGCCAGTGGAACCCCGGTCCACTGCCCGATCGCGCTCCACCCCTCGACACAGTCGTGGCGTGTGATCTGCGTACGTTGCGGCATCGTGCGGACGTCGGCCATCGATAGCGACAGCGCCCGCGCGACCAGCCCCGTCACCTTGACGCGCCAGTCGGCAAAGCCGCTCGCGGCATGCGCTGCATAGGCGGCGCCCGCCGGCAGGCGCGTGCCGTTCGGGCGGAAATAGGGCGATAAGTCGGCGCGGCTGAACTCTCGGGCGAGCGCATTGCGGTCGATCAGCGCGCGCTGGCTGGCGCGGTTCATTTCCTCGCCCATCGACAAGATCTTGCGCACCGCAGGCGCGTCGTTGATCGCGTCGCATCCCGAGAGCAAAGGCAGCGCCCCAGCTGCGGCGACCAGCCCGCCGGCGCGCGCGATGAGCTGGCGCCGTGGCAGCATGATCTCGCTCATGCTCCCTCCGCGCGCTCGGGCGGCAGGCGGAACCAGCCGGTGACCATCGAGCGCACTTCATTGATCGGCCCGGCGAGCAGCACCATCGCGATATGGACGAGGAAAAAGGCGACGAGCGCCCAGGCGGTGATGAAATGGATCGAGCGCGCCGACTGGCGCCCGCCGAACACATCGAGCAGCCACGGCCACGCCGCGTTCATTCCGGGTGACATGGTGAGGCCGGTCGCGATCATCAGCGGCAGCGCCACGAAAATCACGCCGATATAGCTCAGTTTCTGGAGGATGCCGTAGCGCGCCGCCGCCTCACCGCGCGGAAAACGCAGCCGCGCATGCTCCTTCACATCGTGCCAAATATGCCGCGGCGACCATTCGGCGCGGCGGACATGCAAATCCTTGCGCAAATGTCCGCCGAGCAGCGTCCAGAACATGTAGAGGGTCAGGCCGATCGACAGTAGCCATGCGAACAGCAGATGCCAGCGCCGTCCGTCGGCAAGGCTGTAGCTGGTCGGGATCGTCGCCCAGCCCGGAAAGGCCCAGGTTTTTTCCGCGCCCTCGGCATCGGTCCAGCGCCCGAGTACGCCCGTCGTCTCGACCCGATAATCGCCGATGCGCAGATAGCCGCTGTCGGGGGTCGAGCCGATCACCAGCCAGGCGCGATCGAAGTTCGCGCCATATTCGCCCCAATAGAGCCGCGGATGCGCGTTGAAGATCATCAGCCCGCTCATCAACAGGATGAGCAGGGTGACGGCGTTGATCCAATGCCAGAGACGCGTCGGCAACCGGTGGCGATAAACGCGCACCGATGCTGGTTCGACGGGAGCGACGGGAGTTTCAGCCTCGGCCATGATCCCGGTTCGCTCCTTTTCTGCTTCCGGTTACGCGACGGCCTTCGCGGCATATTCCTCGCGATAATGATTGCGCAAGCTGACCTTGTCGATCTTTTCGCTGCCAAGCTTGGGCAGCGCATCGTTCGACATCCAGATCTGGCACGGCACCTTGTACGGCGCGAGCCGCGCGCTGAGGAAGGACACCAGATCGTCGGCGGTCACGCTGCTGCCCGGCTTCGTCCACACGACCGCGCCGACGCACTCGCCCAGCCGCTCGTCGGGCAGGCCGAACACCGCGCATTCATTGACCTCGGCATGCTCGTAGATCGCGGCCTCGACTTCCTGGCAGCTGATATTCTCACCGCCGCGGATGATGATGTCCTTCTTACGGTCGACGATGAACAGATAGCCATCCTCGTCGAGATAACCGAGGTCGCCCGAACGGAAATAGCCATTGTCGAAGAAGGCCGCCTTGGTCGCGGCCTCATTGTTCCAATAGCCCTCGAAATTGCACACCGAACGGATGCAGACCTCGCCCACGCCGCCCTGCGGGACGGGTTCGCCATTGTCGTCGAGGATCGCAAGATCGACGAGCGGCTTCGATGCGGGGCCGGTCGACATCGGCTTCGCGACATAATTTTCGTTGATGATGCCGCAGCCGACCGCGTTGGTTTCGGTGAGGCCGTAACCGAGCAAGGGCTTGGCCTCGCCCATTTCCGACGCGAGACGGCGGACATGCTCGGGCGGGCGCGGCGCCCCGCCGCCGGCGTAGCTCTTGCACGTCGACAGATCGTAATTCTTGCGGTTCGGGCTGACGAGGATTTCATAGCTCATCAGCGGGACGCCGACGAAATAATTGCACTTCTCGTCCTGGATCAGCCGCATCGCCTCGTCGGCGTTCCACTTGGGCATCAGCACGAGTTTGCGGCCCAAGGCGAAGCTTTGCAGGAAGACCGGGATTTCGGCCGTGACATGGAACAACGGCGTGCAGATCAAGGTCGCGGGCTGGATGTCCGACATCTGCCCGTCTTCGGTCAGCAGGTGGACGATGCTCGCGGTCTGGGTGACATAGTTGAAGATCGCCTGCACCACCGCCTCGTGGCGCGAATAGGCGCCCTTCGACTGGCCGGTCGAGCCCGAGGTGAAGAGAATCGTCGCAAGGTCCTGTCCGGTCAGCGTGGGCAGCACCGTCGCGGCGCCGCCGCCCGCACCCGTGATCGGCGCGATCGCGAGATCGATCGGCTGCGTCAGGTCGAGCGTGATGACCTTCGCGCCATGCTCGATCCCTTCGAGCCGCGCCGCGCGCTGAACGTCGGCGATGACAAGCTTGGCCTCGCTGTCGATTATGCCGGCGGCGAGTTCGCCGCCCTGCCACCAGCCGTTAAGCAAGGTCGCGCAGCCGCCCGCCATCAGGATGCCAATGTACGAAACGCACCACGCATTGGCGTTGCGCATCGCGAGCCCGACGCGATCGCCCCGCTGGACGCCATGCCCTTCGACCAGCCCCGCCGCGACCTGCCGCGCCGCCATGTAAACCTGTTTGAACGACAACCGCTCGTCGCCTTCGACGAGGAAGGTCGCATCGCCATGCTGCGCAGCAAAAAACGCAACATAGTCCGCAAGGTTGGTCGGCGCGGTGGTGATGAAGGGAAGCTGGTGGCCGAAGCGTTCGACGGACCCGACCTGGATCGGTCCGCCCGGACCGGTGATCAGATTATAGGCGGCTTCCAGGCGCAAATCGAGCGCTGATGGCATCTTTC
>Ga0209257_1002021_pt1 | contig 21665 bp, 17 predicted proteins | sample AraplaCvi_mCL_r2_FD_184277 | JGI IMG/M metagenome (GOLD analysis project Ga0209257, IMG submission 184277) | Arabidopsis root microbial communities from North Carolina, USA - plate scrape MF_Cvi_mCL_r2 (SPAdes) (version 2) | ecosystem: Host-associated > Plants > Roots > Endosphere | place: USA...
CCAGGAATTCAGCGCCGACATGATCGGCACCGACAGCGGCCGCGCCGTGACCCGCATCGACCAGGTGCGCACGCTGCGCCAGGCCCAGTTCCCGGAAGACGCGGGACCGATGGCGCACCCGGTGCGCCCTGATTCCTTCGTCGAGATCAACAATTTCTACACGGTGACCGTGTACGAAAAGGGCGCCGAAGTGGTGCGCATGTACCAGACCTTGCTGGGCCGCGAAGGCTTCCGCAAAGGCATGGACCTGTATTTCGAACGCCATGACGGCCAGGCCGTGCAGTGCGATGACTTCCGCGCCGCGATGGCCGACGCCAACAAGCGCGACCTGAAGCAGTTCGAGCGCTGGTACAGCCAGGCCGGCACGCCGGTGGTCAGCGCCAGCGGCCGCCACGATGGCGCGAAGCAGGTGTACGAATTGACGCTGCGCCAGTCCTGCCCGGCCACGCCAGGCCAGGACAACAAGCTGCCGTTCCACATCCCGGTGGCCGTGGGCCTGCTGGGCCGCGACGGCAAGGACCTGATCCCGACCCGCGTGCTGGAGCTGACCGAGGCCGAACAGACCTTCCGCTTCGAAGGCATTGCCGAAGCGCCGGTGCCGTCCATCCTGCGCGACTTTTCCGCGCCGGTAGTGCTGGAATACCCGTACACCGACGACGAATTGCTGCACCTGTTCCGCTACGACAGCGACCCGGTGAACCGTTGGGAAGCTGGCCAGCGCCTGGCCATGGAACGCCTGCTGTCGCTGACCCAGGCGGTGTTGGAAGACAAGCCGCTCAAGCTGGACGACACCTACATCGGCGCCTTGCGCGCCGTGCTGACCGACGAGGAGCTGGATGCCGCCTTCCGCGAGCAGTGCCTGATCCTGCCGTCGGAAACCATCATCGCCGAGCAGATGGAAGTGGTGCATCCGCAAGCCATCCACAGCGCGCGCCAGTTCGTGCGCCGCGCCATTGGCACTGCGCTGCATGCCGAACTGTTGCAGGTGTACGCGGCCAACGCAACGCCAGGCCCTTACAGCCCGGACGCCATCTCGGCCGGCAAGCGCGGCCTGAAGAACGTGGCGCTGGCCTACCTGCTGGTGCAGCCGAATGCCGAAGCGGCCAAACTGGCCGGCGAGCAGTTCGCTGCCGCCACCAATATGACCGACCGCGCCGCCGCCTTGTCCGCCCTGATCCACAGCGGCGCCGATGCCGGCAAGCAGCTCGACGCCTTCTACAAGGACTTCAAGGGCGAAGCGCTGGTGGTGGACAAGTGGTTCGCCATGCAAGGCTCCGCCCCGCACACCAACGTCTCCAAGGTGCGCGAGCTGATGAAGCACCCAGCCTTCACGCTGAAGAACCCGAACCGCGCCCGCAGCCTCCTGTTCAGCTTCTGCAACCAGAACCCATCGCAATTCCATGCCGCCGACGGCAGCGCCTACGAATTCTGGGCCGAGCACGTGATCAAGCTCGACGCTCTGAACCCGCAAGTGGCCGCACGACTGGCACGCAGCATGGACCGCTGGCGCCGTTACGCGCCGGCGTTGCAAGTCCACATGCGCCACGCGCTGGAGAAAGTCGCCGCCGCCACCCCGCTGTCGAATGACGTGATGGAAGTGGTCAGCAAAGCACTCGCAAACTAATTAAGCACAAACCTAGGGAAACAATGAAACGCATCAGCCTGACCCAATACCTCGTTGAAGAACAACGCCAGCACCACTCCATTCCTGCCGAACTGCGCCTCCTGATCGAGGTGGTAGGACGCGCCTGCAAAACGATTTCCCACAGCGTGGGCAAGGGCGCCCTGGGCGAAGTGCTGGGCGCGCTGGAATCCGAAAACGTGCAGGGCGAAGTCCAGAAGAAACTGGACGTGATCTCCAACGAGATCCTGCTGGAAGCGAATGAATGGGGTGGCCACCTGGCGGCAATGGCTTCGGAAGAAATGGAAGACATCCACCCGATCCCTAACCGCTACCCGAAAGGCGAATACCTGCTGGTGTTCGACCCGCTGGACGGCTCCTCCAACATCGACGTCAACGTATCGATCGGTACCATCTTCTCCGTGCTGAAGGCACCGGACGGCATGACCGAACCGACCGAACAGGACTTCCTGCAGCCAGGCGCCAAGCAAGTGGCCGCCGGCTACGCCCTGTACGGCCCGCAGACCCTGCTGGTGCTCACCACCGGTAACGGCGTGAACTGCTTCACCCTGGACCGCGAGATGGGTTCGTGGGTGCTGACCCAGCGCAATATGCAGATTCCCGCCAAGACCAAGGAATTCGCGATCAACTCGTCCAACCAGCGCCACTGGCATGCGCCGGTACAGCGCTACATCGGCGAACTGCTGGCAGGCACCACTGGCCCGCGCGGCACCGATTTCAATATGCGTTGGATCGCCTCCATGGTGGCCGACGTACACCGTATCCTGAACCGCGGCGGCATCTTCATGTATCCGGCCGACCTGAAAGATCCAAGCAAGCCAGGCCGCCTGCGCCTGATGTACGAAGCGAACCCAATGTCCTTCATCGTCGAACAGGCCGGCGGCATGGCCACCGACGGCAAGCGCCGCATCCTCGACATCCAGCCTGAGAAGCTGCACCAGCGCGTGCCGGTCTTCCTCGGTTCCCGCGACGAAGTGGCACTGGTCACCAGCTACCACCAGGAATCCGTGTAATTTTTGCAATGATGGCGCCCTGATACTAGCAAACGCGCAAGTTTGTTTGTTATAATCCGGGCTCTTTGCCGGTGTAGCTCAGTTGGTAGAGCAGCTCATTCGTAATGAGAAGGTCGGGAGTTCGATTCTCTTCTCCGGCACCAGGACGTACAAAAACCCTGTCAGGTCATTGATCTGGCAGGGTTTTTTCGTTAATCGCTCGCGACCAGTGCGACGAGGGCAAGAAATACCGCCACCAGCATTCCGATGATCATGTAAGTTTGCGAGTCCATGCGGGCATTGAGCTTTTCCATTGCGGCGAAGAGTTGCGCGTCAAAATGAGCGCGTTGCTCGATGAAGCGGCCGTCAATGTGCGATCGCAATGTTCTCAGGTCGCAGGAGAGGTCATTCACGGTTTTCTCCAGTTGCGTCGTGCGTAGCTCGTATGCAGCGAGCTCGGGTGGGGGAGTGGCTTCCATGGCAGCTCCTTAAGTGGATCCTATCATTTTCACCACTGCTTGGAGCGCGCATTTGATATGGCTCAAAAGCGCTCTGCGATCCGTTACCTCATGTTACGGCGCTTCTCGGCTCACCTGCAACTGCGAAAGTTCTCTGCGGACCTTCTTCTGTCACCGCTTAAAGGCATCAAATTCAAGGTAATAGTTGACATGGTCAATGAATTCTTGCGGACCCTCCATTTTCCAATTAATGGAATTCGAGATATGTGCAAGGACATTAACCGGCATCCATTCCTTCAAATTTTTATCTCTCAAATCAAGTGGAAGTTCCAAGCCATCATCGTTTACAAAGACCTCATCGTCTTCCAGGCTTTGCATGTAATCCCAAGGCAAATAATAAAAGTCCGCCTTTTGTGGGTTTGAACGCCAAACTTCTATATCCGTATGAATCCATGCTTCCTGCTTCAGGCTTTTTAAGCCTGTTATCAGGTCCGAAATAGATTGAATGTACTCTGTCATTTGGCGCTTCTAATTTTTAGCCTCTTTGAACACGTCGTACCGTCACCCGGCAAAGATCGATTCAAGGCATTCGGTGATTTGATCAAAGTTGGCAAGCCCTTCAGGAAAATTGACCTTCAGCCGTTGGAGCGTTCGCTGTCTGTCAAAGTATTCCTCATCGAATAAAATCAGCTGCAGGATTCTTTCCTCTAACTTGTACTCAAGCCGCTTTGGTTTGAAGCCATTTATTTGATCCAAAAATTCACACTCGATATCGCCCTCATCCATTTCCCTTGCCAGTGCGATATAGCCTCCTTTGTCAAGCCAAACACACAATGACGAAAGGTCATCGTCGTCCGTAATTGCTTCGACTTTGGTCGCAATCGCTTCCATAACTCCGCTTTTCATAGAACTAGCACCATGCAACTGAAAGATTGACTTTTTCTCAAGGGCGTCTTACTGACCTAACCTATCCAAGCATAGGGCGAGCGTTACATCCTCCCTTCCATCCGGAGCGATCCCTGCGCACGCTGCCTTCGCCAATAATCTTTCACATGTGCTTGAAAGTATCGTACTCAAGGTAGTAGAACATCGCGTCCACAATCTCCGCAGTTGACGCACCCGGAACATGCGACAGCTTATTGCTGATCACAGCTCGCACCATAGGAGCTTCTAACCATTCAAAATAGCCCTTCCCAGCTAATTCTTCCGGAATGTATCCTCCTTTTTCGTCAAAACATTCCTCCATTTCCATGCTTGGAATGATTACAAATTCAGCTTCCAGAATCGTTTTACGGTCGATCTTTGGTTTCGTATAAAGGCCACCGGAATCGGGGAAATCGTCAACAGCGTTGCTCAACGCAATAAAACCTACGTACCTGTTCATATTGAAATCGATATTTTCGTGTGATCTTAATCCGCGTCCTTAAAAGCATCAAATTCAACGTATTAGAAGGCCGCGTCTACAATATCAGTAATCGGTGGTTAAAATCTTCGTCGACCACCTCGTAATTGAAGGCGTCCGACTGAATCGTCACGGCCTCAGCCATGACCTGGAAGAAACTGGGGAAGTCCTACCAACTCGCATCTGGGTTTGGCTCTAAAATTTCGAGAAAATGCGCGAATGACCTCGCAACGTGTCGTTGTGCTTTCTTGTAATTCTCCGCTTGGCTGAGCGCCGGATCGAACACATCGGTCGCGTAGTAAGCAACTGCCTCATCACGAAGATCAAGACCGAAGAAGTTTCCGCCCGGATCCCAAGCAAATGGCAAGAAAAAATCTGGTATGACTCTCTTGGCACGCATGGCCTGGAAGTGATTCAGCATTTCCGATGTGCTGTCCTGCCCGGGCAGCGGGTGCTTAATCGAATAAAACATTGCAACGTCTGTTGGCTCCCACGCGTCGTCACCTGGTACTTGGGTGTCGGCGGGTGCTCCGCCGTTGTAGCGAATGTAGTGCTGTTTGAACGATTCGGGCAAAAGATGCCCCAGTGCTTGTTCGAGATCGCCGAAATCTGCCATAGAAATTGCGGGAGCCACTGTGTTAAAAACGTTGCTATCAGCCATATCATTCTTCGCTAACATCCGGGCCTTAAGCGCCCTGTTGGACTACCTCGTAGCCGCCCTTAAGGCTGAGCCACTTGCCACTTGCGAGGCTTGCTCGCCTTTTCCTCTTCTTCCCAACCTTTGAATCGCGCATCCATCGCTTCAGCCAAGGCAATTACTTCTTCCTTTGCCGCTGGGTCGTCTACGCAATGTCCTTTTGGTACGCGGTGGTAGTCATACCAATCATTGGGACCGAAGATTCCGGCCAGATTTGCATTGACCCTAAAAACGATGTGATGCATGCGCCAACAGGTCGAGTCCTCAAACTCCCTTAGGTCATCCTTCATTGCGCTACGGGTCTTGCCGCCAATCCAAAGTTTTGTATCAAACGCGATGGCAATACTGTCATAGTCCGATTGGCTTTTGTCGTAATCATCGCTGAACAGAACCTTCCATCTTGGAATTTCGGCAAATCGAAGTGAACACATGATCGGGCGGAATAGCCGCTGGCTTTTATCAACCTCATTGATCGACTGGAGGCGCTCTGTGTAAAACCGTGCAAATACCTCGATCAGATGACCAACATTCGTAGGGATAAGCTCAATATAGCGCCCGATCACAAAGCCAGTCTTGCCCTCTTTGTTCTTAGCCGGGACGTAAAACAAATCTCCCGGTTTGGCTTTGCTGCTTAGCGGCTTCATGCTGTTTTGCTGCCTTGTCATACGGCCCGTTGCGCTATGAGTTGCGCGCTTAGCCGAAGAAGAATTCCATGAAACCTGCCTCACCATCAGGGCCAAGAATGCGCATCGCAATCGCACTGACCGCATCAAGAAAGCCTGGAATGGGGTTGAGCTCGTCGTCGAGCACGTCGTAATTGAAGGTGATCGCTTCAAGCGTCATAGCCTCCGCCATCACTTGGAAAAAACTCGCGAGATCGTCGGCAATCTTCACACTATATGAGCCAATGTGGCCGGTCACTACGCCGCCGGCGGTACTGTTATCGACAACGATCGCATCACCATTGCGATCCGCGATGACGATCCAGTGCTTATTCCAAACCGGATTTTCCGTGATCGTGCCGTCTTTGTTGCGTATCCACCGCCATCCATGCTGAGCCGCCTCTAACCAATCGAGCGTAAACAGCTTCAGCATGAGCCTCGCCCCCACTAGAGGTCTGTCACTAAATCGAAGTCTCTCATAGTAGTCTCGTAAGACTGATCCAAGTGGAATCGGCTCAACGAATGGTTGGGGGGGGCGATACTCAACAGTTCCGATATTTTCCGACCCAGCTGCAAAAGCGTCAGCAAAATTCTTCAATGCAACGTCGAGCGACATTCAATTTCTCCAGTAACTTTAGGTCAAACGCATTAACTTCGGCATCGCAGCGTAGCCATCCGATCAATCAAACGGCCGCGTGAAGTGTTGGTAGTGGTCCCACGGTGACCTTGATCCGAATGGAAATGCTCATTGTATGCGTTCGGCATGTTGGTACTATTCGGATGCTTATCATTCTCCAGGAAAACGATGTTGCGCGGATCTCCCTTCCACTTGAGACCTAGGGCACCATTATTTTTAACTGAATTAATGTGGTGTCCTGTATAGCCGTGCTCGCTCATCACGCTTGTTAAGCTGCCGTTTTTCGTATTTTTGATCAGTTCGATCTCCGATGGGCTCCAATCCCGCGTTCCCATCCCTGTTTTTTCGATCAAAGCTTTTTCCTGAACCCAAGCTCGATCGATCGCGGTTCCACGAGCACCCTGCTGGGCAGTCATTTCGGCCCGCGGCTTGTAGCGAACGACATCCGGGAGCCCCGCGAGCCCAAGTGGATCACTCCAACCTACTGGGTTCGGGGCATACTGGTACAGATTAATTCCGCCCGCAAGCCCGATGGGGTCAGGCGAAATGAATCGCCCAATATCCGGGTCGTAATAGCGGAAGGTATTGTAGTGCAGGGCACTCTCACGGTCCAGGTACTGCCCTTGGAAGCGCAGATTCTGCGGCAGCGGAGACTCGCTCAGCGCTTGCGCATGCACAGGCTCGGCAGTCCAGCTCTCGGCAACCGTGTTGCCCCATACTTTATATTGTGCGCGCCACACGAGGTCTCCGGAGGCGGCGGTCAATTCCTCCGGAAAGCCCGAAACATCGCAATGGAAATAATACGTCGGCGTCTTCGAGCTTGCGTGCTTCGTTCCGCCGTCACCCAACGTCTCGCCGCCAGCAGCGCTATCGATCCGGGCGACCGGTATGTAGCTGTTCGCTTCATAGAGGTAGGTGGCCGCCCGCGTTCCCCGCTGCTCCTGCAGCAGGCTCATTCCATCCCACAGGAACAACGTGGTGCCGAATTCATCATGTTTGCGAATCCGGCGCCCCAAGGCATCGTAGTCGAAGCTCACCTGCTGCGTTACGCCCGCGCGACGCGTCTCGATGTGGCTGAGCCGGTGCTCGCCGTCATAGGTGAAATGCTGTTCGGTGTGTGCGCCGGTGCGCTTGGTTTCAAGCCGTCCGTGCACATCGTATTCAAAGCGCCGGTCACGGAACATGAGGATACGGTTGTGCCGAACGTAGCCGCCGGGCTGAACGGAGTCGACCAGATTGGCTGCGCCATCCCAATGGAACATTTCGCGCTGCGCTTCCTGGCCCGCGTAGCAAATCCTTCCCAACGGGTCGTAGGTGTAGGAAGTGCGCCCATTGAGGGAATGGTCTTTGCGAACCATTTCGCCGGACGGGTCGTAAGCCCATTCCTTGGCCAGCACGGCACGGCCGTCACGCATGGACTGGGCGCGGGTACGCCTTCCCGCGCTGTCGTAATTAAAGATGGTGTTCAGTACGCCCTGGCTGCGGCCAATTTCCCGGTGCAGGTCGTCGCGCTCCAGGTCGCAAATCAGCTCGCCGTCCAGGTTGATCTGGTGGATATGCCCCGATCCGTAGTGCAGGGACTGGATCGTCCTTCCGTCGGGCAGTGTCGTGCTGACGCGGTTACCGAGCTCATCGTAGCTATGCGCGAGCAATCCCATGTGGCCAGTTTCGCTGAGCAGCTCGCCGCGCTTGCTGTAAGCGAAGACCAATTCGTCATAGACTTTGCGCGCACCACGGTAATCGCTGAAGGTGGCGGCATGCACGAGCTGGCTCAACTGGTCATAGCGGAACGATGTACTGAACCCGCGCGCATGGCGACAAGTGAGGCGCCCCAACAGGTCGCGCTCCATTCGTACCGTCAGTTCATCGGACTCGCCAGCGGCGCTGGTGACCGCTATCGCAAGGCCGCGCTGGTCGTAAGCAATGCGCTTCGTGACGCCGTCCAGCCCGACTTCGGCAATCACGCGATCATTCTTGTCGTACGCGAAGCGGTACGATTCCTCGTTCTCGTTGACCAGTTCGACCAGCCTGAAAGCGGCGTCATACCTGAACTCAACGCTTCTCCCCAAGGCATTGCGCCGGCGCGTGATCAATCCCCGCGCGTTGCGTTCATAACGTGTGGTCCGGTCGTCGCCAATCCGGCTGGCGCTTACTCGACCGGCAGCGTCGTATTCAAAACCCTCCTCCGTGCCGTCGGGATGAACGATGGAGACAACGCGTCCGTGCTCATCTGCGCGGTACACAGTAATTTGTCCCAGGGCGTCTATGCTCCGGGCCAGGCTGCCGCGAGCATCGTATTCGTAGACGGTGCGCTTCCCCGAGCAATCGACATGCGCTGTCAACTGTGCCCGCGCATTCCACTCGAGATGCTTGATGCCGCCGCGTGCGTCGCGCAATGTATGCGGCAAGCCCCTCGCATCGTGGAACTGCTCCGTGACGTGGCCGAGCGGGTCGGTGATGGCGGTGAGATTGCCCAGCTTGTCGTAGTGGTATTCGGTGCGGTTGCCGGCGGCATCGATTTCGGCGACCGGCAGGTCCAGGCGGTCGTGCCATTTCACCGATTCGATCTGGCCAAGCGCGCTGATGCTCTTGACCATGCGGCCGGCTTCATCGTATTCCCATTGTGTACGCGCGCCCAAGGGATCGGTCATCTGCGTCAGCTTGCGCCGTTCGTCCCAGTCGTAGTTCCAGGTATTTCCCTCAGGGTCTGTGTATGAGGTTGGCTGGCAGTCGCGGTTCCATTCCCAGCGATTGACGCGGCCGATCTGGTCAGTGACGCTGGTGACTCCGTGGAGCAGGTCATACTCGAAAGCATAGGCTTCGCCGTCGTCGGTCCAGTGGCGAGCCACGCGCGCATCTGGGCCGCTGCCGTTCCAGCCATAGTGGCAGCGCAGTCCGCCGGCCGTGCGGTGTTCACTCATCAAGCCTTGTTGATAAGCGAACCAGCGCGTCGTTTTTCGATCGCGGCCGACGACCTCGGCCAGTTGCCCCTGCAAATCGTAGCGGTAGCAAACAAGGGTTTCCGGTGGTTCGCCATCGACACCCTGAACCAGTTCGATTCGTTCGACCCGAAGCGGGTGGGCAGACCCATAATGCAGTTCGAGCGTGCGGCCGCAGCTGTCGTTCAGCTGGCGTAGCTTATCGGCGGAGTCATAACGCAGCGCGTTCCAGTTGCCGTTGCGGTCTTCGATACGCTGCAGCTTGAGCGTGCCACTGAATCCAGGAGTAGGTACGCCAAAATCGAAATACAGGCCATCGACACTTTCGATGAGGTATTGCCCGAGTTCCGTACAAATCAGGTAGTAGCCTTCGGCAGTGCTGTAGTGGCTTTCACCTGGCAGCACGGCGGGAAATGCCATGGTCCGGCCCTGGGCATCGGTGAAATCCAGGGACGTAAGTGTGCCAGCGTTATTGCGTACAACTTTCAAGGTTAACTCGAACGGCACACTCCAGCCGCGGCCAAGCAAGCCATCCTCGCGCGAATCGTGGCTGCTGTAGAAGCGCTCCCAGTTCAATGCGAGAGGGCCCGCCAGCTTAAAATCAGGCGGATCGCTCAGTACTTTGCCGCCCGTGATGACGTTGACTGGATTGCCCATCGAGGTACGAATCTGATGGCCCGCCATGCTTCCCGCAAACGAGGCGCCGAAATTGAGTAGCAGGCAAGGCACTGCCGACTTCAGCGCCGATAAATTCATCTTCCCGCGACCGCACAGCGTCAACGCGACGCCAATGGCCACCCCGAGCGCCGTGATCCACCATGGCCTCTCGTCTTCGATTTCACGCACTGTCACCGTGCCGCCGCCGACGAAGACATCTTCCGAACCTTCGGCGACGGTACCTCCGCAAGTGGTCATATCCCCTTTGCGGACCGCCGGCTGGTCATTGATGAAGACGTTATCGGAACCTTGCGCCAGCATGGGGGGCGGGCCCGACGAGTGCTTGCCGCATGCAATGGTGTCGAGCTCGCTAGGATCGGCGGCGGCGCGCGCCGCAGGGAGGGAATTGAACTTGACGTCGGGCGATCCGCTGACGATCTTGCCTTCAATCGAAGGTGGAATGAATTTATCGACAGCCCGGTTAACCTGGTTGTCTATGAACCCATTTAGCCCGCTTGCTTCCATCGCCATGCTGACGCCAAAGCCGATCGCCAGCACGGCGCCCAGGCCGAGACCACCTGTCGCCACGGTTGCCACCACCGCGGCGACAACCAGGGCTGTGAGCGCGGCGCCAACCAGAGCCCCGACCAGCAGCGAGCCGCCCATCTTGGCGAGCATGCCCATAGTCGAGGTGTGCGCGATCGGATCGTCAAGACGAGCTGCAGCCGGGCACATACGAGTCAGGCCTGGTCGCTGGGGGCGAAGCTGTCGAGCATTTGCTGCGCATAGGCAGCTTGCTCTGCATTCAACGGCGCCGCGCAGGTGATGGTGAATACCAGCACCGCTTTACCGCGCAGCGCGACCATGGTCTGCAACTGATGCACGGTGGCGTTATTCTGCTTGAATGTGACAGCTACCTGGAGCGCGGACAGGGATGCCGGCCCCACCTGCAGGGCCGCAGGTTCCTGGTGCTTCAATTGCTTGACCTGGGTACCGAGCGTACGCAGCTGGCGGCGCAGCATGCCGTCGAGGGTTTCTCCCTCTTGCATGAGATCGCGCGTGACGACCAGCGTCAGCCCGCCGGGGCCATGGTTGAGTACCAGCATGTTGACGCTGCGGTCCTGGGCTTGTGCAGGCACCGTGAAGACGCCCTCCTGGATTTGATAATTCATTGTTTCTGTCATGATTGGTTGCTGGGAAACTGGGCGTCAACGTCGGCGATAATGGCCCCGCCACCTTTCGGGCTCGGGGTGACGGCGGCTGCGCCGCCGCTGGAATTCAGGTCGATCGTCTTGCCGTTGACCTGGACCGGGCCGTCGGAGGTGATGTTGATGCTCTTGCCGGTAATCGCCACGTTACCGCTTTTATCCATATAGAACTTGGCTTGCCCGCAGGTGATCTCGAAAGTTTCGCCGGCTTCGACCTTGTAGTGCTTGCCGACCAGCGTGTTCTTTTCGCCGCCGATCTGCTGCAGGGCGTCGACCTTGACCGTCTCCATCAGGCTGTTCTTGATGCGCCGGTTATGGTCGTTTCCGACAAAAACGCTTTCGTCCTGGCCAACGACCTTGCTGCGGTTGTTCCCCACTGTCAGGGACTGGTCGTGGCCGACATCGGAATCGAAGTTGCGTTCAGCTTTGATCCAGACTTGCTCGGAGCCTTTCTTGTCCTCAAAGCGCAGGGCATTCGCGTTCTGATTGCCGCCGCCGGGGCTGGAACGCGACATCATCCCGCTCTGGGTCTTATTGGCAGGCAGGGTCCACGCCGGCATGGTATCTACGTTCGGCACCATGCCTGTAATGATCGGCCGGTCGGGATCGCCGCCGATGAAGGAGATGATCACCTCGGTCCCGATGCGCGGAATCGAGGTCATGCCGAAGTTGGACCCGGCCCATGGGGTAGCGACCCGAATCCATGTGGAGCTGTTCTCATCGCGCACTCCGACGCGATCCCAGTGGAACTGCACGCGTACGCGGCCAAATTCGTCAGTATGAATCTCTTCGCCGGCCGGACCGGTGATGGTGGCGGTCTGCAGGCCGTAGATCTTTGTTTCCACGCAGTTGAACGTGCGGCCAGGCCGCCATGGAATGATCTTGCGCAGGCAGCTCACCTTGTTCTCATAGTGAGACGGCAGTTCCGACTTGACCTGGTAATTGTTGGAAGCGCGATGCCGCGCTTCGACGACAAGAAATTCATTGGCAGAGTCGCCGCCATTGCCCGCTCCGCCATCGAAGTGCCCCGTTAAGCGGAACCAACGGCCCGGCACCAGGCGACGGTTATTGCCGGCGCCGTGAAACTGCTTTCCGGCGGCTTCCAGTTCTTCCATGCGCAGCCGCGCCAGTGTTTCGCCAGCGGCGCTGTCGCTAAAGCCCAGGGCACCCGTGTATTCATACGATTCGACAAGCGGCACGTTACCTTGCTGGTTCACGGTCGGCATTGAGCTGACTATTGGCTTGCCGCTCTTGAAGTCGTAGCTGGCAACCGCCACACTGCCTTGAACCATATGGCGCACAGGCGACCATTCGCCGATGCCGTCTTCTTCCAGCGCGCCGCCATGGCGCTGGAACGGTACCTCCTCGCCGCCGTCGATCGGCAAGGCACTCATGGTGTCGTCGGAAATGACCAACTTATGGCCGCTGGCATCATGCTCGAACCAATAGACCAGGCCTGCCGCATTCCAACGCCGTTGCAGGTAATTGCTGTCGGTTTCGTCGAACTGGCATGCGTCGTTCATGATTTTCTGACTGCCCGAGACCCGCCAATCCCAGTTGCTGAGCCCGTCGTAATCAGAAAACACGCTCGATGTCTGGTCGTACAAAGTCGCGTTATGGAACAGGTAGTTATCCTTACGCAGGCTCAAGAATCTGAACCAGGGTCCCAATGTCGCTTCGTAATAGGCGACACCCCCATCGACTTTGGAGAGGCCGAAGCTGAATACGTATCCGGTGAAGTAGCGGACATTGCCGTCGCCCAGCACAAGATGGATTGCTAGCAGCTTGCCCTGCATATCCTTGAGTGCGATGTGCGCGGACTCGGAAAGCAGTTCGACCTTGTATTCAAAAGGACGCGACAGCCCCTCGTCAGCGTCGAGGCGATTGACAAACAAACTGCCAGGCGAATCCTGGTTTGGGAATTCAAGTCGAAGGAGTCGATTGTGTTGGCCGTCTGCAATTGCAGCTAGTACGGATTTAGCCTCATCGCGCATTGCGTAGCCTTATTTCTTGGGTTGATTCGAGTTTCTATACGGAGGTGCACGACAGCCATGCTGAGGGAGCATCAGGTATTCCAGCAATTACCGTCGGCACCATTTTCCAGGACGAATTAAATATTAAAAAAACATTTAACTATTCGCAACTCGTGTTCAATCGTGCGCATAAACTTGCATAACGCTACTTAATATTGTGCCCAAGGAAGTCGCGCATCAGCTTTCCAATTCGTTCGCCGTCCTCCTCGAGGGCGAAGTGGCCGGTGTCAAGCAGGTGCAGTTCGGCTTTCGGCAGGTCGCGCAGGTAGGGCGCGGCGCCTGCAGCGGGGAAGATCTGGTCGTTCTTGCCCCAGGTGATCAGCATCGGTGGCTGGTGTTTGCGGAAGTAGGCTTGCCACTCCGGATAGCGCGCCGGGTTGCTGCCGTAGCTGTAGAACAGTTCGAGCTGGATGTCCTTGTTGCCGGGACGGTCCATATAGGCCTGGTCCACGGTCCATGCGTCGGGATTGATCTTGCTGGCGTCGCGGGCGCCATGCGTGTATTGCCATTTGGTCGCGCCGATTTCGAAAAATGGCTTCAGCTTGGCGGCATTCGCTTCGGTCTTGTCGGCCCAGTAGACCTTGAACGGCGCCCAGAATTGATTGTCGATGCCCTCGGTGTAAGCATTGCCATTCTGGACCACGATGGCGGATACGCGCTCAGGGTGGGCGGCAGCGAGGCGGAAGCCGATCGGGGCGCCATAGTCTTGCACGTAAAGGGCATATTTCGAAACGCCAACCGCAGTGGTGAATTGATCGACTACGTTCGCCAGGTTGTCGAAACTGTAGGCGAACTTGCCGATGGCCGGCGCATCGCTCTGGCCAAAACCCGGATAGTCGGGGGCGATCACGTGATAGCGCTCGGCCAGCTGCGGAATCAGGTTGCGGAACATCTGGGAAGAGGTGGGGAAGCCGTGCAGCAGAAGCACGGTGGGCGCGTCTTTCGGGCCAGCCTCGCGGTAGAAGATGTTGACGCCATCGACCGTGACAGTGCGATAGCTCACGTCCGTGGTGGCTGCGGAGACGGCGGCAGCTGCAAAAGCCAGGGCCAGGGATGCGGCGATGCGGGTGGATTTCATGATCGCTTCCTTCAAAAGTGGTTTGGATGGGATGGATTGTAGGAAGCGGCCCTGTGCGCCGGAACCACGCGCAGCGAAACAATCCATTTCGCTGGGCGTCGTTCCGCCCGGCGCGAGGCGCCGATAGAGTGGGGACATCGACAAACCACTGGAGAACAACATGAAAACATTCGTAGCCGCAGCCGCCATCGCATTGGCTGGAGTTGCGCAAGCCGCCCCGGTCGCCTATCGCTCCGTGGCCGTGGACGGCGTCAACATCGCCTACCGCGAGGCCGGCGACGCCAGCAAACCAACGGTCCTGCTGCTGCACGGCGTGCCAAGCTCCTCGCGCATGTATGACGGCCTGCTGCGCAAGCTGGGAGATCGCTACCACATGATTGCGCCGGACTATCCCGGCTTCGGCAACGGCGATGCGCCGGACCCGGCGAAGTTTGCCTACACCTTCGACAACCTGGCCGCGGTGATGCAAAAGTTCACCGACGCCGTCGGTGCGCAACGCTACGTGCTGTTGATGCAGGACTACGGAGCCCCGGTTGGCATGCGCATGGCGCTGGCGCGGCCGCAATCAGTGCGGGCGCTGGTGTTCCAGAACGGGAATGTGTACGAAGATGGCCTGGGAGCGATGTGGGCCAGGCGCAAGCCGTTCTGGGCGGACCGCGCGGCGCACGAGAAAGAGGTTATCGCCGCGCACCAGTCGGTGGCGGCGACGCGCGCCCGCCATATCGGCAGCGATCCTGCGATCGAAGCCTATGATCCGGATTTGTGGATGGATGAATATGCCTATCTCAACCGCCCGGGACAGGCGCGCATCCAGGCCGACCTGATTTACGACTACCAGCACAACCTGGCGGCTTATCCGGAATGGCAGGCCTGGCTGAAACAGCGCCAGTTGCCGACGCTGGTGGTATGGGGCAAGCACGACCTGGCGTTCACCGTGCCGGGCGCACAGGCCTTCAAGCGCGACAACCCTTCGGCTGAAGTGCACATCCTGGATGGCGGGCACTTTGTGATGGATACCCGGCTCGAAGAAGTTGCCGCCATCACCGGCACCTTCCTCGGCAAGCTCAGTTCAGGTGCGGGTGCGTCCGCAGGTGCTGCGCCAGCAGGTCGATAAACTTGCGGACCTTGGAGGAGCCGTATTTGCTTTCGCGGTGGAGGATGTGCACCGGCCACGGTTCCTCTTCGAATTCCGGCAGGATGATTTTCAGCTGGCCAGCCGCCAGTTCGTCGGCCATCTGGTAGGACAGCAGGCGGCAGATGCCCAGGCCATCGACGGCGGCGCGGATGGCGGCGTCGTTGCTGGTGACGGTGAAGCGCGGCTTCATGCGGACCGTCAGCTGATCTTCTCCCTTGCCGAACCTCCATTCGACGCGGGGCGTGATATGGCTGGCGGCGATAATCGTATGCCCTTGCAGCTCCTCAGGGTGTTGCGGCACGCCGTTCCTGGCAAGGTATGCCGGCGAGGCGCACAGCACCCGCCGCATCTGGCCTACGCGGAGGGCTTTCATGCTGGAGTCGGGCAGGGGACCGAGGCGCACAGCGACATCCATGCCTTCTTCGATCAGGTTGACCACACGATCGAGGAAGTAGGCGGTGACGTCGACATCCGGGTACTGCTGCAGGAACTGCACGATGCAGGGCGTTACGAAGTTCTTGCCGAACAGGACGGAAGCCGTGACGGACAGGTTGCCTTTCGGCGCCGAATTGACGCCCGCCGCGGCATCGTTGGCCTCATCGATGCTGGTAAGGATGTTGCGGCAGTCGTCAAGGTAGCGCTGGCCCGCTTCGGTCAGGCGTACATTGCGCGTGGTCCGCTGCAACAGCTGCGCGCCCAGCTTTTCTTCCAGCGCTGAAATTGCGCGCGTGATCGCCGCCGGCGACATGTTCAAGCTGCGCGAGGCTGCGGCAAAGCTCTCCTGCTCGCCCACCGCCACGAATACCGTCATCAGGTGCATGTGATCCATGAATTTCCTCCTGGCGAGGATGGTAGCCGTTAATAATTAAGACAGATTAACTTTTTTGCCTTATACTTCTTGCACTATTGAATGCGAATGATTATCATTTGCGTTCAATTTAATTCGTGAACCTTGTTTATGTCCCTTTCGAAATCCCTCATCGCGGCAAGCCTTGCCGCCATCGGCCTTCCTGCGTTTGCCGATGATGCCGGCAGCGTCGGCGACGGCAGCGTCGTCGTGGTGACCGCCTCCATGCGCGCCCACACCGTGGCCGCAGCCCCGGCCTTCACCACCGTCATCACGGCCGAAGATATCGCCAGGTCGCCGGTCAATGGCCTGGCCGACCTGCTGCGCGACAGTGTCGGCGTCAACAACCAGACCGACGACAACGGCCGCGACGAAATCCGCATCCGCGGCCTGGGCGGCAAGTACACCCTGATGCTGGTGAACGGCAAGCGCGTTTCTTCCGGCGGCGCCCTGTGGCGCGGCGGCGATTTCGATTTCAGCTCGATTCCCCTGTCCAGCATCAAGCGGGTGGAAATCGTGCGCGGGCCGATGGCCGCGCTGTACGGCTCCGACGCGATGGGCGGCGTGATCAACATCATCACCTGGCCGGCCACCAAGGAATGGAAGGGCAGCGTCACCGGCGAGTACCGTACGGTGTCCAGCGGCTATGACGGCGACCAATACCGCGTGGGCGCCAACCTGTCGGGCGCGTTGAGCGACACCTTCAGCCTGTCGCTGGCAGGCGAGCGCTATGACCGCGACGCATGGTGGGGCGCCCCGGCCAGCGATGCGACGCGCACTCCGCGCCTGGAGCAGAAAAAGGCCAGCAACCTGACCGGCACGCTGACCTGGCAGCTGGCGGAGAACCAGTCGCTGGACTTCGACCTGGGCTACAACAAGGACAAGCGTCCGCGCGTGATGTACTACTACGCCTTCTACCCTGAATGGAATTTCGAATCGAAAGACATCCGCGACCAGGAAATCGAGCGCAATACCTATGGCCTGACCCACCGCGCCAACTGGGACTGGGGCAGCACCACTGCCTACGTCACCCGGGAGAGCGCGGAGATCCATGATTTCAACACGCGCTACGACGCGCCGCAACAGCGCATCCTGAAGGAAGAGAATACCTACGCCAAGTTCTACGGCAATAGCACCCTTGGCATCAACGCGCTGACCGCCGGCGTCGACCTGCGCCGCCAGGTGATCCGCGATGCGGTCAGCTACCTGGATACCGGCAAGGTCAGCACCGACAGCAAGGCCGTTTTCGCCGAGGATGAACTGGCCCTGGCCAAGGACCTGCACCTGACGCTGGCCGGCCGCCTGGACGACCACAGCGTGTTTGGCAGCCACTTCTCGCCTAAGAGCTACCTGGTTTGGCAAAGCAATGATTCGCTGACCGTGAAAGGCGGCATCAGCAAGGCTTTCAAGGCGCCGGACGCCTACCAGTTGAGCAAGGAATACCGTATCGTCAGCTGCGGCGGCAGCTGCTTCCTGGCCGGCAATCCGGAACTGTCGCCAGAGACCAGCACCAACTACGAGCTGGGCTTCGAAGTGCACCAAAAACGCTGGGACCTGACCGCCGTCGCCTTCAAGAACGACGTGGACGACATGATCGTGGCGACCTACGATGCGCCGACCAACTCGCGCCGTTGGGTTAACGTTGCGCAGGCCAAGACCAAGGGCCTGGAACTGGAAGCCAGCGTGCAGCTGCATCCTTCGCTGACCCTGTCGGGCAACTTCACCCACCTGAAGGCCGACTACGTCAACGAGAACGGCAAGACCACGGTGCTGGACAACCGTCCGGAAAACGTTGGCCGCGTCGCACTGGCATGGACAGCTGTGCCGGGCGTGCAGGCTTCGCTGTCGGCGCATTACACCGGCAAGCAGTTCTATTCGGAGAAAGAGCTGCCGGGCTACACCCGCGTCGACCTGGGCATGTCGGCCAAGGTGGGCAAGCACTGGACGCTGCGAACCGGCGTCAAGAACCTGACCGACGTCGACCTGTCCGAGAAGAGCAAGGACTTCAGCTTCTTCGAGCTGGGCCGCAATTACTACGTCAGCGCCACTTACGGCTTCTGACCCCCGCAGGGCTTGCCCCTGAACTCCTTAGCCAGCGTAAAGCCAGCGAACCATTCAAACAGTTTGCGAGGTAGAACATGGCTACAAGCTTATTCCTGTCGCCCCATCGTTCGCTGCGTGGCAGCGGCGTTGCGGAACGCATCGAAACGCCGGCTCACGACGCCGGCCGCCTGCAGGCCGATGTCGCGGCAGCCTTGCGTCGCGCGCGGGTGCGCGGCAATCCGCATCCGGTGGCGCTGGGCGCCATTCCTTTCGATACGCGCCAGCCTTCCGCGCTGGTGGTGCCGCTGGTGTCCGAATTCGTCGATCGCAACGATGCGATGCCGGGCGAAGCGGCGGAGTTGCCGCCCATCCTCCATACGCAGAGCATTCCCGGCGAAGAGCGCTTCAAGCAGGGCGTGCGCCAGGCGGTCGCCAACTTCGGCTTGAGCGACATCCGCAAGGCCGTGCTGTCGCGCCTGCTGGACGTCGAGCTGGCCGGCCAGGCCGATGCCGGCGATATCTTCCGCCGCCTGGTAGCCCGCAATCCTTCCGGCTTCCAGTTCCGGCTGCCCCTGGCGGACGGCTCCGAACTGGTGGGCGTCAGCCCGGAGCTGTTGTTGCGCAAGCAGGGCGCGCGCATGGAATCGAATCCGCTGGCCGGTTCGGCGCGGCGCGATGCCGACCCGGCGCGCGATCGCGAGGTAAGCGAGGCGCTGCTGCGCTCTTCCAAGGACGCCTACGAACACCGCCTGGTGACGGACGAAATCCGCCGCGTGCTGGCGCCGGTCTGCCGCGACCTGAAAATTCCCGAACGGCCGTCGCTGCTTTCGACCGCCGCCATGTGGCACCTGTCGACGCCGATCGAAGGCGAGCTGCAAGATCCTGCGATGGGTGCGCTGGAGCTGGCCTGCCGCCTGCATCCGACGCCCGCTGTCTGCGGCTTCCCTACACGCCTGGCGCGCAAGCTGATCGATCTGGTCGAGCCGTTCGACCGCGGCCTGTTCGCGGGCATGGTGGGCTGGTGCGATGACGAAGGCAACGGCGAATGGGCCGTGACCATCCGCTGCGGCCGGGTAGCCGGCAACCGCGTGCAGCTGTTTGCCGGCGCCGGCATCGTCGCCGATTCCTGCCCGGATGCCGAGTGGGCCGAGACCCAGGCCAAGCTGCAGACCATGCTCGGCGCACTGAGCGCAAGGGGGACGGCATGATCGAATTCACCGAGTGGCCGCGGGACGCGGCACAGCGCTACCGTGAGCAGGGCCTGTGGGCCGGCCTGCCGCTGACCGAGATCCTGGAGCGCCAGGCGCGCGAACACCCGCAGGGCATTGCGGTTATTTGCGGCGAGCGCATGCTCAGTTACCGCGAACTGGACGAACAGGCGGAGCAACTGGCGCAGGCGCTGGCCCGGCGCGGGCTGGGCGTGGGCGATACCGCCCTGGTGCAGTTGCCCAATGTGGCGGAGCTGTATATCGCCTTCTTTGGCTTGCTGAAGGCCGGCGTGGCGCCGGTGAATGCGCTGTTCAGCCATCAGCGTCTGGAGCTCACCGCATACGCGCAGCAGCTGCGGCCAAAGCTGCTGGTGGCCTCGGCCAGCCATCCGCTGTTTGCCAGCGATGCGTTCGCGCGCGAGCTGGCCGTGCCGCACACGATGGTGCTGGGCGCGGACGGTTTCCGCGAACAACCGCAGGGCATCGGGCCGCGACCGCAGCATGCGCCGGCCTCCGAAGTGGCGTTCTTCCAGCTGTCCGGCGGCAGCACCGGCACGCCCAAGCTGATCCCGCGCACCCATGACGATTACTACTACAGCGTGCGGCGCAGTGCGGAAATCTGCCGGCTGGACCGCGGCACGCGCTTCCTGTGCGCGCTGCCGGCCGGCCATAACTTCCTGCTCAGCTCTCCCGGCGCGCTAGGCGTGTTCCACGCCGGCGGCACCGTGGTGCTGGCGCCGGCGCCGGAGCCGCTGGCCTGTTTCGCATTGATCGAACGGCATGGCGTTAACATGGCGGCGCTGGTGCCCTCGGCTGTCACCCTGTGGCTGCAGGCGGCGCAGCAGCCGGAGCGCCGCGCCCAGCTGTCCTCGCTGCGCCTGTTGCAGGTGGGCGGCGCCAGTTTCGCGGAAGCGCTGGCGCGGCGCGTGCCGCAGGAGCTGGGCTGCGCGCTGCAGCAGGTATTCGGCATGGCCGAGGGCCTGGTCAACTACACGCGCCTGGACGATCCGGACGACGTGGTCTATACCACACAGGGCCGTCCCATGAGCGACACCGACGAGGTGCGCGTGCTGGATGCCGGCGGCCAGCCGGTTGCCGACGGCGAAACCGGCATGCTGGCCACGCGCGGACCCTACACCTTCCGCGGCTACTACCGCGCGCCCGAACACAATGCGCGCGTGTTCGACGCGGACGGCTTCTACCACACGGGCGACCTGGTGCAGCGCAGCGCCGACGGCAACCTGCGCGTGGTGGGGCGGGTGAAGGACCAGATCAACCGCGGCGGCGAAAAGATCGCCGCGGAGGAGGTCGAAAACCTGCTGCTGCGCCATCCCGGCGTGCTGCAGGCGGCCCTGATATCGGTGCCCCATGCGCTGCTGGGCGAAATGAGCTGCGCCTGCATCGTGCCGCGCGGCGACAGCCTGCGCCCGGTGGAATTGCGCAAATACCTGCGTGGCCTGGGCGTGGCCGATTACAAGCTGCCCGACCGCTTTGAAATGCTGGACCGCCTGCCGCTGACGGCGGTCGGCAAGACCGACAAGCTGGCGCTGCGCGCCAGCATCCCGAACTGAGATGGAGCCTGGACCATGAGTATTCCTGTGATTTCTTCCTACCCGATGCCGCAGCCGGACAGCCTGCCCGCCAACAAGGTGGCGTGGCAGCCCGAGGCCGGCCGCGCAGTGCTGCTGGTGCACGATATGCAGGACTACTTCCTGCGCTTTTACGGCCCGGACAGCGAGCTGCGCACCACGCTGGTGGCCAATATCGCCGCGCTGTGCGCATGGGCGCGGGCGGCCGGCGTGCCGGTGGTGTACACCGCGCAGCCGGTCAAGCAGAGCCCGGAAGAGCGCGCGCTGCTGAACGATATGTGGGGGCCGGGCCTGACCACCGCCGAGCCGGCGCTGCAGCAGGTGACCGCCGCGCTGGCGCCGCTGCCGGGCGACACGGTGCTGGTCAAATGGCGCTACAGCGCCTTCCAGCGCTCCGAACTGCAGTCGCTGATGCGCGACTGGGGCCGCGACCAGTTG
>Ga0209257_1002022_pt1 | contig 21661 bp, 25 predicted proteins | sample AraplaCvi_mCL_r2_FD_184277 | JGI IMG/M metagenome (GOLD analysis project Ga0209257, IMG submission 184277) | Arabidopsis root microbial communities from North Carolina, USA - plate scrape MF_Cvi_mCL_r2 (SPAdes) (version 2) | ecosystem: Host-associated > Plants > Roots > Endosphere | place: USA...
GGCCGGCTGTTCGATGTCGATGTCGTACAGGGTCTGGCCGTCGACGATGGCAACGCGCAGTTCTTCCGCCTGCGTCGCGTTGATCAGCATTCGCTTCATTGTTGCGTTCCTCGCGCGCTCCTGCGCGTGGTCGGCGCGGGACGCATGCGCGTCCTGCAGCCGCGGAACGCCGTGGGGCGTTTCGCCTCTGGATACCGCAAGCCGCGCGCCGGTCGCCGTTGGGCGGGGCCTGGCGCTGCGGCCTCAAGTTTTCCAGCGCTACGACACCACGGCACGCCGCGGGAGCGCTTAATTGTTTTTTCAAGACAACTTAGGGACCGGCGGCGCGAACGCCGCACGGGACGTGTTCATCACGGGCGGTTTGACCCGCTCCGGCGAGCTCGGGTTCCGCCGGGCCATCGCTGTTAACATGGCTGCCCCGGGGGCAGTGGTTAGGCGTGGACCGGAATCGCAGGAAAGGGCTTTCGGCCTTTGTGAAGTAACTTCCTGCGAAATCAAAACCTTATCTCGCGTCGCGAGTGTAACAGATAACCCCCGCAGGATGACCTCTTCAGACCCCAACAACAGGCCGGGCAAGACCGGTCCGATGCCGCGTCCGGCCAACGACGCCGGCCAGGTTCGCACTGTCCGCGTGCCCGACGACCGCTCCGGCCAGCGCCTGGACAACTTCCTGCTGGGCCAGCTGAAGGGCGCCCCGCGCTCGCTGGTCTACAAGCTGGTGCGTTCCGGCCAGGTCCGGGTGAACGGCGGCCGCGCCAAGGCCGAACGCAAGCTCGAAGGCGGCGACGAAGTTCGCATTCCCCCCGTCCGCCTGGGCGAAACGGGCGAGCGTCCGGCACCGCCGAAGGGCCTGCTGGACGTGCTGGAAGCAGCGATCGTCTTCGAAGACGCCCGCCTGCTCGCGCTGAACAAGCCCTCGGGACTGGCCAGTCATGGTGGCAGCGGGATCAGCCACGGTGCGATCGAGTCGCTGCGCGCGCTGCGACCCGGCCAGACGCTGGAGCTGGTGCACCGGCTCGACCGCGATACCTCGGGCCTGCTGATCGTGGCCAAGAAGCGTTCGGCGCTGACTGAAATGCAGGCGCTCATGCGTGAAGAGGGCGGCATCTCGAAGCGCTATCTCGCGCTGCTCGCCGGCCGCATGCCCGATGGCGTGATGACGGTCGATGCGCCGCTCCACATCGGACTGCGCCAGGGTGGCGAGCGGCACGTACAGGTGAATCCGGCGGGCAAGCCGTCGCTGAGCCACTTCAAGGTGCTCGAACGTCGCGGTGGCCAGTCGTATTGCGAAGTGCGCATCGAAACCGGCCGGACCCACCAGATCCGCGTCCACGCCCAGCACATCGGGCATCCGGTTGCGGGCGACGACAAGTACGGCGAAGCGGAGGTGAACAAGCGCCTGCGCGACCAGGCCGGCCTGAAACGCCTGTTCCTGCATGCCGCGACGCTGGAGTTCGCGCTGGATGACGGCAAGACGCCGTACCTGCTCAATGCCCCGCTGGCGCCGGAGCTGATCGACGTTCTGGACCGCCTGGCCTGACGCTCAGCCGCCGCGCCGGCGCTTCTCGTCCAGCACGTAGCACGACTGCGGGCGTTCCTGCGGCGGGTTGAAGTTCACGGGTACCTGCAGGCGTGAGCTCTGCGGCTGGCCGTCGCGGGTGGCGGGCTTGAAGACCCAGGTACGTACGCCTTCCTTCGCGGCCTGGTCGAGTGCGGCCGCGCCGCTGCTGCGGAAGACCTCGACCGAACTGGGCTTGCCGTCGATGCCGATCGTCATCGCCAGGATGACCTGGCCGCCGATGTTGTCGCAGGCGAGCTCTTCGGGATAGCCCGGCGGAGGCGTGTCCACGGCCAGCAGTTCGGTCGCGGGCACCGTCGGGGCGGGAGGCTGCTGCGGCTGGCATGCGGCGATGGAAATCACGAAACCGGCGACAAGCGCGATACGGATGCGGGGGAAGTCCATGCGGGCGGCCTCGGGCGTGGGGTCAGGCGGCGAGCGATTCGGCCTTGGCGGCGCAGATGAAGTCGTTCTCGCTCAGGCCGCCGACATCGTGGGTCGAATAGCGGACGACGCAGCGGTCGTAATGCACCCCCAGGTCCGGGTGGTGGTCCTCACGATGGGCCATGAAGGCCAGGGCGTTCACGAAGGCCATCGTCTCGTAGTAGTTCCCGAAGCGGAACGTCTTGGCGATGGCATGCCCGTCCTCGACCACTTCCCAGCCAGGGATCTGCGGCATCAGCTCGCGCACGCGCGCCTCGCTGAGGCGGTGTTCGCTGCCGCGGCGGGCGATGCAATGGGCCTGGGACAGGGGGATGAGGTCGTTCACGACGTGAAGCTCCTTGCGGGAGGGCGACCGACTGGAAGGCCGACTGAATGGAACGCATCGTCGGCCATCGCAGGTGACGGCCGCGCCATCTGAATGCGTGGACCCCGCTAGAATAGCGCCATGATCAATATTTCCGAATCCGCCCAGCGACATTTCCGCAAGCTGATCGAGCGCGAGTCCCTGCCGGGTCTTGGCGTCCGTCTGGCGGCAGTGCATGCCGGCACGCCGCGCGCCGACGTGCGGCTGGAGTTCGCCGAACCCGGCGACCTGCAGGGCGACGAATGGGCCGTGGATTGCGACGGCTTCACGGTCTGGCTCGACGCGGCCAGCGTGAAGTTCCTCGACGGCGCGGAGATCGACTACGAAACCCAGTCCACCGGCGGCCAGCTGCAGATCCGCGCGCCGAAGATCAAGGGCGAGGCGCCGGCCGATTCGGCGTCGCTGGTCGAACGTGTGCACTGGATCGTCGAGCAGGAGATCAACCCGCAGCTCGCTTCTCACCGCGGCCATGTGTCGGTGCAGGAAGTGACGGCCGAGGGCGTGGTCGTGCTGCGATTCGGCGGCGGTTGCCACGGCTGCGGCATGGCCGACGTGACGCTGAAGCAGGGCATCGAGAAGACCCTGCTGAGCAAGGTGCCCGGAGTGACGGCGGTGCGCGATGCGACCGACCACGAAACCGGCGACGCACCGTATATTCCCCGCGACAGCGCGGCCTGATCCGGACGCGGCGACGTAGATGTTCTCCGCCGCCGACCTCATCCACGCACTGCAACGAAGGTTGCAGCTCGTAGCACCGCACATGCGGCGAAAACCGGGCGAGTTCCCGCCGGGCTGGCAGTCGTGGTTCGACGGCATGGCGGAGCGCGCCGGTGCGGTGCGCGGCGCGACGGTGGACGCGATCATCGCCGTGTTCCTGCAACGTCCGCTCGCCGATCGGCCGCGGCGCCTGCGCGACCTGACGCGCTGGCAGGCGTTCACCACGCTGATGCGCCAGGACTGGTCGCGCGATGCCGACCGCTGGGACAAGTACGACCGTCGCACGCACTGGTTCGCGGCGACGTTCACGATCTTCTGGCACGTCATCTTCAGCGCGTTGCTGCTGTACCTGATGTACCTGCGCTTCATGGCGGTCAGCACAGCTCCGCCGCAGGGCGAAGAGGTGACGATGATCGAGTACGTCGGCACCGGCACGCCGAAGGAACCCGGTGGCGGTGCGGCCGAGCCCACGCAGCAGCCGGACGCCACGCAGGCCCCCGCGCAGCCCGCGCCATCGGAACCTGCCGCCGCGGCGCAACCTGCGTCCCAACAGGCGCCGTCCGTGCCCGCACCGCCGTTGCCGACGCCGACCATCGACGCACCGCTGCCGGATGTCGCGCAGCGCGACGTGCCCGAACCGCAGTTGCCGCCGCCCACGCCACCGCCGGTGCAACAGGCCGTGACGGTCAGCGAACCGGTACCGAACGCGCCTGAGGTGTTCGTGCTGCCGCCGACGCGTCGCGAGCCCCCGCAACCCTCGTTGGCGGCGCCCGAATTGCGCACACCCGTGCCGCAGGTACGCACGACTGACGTCGCCGAACCGGTGCAGCCGCTGCGTCCGGAAATCGCACCGCGCGAGGTCGCCGTCCCGACGATCGAACAACGCACGCGCGAGATCACGGTGCGCGAAGTGCCGGCGCCGCTGCCGCGCGTGCAGATGCCCACGCTGCCCGAACCGGCGGTGCCGACGCCTCAGGTTCGCGCGGCCGAACAGGTCGTGCGCACGCGCGATGTGCCGACACCGCCGACGCCTGCGCCGCCCGCTGCGGCAGCTGCTGCGTCTGCGGCGGCGAGCACCGCGACCGCTACTTCGCGCGCACCTTCGGCAGCGACGTCGAGTGCGTCATCGACGGCTCCTTCGACCGCGCCCGCAGCGCCCGCAGCGACGTCCGCACCGTCCGCCGCCGCACCGTCGGGCACCGCGCCCGCCGCCGCAGGTCGCGGCACGCAGCCGGCAGCGGCGGGTGCAGGCCCGAGTCCCACGCCGTCACCCGGCACCTGGTCCACGCCGCGACGCGGCGACGACTGGGGCGACAGCACGCGCAATGCACCGGGCGGGCAACGCGGCGTCACGCCCGGCCTGTACAACAGCGACGGCAGCGTGCGCGTGCCCGAACCCACGGGCTCGGCTTCGCCGAACCAGCCGCCGGGTGCGATCACGCAGGAAATCCGCGACCTCGACCGCTCCGGCACCTGGCTCAAGCGCAAGCCGACCGATTTCGAACCGACATCGTTCGACAAGTACTGGGTGCCGAGCGAAACGCTGCTGGCCGAGTGGGTGCGCAAGGGCATCCAGAAGGTGGCGATCCCGATCCCCGGCACGAACAAGCGCATCGAGTGTGTCGTATCGATGCTCGGCCTGGGCGGTGGTTGCGGCTTGAGCGATCCCGACCTCAACGACCAGCCGGCCGAAGCGCGTCCGCCGCCGGACATTCCATTCAAACCTGCGCTGCAGGAAGACAACGGAAGCGTGAAGCCGTAACGGCTTCGCACGCAATGGCGCGCATTCAGCGCGTCGTCGCGCGTTGATGTCACGCGTTCGTCACCGGGCACGTCGGCGCGAGACGCCGGGTAACGTTCGCGACACGAACGCGCAATCACCGACTGAAAGAATTTCGCCAGCGGAAAGTTTTCCGCGCGGCGAGGCACGTGCACTCGCGCCTGCTGCGATCGCGCGCTGGCATGCGTCTTGCGGAACGCTTCGCACTCGCCGCTCTCAATCGCACATGAATCCGGACGCGCATCCGCGACTTGTTACGTCATCGCTGAACGATGTCCGCGCGATCTTTACATCCAACGCGGCACAGTCCGTTTGCGAGCGCTGGCCGACATGGCGCGCGAGACCTGCAACGCACGCATCGCACACGCGATGCCGCGTGCATCCAGACACACATGCATCAGGAGGGTAGTCCAGTGACCGACGAGCGATCGGGAACCGGTGAGTTCAAGGCCGTTGCGCAAGACGCGATGCGGCTGGGCGCGCGCGCCCTGGAAACGGGACGTGCTTGGTTGAGTGGAAGGAGAGAAACGATGAACGAACGCGATGCTTCCAGGCGGTACGAAGAGCGACTGCGCCAGCAGCGCCACGAATCCGGCATGGCCGGGCAGTCCGAATCCGGGCACGGCTCGCGCCGCTGGGGCGCTGGCGAGGACTGGGACGACAGCAGTTCGGCCCGCACGCAGGGCCACTACGCAGGCGATTACGAGGCCGGCGCACGCATGGGTCGCCAGTACGCCAGCGGCATGGGTCGCGATGACCAGGACTGGTCGCAGGGGCGCCGCGAATCCCAGCGCTGGGGCGAGCAGGGCAGCAACGAACACGAGCGCTATGGCAGCGAGCGCGTCAGTGGCCAGTTCGGCGATCGCGGCCATGGCGACTACGGCAGCACTCGCGAATACGGCAGCCGGGGCCGTGGCGGCCAGAACTTCCGTTCGCAACAATCTGGCGAGGACTACGGCCGTGCCTATGGCAGCCAGCGCAGTTACGAAAACCAGCAACAGGATTACGGCAACCAGCGCGGCTATGGCACGCAGGCGCACGGCCAGGGCGAACACAGTTCCGGTTCGCACGGTTACGGCAGCGGCCGCGAGTTCCGCGGCTACGAAGGTGGCGAAGCGGGCCGCCAGGCCGGTAATCGCAACTGGGAACGCGGCTATGGCGAAGGCTACGGCCTGTCGTCCGGTTACGCCGACGAACAAGCCTATGGAAGCGAGTACGGCACGAGCGGCTACGCAAGCGGCTATGCCGGCGACAGGGAAGGCTCGCGCTCATCCGGCGCCGGCGTACGCCAGCGTTCGATGTCGGGAACCTCGCGTGGCGAGGTCGGCAGGAACTATCGCGGCATGGGCCCGCGCTCGTACACGCGTTCGGACGAACGCCTGCTGGAAGACATCAACGAGCGTCTCACCGAAGACGATTACCTCGACGCCACCGAGCTCACCGTGCGCTGCGTGAACGGCGTGATCACGCTGGAAGGCACGGTCGCGGAGCGCTGGATGAAACACCGTGCCGAGGACCTCGCGGATGCGAGCAGCGGCGTCAAGCAGGTCGACAATCGCATCCAGGTGCAGTCGCAGTCGCAGTCGCAATCGCAGCGCGCCGGCGAACCTTCTGCGACACAAGGCCGTTCGTCGACGTCGCGCCAGGGCGCAGCCGCCAGCGGTACGTCAACCACGCGCGGCACCGGCAACGACCAGGGGTCCCAGCACTAGGGCACAACGGCTGCCCGGAACGCAGGAAGGCCCGCGATGTCGCGGGCCTTCTTCATTGCACGTCGATCATCAGTCGGACAGATCGCGCGGATCCATCACCAGGTCCCGGCATCGCCGGCAAGCAGCTTCGGCGCGCTTGAGGTGCTCGGTCACCCGCTCGGGATCGCTGCCGTGGTCGATCATCGCCAACGCCGTGGAAACGGCCATCGTGATCACGTTGAGTTCATTGCGGAGCCCGTGACGCCAGCGGCGATCGGCTTCCTCATCCAGCGCCATGCTCACGCCTGCGTGTCCCGCGTGCGAATGCGCGCCAGCTGGTTGTGGATCGTGCGCACGCTGACGCCGAGCGCGCGTGCCGTGCGCGTGCGGTCGTTGTCGAAGTAGGCGAGGGTGCGGCTCAGCATCTCGTTTTCGATTTCGGCATAGGTCATGCCGACCGAGAACACGACCGAGCCCGGATCCGCATCGTTCGCGCGCGTCCGTCGCGAGTTCGGCCGCATGCGCACGATCCCGTCGTCGCTGCCAAGGAAGGCGCGCTGCACCGCGCTGCGAAGCTCGCGTACGTTGCCCGGCCATGCATGGCGACGCAGCGTGCGGTCGGTGCCGTCGGCGAAGCGCTTGCTCGTCGCGTGGCGCACATTGAGGATGTCGAGGAAGTGCTGCGCGAGCAGTTGCACGTCCTCGCCGCGTTCGCGCAGGCCGGGCATCGCGATGGTGAAATCGGCCAGCCGGTAATACAGGTCCTCGCGAAGCGAGCCGGCATCGAGCGCGGCGTGCGGATCGCGATTGGATGCCGCGACGATGCGCACGTCGACCGGAATGCTTTCCGTGCCGCCCACGCGCACGACGGTGCCGGTTTCCAGCACCCGCAGCAGGTAGACCTGCAATGCCAGCGGCATCTCGGTGATCTCGTCGAGCAACAGCGTGCCGCCATTGGCTTGTTCGAAATAGCCCGCGTGACGCGCGTTGGCACCGGTGAAGCTGCCGCGTTCGTGGCCGAACAGATGGCTTGCCAGCAGTTCCGGCGAGATCGCACCTGCATTCACTGCGATGAACGCCCCCTGGCGTCCACTGCGCTGGTGAATGGCGCGGGCGACCAGTTCCTTGCCCGTTCCGCTTTCGCCGGTGATCAGCACCGAAGCATCCGACGGGGCGACGCGCTCGATGTCCTCCATCACCTGCCGCATCGATTCGCAACCGCCGACCATGCCAAAACGCATCGGCATGTTGTGCGCGCGCGCGTAGGACGCCGCGGCCTGCGTGAGCAGCGCGTCGAACTGTTCCGGGCACAGCGGCTTGAGCAGGTAGTCGTAGATCGGGCGCGAAACGGCCTGGATGGCCGATTCCACCGACGGCTGCCCGGTGACGATGACCGCGTGATCGTGTTCGGGAAGCGCCGGATCGTCGAGCAGGTCCATGCCGTTGCCGTCGGGCAGTTCCAGGTCCAGCAGCAGCAGGTCGAGCGGCGGGAGGTGGCTGAATTGCCGGGACTGCTCGAGGGAATGCGCCACGTAGGGCTGGAACCCGCGCAGGCGCGCGAAGTCGGCTGCGGACGCGGTGAAGTCGCGATCGTCGTCGACGATCAACAAGGATGCCGGCACTGGAGATCTCCCTCTTGAGGTCGTCAGCCTATGCGCCGGGGAGTTAAGGGGCTTTGAAGAAGATTCAACGGCGGAGGAAACATCTTCCTTTGCGCGCGGCTTCCTTCACGCCGTGCACGCACCCCAAGCGCGATCTACGGGGGCGAAGCCTCACATCAGCGAATATTTTTCACGCGTCCTTCGCGGCATCGACGTGCCTGTGGAACTTGGCACGCAAGTTGCTGCTGTTTGTGTTGTCCGCACTGGTGAGGCCGGTACTGCGCACAGGGCGAAGACGCAGACAAGAACGGAGGGAGAGAGAGATGAATGCGAAGCTCTATTACGGGGAACACTCGACGATCGTGGAAGCGGTGGACATCGAGGAAGAGGTTTCGCATTGGATGCGGCATTACCGCAACTACGTGCCACGGTTTCGCAGCGAGGATTACCTGCCGGCGCTGAAGCTCGGCCTGGACGCCTACCTGCGCGGCCACGGCCAGGAATTCGATGACATGGCCGACAACCTGCAGCTGTCCTACGTCCGCGTGCGTGGCAAATCGCGACTGGACTGGAATGAGGCGCTGCCGGTCGCGATGGCCGCCTGGACCCGTCTGGCCGAACGCCATGCGCCGCGCTCCTACGAGCCGGAGCCGCGTTTCGGGTTCGCGACGATCAGATAAGGGGATGGAAGGCGCCGCACAGGGACGTGCGGCGGTTACGGGGCCACTCCGATCAACGCGACGTCAGTGCGCGCCTGACGCATCGAGCAATGCCTTGCCGCGTTCAAGATGCATCGCCATGTGGTCGCGCGTGTTGTTGAGGAAGTTGCGCAGCTGATCGTCCTTTGCTGCGGGAATCAGGCGGGTATCGAGCAAAGCGAGCGCTTCGGTATGGCCCTCGACCATTGCCTGGAGCCAGGCGTGCTCGTAGTCCTCCGCCGGCGTGTTCGCCAGCGACTCCAGCGTCGCCTTTCCGCGACCGGTCAGTGCGTGGACTTCCGTCGTCGTCTCCGGCTCGATCAGGTTGCCACCCGACGTGAGGGCACGCGCCGCCGCGAGATTCTCGCCGTGTTCGCGTTCAAGCAGCCGCGCGTATTCGCGCACCGGTTCACTCAGCTTCCTGCCGTTGGCCTGTTCGAGGGCGGCGAGTTCGTACTCATCCACCGCCGCGACGAGCGCCAGCGACACGCCAGGAGACGGCGGCGGCGCGGGCGCAGGCGATGCGGCGTCCGCGCTGGTGTGCGTGTCGGATGCAGTCGCTCCCGCGCCGGTGGCGTCGCTGGAAGGCGTCTGCGATGCGGGTGGCGCGACGCTCGCCTGCGTCTCGCCGGTATCGCGCTGGCAGCCTGCGACGGCGGCCAGCGCGACGATCATTGCGATCGAAAGGACGCGCATCGTGCGTCAGTGGGGCGTCGCGACGCCCCGGACCAGCTCCTCGGTCGCGCCGTTGTCGGCGCCGTGCGCGAAGTCCGCCAGAGACACGAAACCCACCAGCCGCTTGTCGCGATTGATCACCGGCAGGCGGCGCACCTGCAGTTCGGCCATGTTCCGCGCGACGTCGTCCACGTCCTGGTCGTCGAAGCAGTAGCGGATTTCCTGTGTCATCACATCGCGCACGGGGGTTTCGGAATTCATGCCTTTGGCGACGGCGCGGATGGCGATGTCGCGGTCGGTGACCATGCCGATCAGGCGGTCGCCGTCTCCGACGGGCAGGCTCCCCACGTCCATGCGCTGCATGGTTTCGGCGGCTTCGCGGATGCTGCGGTTCGGCGCGGTGAGGAAGACGTCGGTGTTCATGATCTGTGCGACTTTCATGGCGTGCTCCGTATGGGTCCAAACCCCAACCATCGCATCGGTGCAATTGCGCTCGCGTGAAGCCGCCGGAGATTCGGTGTGAATCTGCGAAACGCGTCGGATGGGGCGACGAGCGGTCGCGCTTGAGTCGCCGCATCGCCGCATGACAGCATCGCGTCCGTGAACCTTCCCCCCGATACCGACGCCGTCCACCTCCGCGACCTCGCGCGCCTGCGGCGCGTGCGCGACCGCATCGACCGCGAATACGCCAAGCCGCTCGATGTGGAGGCGCTGGCGCAGGGTGTGCACATGTCCGCCGGGCACCTGAGTCGCCAGTTCAAGCTGGCCTATGGCGAATCGCCGTACAGCTACCTGATGACTCGACGTATCGAGCGTGCGATGGCGCTGCTGCGTCGCGGCGACATGAGCGTGACGCAGGTGTGTTTCGACGTCGGTTGCGCGTCGCTGGGCACCTTCACCACGCGCTTCACCGAACTGGTGGGGATGCCGCCGGGTGCGTACCGGCGCGAGCACGGCGGCGCGGCCGAAGGCATCCCGCCCTGCGTCGCAAAGCAGGTCACGCGACCCATCCGGACGCAAACGATCAGGAATGAAGAAGCGCCGGCCGATGCGCCTGCCGCAGACTGAACCGGTCGACCTTCACATCCCACAGGAGCACCGAACCCCATGGAACTCACCATTCATTCCACCTTCCTGCCGCACAACGACCCGGACGCCGCCTTGGGCTTCTATCGCGACACGCTCGGCTTCGAAGTGCGCAAGGACGTCGATTACGGCGGCCTGCGCTGGATCACGGTCGGGCCGCCGGGCCAGCCGGAAACCAATATCGTGCTGACGCCGCCCGCGATCACGCCGGGCATCACCGACGAAGAGCGCCGGACGCTGGTCGAAATGATGGCCAAGGGCACCTACGCGATGATCATCCTGGCCAGCCAGGATCTCGACCGCACGTTCGAGAAAGTGCAGGCCAGCGGCGCGGAAGTGATCCAGGAGCCCACCGACCAGCCCTACGGCGTGCGCGACTGCGCGTTCCGCGATCCGGCCGGCAACCACGTGCGCATCAACCAGGTGTGACGCGATGCGATGCGGGCCGCGTCACGTACGCGGCCCGCGTTCCTCGCGCGGCTTCGCCTTTCGATCGCGCAGCAGGGCGCTGAAGACCAGCGCCAATCCCAGGGCCGTTGCGACCAGGAACAACACCAGCGCCAGCCATTCGTAGCGATTCGGCGCGCCAGTGCCGTTGCCGCGCAGCAGCATCGCCGAAGCCAGGATCAGCGCGGCCACGACCACGCCGGCGGCGATGCGGTTGGCGATCTTCTGCAGGTTCTCCATCAGACGCGATTCCTGCAGCCCGGTGACGCGCACCTGCAGGCGGTTCTCCGCCAGCAGCGAGAGCACCGACGACAGCTTGCGCGGCGCGTCCTGCACCAGGGCCTGCAGTTCGACCGCTTCCACCGCCATGGCCGGCATCGAAAGCGAGCGCTTGATCTGCGCGGTGATCATCGAGGGCATGTGGCTTTCGATGATCTTCTGCACGTTCAACTGCGGTGCGAGCAGGCGGCACACGCCCTCCAGGTGCAGCAGCGTTCGGCCGAGCAGGCTCAGTTCCGGCGGCGTGCGCAGGCCGCACATCGCGCCGATGCGGGTAAGGTCGAGCATCAACCGGCCTTCCGAATGGTCCTTCAGGCCGGCGTGCGCCGCATAGCGCGCGATGAGCTGGCCGGATTCGCGCAGATAGCGTTCCTCGTCGAAGGTTTCCAGGCGCGTGCCGAGCGCGATGACTTCATCGGCCGCGTCGTCGCCACGGCCTTCGACCGCGGAGAACATCAGTTTCAGCAAGCGCGTGCGCTGCCGCGGCGGAACGTGCACGACCATGCCGAGGTCGATCACCGCCAGCCTGCCGTCGTCGGTGAGCAGCAGGTTGCCGGGATGCGGATCGGCGTGTATTTCGCCATGCACGAACATCTGGTCCAGATAGCCGCGCATCAGCGATTCGCACAGTCCTTCCAGCGCATCCGGATGCACGCGCGTGTGCACGTTGGTGTCGAGCGGGTCGCCGTTGACGAGATCCATCACCAGCACGCGCGTGCGCGTGAGCGGCCACACCGGGCGCGGGATCAGCAGGTCCGGGTACGCCGCAAGGTGTTCGGAGAAGCGTTCCAGGTTCGCCGCCTCCAGCGTGTAGTCGAGTTCGCCGATCAACGCCTTGCGGAACTCGTGCACCCAGTCGGAGAAGCGCACGCGCTGGCCGAGTCCGGTGGTGTGGTCGACGCCGGTGGCGATCGAATCGAGCACGGCGAGATCCTGCTTCACTTCCTCGGCCACCCCCGGTCGCTGCACCTTTACCGCGACCGGCCGGCCGTCGAGCAGCCGCGCGCGATGCACCTGCGCCAGCGACGCGGAACCGAGCGGCGCGGGATCGAACCATGCAAACACGTCGGCGATCGGTCGCTCCAGCGCGCATTCGACCTGCGTTCGGATGGCGTCGAACTCGACCGGCGTCACCTGGCTCTGCATGCGCGTGAGCGCGGCGAGGTAGGGCGGGGGTACGAGGTCGGTGCGCGTGGACAGCGCCTGGCCGAGCTTGATGAAGGTGGGGCCCAGTGCTTCCAGATCCTTCACGAACTGCTCGGGCCGCTGGTCGGCGACGTCGACCTCGCCGGTGATCTGTACCGACGAACGCAGGTCGAGTCCGGTGAACACGCCGGTGCCGCGATACCGCATGAGGAAGCGCAGGATGCGCCCGGTACGGGCGAGGCCGGTGGACGACTGCGCGCTCATGGCGCCGGTTCGCGCCGGTCGCGGCAGAGGCGAAAGCGAGGGCGGCGCGGGCAGGGCGTCGCGGATTCGATCGGACTTCGTCGGATGCATGACCGCATCAGTCCCCCTTGTCCGACCTGGCGCCGTTCGGAATACGCCGTTCGACCCAGGCAATCGCCGTCAGGACCAGCAGCGTCATCGCCGTCGAAAGGGTGGCGAGCAGGTGGTAGCGGAAGCCGCACATCACGCCGATTACCGCGACCATCAGGATCGAAGCAGCGGTGGTGATGCCAGTGACGACCTGCGATCCGCGCCGCGCGAAGATCGTTCCGGCGCCGATGAACGACACGCCGGCAATGACGGCCTCGACCAGCCTCAACGGGTCAATGGTGAGGCGCTGTTCGCTGTCGAGCCGGTGATCGGTGATGACCAGCTGACCAAGCCCAACCAGCAGCGCCGCCGCGCCGCACACCAGCATGTGCGTGCGGAAACCGGCCGGGCGGTTCTTCAGTTCGCGCTCGAAGCCGATCACGCCGCCGAGCAGCATGGCCAGCGCGGCGTCGCGCAGCACGATCAATTGGAGCGTCCAGTCCATCCCGGCACGGTGGTGTCGAAGATGTGTAGGGACCGTCATGGTGGCACCGGGGGCCACACACACGCCACTCACGAGCCCGTTCATACCATCCTGCGCACCTAGGGAGTGGAGGACAGGCAATGGGCATCATCATCTGGTTGATCGTGGGCGGTGTCGTCGGCTGGCTCGCCAGCCTCATCATGCGTCGCGATGCGCAGCAGGGCATCATCCTCAACATCGTCGTGGGCATCGTCGGCGCGTTCCTCGGCGGATGGCTTGGCGGCGTGCTGGGCATCGGCGGCGGCGACATCAACGACGGCAACTTCAGCATCGCCGGCTTGTTGCTGTCGCTGCTGGGCGCGGTCGTGTTGCTGGCGATCGTGAATCTGTTCACGCGTGGCCGCGCCCGCTAAAGGCGCATGAAGCAGGACCCGTGAGGCACAAGCGGTTCCGCTTCGGGCCGGGTTTCCGCGTCGCCTTCGATGTGCGCAGGGTGCAGGCGGCCGAGATGGTCATCGCACCCGGCGACAGCGAAGGCGGCCCGGACAACCGGCACCGCGGCGCGGACCAGTGGCTCTACGTGGTATCGGGAACGGGGCTGGCGATCGTCGAAGGACGTCGCCAGCCTCTCAAGGCGGGGAGCTTGCTGGTAGTGGAACGCGGCGAGCGGCACGAGATCCGCAACACGGGCCGCACGCGCCTGAAAACGGTGAACTTCTACTATCCGCCGGCGTACGACCGGGAAGAAGAGCCTTTGCCCGCCGGCCGCAAGTAGCGCCCGCGGATCATCCATTGCGCCGCGCGTACCACTGCCCGAGTGCTTCCGGCAGGTATGCGTCGACATCGACGCCGAGCGCGCGATGCGCATCGAGCACATCCACGACCTGCTGGCGCAGCGCGCGCAGCATCGGCAGACGGTCCAGGTGAGCCGGCTCGCCTTCGACGCGCTCGAGCACGCTGGTTCCCCACACGAACAACGACGGCGCGCGGGCGAGCATCTGCGCTTCGACCCACGGACGTAGCGGCGCATGCACGGTGTGGCCGCGACCTGCCAGTTGTTCGACGGCCCGCTCCAGGAGCGGATAGGCGCCGCGATACCACTCGGTATGCCCCGCGGCCTGCAGACGCACGGTCAGCGGCGCGGGCGCGCTGTGTTCGGCCAGGGCGTGGCTCAGTTCGAGTTCGAGCCGGCGCGCATCGCGCACGGTTTCGGTGTCCACCAGCATCGCGCGGTCGAGGTCGAAGAACTCGAAGAAACGCGGATGCAGCGCCTGCATGCGCTCCAGCGGCTGTCGCGAGAAGCCGAGCTTGAGCAGGTCTTCATACGCGCAGGGAAGCACGTACAGATGGCAGGCGCCTTCGCTGGTGGCGCGGGTGCGTTCGGGCTCGCTGGTTCGCAGGAAAGCCATGCCGGCATCATCGCCGATGCCGCGTGAGGTGCTGTCGCCAGACATCATCGCGACGCGATCTTGATGCGTTCCTGCGGATGCTGCCGGCATGGCACGTGCGCGCAGGAACCCACCGGATCGCAATGGCGGCAGTGCGCCGAAGGAGGAGGCATCCATCGCCGCGGCCATCGATGGCCGGCTGATCTATGTCAGCGACGGCGAGCCAGGGCTGCGGCGCGTGCGTGCCGGGAAGGGGTTTCGTTATGTCGATCCTGAAGGCCGCACGGTGCGCGACAAGGACACGCTGGCACGGATCCGTTCATTGGCGATTCCGCCGGCATATCGCGACGTGTGGATCTGCCGGCGCGCGAACGGCCATCTGCAGGCGTGCGGGCGCGATGCGCGCGGGCGCAAGCAGTACCGCTACCACCCGCGCTGGAAGGAAGTGCGCGATGCGCGCAAGTTCGACCGCATCGTCGCCTTCGCCGCCGCACTTCCGCGCCTGCGTCGTGCGTTGCGACGCGATCTGGCACGCGATGGCCTGGGTCGCGAGAAAGTGCTGGCGATCGTCGTGTCGGTGCTTGCCGACACGCTGCTGCGCATCGGCAACGCCGAATATGCGCGGGGCAACCGTTCCTACGGGCTGACCACGTTGCGCAACCGGCATGTCGAGTTCCTCGGCGGTGGTCGCGCGCACCTGCATTTCCGCGGGAAGAGCGGGCTGGAGCATGACGTCGTCCTCGACGATGCGCGCCTGACGAAGCTGATGCGCCGCTGCCAGCAACTGCCGGGGCAGATGCTCTTCCAGTACCTCGACGACGACGGGCAGCAGCAGCCCGTCGATTCGGGCATGGTGAACGACTACCTTCGCGAGGCGATGGGCGAGGAGTTCACCGCGAAGGATTTCCGCACCTGGGGCGGAACGCTGGTGGCGATCCGCCTGCTTGCCGAACATGAGGTGCCGCTTCGCGAGGACGGCGAGGTGAAAGTCACGGCCATTCCCGCCGTTCGCAATGACGTCATCAAGCAAGTCGCGCAGCAGTTGGGCAACACGCCGGCGGTGTGCCGCAAGTCGTACATCGACCCCACGGTGTTCGAGTGCTGGGAGGACGGCCGCCTGCAGCGTGCAGTCGCAGGCGCTCGTGGTGAGCGGCAATGGGAGCAGGCCGCGCTGCGCCTGCTTCGACGCAGCCGGCGCAGCAATAAGACGTAACGGGGATGCTCAGGCCTGCTGATCGGCCTGGGCGATGGCGGCTTCGGGGAGCGCGATCGAACTCAGGTCGTGCCCGGTCAGCCGGGCGATCAGTTCGGTGCCTTTCTGCGTGGGCTCCCAGCGGCCGCTTTCGAACGCTGCCATGCCCAGGTGGGCCAGTCGCTGCATCGTCGGGGATTCCATGAGCGCGCGTTCCCACTGGAACAGCTGGCTGCGGTTGCGCAGCGCGAGCAGCGCGAAACGTTCGGTCTGGGTCAGTTCGGTGCCGTTGAGTCGACGGGCCTGGCGCATGGGCGTACCGGGGGCGAAGTGACGTCCAGCATCCCCAACCCCCGTTTGCGGGCCCATCAGAGGAGTCCGAAAGACCGATGGTTGGTGGCAAGACGTGGCCCCGCGTGCTCGCGAAGCGCTTGAACGCCCGCTGGCGCGATGCCGATCAACACTTGTGATGGCCGCCTTCGCCCCTATACTGGTCGAGTCAGCGGAAGCTGTCCCCGGGGGTGCACTGGCTTCGACGGGGGTCGCGAAATCGCTTGGCGCATGCCGAGGGGGTAGCTTTCCTCGTAAATCCAGCTGCAAACTTCTAGTTGCCAACGACGACAACTACGCTCTCGCCGCTTAAGGCGTAAGCCCCGAAACTGCTTGTGTCCGTGTTCGCAGCGTAGGGTCATCATCACGGAATCGCCGGGGACGGTTGCCTGTCAGTCCCTGGTTAACCCAAAACAGGCTGGTTCCGGGATGCGCTTTGCATACCGTGCTGTTCCGGGACGAGATCCAACGGTGAGCTAAGCATGTAGTGCCGGGGATGGAGTGCCTTCGGACGGGGGTTCAATTCCCCCCACCTCCACCATCTTCACCAGAAAGGCCCGCTTCGGCGGGCCTTTTTGTTTCTGTCGATCGGCGAAGTCGCGCACGGCTGTGATTGTGTTTCGCGCCCGCGCGGCTGTCTCGCGTGGCATGGCGCGACGCAGACTCCGCGCGTCAGCATTCTTCAAGCAACTGGATCAGCGCCCGTTGCTTCTTGCGCGGCAGCTTGCGCACCAGGCCGACGAGGCGAAGTTCTTCGGGCGTGTCGTACTTCGTTGACGCTTCGCGCACGAGGTTCTTTCCTTCCATCGTGCCGCGACCGGTGGAAAGCCATTCGAAGCTGATTCCCATCTGCACGGCCATCTGGTGGAGGCGCTCGATCGTCGGCATTGAAAGGCCGCGCGCCCATTTGCGTGCCGATTCGCGGCTGACTTCGTAATGGTCCGCGATCTCACTCGTGCGATGACGCCCCTGTGGGAAACCAGCGTAATCCCACGCCTGGTGCAGGCGTTTTGCGAATTCCTTGTGAGGTGATTGCAGCATGTCCCTACGCTCGAATTAGAAGTGTTCCGACACGCGCACAAGCGGTGTTCGTCGTCACAACTTATTGTTGCGCAGCCTTCGCGAAAAGCACGCATTACACGGTTGTTGAATGTCGCAATTGCCGGTGTTATCACTTTTCGCCATGACTACAGATATGGACATCGCGGCCAATCCGGTCGATCGATACGTTGAATGTTTCCACTCCTGCAGCGCGGCTGCACAGGCGGCCGGCATCAGCACTGAAATGCTTCGCCGCATTCGCAAGCGCGGCTACGTAACCACGCGAAAACGTGCGTTGATCATGGCGAGGGCGTGCAGCTTCCGGGTCGATGCGATCGAGCTGCTGGCACTGTCGGGCGTGCGGCGTTCGCCTCGTGGTCCACGCACGTGAGCGGGCAGGTGAGCGCTAACCATCACGGGGCCGACCCGCCCGGCTGACCGCGACAAACTCTTAGCCCTGTATGCTTCGGGGATGAAGCCCGAGGCCGTTCGCGAAGACCGCACGCCGGACCTGTCCGAGCTGGCGCCGCGTCGCGGTTACCTGCTCGCGTTGATCGTGCTCGTCGGCTCGTTGCTCCTGGTCTTCACGGCGTGGCGTGCGGCGCGCGAACGCGAACTGCGCGCGGCCGAGGCGGAGTTCATCAGCAAGACCGCCGAAGTCACCGAACTGGTGCGGCAGGGCATGACCAAGTACGAACTGGTCGCGCGCGGCGGCGTGTCGATGTTCGCCTCCGTCACGCGCCCGCGGCCGTCGCCGGCGCAGTGGCAGGCGTACGTGGACGGCATGGACCTGCAGCGGCGTTTTCCCGGCATGGTGGGCCTGGGCTTCGCCGAATTCGTGCCGGCCACGCGACTGGCCGACCTGCAGATTGAATGGCGCGCGGCCGGCCATGGCCTGCTCGAGATCTGGCCGCGCGGGCAGCGCCACGATTACGGGCCGATCCTTTATCTCGAACCCAAAACGCCGGCGAACGTCGGCGCGATCGGCTTCGACATGTATTCCGAGCCGGTACGCCACGCCGCGATGCTGAAAGCCATGGAAACCGGCAACGCGACGTTGTCCGGGCCGGTGCACCTGATCCAGGACGGGTCGCTGCGCAGCACCGGCATCCTGCTGTACCTGCCTGTGTATCGCGGTGGCGGGCGCCCGGCCACGCTGGCCAATCGTCGCGCCGACATGCAGGGCTGGGTGTACGTGCCCGTGCGCATGGAGGGCTTCGTGCGCAATGCGTTGGGGGCGCTGCGCAACGACAACCAGTTCCGGGTGGTCGATATCTCCGCCGGCGACCGGCTGCTGTACGCGACGTACGCTCCCGCCGACCGGCCACCGCCAGCGTTCCGCCACAGCAGCGCGTTCGAGTTGTACGGGCGGCACTGGCGCGTGGATTTCGAATCGCCGCCGCTGGCACAGGCGGCGCCGCGATTGCAGGGCCTGCAGAACCTGCTGGCGCTCGGCCTGTTCTCATCGCTGCTGCTGTATGCGATCGCATGGATGCTGGCGCGCACGGAGGCGCAGGCGTACCGCATCGCCGTGCGCATGACGGAGGACTACCGCCGCAGCGAGCAGCGCTTCCGCAGCGCGATGCGGTATTCGGCGATCGGCAAGGCGCTGCTCGATAGCGAGGGCCACATCGTCGAGGCCAACCCGGCACTGGCGAACATCGTCGGACTCACGCCCGAGGCGCTGGTGGGCAAGCGCTTCGACACGCTGTTCGAGAGCGACGAGCCGGAACTGATCGCCTACGGCCACGGCATCACCGACGCGCAGGGCGTGCACCGCGCCACGCGGCGCCTGCACCGAGAAGGCGGCGACCCGCGCCAGGCGCAGCTCACCTACGCGCCGGTGCCGGGAAACATCGGCCAGGACATCGTCGGCCTGGTGCAGGTGGAGGACGTGACCGAGCGCCTTCGGGCCGAGGCGCGAGTGCATGCGCTCAACCGGACCCTGGAGGCGAGGGTGGCTTTGCGCACCCGGGAATTAAGCCAGGCCAACCAGGAGTTGGAGGCCTTTGCATACAGTGTCTCGCACGACCTGCGCGCACCTCTGCGGGCGATCGACGGCTTCAGCCGCATCCTGATCGAGCGGCATTCGGCCGGGATGGACGAGAACGGCCGCGGCTACCTGGTGCGCGTGCGGCGTGCGGCGGGGCGCATGGGCGAGTTGATCGACGCGCTGCTCAAGATGTCGCGTGTGAGCCGTGGCGAACTGCGGCTGGAGCGCGTGGACCTGAGCCGCCTGGCGAGCGAAGTCATCGAGGAGCTGCGCATTGGCGACACCCGGCGTCAGGTGGACGTGCACATCCAGCCGGAGCTGTTCGTGATCGGCGACGCACCGCTGCTGCGCAACCTCCTCGGCAACCTGCTGGGCAATGCCTGGAAGTTCACGCGCGATCGGCTGGATGCCCGCATCGAATTCGGCGCGGTCGTCGACCAGCAGGGGCTGGAGTACTTCGTGCGCGACAACGGCGCAGGGTTCTCGCAGGCCTACGTCGACAAACTGTTCCGGCCGTTCCAGCGGTTGCACCACAACGACGACTTCGCCGGGCACGGCATCGGCCTGGCGTCGGTGAAGCGCATCGTCGAGCGCCACGGCGGCACCATCCGCGCCGAAGGCGACGTCGGGAAGGGCGCGACGTTCTGGTTCACGCTGCCGCGGGAGAAGCTGGGGGAGTGAGGGCGCTCCATGGCGCCGCTGTTCCGGTAGAAGCGGCAGCGTCGGAATGGAGCCTTCCCAGCCCCCGAGTCGGGGGCGATTCGCGCCGCAGGCGCGAATGGGGGATGGAAGAGACTGTTCGCGGCCCGCGGTTTGCGCTGCAAGCTGCGGGGTTTTCGGGCGCAGCTCGAAAACAACCAGGCTTGCCTGGTTCAAGCGTCCTTGTTATGCCGCCGCATCACGCGCTGCTTCTCGCGCTGCCAGTCGCGTTCCTTGCTGGCCTCGCGCTTGTCGTGCGCCTGCTTGCCCTTGGCCAGCACGATCTCGGCCTTCACCTTGTTGCCCTTCCAGTACAACGCGGTAGGCACCAGCGTGTAGCCGTCGCGTTGGACGCGACCGATGAGATTGTCGATCTCCGCCCGGTGCAACAGCAGCTTGCGCGAGCGGCGGTCGTTGGCCACGACGTGGGTCGAAGCCGAGATCAGCGGCGTGATCTGCGCGCCGATCAGGAAGATCTCGTTGTGCAGGACCACCGCATAGGCATCGCCGATGTTGGCGCGGCCGGCGCGAATCGCCTTCAGCTCCCAGCCCTGCAGGGACAGGCCGGCCTCGAACTTGTCCTCGAGGCTGTACTCGTGGCGGGCGCGCTTGTTCAGCGCGATGGTGCCGCCGCCGGCGCCCTTTCCCTTATCCTTCCCGGTCTTGTTGTTTGAATTCTTGGACATCGCGCCATTGTCCCCGAAAGCGGGGCCCGCGCGCGACAACTTGCCGAGATTGACGCCCGCATGCAGACCATCCGCCGTTCCGCCCTCGTCGAACACTCCGCCGCGCGCATGTTCGCGCTGGTGAACGATGTCGCCGCCTATTCGCGCCGCTTCGGCTGGTGCGAGGGCTCGCAGGTGCTGGAGGAGGGCACGCAGGAGGATGGCACCGGACGCATGGTGGCGCGGCTGGACATCGGCTACGGCGCCCTGCGCACCTGGTTCGTCACCGAGAACACCACCCGCGCGCCGCACCACATCGACCTGAAGCTGATCGACGGGCCGTTCCAGAGCCTGGGCGGGCGCTGGGAATTCCACGCGCTGGACGAGTCCGCCTGCAAGGTGACGCTCACGCTCAACTTCGAGCCAAAGGTGAAGCTGCTCGGGCCGGCGATGGCGGTGGGCTTCCAGAGCCTCGCCGACCGCATGGTCGACGACTTCGTGCGCGTGGCCGACCGGGGTGACGACGCGTGAAGATCGAGGTCGTCTGTGCCTGGCCGCGGCGCTTCGAGTCGGTATGGCTTGAATTGCCCGTCGGGGCGACGGTGGGCCAGGCGCTGGCGGCGTCGGGCTGGCAGGACGATGCTCAGACCGTGGCCTGTGCCGTGTTTGGCGTTCGGGCGGCCGACGAGACGGAGCTGCACGAAGGCGATCGCGTCGAACTGCTGCGGCCCCTGGTTGCCGATCCCAAGGACGCCCGACGGCGCCGCGCGGAATCGACCAAAGCAAAACCCCGGCCATGAGCCGGGGTTTTTGATTGGTCGGGCCGGGTGGCGATCGTTCGGATCAGCGACCCTTCTTGCCCTTTTCCTTCGGCAGGTTGCGGCCGAACTGCTTGACGGTCTGCTTGGCCAGCTGCTCGTCCTGCTCGGGGAAGTAGTCGCCTTCCCACTTCACCACGCTGTCGTTCTCGAACCACACCGTGAGGTTCTTCTTCTCGGTGGTGCCGCGACGGTTGGTGCGCTGGGTGGAGGTGTAGTCCCAGCGATCGTG
>Ga0209257_1002023_pt1 | contig 21654 bp, 19 predicted proteins | sample AraplaCvi_mCL_r2_FD_184277 | JGI IMG/M metagenome (GOLD analysis project Ga0209257, IMG submission 184277) | Arabidopsis root microbial communities from North Carolina, USA - plate scrape MF_Cvi_mCL_r2 (SPAdes) (version 2) | ecosystem: Host-associated > Plants > Roots > Endosphere | place: USA...
TAGCGCTTGCCCTTGGCAGTCTTGCGGTCGCCCTTGCCCATGATGTGCTCCTGAATCTGTTCAGATCCGCACCGGAGTGCGGGGTTACGAAGTTCGCGTTCGCGCGAGGTCGCGAAGTCTAACACGGGCGTACCAGTCGCCGCGGGGACGTCTCTGGGGAAAAGCCCCCTTAGTAAGGGGGCGCGGCGAAGCCGCGGGGATTGGGGAACGCACGGCGGGGCCCGGAATCTGCGACGCAGATTCTGGGATTAATCCGGTGCGCAGCGCTGGATTAATGCGCGCAGCTCGCAGTGTGCACGTGCATGTGGTTCAGCCGCAGGTTCGCCAGATGGGCCAGGCCGACCAGCGTGCCGCCGAAGGTCATCGCGATCGCATGCGGGATCACGCTCTGGTGCAGCGGCTGGTAGAGAACGCCGAACCACAGCACCGCCAGCCCCGGGAGCATCAGCGACAACGCCTGCGCCGCGCGATGGCGGCGATAGCCCCAGAACATGCTGAACAGTCCAAGGCCCGTGGCGAACAGCACGAAGCCTTCCTCGAACCCCGAGCCCAGCCACGCCGCAATGCCCAGCGACGGCAGCACCGCGATCACCAGCGGCAGCAGCGCGCAATGGATCGCGCACAACAACGAGCCGGTGGCACCGATGCGGTCGAGCAGGCTGCGGGGACGGATGGGAGGCATGACTTCCGGGAGGGGGGTGGAACCGGTTTCGTTATAATATAACATTACGCAACTTGAGCCACATACTTTACCCCGCCCCATGTCAAAGCGCCTGCTGACTCGCCGCCTCCCGCTTGCCCTTGCCCTCGCCGCCGCCCTCCCGTTCGCCGCCCAGGCCGATGACCAAGGCCATGACCACCAGCCCAAGGACCTCAGCGGCGTGGAAGTGAAGGCGACGCCCCTGGTCGGGACCGCGGAAGACCTGATCCGCCCCGTCGATGTCCTCGCCGGCGAGAAGCTCGACCGCGTCAAGGCGAATTCCATCGGCGAGACCGTCGGAAAACTCCCCGGCGTGCAGTCGTCCTACTTCGGCCCCGGCGTCGGCCGTCCGATCGTCCGCGGCTTCGACGGCGCCCGCGTGCAGGTGCTGAGCGATGGCCTGGGTTCGGGCGACGTCTCCACCGTCAGCGTCGATCATGCGGTCAGCATCGAACCGTTCCTCGCCGACCAGATCGAAGTGCTCAAGGGTCCGGTCACCCTGCTCTACGGCAGTGGCGCGATCGGCGGCGCGGTCAACGTGGTCGACGGCCGCATCCCCGAGGCCGTCACCGACGAACCCCTGCAGGGCCGTGCCGAAGTGCGCGGCAACACCGTCAACGACGAACGCACCGGCATGTTCCGCATGGACGCCACGGCCGCGTCGGGCAACGTGGTCTTCCACGCCGACGCCCTGCATCGCGAAACCGGCGACTACGACATTCCGGGCTACCCGGAAAGCGAACGTCTGATGCAGGAAGAAGGCGAGACCCCGGATCCGGCGACGAAGGGCACGCTTCCCAACAGCGCCGTGCGCACCGACAGCGGCGCGCTGGGCGTGAGCTGGATCGGCGATCGCGGCTTTCTCGGCATCGGCGCGAGCCTGTTCGACACGCGCTACGGCGTTCCCGCCGGCGCCCACGAACACGGCGACGACCACGCGCACGAAGGCGAGGAAGAACCCGCACAGGAAGAGGAAGGCCCCGTCACCATCGGGATGACGCAGCATCGCTACGAACTGCGCGGTGGCCTCGACGACCTGGGCGCATTCAAGTCGCTGCGCGCTAAGGTCGCGCGCACCGATTACACGCACACCGAATACGAAGGCGAGGACGTCGGCACCGTCTTCGACAACACCAGCACCGAAGCGCGCGTGGAACTCGTGCACAAGCCGCTGTGGGGCTGGGACGGCGCGGTCGGCGTGCAGTGGGGCCAGCGCGATTTCGAAGCCATCGGCGCCGAAGCCTTCGTGCCGCCGTCCAAGGGCAACGATGCCGGCCTGTTCTGGCTCGGCCAGCGCCAGTTCGGCGTGATCAAGACCGAAATCGGCGCGCGCGTGGATCGCAACAAGATCGACGTGGATGAAGCCGAGGCGATCGGTCCGGATCGCGATTTCCACACGACCAGCCTGTCGGCGGCGTTCAAGTGGGACATCAACGAGGCGTTCCACCTGTCCTTCGGCCTCGACCGCGCGCAGCGCGCACCGACGGCGGAAGAGCTGTATTCCAATGGCCTGCATGTGGCGACCAGCAGCATCGAACTGGGCTCGCCGCTCATGGATCCGGAAACCGCGAACCGCGCCGAAATCGGCCTGCACTGGCACGGCGGTCCGTTCACGGCGAGCGCGTCGATCTACCACGTGAAGTACGACGATTTCATCTACCTCGCCGACACCGGCGTGATCGAGGACGGCAATCCCGTGCGCCTGTGGACGCAGGACAACGCGCGCTTCAACGGCGCCGAGGCCGAGGTGAACTGGAACTTCGCCGACAACGACAGCGGCCTGTGGAACCTGCGCGTGTTCGGCGACACGGTGCGCGCCGAACTGACCGGCAGCGGTACGCGTGAAGTCGCCTTCGCGGTGCCGCACGGCGACCACTCGCACGACTACACCGCCGAACTTCCGCGCAGCGGCAACCTGCCGCGCATCGCGCCGAGCCGCATCGGCAGCGAAGTAAGCTGGGAACTGGGCAGCTGGCGCGCGTCGCTGGGCGCCACGCGCTACGCGAAGCAGGACGACGTGGCCGCGTACGAGACGACGACGCCGGGCTACACGCTGGTCGATGCGCACGTCGCCTGGCACAAGGACACGCCGAAGGGAAACGCGTGGGAGCTGTTCGTCGATGGCAGCAACCTGCTCGACGAGGAAGCGCGCGTGCACACCTCGTTCCTCAAGGACGTGGCGCCGCTGCCGGGTCGTGGCGTGGCGTTCGGAGTGCGCGCGTTCTTCTGATCGATAGGGCGTTCCCATCGCGCATGCCTCTGCGGAGGCGCGAGGGGCTGGGTCCCTGCCTCCGCCGGGATGACGGACTTCGAGAATGAACAGCGCCGCCTCGCCCGCGGCGCTTTTCTTTTCCCGAAATAGGTGTATATACACGCTTATGTCCGACGCTGCCCTGCCCACCAGCCTCTGCACCTGCTTCCGCCTGCGCAAGCTCTCGCGCATCGTGACGCAGCGCTACGACCGGGAACTGGCCGCGGCCGGGCTCAACCTCAACCAGTATTCGATCCTGCGCCGCGCCTCGCGCACGCCGCAGACGGTGGGCGCGCTCGCACGCGAGATAGGCATGGACCGCACGACGCTCAGCCGCGACCTCAAGCCGCTGGTCGCCGCCGGCTGGATCGAGCTGGCCAGCAGCGACGAGGATGCGCGCGCGAAGCTCGTGCGCATCAAGCCGGCGGGCAAGCGCGTGCTCGAACGCGCGCAACCGCTCTGGCGCAAGGCGCAGGACGGGATCAACGCACGCCTCGGCGCGGCCGGCGTGAATGCGCTGCACGCACAACTCGACCGCGCGATGGCGCGAATGGAACCGGAATGAACGCCGCGACGCCCCACCCCGCCACGCGCTATTGGCCCTTGGTGCTCGCCGCCACGGCGATGCTGATGATCACCATGGGCGTGCGCCAGTCGATGGGCTTGTTCATCGCGCCCATCGGTCAGAGCACCGGCCTCACCATCGCGCAGATCAGCTTCGCGCTGGCGATCGGCCAACTGGTGTGGGGCGTGGTCCAGCCGGTGTTCGGTGCGATCGCCGACCAGCGCGGCCCCGGCCGCGTGCTGGTCGCGGGCGGCGTGCTGCTTGCGGCGGGACTGGTGCTCGCACCGGCGCTCGCATCGGAATGGGGCCTGCTGCTCACGCTCGGCGTGTTGAGCGCGGCCGGCGCCGGCGCGGGCAGTTTCTCGATCCTCATCGGCGCCACCGCGCAGCACATGCCCGCCGAAAAGCGATCGATGGCCGCAGGTGTGATCAACGCTGGCGGTTCGTTCGGCCAGTTCCTCTTCGCGCCACTGGTACAGGCGGTGATCAGCGCCGCCGGCTGGGCCGCGGCGATGTGGACGCTCGCGGTATCCGCGTTGGCAACGCTGCCGCTCGCATGGCCGCTGCGTCGTCGCGATGGCGACACGAAGCAGGCCGCGACGACTGGCCCGGCCGCACCCGGCATCGGACTGCGCGAACAGCTCCGCATCGCGGTGCGCGATCGCAGCTACTGGATGTTGCACCTGGGCTTCTTCACCTGCGGCGTGCACATCGCCTTCCTCGTCACGCACCTGCCGGGCGAGATCGCGCTATGCGGCCTGCCGGCGAGCGTATCGGCGGTGTCGCTGGCGCTGATCGGCCTGTTCAACGTCGGCGGAAGCCTCGCCGCCGGTTGGCTAGGCCAGCGTTTCCGCATGAAATACCTGCTCGCGGCGATGTATGCCAGCCGCGCGTTGCTGATCGCGATCTACCTCGCTTCGCCGCCGACGCCGCTGACGTTCTTCCTGTTCTCCGCGGGCCTGGGCCTGACCTGGCTGGCGACCGTGCCGCCGACCGCGGGCCTGGTCGGCAAGCTGTTCGGGCCACGCTACCTGGGCACGTTGTTCGGCCTCACGCTGCTGTCGCATCAGCTGGGCGGCTTCTTCGGTGCGTGGGTCGGCGGACTGGTGCTGGAGCGCTTCGGCGATTACAGCTGGATGTGGTACGCCGACATGGCGCTGGCGCTGATCGCCGCCGCCGCCAACCTTCCGATCCGCGAAGCCGTTCCGATGACGGCGCGCGCACAACCCCAGGTGCAGCCGACATGACGCATGTTCCGATCGACCTCGCGGCCAAGCTGTCGACCTTCGACGAACACTGGCAACCGCGCACCGTGGCGACCTTCAACGGTCACGACATCATGGTCGTGAAGGTGAAGGGCGAGTTCGTCTGGCACTCGCACGACGACAGCGACGACCTGTTCCTCGTGCTGCACGGACGCATCCGCATCGAACTTCGCGATGGCGCGGTGGATCTGGGCCCGGGCGAGATGTTCATCGTGCCGCGCGGCGTCGAACACCGGCCGGTGGCCGTGGAGGAAGCGCACCTGATGCTGATCGAACCCACCGGCACGCCGAACACGGGCGATGCGGCCACGGCGGCGGCGCGTCGGGTGATCTGAAAGAGCGGGCGTTTTACGCCGCTCGCCCCACAATTTCCATGCGAACTTTTCTCATGCGAATGATGCGCGCAGGTCGCGACTTTTTCGCAAGAATGCTCCCGCGGCGACCGGCCGCATCAGAAGGAGCGTGGAATGAACACCGTATCCGTTCTGTCCTTCATCAACACGACACGCGCAACGCGCGAGAACCGTAGCCGCAACGCCTCATCGCGCCTGGCGATGCCGCTGCGTGTCGTCGCCGCCTCCGTGCTGTTCCTCGTACTCCCGCAGGCGTGGGCACAGGACAGCGGAGTCATCGCGTTCGACGGGGCGGTGGCCACGCCGACCGCCGGTGCCGACGACACCGGCCGCATCGTGACGAACGATGAGGTGCCGCCGCATCGCACCGACGTCACCCCGCTGGACGGCATCGCCCGGCCCCGTGCCGAAACGCTGGACTACCTGGTGCAGGGTTATCGCGACGCCGGCATCGCCAGTTCGCGCCTCCGCCTGATGACGCTGGACTACCTCTAGGCGTCAGGCGCGTTCGCGGCGCAGGCAGCGCAGACGCCGTGCACTTCGAGCGTCTGCGCCAGCGGCGTGAAACCCAGTTCGCGTGCGCGGCGGTCGAGCGTCTCGACGATGCGCTCGTCTTCCAGCTCCGTCGCCGACTGGCAGCGATCGCAGATCAGGAACGGCACCGCATGCTGCGCCGAACCCGGGTGATGGCAGCCGACGAAGGCGTTGATCGACGCGAGCTTGTGGATGAAGCCGTGCTCGAGCAGGAAATCCAGCGCGCGATACACCGTCGGCGGCGCCGCGGCGTCGTGCGTGGCCTTCATCTGGTCGAGCAGCTCGTAGGCCTTCACCGGACGGCCCGCGTCGGCGATCAGGCGCAGCGCATGGGCCCGGATCGGCGTGAGGCGCAAACCGCGCGCCTCGCACGCGCGCTCGACCTCGTGCACGAAGGCGTCGCCGTCGTGGACGTGGTGCGAGGGGTCGGTGCAGGTGTGCGGGTGGCCCATGGCGTGATCGTGCGGAACTGTTGCGGTCTAGGCCCGATATACCGGATTTAGGCGCCAGCCGGCAGTTTTGCAAGGGCCGCGTCGATGCGCGCCAGCGCCTCGGCCTGCCCTGCGAGGTACACGGTGTGCGAGATATCCGGCGAGACCTGCGTGCCGGTGATCGCCACGCGCATCGGCTGGGCGACCTTGCCCATGCCGATGCCGAGCGCCTCGGCGGTCGCGTGCAGCGCCTGCGAAACCGCATCGGCGCTCCACTGCGGCAGCGCGGCCAGGCGTTCGCGGGCGTCGGCCAGCGGCGCGCGCGCGGCCGCCGTGAGGTGCTTGGCGACGGCCGCATCGTCGTACTGCGTCAACGGGCCGAACCAGACGGCGGCACGTTCGGCCATTTCCTTCAACGTCTGCACGCGGTCGCGCAGGGCGATGACGATGTCGGCGGCGGCGGGGCCGTTCGCCGAATCCAGGCCTTGTGCGTCGAGATGCCACTGGAGGTGCTTGGCGACATCGTTCGGATCGTCGTTCTTCAGGTATTGCTGGTTGAGCCAGCCCAGCTTCGCCGGATCCAGGCGCGAGGCCTTCGCGTTCACGTCCTTCAGGTCGAACAACTCGGTCATCTGCGCGATGGAGAAGATCTCCTGATCGCCGTGCGACCAGCCCAGGCGCACCAGGTAGTTCAGCAGCGCGTGCGGCAGGTAGCCCATCTCGCGATACTGCATGACGTCGGCCGCGCCGGTGCGCTTGGAGAGCTTCGCGCCTTCCGGGTCCAGGATCATCGGCAGGTGCGCGAAATTCGGCACGGTGGCGCCCAGCGCGCGGTAGATGTTGATCTGGCGCGGGGTGTTGTTGACGTGGTCGTCGCCGCGCACGACATCGGTGATGCCCATGTCCAGATCGTCGACGACCACGGCGAAGTTGTAGGTCGGGTAACCATCGGAACGGAAGATCACCAGATCGTCCAGCTCGGTGTTGGCGAATTCGATGCGGCCCTTCACCTTGTCTTCCCACACGACGGTGCCGTCGACGGGATTCTTGAAGCGGATCACGCGATTGGGGTCGTCGCGGAAGCCTTCATTGCGCTCGCGATACGCGCCGTTGTAGCGCGGCTTGTCGCCGGCGGCCATCGCCTTCTCGCGCATGGCTTCCAGTTCTTCCTTCGTCTCGTAGGCGTAGTACGCGGTGCCGGCGGCGACCATCTGCTCGGCCACGGCGCGATAACGCTCCAGGCGCTGGGTCTGGAAGATCGGGCCCTCGTCGTAGGACAGGCCCAGCCATTCCATCGCCTCCAAAATGGCGTCGATGGCCGCCTGCGTGCTGCGCTCACGGTCCGTGTCCTCGATGCGCAGGACGAACTCGCCGCCGCGATGGCGCGATTCCAGCCAGCAGTACAGCGCCGTGCGGGCACCGCCGATGTGCAGGTAGCCGGTGGGACTGGGGGCAAAACGGGTGCGGCAGCTCATGCGGGCGGCTCGGGACGTCGGGGACCGGCGATTTTACCGGAGCGGGCGCGATGCGGCCGGATTCGACGCCCAGGCCGTGGAATCCGCCATAGAATCCCAAGCATGGCGACCCTTTTCATCTCCGACCTCCACCTGGACGCCGAGCGTCCCGGGATCACCGAACTGTTCGGCCAGTTCATCCGCTCCGATGCGCGCCACGCCGATGCGCTGTACATCCTGGGCGACCTGTTCGAGGCCTGGGTCGGCGACGACGATCCGTCCGAGACCGGCGCCTTCGTCGCCAGCGAACTGCATGCGCTGCAGGCGTCGGGCGTGCCGGTGTACTTCATCCGTGGCAATCGCGATTTCCTGCTCGGCGAGGACTTCGCCCGCCGCGCGGGGATGCGCATCCTGCCCGATCCGTCGGTGGTGATGCTCTACGGCCAGCCCACGCTGATCATGCACGGCGACACGCTGTGCACCGACGACGTGAACTACCAGCAGTTCCGCGCGCAGACGCGCAATCCGCAGTGGCAGGCGCAGTTCCTCTCGCAGCCCCTGGCCGCGCGCATCGCCTTCGCGCAGCAGGCGCGCGCCGCCAGCCGCGCGCACCAGAGCGGCCTGAAGCAGCAGGGCACGATGGAAACCATCACCGATGTATCGCCGTCGACGGTGGACAGCACGTTCGGCCGTTATGGCATCGAGCGCATCGTGCACGGCCACACGCATCGTCCCGCGGTGCATGAATTGATGGTCGAAGGCCGTCCGTGCGAGCGCATCGTGCTGGGCGACTGGTACGACCACGGCTCGGTGTTGCGCGTGGATCGCAAGGGGTTCGAGTTGCGTGGGTTGGCGATGCGGTGATGGGGTCACTCGCGGCGCTGTTCGGTGCCGCTTGTGCCGATCGCGAATCAGAGTCCGTTTGCGTATCGGAGCACCGTCATCCCGGCGAAAAGCCGGGACCCAGGCCTGTTACCTGACCGCACTCCACATCGTCATTCCAGCGAAAGCTGGAACCCACTTTGATCTTCAGGACGGCGGCAACGGCAACTGCAAGATGGGTTCCAGCTTTCGCTGGAATGACGAGACATTACGGGCAGGTCGTCAGCCTGGGTCCCGGCTTTTGCCGGGATGACGGGTCCTGAATGGATGACGCTCGAGCGCTGCGACGCAGCGCAACCTACCCCGCCAGCTTCTCCAACGCCGCCAGCTCATCCGCGTCGAACCCCGCCGCGCTGCGCGCTTCGTGGTTGAACGGACCGTACAGAACCGCGCGCGCGTATTCGGCCAGCAGCTCGCGGAAGCGCGACGCCGGCTCCACGCCTGCACGCTCGCAATACCAGCGGAACCAGCGCGAACCGGCGGCGACGTGCGCCACTTCCTCGCGCAGGATCACTTCCAGAATGGCGACCGTCGCTTCGTCGCCCATCGAACGCAGCTTCACGATCATCCCCGGCGTGACGTCGAGCCCGCGCGCTTCCAGCACGCGCGGCACCAGCGCCATGCGCGCGAGGCCGTCGTGGGCGGTTTTCTCGGCCATTTCCCACAGGCCGTTGTGCGCGTCGAAATCGCCGTAGTCGCGACCGAAGTCGCGCAGGCGTGCGCGCAGCAGGTTGAAGTGGCGCGCCTCGTCGTTCGCGACGCCGACCCAGTCGGCGTAGAACTCGCGCGGCAATCCACGGAAGCGGTACACCGCATCCCACGCCAGGTCGATCGCGTTGAATTCGATGTGCGCGATGGCATGGATGAACGCCGCGCGCCCTTCGTCGCTGCCGAAGCCGCGTCGCGGCAGTTCGCGCGGATGCACGAGCAGCGGACGCTCCGGACGGCCCGGCATGCGGATCGCGTCCGGCGCCGGCGCATCGTCGGGAATCGTCAATTCGCCGCGCGCGAACGCCTCGGCGCTTGCGAACGTCGCGGCGATCTTCGCCTCCGGCGTCGCCGCGTCGAGGCAGGCACGCGCGGCGTCGAACAGCGACGTCATGGCGTCAATGCGTGGCGGGATCGGCCGGCGAACAACCCCAGCCATCGGCGAAACCGCCGAAGGTTTCGGCCAGTTCGCCCAGCTCGCGTTCCAGCGCGGTGATGGCCGCGTGCGACGGCGCCATCACGCGCACGACGCAGACCTGCCACACGTCTTCCTCGTCGACTTCCGGCTCGTCCACGGACACGAACGGCTTGTCCGCCGCGGCAGCGGCAAACGCTTCAGCCTGCGACTCGTCGTCGAAGACATGGAAGAACTCGATGGGACGTTCCAGCGACAGGTCGTCGCCGTCGTCGATCATGCGGCGCAGAACCTCGCCGTTCTCGTCGTCGGGGATCATCGCCTTCTGCAGTTCGCGCATGTCACGCCCTCCGCGTCTTCTTCGCTTCGTCCGAACGCAGCTGCTGGATGCGCTCGAAATAGCCCGGCTCGATGCCGGTCACGTATTCGCCGTTGAAGCAGGACGAGTCGAACGCATCGATGCGGTGCTTCGGGCCGGAGACGGCGTCTTCCAGGTCCGCGAGGTCCTGGTAGATCAGCCAGTCCACGCCGAGCAGCTTCTCGACTTCCTCGTCGGTACGGCCGTGTGCGACGAGTTCTTCGGCCGACGGCATGTCGATGCCGTACACGTTCGGATGGCGCACCGCCGGCGCGGCCGACGCGAGGTACACCTTGCGCGCACCGGCATCGCGCGCCATCTGCACGATCTGCTTGGACGTGGTGCCGCGCACGATGGAATCGTCCACCAGCAGCACGACGCGGTTGCGGAATTCCAGCGGAATCGGATTGAGCTTGCGGCGCACCGACTTCGCGCGTTCGCCCTGCCCCGGCATGATGAAGGTGCGGCCGACGTAGCGGTTCTTGATGAAGCCTTCGCGGTACTTCACGCCGATGACGTTGGCGATTTCCAGCGCCGCATCGCGCGAGGTGTCGGGAATCGGGATGACGGTGTCGATGTCGTGGTCCGGACGCAGGCGCAGGATCTTCTCGCCGAGCTTCTGGCCCATGCGCATGCGCGCCTTGTGCACGGAGACCTCGTCCATCATCGAGTCCGGACGGGCGAAGTACACGTATTCGAAGATGCACGGCGTGTGCTGGCGCGGCTCGGCGCACTGGCGCGTGAACAGCTCGCCGCGCGGCGTGATGACGATGCCTTCGCCCGGGCGCACGTCGCGCACGCGCTCGAAGCCGAGCAGGTCCAGCGCGACCGATTCGGACGCGACGGCGTATTCGTCCTGCCCGCCGGTGTTGCGCTTGCCCAGCACCAGCGGACGGATGCCGTTGGGATCGCGGAACGCCACCAGCCCCAGGCCCAGCACCGTCGCCACCACGGCGTAGCCACCGACGCAGCGGCGATGCACGCCTTCGACCGCACGGAACGCGGCGTCGGGATTCAACGCCTTGGTGGCGTCGAGTTCGTGCGCGAACACGTTGAGCAGGACTTCCGAATCCGATTCGGTATTGACGTTGCGGCGATCCTGTTCGAACACCTCGCGACGCAGCGTGTCGGTGTTGATCAGGTTGCCGTTGTGCGCCAGCGCGATGCCGAACGGCGAGTTCACGTAGAACGGCTGCGCTTCGTCGGAGCCTTCGCTGCCGGCGGTGGGATAGCGGCAATGCGCGATGCCGACGCGGCCTTCCAGCAGCAACATCGAGCCTTCGTCGAACACGTCGCTGACAAGCCCGTTGCCCTTGTGCACGCGCAGCTTGCTGCCGTTGGCGGTGGCGATGCCGGCAGCGTCCTGGCCGCGATGCTGCAGCACCGTCAGGCCGTCGTAGAGCTGCGCCGCGACGTCGTTGTGGCCGACGATACCGAGAATGCCGCACATGGTGATGAGTCCTGCTGTGAAGTTGTGTGTTGCCGCGGGCCTTCAGGCCTCGCTCACCGGTGCCGGCAATGCCGGCGCGGTGTCCGGCGTCGCCGCCGGGTGAAGATCCGAGTGCTCCGTCGGCACGCGACCGTCGAGGTCGACATGCTCGGCGGCCCACTCCGGCAGCCATGCGCGCATCCACTGCGCGCCCGGTACGAACACCGGGACGACCTGCGAGCGCTGCCATTGCGGTTCGCGCGGCATCGCCGTCAAACCCGCCAGCAGCACCAGCACGCAGGCGACGAACGCACCGCGTGCGATGCCCAGCGCCAGCCCGAGCATGCGGTCCAGCCCGGAAAGCCCGACCGACTGCACCAGCTTGCGCACCAGCCAGCCGACCAGGCCGACTACCACCAGCACGCCGATGAAACACAGCGCATAACCGCCAAAGAGCTCGCCGGCGCCTATCTCACCGTCGCCGGAGAGCATCAGGCCGACGTCGGCGCCGAAATGGAACGCGGCCCATCCGGCCAGCACCCACGCCACCAGCGAGGCGAGCACGCCGACGAAGCCACGCATCAGCCCGAACAGGGCCGAGACCGCAACCACCGCCAGCAGGACCCAGTCGATCGCGCCCATGCGCTAGCCCACGGCCCACATGGGGTCAGGGATGCGGGCGGACAATGCCGCTCACGCCCAGTTTCGACGCGACCTGCGCTTTCAGCTGGTCGGCCAGGTCGCGGCTGGCGACGGGGCCGACGCGGACGCGGTTGAGCACCCCCTTGTCCGTACGGACCTGTTCGACGAAGGCGCTGAAACCGGCCGAGCGCGCGCGGTCGCGCAGCTTGACGGCCTCTTCGGCGCTGCCGAAGGCGCCCAGCTGCACGGCGAAACCCGTGGCCGCGGCAGCCGGGGTGCTCGCGCGCGGGGCGGCGGGCTGCGGCGCGGGCGCGGCGGGCTTCTCGACCGGCTTCTCAACCTTGGCCACCGGCTTTTCGACCGGGGCGGCGGGCTTCGGCGCCGGCTTGGCGGGTTCCTGCGGCGGGAGCGCGACCGGCGTCTTCGAGCTCGAATCGGGCAGCGCCTCGGGCGCCGAGACGGACGCCGTCTGCGCCGGGACGGGCTGCGGAGCGCTGGCGACGGGCTCGGCCGCCTCGGCGTCCAGCACGACGACCTTGGCGCCCACATCGCTGCGCACACGGCCGGACTGGAGGCGCGCGGCCTCCGCTTCGGCCTGCGTCGCGAACGGGCCGATGCGCACGCGGTGCAGCGTGCGGCCGTTGCCCGGTACGGATTCCTGGTAGGCGGCCAGCTGCGCGCCCTGCAGTGCCTTGACGACGCGGTCGGCGTCGGCGGTGCTGGCGTAGCTGCCGAAGCTCACGGCGAAGTTGCCGCCGCCCGTGGCGGCCGGCATCGCGCCCTGCACCGGCGCGGCCGGCGTGGTCGCGGTGGTGTCGACGGTCGGGAGCGTGTCGGCGGCGTCCGGATTGGCGTTGGCATCGGCGTTCATGCCGACCGCCCCGCCGCTGGGCGCCTGGCCCGGGCTCACCAGCGGGAGCTCGCGGGTTTCGAAGTCGCCTTCCGGCGCCTTGGGCAGTTCCAGCGGGACATTGGACGCCCCGCTTTCGGGCGCCGGCCCCTTGATCAGCATCGGCAGGAAGATCACCGCCAGTGCGATCAACACGACCGCACCGATGACGCGCTGTTTCAGGGCAGGTTCCATCGGTTCTCGTTTACCGCAGGCGGATCGCCGCGCGAATTATACCCTCGCGATCCGTCATGGCCGGTTCGATGCCGGTCACGTTCAGTCGCGGGCGAGCGAAGCCAGCGAGAGCAACGCGTCGGCAGCCGTGTGGAAGGAGCCGAACACCAGCACCCGATCGCCCGGCTGCGCCTGCGCGCGTGCCGCATCGAGCGCCTGCGCGACCGTCGCATGCCGCACGCCATCGGCCGCCGCCGTGCCCGACAGGCGCGCCGCGAGCGCTTCGACGTCGCCGCCTCGCGGGCCGGCGTCAGCCAGTCCCGCCAGGTGCCACTGGTCGACGACCGCCGCCATCGCCTCCACCACGCCCGCGACGTCCTTGTCGGACAGCGCGGCGTACACGGCGATCACGCGACCCGACGCCGGCGACGCGCGCAGCCAGTCGGCCAGCGCGCGTGCGGCCTGCGGGTTGTGGCCGACGTCGACGACGATGTCCACGCCATCGCGTTCGAGCCGCTGCAACCGCCCGCCGACACGCGCATTCGCAATGCCTTCGGAATACGCCGCAGGCGGCAGCGGCTTCGGCCGCTTCTTCAGCGAACGCAAGGCCGCCACGGCCACCGCCGCATTGCGCAGCTGCACCGGCGCGGCCAATTGCGGAACGGGCAGTTCCATCCGCTTGCCGATCTCGCGCCACTGCCAGCGCGCGGGCAGCGCATTGCCGTCGGCATCGATCGACGACGGCAGCGGCTTGAAGAAGAAATCGTTCGCGATGCGCCACGTCGGCGCGCCAATGCGGTACGCATGGCCGAGCACGCTCGACGGCGGATCGTCGTCGCCCAGCACCAGCGGTTTCCATGCGCGCGCGATGCCGACCTTCTCCGCGCCGATCTGCTCGCGGTCGTCGCCGAGGTAATCCTGGTGGTCCAGGTCGACGGTGGTGATGACGGAGACGTCGGCATCGACGATGTTCGTTGCATCCAGGCGTCCGCCGAGGCCGACTTCCAGGATCGCGAGATCCAGCTTCGCGCGTTCGAACAGCCACAACGCGGCGAGCGTGCCGTACTCGAAATACGTCAGCTGCGTCTCGCCGCGCGCGGCTTCGATGGCGTCGAAGGCTTCGATCAGCGCGTCGTCGGACGCGTCGGCGCCGTCGATGCGCACGCGCTCGTTGTACGCCAGCAGATGAGGCGACGTGTACGCACCGACCTTCCACCCGGCTGCGCGCGCGATGGACTCGATGAACGCCACGGTGGAGCCCTTCCCGTTCGTGCCGCCGACGGTGATCACTGCCTTGCCCGGCCGGCCCAGCTTCAGCGCCTGCGCGACCACGCGGATACGGTCCAGCCCCATGTCGATGGACTTGGGGTGGATGCGTTCGATGTACTGGAGCCAGTCGGGAAGCGTGCGGTTCGTCATGCCGGCATTATCGCCGCTGCGCGTACGGACCGGTATGTCGCGCGGTGGGCAGGGCCCGCGCCGTTTCCGGCTCATGTGGCCGACAGCCTGCGCGTGTCGCGCTCCGACAGCGGGCTCGGGGGGCGTATCGCTTAACTGTTTTCCGACAGGCATGCCGCCGAATGGTGTACCTCATCGCAACTTTTCACGCGTGCAACGACCGTCCATCGAATCGCATGTGAATTTCACGCAACGCTTTCGAACGCGCGAGCAGCATCCGCCGACCGGCCCCACTTCGCGCGGTTGCGTCACTGCCGCACACGACGACAGGACCGGAAACAGGACCTTCCATCACTTCCCGGGTAATGCCGATGCGCAAGTTCGCCTCCTGGGCCAAACGCGGCCTGTATCTCCTTTCGCCTCTTCCGCTGCTCGCCGCGATGTCGGCGTCGGCCGCGGGACCTGCCGACACCCTGCCCGCCTCCGTGCGCGCCGCGATGCAGCGCGATCTTGGTCTTGATACGAACCAGCTCGCGCAGTACCTGAAGATCGAACGTTTCGCCAGCGTGCAGGAAAAGCAGTTGGCCGCGACGCAGGGGCGCAACTTCGCGGGCAGCTGGATCGAACGCAAGGCCAACGGCGATTTCCACGTGGTCGTAGCAACGACGTCGCCGCGTTCGCAGAAGGGAACGGCGGATCTGGAGATCCGCAATGCGCGCCACAGCCTCGCGCAGCTGGACGCCTCCAAGTCGCAGCTCGACGCGCTGCTCGCGCGTTCGGGCAGGGCGCCCGACGGCGTGTACGGCTGGTACGTCGACCTGCCGCACAATGCCGTGGTGGTGAGCGTGGGCAAGGGCCGCGAGCAGGCGGGCATCGATTTCATCGCCGCCAGCGGGATCGACGTGCAGAGCGTGCGCGTGGAAACCGCCGATGAGCAGCCGAGCCTTCGCGTCGCGCTGGAAGGCGGCCTGGGCTACCTGCGCAATCCCGGCGATGGCTACCTGTACGCGTGCTCGGTCGGTTTTCCGGTGACGCAGGGCGGCTTCGTCACGGCGGGCCACTGCGGCGACGCCGGTGAAATCACGTACTTCGAACCGTCGCAGTGGACGCTCGGTCCGAAGATCGGATCGTTCGTCGCGTCCAGCTTCCCCGCCCCGGGCCAGACCGGCAACGACTTCGCGTGGGTGAAGGTCGACTCCGGCCACACGTTGGTGGCGGCCGTCGATGGTTACGGCAACGGCGACGTTACCGTGCGCGGCAGCACCGAAGCGGCAGTGGGCGCGGCGCTGTGCCGCTCCGGTCGCACTTCCGGCTGGCGCTGCGGCACGATCGAAGCGAAGAACCAGACCGTCAGCTACAGCACGGGCGAGACGATCCTCAACCTCACGCGCACCACGGCGTGTTCCGAAGGCGGCGACTCGGGTGGCTCGTTCATCACCGCCGCTGGTCAGGCGCAGGGCGTGCTGTCGGGCGGCAGCGGCAGCTGCAAGGGCAAACAGCCCAACAACCGCACGCGCAGCTTCTACCAGCCGCTGCTGCCGATCCTGCAGAACTACAACCTGACGCTGCTCACCGGCACCTGATTGCGGCGATCCGCGAACAGAACGCCCCGGCTTGCCGGGGCGTTTTCTTGACGACGCGGAGCACAGGGCCCAGGCGAAGGAGACCGCCCACTTCCAGCGCAGCGATGGTTGATCGACAGGCGCGACGCAGGCCGGCCTCAGAGCGCCCGATGCACCGCCTCACCAAAAAACGCCGTGTGATGGCTGCAATCGTTCAACCGCACGACGTCGAGATGATCGACATCCGGGCCTTCGAGCAGGTTGATCGTGGTTGGCGCCTGGCGGAATGTCCACAGCTTCGCGAACGGAATGCCCAGCACGTGGCACAGCAACACGCGGTTCACCGCGTCGTGGGCGACGACCAGCAGCGTGTCGTTCGCGCCGAGGCCTTCGGTCGCACGCGCGAATGCGGGCCATGCCCGATCGAACACATGCTGCAGCGATTCGCCTTCCGGCATCAGCACTTCGTGCGGGGTGTCGCGCCAGGCCTGCAGGCGCTCGGGATCGCGCTCGCGGATTTCGGTGGCGAGCAGGCCCTCCCACGTGCCGTGCGCGATTTCCATCAGGCCCGGATCCAGCGTCAGCGGCAGGTCGCGATCGCCCAGTGCGAACTCCGCCGTCTGCCGCGCGCGGCCCAGCGGCGATGCGACGGCGCGCGTGATGTTCACCTCGCGCAGGCGCTCGCCCAGCGCACGCGCCTGGCCGATGCCGACTTCCGACAGCGGAATGTCTTCCTGCCCCTGGTAGCGGCCTTCGGCGTTCCAGGGCGTTTCGCCGTGACGTGCAAGCAGGATGCGCATGTGTCCGATCTCGTGGAGGGTTGCCGACGGAGCCGTCGAATGGGCCAGCCTAGCAAAAGCGGCGCCCCGCACAACGGTTGCACTGGCAACGGCCGCGCGCCTGCGGGACCATGCGCGCTTCACCCACGGAGCGATGGCAATGGCACAGGTCAAGGGCGAGTTCGATGTGAAGCGCATGCCGGAAGGCGGCGTCGATCTGGGCGGCGGCGCGGTCGCCGGCCACTTCCGCTTCGACAAGCAGTTCCACGGCGCGCTCGATGCCTCCAGCGTCGTGCACATGCTCGCGGTCGGTACGCAGGTCGACGGCTCGGCGGCCTACGTCGCGGTCGAACGCATCGACGGCACGCTGGACGGCCTGCGCGGCGCGTTCATGACGCAGCACAGCGGCACGCTGGATCGCGGCGCGCCGACATTGACGGTGACGGTGGTTCCGGACTCGGGTACCGGCGAACTGGAAGGACTGAGCGGGCGGATGCACATCGACATCCTCGAGGGCAAGCATTACTACACGTTCGATTTCGAGATCGCGGAAGGCTGAGGTCCCAGCGTACTCGTAGCCCAGGTAAGCCAAGCGCACCCGGGTTGAGCGTGACAGGTCCCGGGTGCGCTTCGCTTACCCGGGCTACGAGCGCATCGACGCCCTACTTCCCCGCCTTCTCCGGCACGCCCATCTCCGCCAGCAGCTGCGGCGCCGGGAAGACTTCCTGCATGATCCAGCGCATGTAGCGCTGGTCGACCGCGATCATCCGCGTCATCGCCGGATCGAACACCCAGTTGCTGCTCACCGATTCCCAGTTGCCGTCGAACGCGAGGCCGACGAGCTTGCCCTGCGCATCGAGCACGGGCGAGCCGGAATTGCCGCCGGTGATGTCCAGGTCCGACAGGAAGTTCACCGGCACGGTCTTGAGCTTCCGATCGGCCAAGCCGCCGTAGTTCTTCGCGGCGATCGCGTCCAGCAGCACCTGCGGTGCGGCGAACGGTTCCTTGCCCGTCGCCTTGGCGGCGACTTCCTCGAGCCGCGTGAACGGCACCTGCTTCGTGCCATCGGTCTTCGTGTAACCCATCACGTTGCCGAAGGTGATGCGCAAGGACGAATTCGCGTCGGGATACACCGACTGCCCCTTGCTCGCCTTGTAGTCGGCAACGGCCTGCAGGTACAGCGGACGCGCAACGAGCGCATCGCCGGCTCGCGCCTTGCCTTCCTGTTCCAGCTGCATCACGGTCGGCATGATCGCGACGGCGAACTGCACCGCCGGGTCCTTGCTCTTCTCGAACGTGGCCTTGTCGGTGTTCATCAGGTTCACGCGCGTTTCGGTGTTGCCCAGTCGCGTCTTGGCGAGCTTGTCGAGCGCGGTCTGGATCGCCTTCTCGTCGTTGCCGCCAAGCCACTTGTCCAGCGCGGGCACGCGCTGCGAATCGGGCAGCTTCAGGTATTCGCGCAGCCAGTACGCCTGCAGTTCGCGATCCATCGCCGGTACGTAGCGGCGTTCCATCTGGCGCATCGCGCCTTCGATGGTCGGACGATCGCGTTCCTGGTAACCCTGTTCGCGATCGGCATCGGGCTTGGCGCGTTCCAGCGCGAAACGGTACAGCTGCGTCGCCGCGCCGAGCGTGCCGGTGCTGCGCAACTGGCCGAAGATGAGGTCGCGTTCGCGATGCGTGCGTGCGGCTTCGTCCAGGGCGACGAGCTTGTTGTGCGCGGCGATGGCCGCCTCGCCCTCCGCGCCCTGTCCGCGCAGCCATTCCAGCACCGCCGTCTCCTCGGCCTGCTTCTTCTCGGCCGCGCCGATGCGCTTGAAGCCTTCCAGCTGGCCGTCGTAATTCTTCATCACGTTCTGCCAGCCGCGGATGGTGCTGGCGTAACGCACGGCGATGTCGGGATTCTTGCTGCCTTCGCGCTGCACGAGCGCGACCAGGCGCTTGTAGTGCGCGCCGATGGTGGGGTACGTCCACTCGGCGGTTTCGTCGAACTCCTCCGCAAGCGCATAGCGCGCGGTGCGTCCGGGGTAACCGGCGACCATGACGAAATCGCGTTCGCCCAGCGGTTTGTCGGCGAGCTTGAGATGGTGCTTGGGCTGGTACGGCACGTTGTCGGTCGAATACGCGGCGGGCTTGCCGTCCTTTCCGACATAGGCGCGATAGAACGCGAAGTCGCCGGTGTGGCGCGGCCACGTCCAGTTGTCCACCTCGCCGCCGTAATTGCCGATGCTGCCCGGCGGTGCGTAGACGAGGCGGACGTCGCGGATTTCGAGATTACGGAACAGGCGATAGCTGTTGCCGCCGGAGAAGCTGTAAAGGCGGCAGCGGAAACCGGCTTCGCGTTCGCACGAGGCGACGAGCTGCTTCTCGATCTTCTCCAGCGCATGCGTGCGGCCGAGCGCGTCGGGCGCCGCGGCGATGGCGTCGCGCACCTGCTGGGTCACGTCCTGGATCGTGTCCAGCGCATAGATGCGCGCGTTCGGACCGGCGGACACTTCCTGCGCCTGCGTGGCGGCGTTGAAGCCGTCCTGCATCAGGTTCTTTTCGGGCGTGGAATTGAGCTGGATCGCGCCGTAAGCGCAATGATGGTTGGTGACCACCAGGCCCTGCGGCGACACGAAGCTTGCGGTGCAGCCGCCCAGCGAAACGACGGCCGCCATCGGATCGCCGGTGAGATTGGCCAGCTGCGTGGGATTGAGCTTCAGCCCCGCCTTCTTCAGGGGACCCGCGATCGCCGGCAACTGCTGCGGCACCCACATGCCTTCGGCGGCTCGCACCGCATCGGCCGCGAACATCGCGCCCAGTCCACAACCCATCGCAACCGCCATCCCCGCAAGACGCATGCATCACTCCTGTCCGGTGTTCGAAGGCCGAGTCTAGCCCGCGTTCGCGAAGCTAGACCATGCTGCGGTGCGGCGCGATCAGATCGCTCTCCCCGCACCGCGCCCATTCATGCGCGCGACAAGCCGCCCGCTTCGGCAAATCGCATGCGGATCACTCCGCCGGCAGGTTCATTTCCTTCAGCAGGTGCGGCGCCGGATACACCTTGGCCAGCAGCCAGCGCAGGTAACGCATGTCGACGTGGATCGCGCGCTTGAAGCGCGGATCGAACATCCAGCTGGCACTCACCGCTTCCCAGTTGCTGTCGAAGTTCAGCCCGATGAGCTTGCCCTGCGCATCGAGCACGGGCGAGCCTGAGTTGCCGCCGGTGGTGTCGAGGTTGGTGAGGAAATCCACCGTCTGCGTGCCCAGGCTCGGTTCGGCGGTGGTGCCGAAATCGCCCTTGGCGATCGCGTCGAGCAACGCCTTCGGCGCGTCGAAGGGCTCTTCGCCGGTGTGTTTCTCGACGATGCCCTGCACCGTGGTGAGCGGGCGGTAGTGCACGCCATCGCGCGGATCCATCGCACTGATGCGTCCATAGCTCACGCGCAACGTGGAGTTCGCATCCGGATAGACGGCGCGGCCCTGCGACTTGCGGAACGCGATCAGCGCGCGCATGTACGCCGGGCGCAGGCGCAGCAGTTCGCCCGCGCTGGCCTTGGCTTCATCGTCCAGCCGCAGCAGCGCCGGCATCAGCGTGGCCGCGGCCTGCAGCAGCGTGTCTTTCGATGCGGCGAGCGTCGCGCGGTCGGCCTGCATCGCGGCGAGACGGTTGGCCTCTTCGCCCAGTTGCGTGCCGGCGTACATCGCATCGAGTTTCTGCTTCAGCTGTGCCGGCGTGGTGCCGAACACGGCATCGAACTCGGCGACATGCTGCGCGGCCGGCAGTGCCTGGTACTGCGTGAGAAGCTGCGTCAGCAGCGCCTTCTCCACCTGCGGCGCGTAGCGACGCTGCGCCTGTTTCATCTGACCGGTGATGAGCACTTCGTCGCGCTGCTGGTAGCCGGTTTCGCGCTGCGCGTCGGGCTTGGCGCGTTCGCTGGCGAGGCGCTGCACCGTGAGCGCCGCGCGCAGCAGCTGCGTCTGCGATTGGATCAACGCGATGAGCTGGTCGCGATCGCGCGTGGCGACGCCGGCATCGAGCACCGCCTGCGCGGCGGCGATCTCGGCGCGCGTTGCGGCGGCGTCGGGCTGCTTGTCGAGCCAGGCGAACATCGCCGTTTCGTCCTCGCGGCGCACGCGTGCGGCGTCGCTGCGACGCAGGCCGTCGAGCTCGCCCTGCGCGCGCTTGAGGGTGTTCTTCAGGCTGCGCACCTGCGAGGCATAGGCCACGCGTGCGGCTTCGTCCTTCGCGGCCGTGCCTTCGATGGTGTCGATCATCTGCTGGTAGACGGCCACGCGCGATGGCAGTTGCCAGTCGATCTGGTTGGCGAATTCCGAGGCCATGCGATGGCGGAACGTCACGCCCGGATAACCGGCGAGCATCGCGAAATCGCCTTCCTTCACGTTGCGCGTGGACACCTGCAAATGCGCCGGCGGCACGTAGGGCACGTTGTCGGGCGAGAAGTCGGCCGGCTTGCCGTCCTTGCCGACATAGGCGCGCAGCAGCGTGAAATCGCCCGCATGGCGCGGCCACACGAAGTTGTCGACTTCGCCGCCGTAGTTGCCGATGGCGTTGGGCGGCGCGTAGACCAGGCGCACGTCGCGCAGTTCGAGCTGGCGGACGAGGTAGAAGTCGGTGCCGTAATACATGTTGGCGACACTGCAACGCGTGCCGGGCTCGCGTTCGCATTCGGCGACGGCGGCCTTGGTCGCGGCATCGACGGCGTCGAAGTACGCACGGCCCTGCTTGCCCGACGCGTTGGCGAGGATGCGGTCGGTGATGCGGTCGAAACCGGTGGTCACCAGCACGCGGTAATCGGGATTGGCCGGCAGCTCGGCGGCGCGGTCGGCGGCGATGTAGCCGTCCTGGATCAGGTCGCGAC
>Ga0209257_1002026_pt1 | contig 21652 bp, 17 predicted proteins | sample AraplaCvi_mCL_r2_FD_184277 | JGI IMG/M metagenome (GOLD analysis project Ga0209257, IMG submission 184277) | Arabidopsis root microbial communities from North Carolina, USA - plate scrape MF_Cvi_mCL_r2 (SPAdes) (version 2) | ecosystem: Host-associated > Plants > Roots > Endosphere | place: USA...
AAGGGGGCGAGGTCATCGCGCCGCTCTCCGAGCGTATCCTCGGCCGCACCACGGCCTGGGACGTGAAGGACCCGCTCTCCGGCAAGATGGTGGCGAAAGCCGGCACCTTGATCGACGAAGCTCTGGTCGATGCGATCGACCGGGCCGGCATCGACGTGGTCAAGATCCGCTCGGTGCTGACCTGCGAATCGCCGACCGGCGTCTGCGGCAAGTGCTACGGGCGTGATCTCGCCCGCGGTACCCCCGTCAACATCGGCGAGGCGATCGGCGTCATCGCGGCGCAGTCGATCGGCGAACCGGGCACGCAGCTGACCATGCGTACCTTCCACATCGGCGGTGCCGCCCAGCGCGGCGCCGAGCAGTCCTCGATCGAGGCGACCTACGAGGCGGTGTTGCAGGTGAAGAACCGCAACGTCGTCATCAACAGCGAAGGTCTCCCGGTGGTGATGGGCCGCAACAGCGAGCTGGTGCTGGTCGATGACCAGGGCCGCGAGCGGGCGCGCCATCGCGTGCCGTACGGCGCCAAGCTGCTGGCCGACCAGGACGCCAAGGTGACCAAGGGTCAGAAGCTGGCCGAGTGGGACCCGTACACTCTGCCGATCCTGACCGAGCGCGACGGCATCGTGAACTACATCGACCTCGTCGAGGGCGTGTCGGTCCGCGAAGTCGTTGACGACACCACCGGCATCTCGAACCGCGTGGTCATCGACTGGAAGCAGCAGCCCCGCGGCAACGATCTCAGGCCGCGCATCACGCTGCGTGATGAAAAGGGCGAGCTGATCATGCTGCCGAACGGTATCGAGGCGCGATACTTCCTCTCGGTCGACGCCATTCTCTCGGTCGAGAACGGTGCGGCGGTGCGCGCCGGCGACGTGCTGGCCCGTGTCCCGCGCGAAGGCACCAAGACCAGGGACATCACCGGCGGTCTGCCGCGGGTGGCGGAACTGTTCGAGGCGCGCAAGCCGAAGGATTTCGCGATCATCAGCGACATCGCCGGCCGCGTGGAGTTCGGCAAGGACTACAAGACCAAGCGTCGCGTGGTCGTGGTGCCGGAGGATGCCTCGGAGCAGCCGCGCGAGTACCTGATCCCGAAGGGCAAGCACATCTCGGTCCAGGAAGGCGACTACGTCCAGAAGGGCGACTACCTGATGGACGGCAGCCCGGTGCCGCATGACATCCTGAACGTCATGGGGGTCGAGGCGCTCGCCCAGTACCTGATCAACGAGATCCAGGAGGTCTATCGCCTGCAAGGTGTGAAGATCAACGACAAGCACATCGAGGTCATCGTTCGCCAGATGCTGCAGAAGATCGAGATCACCGATCCGGGCGACACCACCTTCCTGGCCGGCGAGCAGGTCGATCGCGGCGAGTTCGAGGAAGAGAACCAGAAGGCGCTGAAGGAAGGCGGCCGTCTCGCCCAGGGAGCCCCGGTGCTGCTCGGCATCACCAAGGCTTCGCTGCAGACGCGCTCCTTCATCTCGGCGGCGTCGTTCCAGGAGACCACCCGCGTCCTCACCGAGGCGGCGGTCTCCGGCCGGGTCGATACCTTGATCGGCCTCAAGGAGAACGTGATCGTGGGTCGCCTGATCCCGGCCGGTACCGGCTCGGTGATGGCGCGCTTCAAGCAGCTCGCTGCTGCCCGCGACAAGGAGCTCCAGGCCGAAAAGGCGCCGGCCGCTCTGCCGGATGCCTCCGCTGAGTCGAAGGCGGGCGCTGCGTAACGCTGCGTTACTTCGCCTAAATGTGACGAAGACCCCGCCGGATCTCCGGCGGGGTTTTTGCTATCTGTGGCGGTTCCTATTAGACTCGCCGGAAAGACTTCAGGGCAAAGATCCCAACGGACCGGGACGGAAGATTTAAGATTCGCGCATGCTGAGCTTGGGCTTCATCCTGTCGATCGTCGCGGTCGGCATCTGGACATATCTGCTGCTGTTTCGCGGCTTCTTCTGGCGCGAGGCACCGCATGGCGCGCCGGCCGCCTCGCTGCAGACCTGGCCGGAGGTCGTCGTCGTGACGCCCGCCCGCAACGAAGCGGATGTCGTCGGCCAATCCATGTCCGCGCTGCTGGCCCAGGATTATCCCGGCACCATTCACATCGTGTTGGTGGACGATGACAGCACCGATGGCACGCGGGAAGCCGCGGAACGCGCCGCGGCCAAATCGAAGACCCGGCACAAGCTCACGGTGGTGAAGAATGCATCGCTGGCACCGGGCTGGACCGGCAAGCTCTGGGCGGTCAATCGCGGCCTCGCCGAAGCGGCGCATCTCAGCCCCGACGCCAAATACGTGCTCTTGACCGATGCCGATATCCTGCACGAGCGCACCAGCCTCAGGCAGCTGGTGAGCCGCGCGGAGCAGGGTGGATTGAAGATGGTCTCGCTGATGGCGCGGCTGAAGACCGAGACCCTGGCCGAGCGCGCCTTGATCCCGGCCTATATCTTTTATTTCCAGAAGCTCTATCCGTTCGCCTGGGTGCGCGATGCCGGCAACCGGACGGCGGGTGCCGCCGGCGGCTGCATGCTGGTCGACCGCCAGGCGCTGGACGCGATCGGCGGCATTGGCGCGATCCGCGGCGCGCTGATCGACGACTGCGCGCTGGGCAAGGCGATCAAGACCCGGGGGCCGATCTGGCTCGGGCTCGCCGACGGCGTCGCCAGCTTGCGCGGCTATCCGCACTGGGGCGATGTCTGGATGCTGGTCGCCCGTTCGGCCTTCACCCAGCTCGGCTTCAGCGCGGCGATGCTGGCGGTATCGACCGTCATGATGCTCGCGACTTACGTGCTGCCGCTGGCGCTGGTGCTGTTCGCCGATGGGCCGGCCCGCCTGCTCGGCGCCGTCGCTTTCGTTGCGATGGTGTTCGCCTATCAGCCGACCTTGCGCTATCACCGCCTTTCCGCGCTCTGGGCCCTCGCCATGCCGGCGGTGGCCAGCTTCTACACGGCGGCCACGATCGATTCCGCCTTGCGCTATTGGTCGGGCCGGGGTGGGCAGTGGAAGGGCCGGATGCAGGCCGCACCCAGGTCTTCCTCCAAGCGCGCCGAGGGCGAGGCATGACCGCGACCGCCGTCGATATCGCGACGCCTTCGGGCAAGCATGCGGGGAACGAGAACTTCCCGGTCGGCTCGGCACTCATTCGCGCCGATCTCCGGCCGCATGTGCATGCCTTCTACCGTTTCGCGCGGATGGGCGACGACATCGCCGACAATCCGGCGCTCGAACCCGAGGACAAGGTCCGGCGTCTCACTTTGATGCAGGACGTGCTGCTCGATCAGAGCCGCGAGGACATTCCGGAAGGCGCTGCGCTCCGCCGCAGCCTCGAAGCCACCTATGTCTCGCCCAAGCATGCCTGCGATCTCCTGACCGCGTTCAAAATGGACGCGACCAAGCAGCGCTACGCCGATTGGGGCGAGCTCATGACCTATTGCCGCTACTCCGCCTCGCCGGTCGGGCGCTATCTGCTCGATCTGCATCGCGAGGAACCGGCCGGCTGGTTCGCTTCCGACGCGCTCTGCAATGCGCTGCAGGTGATCAACCACCTGCAGGATGTCCAGGTCGATTTCCTGGAGATGGACCGCGTCTATGCTCCGCTCGATCATCTTTCGGCCGCCGGCGCCGATATCGGCCATCTGCGGGGCAAGCTCTCCAGCCCCGGCCTCCGCAAGGCGCTCGACAGGCTGCTCGACGAGACTGACAAGCTGATGGTCGATGCCCGCCAATTGCCCGACGTGCTGAAAGACTTCCGCCTGCGCGCCGAAAGCGCCACCATCGTGCGCCTCGCCGATCGGATGATCTCCGCGTTGCGCCAGCGCGATCCGCTGGCCGAGCGGGTGAAGCCGGGCAAGCGCGATTTTCTATTCTCGGGTCTCGAAGGCATCGGCTGGGCGATCATGGTCGGGCTCCGGCGCAAGAAGCCGCGCGAGGCTGTATCATGACCGACATGGCTTTGAACCAGCTCCAATCCGATATCGCCGCCAAGGTCCAGGCCAGCGGCACCTCGTTCTATTCGGCGATGCGCCTGCTGCCGCCGGAGCGGCGCAACGCCATGTATGCGATCTATGCGTTCTGCCGCGAGGTGGACGATATCGCCGATGACGGTGGTTCGCTGGAGGCCAAACGCGCCGGGCTGGCGGAATGGCGCGCGGAGATCGACCGGCTCTACGAAGGAGCGCCGGTGCAGCCGATTGCGCAGGCGCTGCTGACCCCGGTCAGAGACTTCAACTTGCGGAAGCAGGATTTCCTGGCAGTGATCGACGGCATGCAGATGGATGCCGAAACCGCCATCGTGGCACCAGATCTGGCCACCCTCGATCTCTATTGCGACCGCGTCGCCAGCGCCGTCGGCCACCTCTCGGTGCGGGCCTTTGGTGCGAAAGAGCCGGAGGCCGACGATGTGGCGCATCATCTCGGCCGCGCCCTGCAGCTCACCAACATCCTGCGCGATCTCGCCGAGGACGGCGAACGCGGCCGGCTCTATCTGCCGCGCGAGCTCCTGGAGCAGCACGGCATCCCCTACGCCGATCCGCTGGTCGTGCTGGCGCATCCGAAGCTCAAGAAGGTCTGCCGCGATGTCGCGGTGCTGGCGCTGGACCATTATGCCAAGGCGCGCGCCGCAATGGATCGCTGCGCCAAGGGACCGATGCGGCCGGCGGCCATCATGGGCGCCGTCTACCGCGCGATCCTGAAGCGCCTGATCGCCGCCGACTGGCGCAAGCTGGACGAACCGGTGAAGCTGCCGAAATGGCAGAAGCTCTGGCTGGCCTTCCGCTACGGATTCCTCTGACATGAACGGTCTGGTGCATGTGATCGGGGCCGGCATGGCGGGCCTCGCTGCCGCGGTGCGACTGGCGCAATCCGGGCGCAAGGTGGCGCTCTACGATGCGGCGGGCCAGGCGGGCGGGCGTTGCCGCTCCTATTTCGACGAGACCCTCGGCTGCCGCCTCGATAACGGCAATCATCTTCTGGTCAGCGGCAACACCGCGGCTATGGCCTATATCGCCGAGACCAATGCCGCATCGACGTTCCAGACCCCCGACATCGCGAGCTTTCCGTTCCTCGACCTGAAGAGCCAGGAACGCTGGTCGGTGCGGCCGACCGAAGGCCGCGTGCCCTGGTGGCTGTTCGTCTCTGGGCGGCGCGTCGCCGGCACCCGGGCACTGGACTATCTCGATGCGTTGAAGCTGTCGCGCGCCTCGGCCACGGCGACCATCAGCCAGACGCTCGACCGGAGCCGCGTGATCTATGAGCGCCTCTGGATGCCGCTGGCGGTTGCCGCGCTGAACACCGAGGCCGATCGCGCCTCGGCACGCCTTCTCGGCATGCTCTTCGCCGAAACTTTCGGCCGGGGCGGCGCTGGCCTGCACCCGCTCTATCCGAAGGAAGGCTTGAGCGAGAGCCTGGTCGATCCCGCCCTCGCCACGCTTCAGGCCAGGAGTGGCGCGGTCCGCTTCGGGCAGCGGCTGCGCGGCCTGCGTTTCGATGGCGAACGCGTCACCGCCCTCGATTTCGGCCGCGGCGAGATTCCGCTCGATGCCGAAGATTCCGTCGTCCTGGCGGTGACCGCGCCGGTCGCGAAGGATCTGGTGCCGGAACTCAACCCGCCGGACGAGTTCCGGGCCATCATCAACGCCCATTTTCGCGTCGATGCGCTGCCGGGCGAGGCCTACAGCTTTCTGGGCGTGGTCAACGGCACGGCGGAATGGATATTCCTGAAGCCGGGCGTGATCTCCACCACGACCAGCGCCGCCGATCGCTGGATCGATCGCGATGCCGAGGATCTCGCGGCAGCGCTCTGGCGCGACATCGCGCAGGCCTACCGTCTCGATCCTGATCGCGTGCCGCCGCACCGCGTGGTGAAGGAAAAGCGCGCGACCTTCGCAGCGACGCCGGCCCAGTTGCTGCGCCGACCGCAGGCCCGCACCCGCTGGCGCAATCTGGTCCTGGCGGGCGACTGGACCGATACCGGCTGGCCCGCCACCATCGAAGGTGCCATCCGCTCGGGCTTCACCGCCGCTGCCGCACTCGGCGCATGACGGGATTGCGGCCGCTTTCGGCACTCTCGGCCGAGGAGCGGATCTGGATCGCGCGCTTCCTCGGCAGCGACGGTGTGCTGCCGCTCTACTTCGACACGGCTGTTGAAGACCTCGCGCGCGGCATCGACAACCGCCTGATGCTGATCGGGCGCGCCGGGGAAGGCCTCATCCTCGGCATCGCTTTCGCCGGGCTCGAAGCTTTTACCATCGTCGGAAACCTGGACGATACCGAGCTGCGCCTCGTCTATACCCGGCCAATGCCGGGTGAGTTGCATGTCAGCGCCGCACTCGCCGCGTATCTGCAGCCGCTGCTCGGCGATCGCCTGGTCGCCGCGCTTGCGATGCGCACGGAGACCTGCGCCATCGGCACGCGCGCTTCGGATCCGCAATGCCAAATGATGACGCACGACGATGCCGCCCGGGTAACCGCCTTCTACGACGCCTATAACCCACGCCATGTCTTCTCGCCCTGGATGCTGGAGCATCCGTTCGTCGCCGTGCTGGAAAAGGGTGAGATCCTGGCCGGGGCCGGCGTGCTCGCGTTGAGCCGGCGTCTCGGCTGGGCCTTGATCGGCAATTTTCTGACCCGGCCCGATCGCCGCGGCCTTGGGCTGGCGCGGAAGGTGGGCGAAACCCTGCTGGCGGCGCTCGGGCGGAACGGGATCAACCACGTAGCGTTGGTGACGACGGACGACAACGCCGCTGCGCGCAGCGTCTATCGGAACCTCGGATTCGCCCTCGCCGAGGCCAGGGTTGAACTTGACCTGAGATAGCCTATCTATCTGATATACCTTCGCAAAAGCCATTCCGCGGCTGCGTTGCATTTCACCTGACGGGGCGTATACTCCGCGCTTTCCAACAACCGACCGAGGTCTTCTCATGTCGCAAGCTGCCGCCAAGGCGCCGACTGCGGCTCCCCTTCCGCTCAAGGACAAGTCGCTCTTCCGGGAGCAATGCTACATCGACGGCAAGTGGATCGATGCCGATTCCGGCAAGACCGTTGCGGTCAACAACCCGGCGACCGGCGAGACCCTCGGCACCATCCCGAACATGGGTGCGGCGGAGACCAAGCGCGCGATCGAGGCGGCGAATGCCGCCTGGGGTGCCTGGCGCAAGAAGACCGGCAAGGAGCGCGCGGTCGTCCTGCGCAAGCTCTTCAACCTGATGATGGAGAACCAGGAAGACCTCGCCATCCTGATGACGGCGGAGCAGGGCAAGCCGCTCGCCGAAAGCAAGGGCGAGGTTGCCTATTCGGCTTCCTTCATCGAGTGGTTCGCCGAAGAGGGCAAGCGCGCCTATGGCGACGTAATCCCGACCTTCGCCCCCGACAAGCGCATCGTCGTGCAGAAAGAACCGATCGGCGTCGTCGCGGCGATCACGCCGTGGAACTTTCCGAGCGCCATGATCGCGCGCAAGGCCGGGCCGGCGATGGCTGCCGGCTGCCCGATCGTGATCAAGCCTGCGACCCAGACGCCCTATTCCGCGCTGGCGATGGCGGTGCTCGCGGAGCGCGCCGGCATTCCGGCCGGCGTCTTCAACGTGCTGACCGGCTCGGCGCGCGAGATCGGCGGCGAGATGACCGCGAACCCGATCGTGCGCAAGCTGACCTTCACCGGCTCGACCGAGGTGGGCAAGATCCTGCTGCAGCAATGCGCCGCCACGGTCAAGAAGGCGTCGATGGAGCTCGGCGGCAATGCGCCGTTCATCGTGTTCGACGATGCGGATCTCGACGCCGCGGTCGAAGGCGCCATCGCCTCGAAGTATCGCAACACCGGCCAGACCTGCGTCTGCGCCAACCGCCTGCTGGTGCAGGACGGCGTCTATGACGCCTTCGCGGCGAAACTCGCCGCGGCGGTTTCGAAGCTTAAGGTCGGCGACGGCTTGAAGGGCGAGACCCAGCAGGGTCCGCTGATCGACGCTAAGGCGGTCGAGAAGGTCGAGGAGCACATCGCCGATGCGGTGAAGAAGGGCGCCCGGATCATCGCCGGCGGCAAGCGCCATGCGCTCGGCGGCACGTTCTTCGAGCCGACCATCCTGGCCGACGTCACGCCGGCGATGGCCGTGGCGAAGGAAGAGACCTTCGGTCCGGTCGCGCCGCTGTTCCGCTTCAAGAGCGATGCGGAAGCGGTGCAGATGTCGAACGACACCGAGTTCGGCCTCGCTTCTTATTTCTACAGCCGCGACATCGGCCGCATCTGGCGTGTCGCCGAGCAGCTCGAATACGGCATGGTCGGCATCAACACCGGCCTGATCTCGACCGAAGTCGCACCGTTCGGCGGCGTGAAGGAATCCGGTCTTGGCCGGGAAGGCTCGAAATACGGCATCGACGATTATCTCGAGATCAAATACATGTGCCTTGGTGGCATCTGATCGCTGCTGCGTGATCTGGCCGGCCTCCCTCTGTGGGGGCCGGTCATTTCTTTTGTTGTGGCTGGAAAGCGACGATGATCCGTGTCGAGCATCTGATCTTTGACTATCCGGGTCACCGCGCCCTCGACGACGTCAGCTTCACCATCGCGCCCGGCACCATCACCGCCCTGGTCGGTCCGAACGGCGCCGGCAAGTCCACCTTGATGCGGGTCTGCTCCGGCCTGGAGCGGCCCTTTGCCGGCCGGGTGCGGCTGCAGGACATCGACGTGCATGAAAATCCGCGCGAGGTCCATCGACGGATGGGCTATCTCTCGGATTTCTTCGGCCTCTACGACGAGATGACCGTGCGTCAATGCCTGGAATACCGGGCGGCGGCGCAGGGCGTCTCGAAGCAGAAGCAGTGCGACGCGGTCGATCTCGCCGCCGGCCGCATGGAGCTGACCGGTCGCCTGAACCAGCGTGCCGGCGAGTTGAGCCGCGGCTTGCGCCAGCGCCTCGCGATCGCCCAGGCCACCATCCACAATCCCGTCTTCGTCATGCTGGACGAGCCGGCCTCGGGCCTCGATCCCGAAGCGCGGATCGGCCTCGCCACCGCGCTGAAGACGCTCTGCGCCGAGGGCATGACCATCATCGTCTCCTCCCACATCCTGGCCGAGCTCGACGATTACTCGACCCATATCCTGATGATCCGCAATGGCAGGATCATCGAGCACGCGCCGCTGCGCGAGATCGAGCACGGCTCGGACGAGCGCGCGCGGATCGCCATCACTCTCGCCGAACCGGATCCCCGTCTTCCGGAGATCCTGAGAGCGGTCCCCGGCATCGTCGTCGAGCGGGCGGATGCGCAGACCGCGCTGCTGGAGACCAATGGCGGTGCGACGACGCGCCAAGCGCTGCTGAAGGGCCTGGTCGATGCCGGCCTGCCCGTGGTCGAGTTCAGCGCCGAAAGGCCCGGACTGCAGCATGCCTATCTGGCCCGGATGCGCGCCGCCGCCGATGGCCCGCCTGAATGAGGATAAATCCGGAGTTTCGCCGCAATGTCTGGGTGCAGTTCACCTGGACCCGTCTGCTGGCGGCACCGCTTCTCACCGTCATCGCCTGCTACGGCTATCTGTTGATCTCCAACTATGACTATCGCTGGCTGCAGAATGCCGCGGAGCTGATCGGCGGCGGCGTCATCATCGGCTTGCTCGGCACCCGCCGCGCCGCGGACTCGCTTGCCGAGGAGGTCAGCGGCGGCACTTGGGACAGCCAGCGCATGTCCGGCCTCGGCGCCTGGCAGATGACCTGGGGCAAGCTCCTCGGCAGCACCGCTTTCAACTGGTACTGCGCTGCCATCGCCGTGCTCGTCGTGCTCTGGACCAGCAACCGGATCGAGGCGTCGAGCGGAATCGGGCGTCCCGCATTCGAGGTGATCTTCGATTTCGTCGTGGGCGGCTTGATGGCCCAGGCGGCGGCCTTCGCCATCGCCTTGATCCTGATGCGGAAGGCCGCACGGTTCCGGCGCTTGACGATCACCTTGGCCCAGAGCTGCGGCTTCCTGCTCTATTTCTTCTTCGTGCGCGGCGGTTTCGGCGCCCATTCGCCGGCCCGGTTTCGTCCGGATCCATACTGGCCGGGCGGCACCGTCACTTGGTATGGCGAGGACTACCCGGCGCTGCTGTTCCGGGTGGTGCTGCTGGCGGTTGCCTGCGCCTGGGCAGTGCTGGGCGCCTATCGTCTGATGCGCAACGAGCTGCAATATCGCAGCCAGCCCTGGGTCTGGACGCTGTTCCTGGTCTTCAGCGCGGTCTTCGTCGCGGGATTTCCGCCGGCCCCGCAGCTCGGCTACGCCTTCCTCGCCCTGGTGGTGCTCACGTATGCGGCATTTTTCGCCGACAACCGCGATCCGGTCCGCTATCGCTGGGCGCTCCAGGCGGTGCGCGACCGCAATTGGTCGGAAACCTTCGCCACCATTCCCTGGTGGTTGATCAGCTATGTCTTCGCGGCGATCGTCGGCACGGTTCTGGCCTTGAGCTTGCGGGGTGTCGCCGAGGTGGGAGCGGTCCCGGACGATGCGCCGCCCGCCTTCCGGATGCTGATGATGGTGCCGCAGCATCTGTCGACATCGCTGGTGCTGACGATGCTCTTCGTGCTCCGCGACCTGCTGGTCATGCTCTGGTTCAGCTGCAGTCCCTGGCGCGCCAAGGCCGATGTCGCCGGCATCATCTATCTCGCCTTGGCCTATTGGCCGCTGGCGGCGGTGCTTTGGGCGATGGATGCACCGCATCTGCTTTCGGTGGTGATACCGGTCGGGACGGGAAGCCTCGGCACCGACTTCGTTCCGATCGCGATCGAGCTCGCCTTCGCGCTGTTCCTGTTCTACGCGCGCTGGCGCGAGATCACTCGGCTAAAGCGGAAGTGAGTCCGTGGGCTGCGAGCCAGCTCTCTGAAACCTCGCCCTCGGCGATCAACTCCGCAGGACCGGCTAGGGTCACCTCGGTGAATCCGCCTGCCGCCAGGCGGAATCCGATCTTCAGGAGGCCGCCGCCGGTCGGGTGAATGAGGACCGGCGCGGCACTGCCATACCGCCGATGCGCCATGAGCCCGACGGCAACGGCACCGGTGCCGCAGGCCAGGGTCTCCATCTCGACGCCGCGTTCATAGGTCCGCATGCGGATGGAACCATCGGCGCGGCGCACGGCGAAGTTGGCATTGACGCCGCGCGGGGCGAACGCGGCGTGCCGGCGCAAGGCGCGGCCGATGTCTTCGACATCGAGCGCGTCCAGCGCCGCTTCATCGCCGAGAAAGCTGACGCTATGCGGCACGCCGGTGTCGATGTGAAAGCATTCGAAGGCTTGCCCTGCAATCTCGAGCCGAAGCGGCGGGCGCTCATCGACCGGCGGCGTCATCTGCAAGGTGATGACACCGCCCGCGATCGCAGCGCGGATCGGGCCGGCATCGGTCGCCATCGTGCCGGCGTCACGGATCAGCCCGAGCTGCGCGGCGCGCAGGACCGTGCAGCGCCCGCCGTTCCCGCACATTTCGCCGTCCATGCCGGTGCGGTTCACATAGGTCATGCGGAAATCCGAACCATCGAGACCCGGCTGGATCAGGATCAATCCGTCGCCGCCGAGCCCCTTGCGTCGGTCGCAGATTTCACGCGCCAGCGCCTCGCGCCCTGCATGCCAGAGCCCGGCCCGGTCGTCGATCACGACGAAGTCGTTGCCGCAGCCATGCATCCGGGCGAACTTCAGGCCCACACGATTTCTCCCGGCTGAACCAATCCGGACCAGTGGCGGTCCGCTACCCTGGTTTGGTTGCACATCAGGGCACGCCAATGCAATATGGTGTGTACAGCCCGGCGGCGTTCGACAGAAGGACCGGGCATGAAGAGATTGACGGGGTAGGCGGCGATGGCCGTTTCCATGCTGAGCGCGGCGGAGCGACGGCGGCCTTGGATTCTCCTGGCGCCGACCTTGGCGGCGCTCGTCCTGCTGATGCTGGTGCCGATCGGCATCATGCTCGTCTACACTTTCTACAAGTTCCAGACCGCGGGGGTGGAGACGGCGGATCTCAACCTCGGCAACTGGCATGAGTTCTTCTCCGATCCCTATTATCACGGCTTCCTCTGGAAGACGGCGCGGATCGCGACGATCACGGCGTTGCTTTGTGCGGTGATGGGCTATCCGCCGGCCTATTTCATCGCCATGACGCGGTTCCGGCACAAGTGGCTGCTGCTCCTGCTGCTGATCGTGCCGTTCTGGATCAGCTTCACCATCCGCACCTTCTCCTGGGTGCATATCCTGGGCGAGAAGGGCGTCATCAACGCCAGCCTGATGGGCCTCGGTCTCATCTCGGAGCCTATCCCCATGCTCTACACCGAAGGGTCGGTGATCATGGGCATGATCCACTTCCTGCTGCCCTACATGATCCTCAACGTCTATGTCAGCCTCGAGGGCATCGACCGCAACCTGATCTCCGCCGCGCGCTCATTGGGCTGCACCAACTGGCAGGCCTTCAAGGAAGTGACCCTGCCGCTCTCGCTCCCGGGCCTCGGTGCCGGCCTGCTGCTGAGCTTCGTGCTGGCCGCCGGCTCCTATGTGACGCCGCAGATTCTCGGCGGCCGGCGGGATTCGCTGTTCGGCAACCTGATCTTCGACACGATCATGAAGGAGCTGAACTGGCCGATGGGGACTACGCTCTCCGTCGTGCTGCTGTTCCTGCTCGGGATCGTCTCGGTGATCTACAGCCGCTATATGGGCCTCTCCACCATCACCAAAGGCCTCTCGCGATGAATGACACCGGGCGTGGCTGGGGCTTGATCAAGCTGGTGACCTTCCTGGTCTACCTCTTCATGTTCGCGCCGATCATCGTGGTGCTGATCCTCTCCTTCAACGCCTCGCAGTTCGGCGGCTTCCCGATGACCGGCTTCTCGCTGCATTGGTACGGCGAGCTGATGCAGAACGAATCCGTGGTGCGTGCCTTCAGGACCTCGCTCTGGATCGGCGCGGTCACGGCGATCGTGTGCACCGCGGTCGGCACCATGGCGGCGCTGGCGCTGGTCCGCTACGACTTTCCCGGCAAGCACTGGGTCAACGCGCTGATCGTCGGCCCGGTGCTGGTGCCGGAGACGGTGCTCGGCGTCGGCCTGCTGCTCGCCAACCGAGCCATTGGATTGAAGGCGAATTTCGGCCTGCTGCTGCTTGGGCATATTCTGCTCTCGCTGCCCTATGTCGTGCTGGTGGTGCAGGCACGGTTGATCGGCGTGAAGCGGGTCTATGAGGAAGCGGCGCTCTCGCTCGGCGCCAACCGCTGGCAGACCTTCCGCGAGATCACCATGCCGCTGATTCTCCCCGCCATGCTGGCCGGCCTGCTGCTCGCCTTCACGATCTCGTTCGACAATGTCTCCGCCAGCGTGTTCTGGCGGCCGCCCGGCGTCGAGACCATGCCGACCGAGATCCTCGGCATGCTGAAAGTTTCGATCAGCCCGGAAATCAATGCCTTGGGTGCGTTGATGATCGCGATCACCGTGGGCCTGCCTTTGCTCGGAGGCGCGCTGGCGCGCCTGAGGATTCGTCGCCAGAGTGTGGAATCATAAAAATCGAAAACGGAGGAGTGCGAGAGATGAAGATGAGTTCGACCCGCCGCCTCGAGCGGCTGCAGGAGGCCTATGGCAACGGCGCCATCGGCCGCCGCACGTTCCTGGGTCTGACGGCCGCCGCTGCGGCCTCGATGGGCGTTATGACGAGCTGGGGCCGCGGAGCATTGGCCGCCGCGAGCGAGGTGCGCTTCGACGGCTGGGGCGGCGTGGTGCAGGAGGCGATCGACAAATACGCCTTCCAGCCCTACACGGAGAAGACCGGCCGCAAGGTGGTGCAGGGCACTTATGACGACGAGAACGTCGTCATCACCAAGTTGAAGGCCGCGACGCCGGGCCAGGACTATCAGATCATCCATTCCTCCGGCGTCGAGTATTACAAGAAGTATGTCGACAACGGCTGGGTCTCGGAGATCAACGAGGCGAACATCCCGAACATGGCGAACGTCATGACGGCGATGATCGAGCCCTTCCGCAAGATGACACCGAAGCTCTCCTGCGCGCCCTACGACTACGGCACCACCGGTATTGCGTACAACACCAAGGTCATCTCCGAGGCCGAGGCCAAGGAGAAAGGCGCCAACCTGCTGGTCGACAAGAAATACGCCGGCAAGATCGGCGGCTACGGCGATATGACGACCAGGGTCTGGTATGCGGCGCTGCAGACCGGGCAGGACCCGAACGACGCCAAGGACATGGACGCGATCTGGGACAAGATCCGCGAAGCCCGCGACATGACCAAGAAGTACTGGAGCTCCGGCGCCGAGTTGATGGACCTCATGGCGAAAGAGGAGATCGTCGTCACCGAGGCCTGGTCCGGCCGCATCGCCGCGCTGCAGCAGCAGGGTGCGCCGATCGGCTATTACGATCCGCCGGGCAGCTATGCCTGGATGGAGGATATGCTGATCCTGAAAGGTTCGCCGATGGCGGAATGCGAGGAGCTGGTGAACTTCATGCTCGATCCGGCGACGGCGATCGCAGTGGCCGAGGGCCAGAACTATCCGCCCTCGCTCGATCCGAAGAAGGTGAAGCTCACCGACAAGATCGCTAAGCTCCCGGCCTTCGATCCGACCGGCGAGATGAAGTCGCTGACCTTCGGCAACCCGGACTACTGGGCCGCCCACAGCGATGAATGGACCAAGCAGTGGGACCGCATCTCCAAGGGCGCGTAGCTCCCTCTGCCTTTTCCCTCCCCCGACTTCGGGGGAGGGTTGGGGTGGGGGTGCACCACGAAGACTCTCTCCAAGAAGCCGCGAAATGACCAACGCCGTCGAACTCCGAAACATCACCCTCGCCTATGGCAGCTTCGTCGCGGTCGAAGGCGTCTCGCTCTCGATCGAGAAGGGGACCTTTCTGACCCTGCTCGGGCCGTCCGGCTGCGGCAAGACCACGATCCTGCGCTCGATTGCCGGCCTGGTGAATCCGACGGCGGGCGATATCGAGATCGCCGGGCGGCGGGTCAACGACGTGCCGATCCACAAGCGCAACATCGGCCTCGTGTTCCAGAACTACGCGCTGTTCCCGCACAAGACGATTTTCGACAACATCGCCTTCGGCCTCAAGTACCGGAACGTGGCGAAACCGGCGATCGCCGAGAAGGTGAAGCGCGCGCTCGACGTCGTCCGCTTGCCCGGGGTCGAGAAGAAGCTGCCCTCCGAGCTCTCCGGCGGCCAGCAACAGCGCATCGCGCTCGCCCGCGCCATCGTGATCGAACCCGATGTCCTGCTGCTGGACGAGCCCTTGTCGGCGCTCGACGCGAACCTGCGAGACGAGATGCGCATCGAGCTGAAGCAGATTCAGCGCCAGACCGGCATCACCACGATCTTCGTCACCCACGACCAGGGCGAGGCCCTGGCGATGTCGGATCGTGTCGTGGTGATGAACAAGGGACGGATCGAGCAGATGGGCTCGCCCTTCGAGGTCTACGAGCATCCACAGACCGAGTTCGTCGCCGGCTTCCTCGGCAATGCCAATTTCCTTCCGGCCACGGTCGTGGCCCGGCAAGGCGAGGCCGTCCAGGTGAAGCTGGCCGGCGGCGCCAATCTGCTGGTCGGCGGCGGCTGCGCGCGCCCGGTTTCGCCCGGCGACCCGGTCAAGGTGGTGGTCCGCGCCGAGAAGGTGGTCGTGACCCCGGAATGCACCGTCCCCATCATGGGCCGGATCGTCGATGTCGATTACCTCGGCGCGCTCGCGCGCTACGAGGTGGAACTCGCGGGCGGGCAGCGCCTCCGGGCGCTCTCCTCGCTGCATGAAAAGGCCCGGAGCCTCGGCGAAACCGTGGGGGTAGGCATCGACCCGGAGCATTGCCGGATCCTCTAGCCGTGCCTACATTTGACCGAGCGGGACGAGGAGCAGGCCCATGGCGCTCTATGACTATGATCTCTTTGTAATCGGCGGCGGCTCCGGCGGCGTTCGCGCGGCGCGGATGTCGGCCGGTTATGGCGCGAAGGTCGCCATCGCCGAGGAATACCGCTGGGGCGGCACCTGCGTCATCCGCGGCTGTATCCCGAAGAAGCTGCTGGTCTACGCTTCGCACGTCCATGACGAGGTGGCCGATGCCGCCGGTTTCGGCTGGACCATTCCGGAAGCGCAGTTCAGCTGGACGAAGCTGATCGAGAACAAGGACAAGGAGATCGCGCGGTTGAGCGCGATCTATGTCGATCTCCTCACCAAGTCGAAGGTGCAGGTGATCGAGGCGCGGGCACGGCTCGTCGACCGGCACACGGTCGAGGTCGATGGCCGCCGCGTCACCGCGAAATACTTCCTGCTGGCGACCGGCGGCCGGCCGGAACGGCCGAACATACCCGGCATCGAACATTCCATCACCTCGAACGAGGCTTTCCATCTGGCGCATCTGCCGAAGCGCGTGGCCGTGGTCGGCGGCGGATACATCGCCCTTGAGTTTGCCGGCATCTTCAACGGCCTGGGGTCGAAGGTACATCTGCTCTATCGCGGCGCGCCGGTGCTGCGCGGCTTCGACGACGATGTCCGTGCCTTCGTGTCGGACGAGATCAAGAAGAAGGGCATCGACCTCCGGACCAACACCGATGTCGAGGCGATCGAGAAGACGAGTACCCATCTCCGCCTGAAGCTGAAGGGCGGCCAGACATTGGAGGTCGATCAGGTTCTCTATGCCACCGGCCGTGTGCCGAACACCCAGGACCTCGGCCTCGAAAGTGTCGGCGTGGACGTGGACCGCAAGGGCATCATCCGCGTGGACGGGCACTCTCGGACCTCGGTCGAGAACATCTACGCGATCGGCGACTGCACCGACCGGCTGAACCTGACGCCGGTCGCGATCAAGGAGGCGATGGCTTTTGCCGACACCGTCTTCGGCGGCAAGAGCTGGGCGATGGATCACAGCAACGTGGCGCATGCGGTGTTCAGCCAGCCCCCCGTTGCCACGGTGGGCATGAGCGAGAATGAAGCCCGCAGCGAGGGCCGCCGCCTCGACATCTACAAGACCAGCTTCCGGCCTCTGAAGGCGACCCTCTCCGGCTCGGCCGAGCGCACCTTCATGAAGCTGGTGGTCGACCGCGAGAGCCAGGTCGTGCTCGGCGTCCACATGGTCGGCGCCGATGCGGCGGAGATCGTCCAGAGCCTGGCGGTCGCGGTGAAGATGGGCGCCACCAAGGCCCAGTTCGACCAGACCGTCGCCCTGCATCCGACCGCCGCCGAGGAGTTCGTCACGATGCGCACCCCCGAACCGGAACCCGTCGAACCGGGCTTGGAGGCGATGGAGGCGTGAGGCGCGCGTTTCTGGTTCTTGCATTCGGTGTCTGTTGCAGCGCCGGAAACGCTAAAGCGGAGGATTTCTCTGTCGGCGGCTTCGCGCTGTCGGGTGTGATCCAGGAAACCCCCAAGAGCGGCGGTCAATCTTGGGATGACGGGGCAAATCATCGGAACTGGGTTGTAACCAAGAAGGAGGAGGAACCGGTTCGCCGCTATGCAATCTCCGTCTCTGCCGGCAAGCTCGGCGAGCCGCACGCGGAGCATGATATCGGGGTCTATACGACCGATGAGAATCGCGCCTTCCTGATGGATTTCGACAATGCGCTGGATTCGGCGGCCGATACGCGGGCTCGTGACTTCAAGGAGATTTGCGCCAAGGACGTCGAGAAACTTGGTGGTGCGACGCGATCGATCGGGACTGCGACGCCGGTGCCGCCGGTCTCGTGGGGCCATACGACCAGCATTGTTCTGGACCGGGACATGAAACCCGCTGCGCGCGCCCGGACGCTCGCTGCGCTCGACGCCTGGATCGCTCGGGACAGAGAGCGGGCTCAGCGGGACGAGATTCGGGCAGACGATCTCACGCGAAGCCTTCGGTTCAAGGAGCTTGCGGAAGTGCTTGGAGCGGATTTCCGTGGTGCCATTGTCAGTTGTGGGTACATCGGCGGTCTCGAACCGATTGCCGTTTGGGAAACCCGTTTCCTCGATTTGCCGCTGGCGGCGACCGTCTTCAATCTGAATCCGGAGTGACCGGCAATCCACCTTTTGATGCGAACGATGCGTCGTCCAAAGCCTGGCGGTCGCGGTGAAGATGGGCACCCCGGAGCCCGAACCGATCTAGCCCGCGCTCCAGGCCGCGGGCGAATGATCCAGGCGGCCTGATCCGCAGCAAGAATCCTGCGCCGGAATTCGCTGGTTGAGATCCCGGGCGGGAATGCCATACGGGGGTATGATTTTCTGCGCTTTTGCCGTCGCGGATGTTAGGAGAATTTCCACCATCTCTCCTTTACCCTGTTCGCCGAAATCGGGCCGGATTGAATCCGGTCTTCGGGAGCGGAGGGGACAACGGCAAGTCTCGCGGTCCATCAAGGCAACCCCACTGACGCAGCTTTGTCAGAATGCTGGCGGCTGGGCTGCACCGGCCGGTCGGTCGAGGCCTTGTCGCAGGCGCTTCAGGTCTGGGAGCAGGCCAAGGCCAAGCGCGATATCCGGCTGGAAGCCCGCGCCTCGATCGATATCGCCTGGTATTGCTTCCAGATCGGCAAACCCGAGCAGGGACGCCAGCACGCCCGCCGTGCCACGCAGCTTGCGGCCGGTCTGTGCGAGGTCGCATGGGAAGCCAAGGCGCGGGCACTGCATGCCTGGCTTCTGACCGAGCTCGGTTGTCCGGAAGACGCCGTCGAGGAGGCGATCCGAGCCCTGGGTCTCGCCGAGAATTGCGGCGATCCGACGACCCTGTGCTGGGCCTTGAACGTGGTCGGCGTCGTCTTCTGGGTCTGCCGCCAGCCGGAACGCGCGATCGAGTTCTGCGATCGGGCGGTCGCGCTCGCCCGCAAGCTCGGGGATTCCGTTCTGCTGGCGTGGTGGCTGGTCAATTTGGGCGGCTCATGGTGCGAGCTCGCCTATGCCGCGCGCGAGCAGGGCGACACGGTCGGGTTCGACGGCGCCATCAAGCCGGCGATTGCCTTCACCGAGGAAGCGCGTCTGCTCGCCGAATCCGCCGGCGATCCCTGGGCGCTTCGGCTCTGCCTTGGCAATCTCGCGGAATACAGCAACGCAACCGCCGACTTCGAAGCTTCGAAGCGTCACCTCGATGCCTATGCCAAGGTGGTGGGCGGCGATTATCAGCGCGGCGAAGAGCACTACCTCTACACGCTCGGGCAGACGCTGATCGAGCTCGGCCAGCCGGATGAGGCGATCCAGCATCTGGTGCGCGCGATCGAAATCGCCGAACAGACCGGCAATATCGACGCCGTGGTCCATGCCGCGAGCTATCTCGCGGATGCCTTTGAGCGGAAGGGCGATTTCCGGCAGGCGCTGCAGTTCCATCGCCGCTACCACGCAGCTTACGTCAAGATGAGCGCGGAGAATGCGCAGCGCCGCGCGCGCCTTGCCGAGATCCGCTACGAGAGCGACAAGCTGCGCAATCTCGCCGACAAGGACCCGCTGACCGGCCTCTACAATCGCCGGCGCTTCGAGGCGGCTCTGGCGGAGTTCCAGCACGCGGGCCAGATCTATACCGTCGCCATGCTGGACATCGACCACTTCAAGAAGATCAACGACACCTTCTCGCACATGGTCGGCGATCAGGTGCTGCAGGAGATCGGCGGCCTGATCCTGTCGGCCGTCCGTAGCGAAGATCTGGCGGTGCGCTATGGCGGCGAAGAGTTCGCCCTCTTGCTGAAGAACGCCTCGCCGGTGCTGGGCCATGACATCTGCAACCGCCTGCGCGAGACCATTGCCGCCTGGAGCTGGGATGGCATCGCCGCCGGCCTCAAGGTGACGGCCAGCATCGGGCTTGCCGCCAGCATCGAGACGGCGGAGCCCAGCGCTCTGCTGCAGCTCGCCGATTACCGGCTCTACGCCGCCAAGCAAGGCGGCCGGGATCGTGTGGTTTCGACCGGGTCCGGAGCGCGCATGGCGTGCGGCGATGCCATGAAAACTCCCGATCACGGCGATCGGCTTAAGCTAACAAGCTGAAATAGCGTGGTATTTCCCGTTTCTGCGGACGTGGGGGCATGGCGCCCGCGCGCCGGCTGCATTTGCGTCCGCCCGGCCAACCGTCGTATATCCAACGACCAAATGGCTCGTCGCTTGGATGAGCCATGGTTGACGTGAAGTAGGGTGGAGACGATGGCGGCGAAATGGGCGCCGGATAGCTGGCGGACGAAACCGATCAGCCAGATGCCGGAATACCCGGACCAGGCGAAGCTGAACGCGGTCGAAGACAAGCTCAGGGGCTATCCGCCGCTGGTGTTTGCCGGCGAGGCGCGGCGGCTGACGGAAGCTCTGGGTCAGGTGGCGGAGGGCAAGGCCTTCCTGCTGCAGGGCGGCGATTGCGCCGAAAGCTTCGCCGAGTTCTCGGCCAACAACATCCGCGACACCTTCCGCGTGCTGCTGCAGATGGCGGTCGTGCTGACCTTCGGTGCTGCCTTGCCGGTGGTGAAGGTCGGCCGCATGGCCGGCCAGTTCGCCAAGCCGCGCTCCGCGCCGACCGAGGTGATCGACGGCGTCGAGCTCCCGAGCTATCGCGGCGACATCATCAACGGCATCGACTTCACCAAGGAATCCCGCACCCCGGATCCGGAACGCCTGGTGCAGAGCTACAACCAGTCGGCCGCGACCTTGAACCTGCTGCGCGCCTTCGCCCAGGGCGGTTTCGCCGACCTGCACAAGGTGCATCGCTGGAACCTCGACTTCGTCGCCGACAGCCCGCTCGGCCATCGCTACAAGGAGATGGCGGACCGGCTGAGCGAGACGCTCGATTTCATGGCCGCCTGCGGCATGACCTCGGAGAACAACGCGCAGATCCGCGAGACCGAGTTCTTCACCAGCCATGAGGCGCTGCTGCTCCACTACGAGCAGGCGCTGACCCGCACCGACAGCTTGACCGGCAAGTGGTACGGCTGCTCGGCGCATATGCTCTGGATCGGCGACCGCACGCGCCAGCTCGACTCCGCGCATGTCGAATACATGCGCGGCATCCAGAATCCGCTGGGCCTCAAATGCGGCCCGACCTCGGATCCGGACGAGCTCGTGCGCCTGATCGAGATGCTGAACCCGCAGAACATTCCCGGCCGCCTCACCCTCATCGCCCGCATGGGCCATGAGAAGGTCGAGGCGAAGCTGCCGCCACTGGTGCGCGCGGTGCAGCGCTCGGGTGCCAAGGTGGTGTGGTCCTGCGACCCGATGCACGGCAATACGATCAAGTCCTCGACCGGCTACAAGACCCGGCCGTTCGACCGTATCCTCTCCGAGGTGAAGAGCTTCTTCGCCGTGCATCGCGCGGAAGGCTCCTATGCCGGCGGCGTCCATTTCGAGATGACCGGCCAGGACGTCACCGAATGCATCGGCGGCGCCAAGGCGGTCACCGAGGAGGCCCTGGCCGATCGCTACCACACCCATTGCGACCCGCGTCTCAATGCAACCCAGGCTCTTGAACTCGCCTTCTTGATTGCCGAGCAGTTGAAAGCGGAGCGTATTGGCCATGGACAGCGGATCGCCGCAGCCTCCTAAAGGACCGGCCGCAGGCCCGTCGGACCCGAACATTGCCGACTGGACCGACCATTACTTCCTGAAGACCAAGGCGACGGTGGCGCGCTTCGGCGATTCCACCGTCACCTATGCCGTCTTCATGCGCCGCCCGGTCGTATCGGCGCCGCGCCTCGCGCTCGACTGGCTGCATGCGATCGGCAAGCAACGTGGCACCGAATTCAAGGTC
>Ga0209257_1002027_pt1 | contig 21628 bp, 19 predicted proteins | sample AraplaCvi_mCL_r2_FD_184277 | JGI IMG/M metagenome (GOLD analysis project Ga0209257, IMG submission 184277) | Arabidopsis root microbial communities from North Carolina, USA - plate scrape MF_Cvi_mCL_r2 (SPAdes) (version 2) | ecosystem: Host-associated > Plants > Roots > Endosphere | place: USA...
AGACCCATGGCCGAAGCCACGCCCTGAGACCCGCCGCCCGCGTATCCCTTCTCGTCAATATTACAATGTCAAACAGCGTGCGGCGAACCGCAGGAAACACCCTGGCCGATTCGGCTCAAGGCGAAACCCCAACTATAGTTATTTTCGAGAGGCGATACAAGCGCCTCAGCCTCAACCGAAAGGTTGCGCCGAGACGCACCGCCGATCCCCTTCGCGTTTCGCCTTTTGCAAGGCGCCCCGCTCGGGTGGCGCGGTTTTTAGGCGAGTCGTTCCGGGATGTAAAGCAGAAAAGAAATCATTCGGAATGCATTTCTGATCTGCGCAAAAAGACGGTGCGGAAGTCGCCGCGCTGCGCCGTTCAGAGCAAGCCCAACGCCTTCAACTCGGCGACCATCTTCGGCGGGAGATCCGCTTCGGCACGTGCCGCTCGGAGCGCAGCGCGCTGATCGGCGAGATCCGCCGGCGCATCCTCTTCTTCGAGATAGCGCCAGCCTTGAAACGCGCGGCGCGGCCTGGTCTCGGTCAGCGTCACCGTCGGGTCGTAGACGATGGCGCAATAGGCATTGCCCTTCTCGTCCTGGACATCGTCGAGGCGCAGAATGCGATGCCGCACGCAGATTCGACCACGAATCACCCAATAGAGTGAGCCGCCATCGAGCACCTCTTCGAGCCGTTTCGGCTTCATGCGGGTCCAGTGTGCATGCTCGTTCGGGCTCTTCAGACCCTTGCGTTTCCTGGCTTTCTTGCAGTCGTCGCTGGCAAACCAGGTGATCAGTTCATCGACGCTGTCGATGCCGACGCACAATTTGACAAGGTGAACGGTCATGCGAAAGACTTCGCGCTCTTCCGTGGGGCAAAGCATTGCGGCTTGATTTCGAAGCACTGGCTTAGAGGATTGCCGGTCTTCGCTTCAAGCCTTTCCAAGGAGCTTCGAAGATGTCCCCGCTTCCGGCGTTCCGCCGTTTCATCGCCAGCCTCTCGGCGCTCGGCTTTCTCGCCAGCTGCTCGGCCGGCACGATCAACTACGTGAATATCGACTCCAGCTACGACCCGACCACACTGGCGCATATTCCCTATACCGGGCCGCTGTTCGCGGACGTTTCCGGCAATCCGTTCGGAATCGCGCAGGCGGACCTCCAGCGCCTGGTCAACGATGCGATTCAGCCGCCGGGTGCCAAAGCCGAGCAAGGTCAGGGGGTGCGCGTGCACTTCGCCTTCGGCCAGACTGCGGCCGATCGCCATTCCGCCTGCAGCATGGGCGGCAACGCCATCAAAGCGACGACGATCTCCGTGGTTGCGGCGCTCTGCCGCGGCGGCGGCAGCGCCACCACCTATCTCGTGGGCTCGGTGGACGACGTTCAAGGCCCGAGCGATCCGCGGTTCGAGAGCTTCCTGCGCCAGGTCACGGTGCAGCTCTTCCCGCGCACCGATCCCAACCGCGATCCACCCTGCTTCCTGCCGAGCTGCTAGCGGATCAGTTTGCTGATCTCGCGGAACTCCGGGGCGCTTGCGCTCCGGAGCCATTCGAACAGCGCCATTTCCGCGGTGATCAAGGTGGCGCCGGCGCGCGCGACCCGGTGCAGCGCCACTTCGCGGCTCTCCGCCCGGCGCGAGGACACGCAATCCGCCACGACGAAGACTTGAAACCCGGCATCGATCAGGTCCAGCCCGGTCTGCAGCACGCAGACATGGGCCTCGACCCCGGCCAGGACGATCTGCTTCTGCCCTGCACGCCTCAGTTCATCTTTGATGGCGCTATTCGCGTAAGCCGAGAATTCCAGCTTTTCCAGTCGGCGCGTGGCATATTCGGCCAGCGCCGGCAGGGTCGGCCCGAGCCCCTTCGGGTACTGCTCCGAAGCGAAGATCGGCACCCCGAGCTCATAAGTCGCGCTAAGTAGAATCCCGCATCGCTTGGTCACATCAGCGGCATCGACCATGGCCGGAACCAGCCGTTCCTGCATATCGACCAGCAATAACAGCGACTTCGTGCGTTCCAGCAGCATCCATGAAACTCTCGTTGCAACCGAGCCATGCGACCTTAGCGGAGCCGCCTTAGATTGACAAAACCGCGATTTTTCTTATATTTCCGGCGGCTTAAGCACCTGGATTCGCGGGCATCGGTCGCTTTCAAAGCCTTTGCAATCGCCCGCATCGGACAACATGAAATTCGCAGATCTGGGGCTTAGCCCCGAAGTCCTGAGCGCCATCGCCGATCTCGGCTACGAATCCCCAACCCCGATCCAGGCCCAGGCTACTCCGATCATCCTCATGGGACGCGACGTGCTCGGTTGTGCACAGACCGGCACCGGAAAGACCGCGGCCTTTGTGCTGCCGATGATCGACATCCTCAACCACGGCCGCGCGAAGGCGCGCATGCCGCGCTCGCTGATCATCGAGCCGACGCGCGAACTGGCCGCGCAGGTCGCCGAGAACTTCGAGAAGTACGGCAAGAATTGCGAGCTCTCGATGGCGCTGTTGATCGGTGGCGAGAGCTTTACCGACCAGGAGCGCAAGCTCGACCGCGGCGTGGATGTGCTGATCGCCACGCCGGGCCGCCTGCTCGACCTCTTCGAGCGCGGCAAGATCCTGATGAACGACGTCAGGACGCTGGTCATCGACGAAGCCGACCGCATGCTGGACATGGGCTTCATCCCCGATGTCGAGCGCATCGTCAGCCTCCTGCCGAAGATTCGCCAGACCCTGTTCTTCTCCGCCACCATGGCGCCGGAAGTGAAGCGCCTGGCCGACGCGTTCCTGATGAACCCCAAGGAGATCACCGTCTCCGCCCCGGCCACGACCGCGACCACGGTCACCCAGGGTCTCGTGGTGTGCGACGAGATGGACAAGCGCGAAGCGCTGCGCCGCCTGATCCGTTCGGAGGAAGTCACCAACGCCCTCATCTTCTGCAATCGGAAGAAGGATGTCGATATCCTCTTCCGCTCGCTCTCCAAGCACGGCTTCAACGCGGCACAGCTGCATGGCGACATGCCGCAGTCGAAGCGCACCGAGACCTTGGAGAAGTTCAAGAACAACGAAGTCACCATCATGGTCTGCAGCGATGTCGCGGCGCGCGGCATCGACATCAAGGGCCTCTCCCACGTCTTCAACTTCGACACCCCGCATCATGCGGAAGACTATGTGCATCGGATCGGCCGCACCGGCCGCGCCGGCAAGGAAGGCCGGGCCTTCACCTTCGCCATGCCGGAAGACGGCAAGGCGGTGCAGGCGATCGAGAAGCTGATCGGCAAGGAAATCCCGCGGGTCCAGATCGACGGCATCGTCACCCAGGAACTTTCCGACGAGGCGCCGCGGCGTGGCCGCGGGCGCGGCCGGGGCCGTACCAGCGAGAGCCGCGACCGTGGCGGCCGCAGCCGTTCCAATGGCCGCGGACGCCGGGAGCAACAGGAGCCGCACGTCGATCCGATCGATGCCGCTATTCCGCATCCCGCGGCCGAGCTGCACCGCAAGGACAAGCTGGCGGCGGCGACCGCTCTGCCGGAAATCGCCGACCAGGTGGCGAATCACGAGATCGCGCCGGTGGTGATCGGCCCGGTCACCTCGGACGGCATGCCGAGCCAGACCCACACGCATCAGACCCACAGCAACACGCGCCACGAATCCAACCGCCATGAGCGGCGCGCCCAGGCGCATGCCGAGCATCACGGCGATCATCATGGCGGCCCGTTCGGCGATCACACGCCGGAATTCTTCGCCCGCGAGCAGCGTCGCGCGCTGCAGCTGTCGGAGCGCCGCCCGGCGCGCTAGGTCGAGACGTCACCCGCGGACTTGATCCGCGGGTCTCTTCCCGCAACAGAGCCTACCCAATCCTGCCAAGTTGACCGGCCTGTGGTGCCGCCTATGCTGTTTCTGTTCGCAGCATAGGGGACCCTCCATGTCGTCGGCGCATCGGCACACGATCCACGACCATCAGCACCATTTCGGCTGGGACAACAGCCTGAAGCCGATCCTGACCGTCGGCTCGGGCGACGTGCTGGAGCTGAAGTCGAAGGATTCCTCCGGCGGCCAGATCACGCCGCAATGGACCGCCAGGGACATTCCCAATCTCGACTTCTCCAAGGTCAACCCGACCCTCGGCCCGATCGCCATCGACGGCGCCGAGCCCGGCGATGCGATCAAGGTGACCCTGCTCGACTTCAAGCCTTGCGGCTGGGGCTGGACCGCGAACATCCCCGGCTTCGGCCTGCTCGCCGATCAGTTCAAGGAGCCGGCGATCAACATCTGGAAATACGATGCCGAGAGCCTCGCCCCCGCCATGTTCGGCCCGGCCAAGGTGCCGCTGAAACCCTTCGCCGGCACGATCGGCCTCGCCCCGGCCGAGCCCGGCCATCACTCCGTGGTTCCGCCCCGCCGGGTCGGCGGCAATATGGACATCCGCGACCTCGCCAAGGGCTCCGAGCTCTATCTACCGGTCGAGGTCAAGGGCGCCCTCTTCTCCCTCGGCGACACCCATGCCGCGCAAGGCGATGGCGAGGTCTGCGGCACGGCGATCGAGAGCCAGCTCGACGTCACCGTGAAGCTGGAGCTGGTGAAGAACGCCAATCTCGCCTATCCGCGGTTCCGCACGCCGGGACCGGTCACGCGCCATCTCGACGAGAAGGGCTATGACGTCACCACCGGCATCGGCAGCGATCTCATGGAAGGTGCCAAGGCGGCGGTCAGCGGCATGGTCGACCTCCTCGCCAAGCGCCACAATATCGCCCCGGTCGAGGCCTATATGCTCTGCTCGGTCTGCGGCGATCTCCGGATCAGCGAGATCGTCGACATGCCGAACTGGGTCATGTCGTTCTACTTCCCGCGGGTCGTGCTGGAATAGGCCGCCGTCGGGGACTTCTCTAGGTAGTATCCCGTAACGGACACGGCGCACCCTGAAAAAAATCCGCGATTTTCCACCGCTTGCGATTATTCAGGCTGCGCGGTTTCACGCCGCCCGCCCGCCCGGCTCCATGGGAATTGATTCAAGTCATCGTCAGCCCCGGCAATCTCAGGTGGTATACCAAAGAGATCCAAATCCCACTGCTGCAAGGGCGCTTCGATGTTCGGCTGGCTTGAGAACCGCAAAATCGGCTTTCGCATCGCACTCTCGCTGGTGCTTCCGCTGCTCGGCCTTCTGGTCCTCTCCGGCGCGCTGGTCCTGGAGCGGCATCGCACGGTCGGCGAAATGGCCGTCATGCAAGAACTGACCCGCCTCGCCCCCGCGGCCGGCGATCTGGTCCATGAGCTCCAGAAGGAGCGCGGCATGTCGTCCGGCTTCATCGGCAGCAAGGGTGCCAAATTCGCGAACGAGCTGCCGCAGCAGCGGCAATCCGTGGACGCCGCTCTGGAGACTTACAAGGCCGCCATGGCGGTCTTCCCGGCTGCGGATTTCGGCGAGAGCATGACGCATCGCATCGACACCGCCCGCGCGGCGATCGATCGGGTCGCGACCGTGCGGCCGTCGGTGACAGGCCTCGCCATCTCGGCGCAGGAGATGGCGGACACCTATAGCTCGGCGATCGCGGCGCTGATCAGCATCGTCGAAGAGATGTCGCGTCACAGCACGCAAGCCGCCTTGATGAACCGGATCGCCGCCTTGAGCGCGCTGATGCAGGTCAAGGAGCGAACCGGCATCGAGCGCGCGACCGGCAACATCGGCTTCGGTGCGGGCAAATTCGAGCTGCCCATCTATCAGCGCCTGATCCGCACGATCGCCATGGCGGACGGCTTCCTCCACACCTTCCGCGCGACCGCCTCGCAAGATGACAATGCGAAGCTGGATGCGGTCCTGAACAGTGCCGAGGCCAAGGACATCGAGGCGATGCGTCAGGCGGCGCTGGACAGCCTCGCCGGCGGCGATCTCAAGGGCGTGACCGCCGAATCCTGGTTCGCCGCACAGACGCGCAAAATCGACCAGCTCCGGCAGCTTGAGGCCCAGCTCGTCGCCAACCTGGACGCACAGGCCGCGAACCTGATGTCCGACGCCTCGACCCAGTTCTACGCGCTGCTCGGCGTCACCCTGGTCCTGATCGCCGTGACCGGCGGCTTCGTGACCTTCATCGTGCGCGGAATCACGGTTCCGGTGCGCAGCATGACCGGGGTCATGGTGGCGCTCGCCGGCGGCGACACCGCGGTCGCAATCGAAGGCGCAAAGCGCGGCGACGAGATCGGCGAGATGGCGCGCTCGGTCGCGGTATTCCGCGATCACATGGTGACCGCGAACCGCCTGGCCGAGGAACAGCGCCAGCAGCAGCTCGAGAAGGAGCGGCGCCAGGAGAACATCGACACCGGCATCAAGGAGTTCGAGGTCACGGTGATGAGCATCCTCTCCAGCCTATCCCAGGCCGAGGCCGTGATGAAGCGCACCGCCATCGAGGTTGACGAAGGCGCCGGCGCCACCAAAGCCCAGTCCGCCGCCGTTGCCAGCGCGGCGGACGAATCGACCGCCAATGTCGCGTCGGTCGCCAGCGCCACCGAGGAGCTCGCCTCCTCGATCAAGGAAATCAGCCGGCAGGTCACCCATGCCGCGGAGATCGCCCGCAAAGCGACCCAAGTCGCCGATGCATCCGAGGTCAAGATCCAGGCCCTGTCGCAGACGGTCGAGCAGATCGGCGCCGTCGTCGGGATGATCACCAGTATCGCCGAGCAGACCAACCTGCTGGCCTTGAACGCGACCATCGAGGCCGCGCGCGCCGGCGAAGCCGGCCGCGGCTTCGCCGTGGTCGCCAACGAGGTGAAATCGCTCGCCAACCAGACCGCGCGGGCGACCGAGGAGATCGGCCGTCAGATCGGCCAGGTACAGGCATCGACCGCGGACACCGTTGCGTCAATCCGCGAGATCGGCGGCGTGGTCCGTCAGGTGAACGAGGTTTCCGCTTCGATCTCGGCCGCAATCGAAGAGCAGGGCGCGGCAACGCAGGAAATCGCCCGCAATGTCGAACAGGCCTCCACCGGCAGCTCGACGGTGAGCCGCAGCATCCACGACGTGCAGCAGACTGCCGAACGCTGCGCGGTTATCGCCGTCGAGATCGGTGCGGCATCGGGCGAGCTGTCGCAGCAGACCACCACGCTCCGCACCAATGTTGCCACCTTCCTGAATCGGGTGCGCGAGGCGGATGGCGACGGCATCCACGAGCTCGTGCATTGGGATCAGGCGCTGGCCGGCCTTTCCAGCGTCATCGACAGCGAGCATCAGGGCGTGATCACGGTGATCAACGACCTCTATGCGACCATCGTCGAAGGGCGCGGCGCTTCCGAGGTCTCCGCGGCCTTTGAGGCGATGATGCGCTACACGCGCACGCATTTCGAGCACGAGGAGGCCCTGATGCGGCAGCAAGGCTATCCGGAGCTGGAGAAGCATCATCGCCAGCACGAGGGCTTCGTGAAACGGCTAGATCGGCTGCACAACGAGTATGTCGGCGGCAGGACCCAGGCCGGGACCGATCTTCTCAACCTCATGGCGAGTTGGTGGCAGACCCATATCTCGACCTTCGACACCCGCCTCGCCGAGTTCATGCGGAGCCGCGGCGCCCTGGCGGCTTAGAACGCGGACCGTTCATAGGAAACGTCATTGCCAGGCCCCGCGGACGAATGTCCGCATTCGCGGACGGGACCCGGCAATCTCGCGCAAGCCGGAGCGAGATGCCCGGATCAAGTCCGGACATGACGATTCAAGCTGAGCGTCCATCGCCCCAGCGCCCTCAACCACCCGGCTTAAGATCGAAGCCCGCCATGATCATGTCGGCCTGCCGACCATCGGCGGCGAGCGGCATCAGCAGCATGCCGTAGTGATAGTAGCGGCCCTCGATCACGACGGCGCGGCGCACCCATAGGGGCACGCGCCCGTCCGCGACCTGGCCCAGCACTTCATTGATGAAGGGCCGGGACTCCACCCGCGGAAAGTCATCGACCAGGGTATTGGTCGGATCGAGTCCGAACCGCAGCACCCAGTCGGTGCCGACCAGCCGGAAACGGAAACGCCGCGGATCCTGCAGCACATCGAACAGCACGATCCGGCCGAGGAACTTCTTGAGATCGAGCGGGTCGAAATCGGCGCGGCGCGGCAGCCGTCCTTCATGACGGTGCCCCTCCCAGAGCTGCAGCAGCCCCTGCAAGTCGCCGAGTGCGGGATCGGGACCGGATACCGGCTTCAGGATGGTCGTATGGTCTCGCAGGTTGTCCATGGTCTCTACCCAACCACATCGGACCGTTTTCCCACAACCCAGTCATGGTTATATTCCTCCCCAGAGACCACGCGGCGGGGCTCCCAGCCGGCAGCCAAGCTCTGCTAAACTCCCGGAAATTCAGTTGAATCGGGGAAACAGGGGATGTCCGAGCGGGACTGGGCCGACCAGGCCATGCGAAAGATCGAGGCGGACTTCACCCGCTCCGCGGACACCCATCTCGAACGCCTGGACCTGCCCGGGCTCTCCGGCATCGCGCTCTATCTCAAGGACGAGTCGACCCATCCGACCGGCAGCCTGAAGCACCGCCTCGCCCGCTCGCTCTTTCTCTATGGGCTCTGCAACGGCTGGATCCGCGAAGGCAGCACCGTGATCGACGCCTCCTCCGGCTCGACCGCGATCTCGGAAGCCTATTTCGCGCGACTGCTCGGCCTCAAATTCATCGCGGTGATGCCGAAGACCACCTCGCCGGAGAAGATCGCCCAGATCGCTTTCTATGGCGGAGAGTCGCATCTCGTGGACGATCCCGCTTCGGTCTATGCCGAGAGCGCGCGATTGGCCGAGGAGAGCGGCGGGCATTATCTCGACCAGTTCACCTATGCCGAACGCGCGACCGACTGGCGCGGCAACAACAACATCGCCGAAGCGCTGTTCCAGCAGATGGCGCGCGAGGAGCATGCCTGTCCGGCCTGGGTGGTCTGCGGCGCCGGGACCGGCGGCACTTCGGCGACGCTCGGTCGCTTCATCCGCTATCGGCAGCACAAGACACGGCTCTGCGTGGTCGATCCCGGCCGCTCGGTCTTCTTCGACTTCTATGCCAGCGGCAATCGCAACCTCGTCGGCACCGCCGGCTCGCGGATCGAAGGCATCGGCCGCCCGCGCGTCGAGCCCTCGTTCATTCCAGAACTGGTCGATCGCATGATCAAGGTCGCCGATGTCGCGAGCTTTGCCGCCATGCGCGTGCTCTCCGAGATCATCGGCCGGCGGGTCGGCGGCTCGACCGGCACCAACCTCATGGGCGCGCTGCAACTGGCCGCCGAGATGAAGGCTGCCGGCCGCCATGGCTCGATCGTGACGCTGATCTGCGACAGCGGCCAGCGCTACGAGCGCTCCTACTACAACGACGCCTGGCTCGAGGAGAACGGCTTCCACATCGGCCCCTGGGCCGAGAAGATCCGCGGCTTCATGACGGGCGGCTTCTGGGATCCGTCGCTGGCCCAGCCCAGCCACGCGCCGGACAGCCCGCATCTGGCCGAAGGAATCTGACCTCCAAGGGAACCTGATCATGTGCCGGTGGCTGACCTATTGCGGCGAACCGATCTATCTCGACAAGGTGCTGTTCGAGCCGCAGAACTCGCTGATCAATCAGAGTCTCCATGCCCGCCATAGCCATGTCACCACCAACGGCGACGGTTTCGGTGTCGGCTGGTATGGCGAGCGCGGCGTGCCCGGCGTCTATCGCGACATCCTGCCGGCCTGGAACGACCACAACCTGAAGAGCCTGTCGCACCAGATCCGCTCCGGCCTGTTCCTGGCCCATGTCCGCGCTTCGACCGGCACCGCGACCGCGCGTTCCAACTGCCATCCCTTCTCGCATGGCAAATGGCTGTTCATGCACAACGGCCAGATCGGCGGCTATGACAAGCTGCGTCGCAAGCTCGAATCCCTGATCGACGACGACTATTACCAGTACCGGCTCGGCACGACCGACAGTGAGGCGCTGTTCTACCTGATATTCACCGACGGGCTGGAGAAAGGTCCGGTCAATGCGCTGACCAAGGCCGTCGCGCGGATCAACCGCGACCGGCAGGCGCTCGGCATCGATGCGCCCTTCCGCCTCACCGCGACGCTTAGCGACGGCCGGAACGTCTACGCGATCCGCTACTCCACCGACGACGCCCCGCCCAGCCTTTACTGGTCACGCGCCGCCGACCATCTGCTGGTCGTCTCGGAACCGCTCGACGAGGACGATGCCCGCACTTGGAACGAGGTACCGCCGAACCAGCTCCTGGTCGCGGAGCGCAACGGCGCAGTCGACATCGTGCCGTTCATCCCCGGGTGACGATGTCGACGCCGATCTTCGTCAGCATTTTGCGCAGCCAGGTCTGCGCCCAGATGCAGGCCTCTTCTTCGAGCGCAAGGAGACGGCCGGTATCGTTCTTCTCCCAGCTTGGCGCGTCCCACGGCCGCAGCATCGGCGATAGCGTGCCGCCATCCGGGCGGAACACGCCCTCGCCCCATTGCGCGCCGCCGCGCCAGTCGCGCACCGGGCAGCGATAGGCCCAGACGTTCGAAAGCAGAATCCGGTCGAGGCCGTTCGCCACCAAGCGCCGCGTGAGATCGGCGATCGGCAGGACGCCGCTGCCGATCGGGACGCCGAGAATCTCGACCGTGCCGTCGGCCAGCTTGCGGCAGGCATGGTCCTTCAAATGCACCGAGCGGATGAAGGGCAGCATTGCTTCGAGCGCCGTCTCCGGCTGCTCGGCGACCATCATGGAATTGCCGTAGTCGAACAGGGCGCCGACCGGTTCCATGTCGACGCCGCGCATGATCGTCGCCATCTCGGCGCCGGTGAAGTCTTCGTGGTTTTCCAGCAGCAGCGCGATCCCGGCATTCTTGAACATCGGCGCGGCATGGCGCAGGTCGGCAATCGTCTGCCGGACCGTCTCCGCGGGCGTGCCGGCATGGCGCATGTAGGTGCGGGCCTGCTCGACGCCCAAGGTCTCGCAGACCTTGAGGATGGCGCTCAGATGCGCATCATCCGTGCCGCTGGTCTCGATGTCGCACCGCAGCTTGTTGGCCTGCAGCCGGTCCCGCACCCGGCGAATATGATCGGGCGAAGTGCCGGAAAGCTGCCGATAATTCGGCCCGTTCATGTTGATGCTGACGCCGGTGAACCCGTCCGCTGCGGCACGGTCGAGGAACGCGAACACGTCATAGCCGGGCTGGTGCAGGTAGTGGTGGCGGTAGCAATAGCTCTGCAGGAAGAGATCGACCTTGCTCATTGCAGTCGCTCCAGCAGCGCATCCAGCGCCTTTGCGTATCGCTGCGACGCTTCCGGCCGGGTCGCCGCATATTTGATCTGTCGTGTCGCGCAATAGCCGGCCATGCGCCAATCGTAGAACGGCAGCAGGGCGTCGTAGCGGCGCTTCAATTCCGGATCGCCATAGGCTGCGAAGAACTCCGCCTCCTGGCGCGCCGTCAGCGGTTGGCGGCCGTAGAGGATTTGGAACGCAGGCGAGAGAAACGCGATCACATCCTGCACCGGGTCGCCCACGGCGGGACATTGCCAATCGATCGCGACCAGGCGGCCGGTGTCCTTCGCCACGATGATATTGCCGGGCCCGATATCGGTGTGGAGAAAGCTCCGCACCACCGGATCGATCCCGATCGGCTTGGGGCGGGCCTTGGCGAGATGCCAGCGCATCTCCGAGACGATCTTCGGCAAGAACGCATCGCCCTCTGCCAGGATCTCTTCCGGCAGCATGGGCACTTCGCGGAAGTCATAATCGCCGGCGTCGAGGGTGCGCAGGTCGCGCAGCAGCAGCCCGACCTCCGCGACGCCTTCCTGCCAGATCTCGCCTTCGCAATATTCATAGACCAGGACCGGCCCGTCCCAGGTCTCCAGCCAGGAAATCGGAACCGGCGCCCGGCCGATCGTGCTCGCCAGGTATGTCGCTTTCCGTTCTTCGACCGGCAGATTGGGAAACAGCGCGAGCTCGGTCTCGGGCATGAAGAATTTCACGACCCAGTCGAAATCGTCGCCCTGCTCCTTGCCCCGCAAGCGAAAGACCTGGTTGAGATAGCCACCGGCCAGGACATCGACCCGCACATCTTCATCGTCGATGATCTCGGCCTCCAGCAGGAGTCCGACCGGATCGAAGTCGTCCATGGCGCGCCCTACTCGCACTCCTTCAGGAAGGTCCTGAGGATCACCATGAAGGGATCGGGCCGCTCGATGAACGGCAGATGCGAGGCATTGGGGATGACGGCGAGCTGCGCGCCGGCGATCATCTTGCTGAAGGCGTGGCAGGATTGCGGCGCGCTCTCGTCGTACTGGCCGCAGATGACGAGCGTCGGCGCCTGGATGTGGCTCAAGCGCCCGGTGCAGTCATAGCGCTGCAGCGTCCCGGTGCAGATGAACTCGGTCGGCCCCCACATCGTGTTGTAGACGGCGCTGTTGGTGCCGTTGAGCGCCGCCTCCAGGAAATCCGGCCAGGGGTCGGCGCGGCAGAGATGGCGGCGGTTGTACTCGGCGATCGCCATCGCGACCTTGGGATCATGATCGGCGCCGCGGCCGCCGGTGCGGGCGAGAGCCTCTTGGGCCTCCTGCGAAAGCGCCCGGATGTAGTCGTCGTTGTCGGCGATCCAGCGGCTGGTGCTCAAGAGCGGTCCGGAGAGCGTCAGGCTCTTCAGCCCCTCTGGCCGCCCGATTCCATATTCCGCGGCAATGGTGCCGCCCCAGGAATTGCCGAAGAGGTGGATCTCGGCCAGGCCCAGCGCCTGCTTGAGCGCGGCGACCTCGGCGACGAAACGCTCGACGGTCCAGTTCTTCGGATCGCCCGGCTTCTCGGACCGGCCGACATCGAGCTGGTCGTAGAGGATGACGCGGCGCTCGCCCGACAGCGCCGTCAGCGGCAGGAGATAATCGTGCGGCACGCCGGGCCCGCCATGAACGCCGACCAAAGCCGGCTTATCCTTGTGGCGGTCGCCGTTGCTGCGACACCAGATGCGTCCGCCCGGCACGTCGATCATGCCGGTCGATTCCGGTACCGGAACAGCGTGCGTCTTGTTCATGCGATCCAAGCTCAAGCGCCCCATCCGGTGTAGATGTCGAGACCGCGCTTCTTGATCTGTCCGCCGATCACCATGCGTTGGATCTCCGAAGTGCCTTCCCAGATGCGGTCCACGCGGACGTCGCGATAGAGCCGCTCCACCGGGTTCTCCCGCATATACCCGCGGCCGCCCAGGATCTGCAACGCCTTGTCCACCACGCGTCCGGCCATCTCGGAATTATAAAGCTTCACGGCGCTGGCGCGAGCATGAACCAATTTCGGATCCATCCCCTCGGAAATTTCCGCGGCGACGCGATAGAGCAGCGATTTCGCGGCCATGATCTCCACCGCCATGTCGGCCAGCATGAACTCGATCGCCTGAAAGTCGCGGATCGGCTTGCCGAACTGCACGCGCTCGGCGGCATAGGCGTTGGCGACCTCGGTCGCGCGGATCGCAGCGCCGAGACAATGCGCCGCGATCTCGATCCGCGTCTCGGTGAACCATTCCTTGGTGAGATCAAATCCCTGCCCCACTTCGCCCAGGCGCCGGTCATCATCGACCGTCACCTTGTCGAACACCATCTCGTAATGCTCATAGACGTATGAGTGCATGAACTGCGGGATCCGCTTTACCTTGATCCCCGGCGCGTCGATATCGACGATGAACAAGGTCGGCTTCTTCGGGTCGCCGTCGACATGGGCGTGGACGATCACCACCGACGAGGCATCGGCCGAGGTGACGAACCACTTTTCGCCGCTGATCACCCATTTGCCCTTCTTCCTGACCGCCGTGGTCTTGACGGTGGAGGGATCGGAGCCCGCATCCTTCTCGGTGATCGCATAGCAGGAGCGGCCCTTGCCGGCGTTGAAGGGCAGCAGGAACTTCTCGCGCTGCCGCTTGGTGCCGTGCTTCAGCGGCGTCGAGGCCTTGAACACCACGGTCCAGAGCCCGCAGGTCGCCTTGCCCAGCTCCTCGCAGACCAGCACCTGCTGCAGCGGCGTATAGCCCTGCCCGCCGTCCTGCTTGCTGTGGTTATAGGCGTTGAGCTTGTGGGCGATCGCCTGCTTGCGGACCTCGACCAGGGTCTTCTCCTTGAGCTTCCGCTCGTCGCAGGCGATCTCGTGGGGAAAGAGATGCTTCTCGGCGAAAGCGCGGGCACGCGCCTGGATCGCGCGGTCTTCTTTGCTCAGCGAGAGATCCATGTCAGCTCCTGGGAACGATGAGTGCATCCAAAGCGACGCAGCCCTGGGGTCCGGCGATCAGGGGATTGACGTCCATCTCGGCAATGAGGTCGCCGAGATCGGCGGCGAGAATGGAGAAGCGCGACAGCGCCTGCGCAAGCGAAGCGAGATCGGCCGGGGCCGCGCCGCGCTTGCCGTCGAGCAGCGGGCGCAGCGCCAGCGCATCCAGATGCCGCATCGCCTCTTCCGGCCCGAACGGCGGCAAAGCGAAGCGGCGGTCCTGCAGCATCTCGATCAGCACGCCGCCGGCGCCGACCATGACGATCGGCCCGAATTGCGGATCGCGCGTCATGCCGAAGGAAAGCTCGACGCCCTTCGCCTTTAGGATTTCCTGGGCCATCGGCATGACGATCACGCGAGGTCCGAGCCGCTGCTTGAGATCGGCATAGGCGCCGCCGACGGTCTCGCGGTCGAGATTGAGCTTCACCCCGCCCACATCGGACTTGTGCAGGATGCCCGGCATCGCCGTCTTCACCGCCACCGTGCCGAATTCCCGCACGGCCGCCAGCACCTCAGTCTCGGTCTCGACCACGCGATGCGGCAGCACCGGCACGCCGTAATCGCCGAGCAGCGCCAGGCTCTCGGCCTCGTCCAAGGTCGCACCGCGCTCCAGCCGCGCGCGCCACTTCTCGCGCAGCCCCTTCGGCGCCGCCGGCGCGGCGGCAACCATGCCCCGGTCGCGGCGGTCCATCGCCTTGCGCACCACCGTCAGCATCGAGGCGACGCCGGATAAGACCGGCACGCCGTCAATGGCCAGCCGCACGGCGACGTCGTCGCTGGCATTGCTGGCGACATTGGTGGCGAGGATCACCGGCTTGGTGGTTGTCGCACGGATCTTCCGCAGCATCTCGCCATAGCCTTCGGTCAGCGCATAGCCGTCGCGGGTCTCGACGCAGAGCGCCCCCAGGGCCGTATCGGGATCTTCGATCAGCGCCTGCATGCAATCGTGGAAGATGCCTTCCCAATCATTGCCCGTCCCCCAGGCATCGAGCGGGTTGATCGGCTCCAGCCCGTAATCGAGCCGCGCCGCCAGCTTCGCCGTCGTGTCCGCATTGATCCTGGCAAACGGCACCTTGCGCTCGACCGCGAGGTCCATGGCCAGTTCGCGGAAGCCGCCGGAATCATGCATGGTCGCGATCCCGCCCGGTGCGAGATCCCGCCCGCCAGCATAGAAATGCAGCGCGTTCACGAGGTCGTCCATGGTGTCGACCGCGATCACGTTGTAGTGGTCGAACAAGGCCGTATAGGCCGCGTGATTGCCGGCGACCGCCCCGGAATGGCTGACCGCGAGCGCGGCGCTCTCCGCCGTGCGCCCGACCTTCAGCGCCACGATGGGAATGTTCCGTTGCTGCGCCTTTTCAAGGCCGCGACAGAAGCCCTCGGGATCGCGCACGGTTTCCAGGAACAGCCCGACCACCTTGGTGCTGTCGAGCGCCAGCACATAGTCGAGATAGTCGGCGACATTGGTCACGAGCTCCTGCCCCGCGGAGACCGCGAGATTGATGCCGAGCCGCTTGTCGTTGTGGCAGAGCGCCGAAAACGCACTGCCGGAATGCGTGATGAAGCTGATCCCGCCGGCACGCATCCAATCCGGCGGCGGGAAGCCGCAGATCCTGAGGCCGTATTCGAGGTTATAGAACCCCATGCAGTTGCCGCCGCAGATCGCGACGCCGGCTTCTTTCGCCATCGCCGACAGACGGGCGGTCAGCTTCGGCGCCCCATGGTTTACAGGGTCGTCTTCCAGATAGCCGCTGGCGAAGATCGTCGCCGCGCGCACGCCATGCCGGATCGCGTCGGCCAGTGCGGCTTCGAGCCGCGCATTGGCGACGCCGAGCACCGCCATATCGACCGGCCCCGGCACATCGCCCAAGGACGCGTAGCACGGCACCCCGTCGATCTCCGGATAGTTCGGGTTGATGCAATGGATCCGCGCCGGTTGCGTCTCGCCCATCATTGCCGAGGCGAGCATGCCGCGGCCGACCGTACCGGGCTTCGGGCTGGCGCCGATCAGCGCCACCGATCGCGGCGTCAGCAGCGGCGCCAGGCGATGCGCCGCCCTTGTGTCCTTGTCCCCCGGAAGCCTCATCGTCCCCTGTGCGTCGCTAGGATCCCTTCGCCCCTTTCAGCGCATCCAGCGCCGCGCGCTCGCGCTCGCCTTCCGCGCGCTGCTGGGCGAGCCGCGCCTCGAAGCGGCGCTGCATTTCTTCATGCAAGGGACCGTAGATCTCCATCCAGAGCTGGCCGTCGGTCGCGACGATCAGCCGCCCCAATTGCCAAGAGCTCGGCTCCTGCCGCCCGTCGAGCCAGCCTTCCAAAGTCTTCGCCGAGACGCCGACGCTCGCGGCCAGTGCCTCGCGCCGGATCGTGCCGACCGGATCGACCCGCTTCCTGAGCGCGGCAGCGATCCGCGCGCGATGCGCGTTGCGCCCCTGCACGTCCTGGTCGGTGACGAGTTCGACCGGCGCTTCATCCTCATTGGCCGCCCGCAGGCGCTTTGGCCCGCCAGCAAAATGCGACGGGAACACCGCGGCGAGATACGAGCGGCAGACCCGCTTCGCATCGTTGCGGTTGAAGACCTTGGGCTCCATCAGGCAGTCGAACCACAGCCCGTCGATCATCGCGTTCAACCCGACCGCAACGGTGCGGGCGTCGATGCCATAGCCGCCTTCGGTGATGATGCGGGCGCAGAGCTCGACGGTCTGGGTCGTGTAATCGGTCTCCAGCCGCTGCACCAGGTCCTGATAGGCGCTGTTGCTGCCGGCCTGGGCCCAGAACGCGTACCAGATCGAGATCTTCTCCGGATTGCAGACCGAGGGATGGAAATCGGCCTCGATCATCGCCTCCAGCCCGGCGGCCGGCGCGATCCGGCCCTTGCTCAGCGCCTGCTGCCAGAACGCGGAATATTCCTCGGCGATCTGCTCCAGGGTCGCCAGCAGCAGCTGGTCCTTGGACTTGAAATAGAAGTTCACGATGCCCGGCGAGAGCCCGGCTTCTCCGGCAACGTGGGTCAGAGTCGTGCTGGCATAGCCATAGCGGCCGATCGCCCGGATGGTGGCGTCGATCAGCTGCTTACGGCGGATTTCCTTGACGGCCTCAGCTTTGGCCAAGCGTTAATTCCTTCGTGAATCAGATGAATATGACATGGTTAATTCATTGATATATATGGCTTTGCCGCGCTTGCGAGATTAAATACGCATTCAACCAGCTTGCCACCAGCGCTGCCCAAGGCTAGCCTCACTATACATCCATTCAACGGCGGCCGCCATCGAATCGCTTTCAGATGGCCGGATGCCAAGCCCGGCGGGCCTTTTTGAAGCCGGGTATTTTGTGAAACTTGGAGAACGAAAATGTCGATCAAGGTCCAGCGTCGAAAGCTCGACAAATCCCGCGCCCACTATCGGGAAGCGGTGAAGCACCTGCCCCTCGGCGTCAGCTCGAACTTCCGCTTCTGGGGCGAGGACGAGACCGTCTTCGTGAAGCACGGCAAGGGCGCCAGGCTCTGGGACCTCGACGGCAACGAGTACATCGACTATCGCCTCGGCTATGGCCCGGCGATTCTCGGCCATTGCCATCCGGAGGTCGATGCCGCCGCCCGCGAGGGCCAGCATGTCGGCACCGTCTTCGCGCTCGGCACCGAGAAGGAAGTGACCGTCGCCAAGCTCATCAAGGAGATGATGCCGGCGGCCGAGCTGGTCCGCTTCTCCAACTCCGGCACCGAGGCCGTCATGGCGGCGCTGCGTCTCGCCCGCGGCTACACCGGCAAGGACAACTACGTCACCTTCGAAGGCTCCTATCACGGCCTGTTCGACGCCACGATGTGGACCGCCGATCCCGAGGACATGAAGGACCAGAGCAAGGACCCGGCCGTCATCCCCTATGGCCAGGGCATCCCGCAGCTGGTGCGCAATCTCTTCCACCAGGTGCCGTATAACGACGCGCAGCGCCTGGAAGACGTGCTGAAGAAGCACCATGACTCGATCGCCGCCGTGCTGATCGAGCCGATCCTCGGCAACTGTTGTGGGATTCCGTCGAAGCCCGAATTCATCAAGGCCGTGCGCGAACTCTGCACCAAGTACGGCGTGCTGATGATCGTCGATGAGGTGAAGACCGGCTTCCGCGTCGGCCGTGGCGGCGCCCAGGCGCTCTACGGCATCGAAGCCGACATCTTCACCGTCGCCAAGGCCGTGGCGAACGGCTACCCGATCTCGGCGATCGGCGGCAAGGAAGAGATCATGCGCAAATACGGCAAGGGCGTCGCCCATGGCGGCACCTACACCGCCCAGGCGATGAGCCTCGCCGCCGCCGAGAAGACGCTGACCATCCTCAAAGACACCGACGCCCTCGAAGTGATCGCCAATTACGGCAAGGCGATGCAGGAAGGCATGGGCAAGGTGCTGACGAAGCGCGGCATCCCGCACAGCTTCACCGGCCACCATTCGATGTCCGGCCTCTTCTTCTCCGCCGAGGCGCCGACCACCTATCGCAACTGGAAGCTCAGCGACTACACCTTCTACGACACGATGGCCGGCTATCTGATCGACATGGGCGTCATGTGCGAGCCCGACAGCCGCGAACCCTGGTTCATCTCCTCCGCGCACGACCAGAAGTGCCTGGACGAGACCCTGCAGAAGTTCGAGGAAGCCGTGGATCTGACGCTGGATGAGCTCAGCAAAGGCCGCCACGACGAGAACAAGCTGATGCCGGGCATCAGCGGCTAAGTTCTGGATCTAAGATCTGGAGACTGCGGCGCCGGAGCGATGCTCCGGCGCCGTTTTTGTTTTGGCACACCAAATTCCGCCGAGACCGCGAACGCTCTCTCCTTCTTCCCGCCCCACGATCCTCCGAGAGTGCGAAGGCTCTCGCCTTCTTCCCGCCCCCAAGATGGGGGCGGGTGCGGGTGGGGGTTGATGCAGCCGTGATGCTTCCCAGAATGGGTCGGACGGAAGATCCAGCGCCCTCCGCCCACCACTGAGATATACTGAATCCATGCCCGAGCGCCGCAACTTCCCGCCGACCGTCAAACGCGCCAAGCGCCTGCGGCGCGAAATGACCGAAGCGGAGAAGAAGCTGTGGTTCCGCATCCGCCTCGGACAGCTTGGCGGCCGGCATTTCCGCCGCCAGGTGTCGATTGGCGACTACGCGGTCGATTTCGCCTGCCTCAAAGAAAAGCTGGTGATCGAAGTCGACGGCGGCCAGCACGCTTGGCGCAAAGAAGAAGATGAAGCGCGCACCCGATACCTGGAAGCCCGCGGCTACCGCATGATCCGATTCTGGAACAATGAGATCTTTGAAAACATGGACGGCGTTCTGCACGTGATCGCCCGCGCGGTTGGCGCCCCACTCTAAACCTCACGCTGGATCGACCAGCCAGCCATGTCCAACAGCATCACGGCTGCATCAACCCCCACCCGCACCCGCCCCCATCTTGGGGGCGGGAAGATGGCGAGAGCCTTCGCGCTCTCGCCGATCTACGCGACATGAGCGCGATAGAGAAAATCGGAGAAAATCGGGGTCAGAAAATCGGGTCAGACTCCGATTTGTTTGCAAACGTTATTCGCAATGATCTCATGGCTGAGGTGGTCCGCCACCCCTACCCCTTATACCCTCATCTACGCAGTCATGTTCCAACTGGAACTCGACTGCGGCTGGGAGATGGTGGAGATGCCGACGGAGAGTTCGATGAACGGGCCGGCGTCGTGGCTGATATGACGATGAAGCGGCCGCCGCGCCGTTGGCGCTCGCCGGCGGTGGCGCGCCGGTCAAGCGCCGGGCGAAACCGGCGGTTGCGCCTTGATCTCGTCGGCGATGGCGTCGTCGATCGCGTCGATCTCGGATTGCAGGACACGGATCTGGGTCGCGGAACGTCCGCCGTCGGCCGGGCTCATCGCGCCGCGAGATCGCGCCGGCGCACCACCAGGGACTGGCGGACGGTTTGCAGGTTTTCGATGTCGTTCATGGCGGCCTCGTCGGCGGGATGGATCGCCCCGCTGCTGTTTCAAATAATTCTTGGTCTCGCACTCATTCATACTCTAAATTAATATTTGAACGACGGCGATGAAATTAATAATTCCGCTGGTTTTTCTTCAATATTACCAATATTTCGATATCCTTATTCGCCGATCGGGCGCATCATGCCGGCTTGGAAGGGCCTATCCGGTCCTTCCCGCTCCCAAGGAGACTATCCATGAAGATTCCCGCTTCGCTGAAGCCGGGCCTCACCGGTGCCGGCCTCGGCGCCGTCGCCACCATGATCATCGGCTTCAGCCAGGGCGGCTGGTACACCACCCAGTCCGCCGAACGCCTGGCCGATGAGCGCGCCTCGGTCGCCGTCGTCGATGCGCTGGTTCCGGTCTGCGTCGCCCAGTCGAAGCTCGATCCGAACAGCGCCGAAATGATCGCCAAGATGACCGCGATGGTGACCGGCTACGAGAAGCGCGACTATGTGATGAAGGCCGGCTGGGCCACCACGTCGGGCAGCGAGAGCGCGAACCGCGACGTCGCCAGCGCCTGTGCCGACGTGCTGGTGAAAGCGCGCCAGAGCTGACCCCGCCCCACCCGGGCCAAACGCGAAAGCCGCGCCGCCATTTGCGCTCGGTGCTTTGCCGCCGATTTATATCTGTATCCTTGGCGCGCAATCCGGCGCATCATGCCGGCTTCGGAGGGCGCTGCCTGCCCTTCTCCGCGACACGGTGACCGGCCATGACAAATCGAGCCTGTGCTGACGCGTTGCCGAAGGGGCGTCGCGGCGGATGAACGATCAGCGCCCGTGAGCAGAACCGGGAACGACAACCAGAAACCTCCACACGGGACCGCGGTCGAGCTCGACGAGCACCGCGGCATGCAGGCCCAGCGCGACACCGATGAGCGGCGCCAGCAATCCTCGGTGCGCGCCGATCAGCATGCTTTGCGCGAGAACCAGGCTTCGCTGGAGAAGTTCCTGTTCTCCGGACCGGCGATCGACTGGATCCAGGCGGCGGAGAAAGCCACTTATGTGCTGCGCCTCTTCGCCGCGACGGGCGAGGCGCAGGACCTCCGCTATCAGCAAATGATCGAGGACACGCTCCAAGATCTCCAGCGGCTGACGGCAGAGACGAAGGAGCCCAAGGCCTGAACGCCCCAGGCCTCAGGCCAAGGCGGCCTCAGTCCGGGACTGCCTCAGGCTGGGGGCTTCCGGCGAGCGCCGGATTGATATCGCGCGTGATTGGAGCTGCTGCCGGCGAGATCGTCGCGCCATGTCGCGGAGGTCTTGCAGCGCGGGCAGATGCGCTCTCCGGCCCAGGCGCTGTCGAAGGCGGCGGCGCAGCAGAGACAGGCACGGGGCTTGCGGCGCGGCATTCGGGAATTGCGTGATGGCTGTGGATACATCCCCGCACTATGGCCGCTGCGGAGCGGTTGCGTAAGAAGAATCGTCCAGCCGGAGAATGACCGCCGTGC
>Ga0209257_1002033_pt1 | contig 21569 bp, 25 predicted proteins | sample AraplaCvi_mCL_r2_FD_184277 | JGI IMG/M metagenome (GOLD analysis project Ga0209257, IMG submission 184277) | Arabidopsis root microbial communities from North Carolina, USA - plate scrape MF_Cvi_mCL_r2 (SPAdes) (version 2) | ecosystem: Host-associated > Plants > Roots > Endosphere | place: USA...
CGGTGCGGACCAGATCGTCGAGGGATTTCAAAGCGATGCCGGCGGCGAAGGCGGCGTCGGACTCGGTAATGTCGTGAGCTCGCGGCCGCGTCCAGCTTGTCAGGCGGGGCGGCCAAGTCGGCGTGGTCGAAGCGGAGGGGGCGCGCGAATCCAAGCGGCAAAGTTTAAATCAGGTGCGCGGTTTATGCCAGCATAATAGCCTTTAACCGCACGGCATGTCGGTCACCTAGAACGTCCGATAATCTTGCATTATCGGATGTATTTGACAGCTCTAGGGAATTACGGTAGAAATCTTGTAAAAGGTAGACTTCTGGAGATTCTCGTGTCGCTGAATATCAAAAATCCGGCTACGGTAGCGCTGATCGATGAGCTTGCGCGGCGCCAAGGGATCAGCAAGACGGCGGCAATCCATCAAGCGCTCGCGGAGCGGCTGCACCGAATGGGTCACGCCGGCGCTTCCCAGGAGCGCATGCTCAGCGAACTTCAAGCCATCCGGAAAAGGGTAGCGCGCCTTCCCGAGCTCGAAAGTCGAACGGACGAGGATATCGTCGGCTTCGATGAGCACGGAATTCCGAACTGATGGTGATCGATACATCCGCGATTGTAGCGATCCTGCGCGGCGAGCCACAGGCGGAGCGGCTTGAAAAATCCATCGTCACCGACCCAGTTCGACTCGTGCCGGCGACATGCGTCCTCGAAGCCCGTATGGTCATGGTCAGTCGGCGTGGCGAACATGCGCTGGCCGAGGTCGATCTTTGGCTTTCAAAAATCGAAGCCGAGATCATTCCGGTCGACGCTGACCTGGTCGACCTGGCGACACAGGCCTGGCTGATCTATGGCAAGGGTCGCCATCCCGCGGGACTGAACTTCGCCGATTGTTTTTCATACGCCTTGGCTAAACGCGCCGATGATGCCCTTTTGTTCATCGGAGAGGATTTTAAACAAACTGATATCGAGGCAGCATGAATAGCCTAGGCGAAATCGTTCTCGAGGAAGATCTATCGCGGGTCGCCCCCTCCCCTGCCCTCCAGCCGGGGTCCAGCCTGTCCGCCCAGCTTCAGGATCTCACCGACCGCGCGCGCGGCTATGTCGAGGCGGCGAGTTCCGCTAATACCCGAAAAGCCTACGCTTCCGACTGGAAGCACTTTTCAACGTGGTGCCGGCGGTCGGGCTTGTCTCCCCTTCCCCCGCGACCGCAGACGGTCGGCCTCTATATCACTGCCTGCGCCTCGGGTGCAGCCGAACGGGGCGTGAAGGCAAATTCGGTATCGACGATTGAACGCCGCCTCTCCTCGCTCTCCTGGAATTTTTCGCAACGCGGTCTCATGCTGGACCGGAAAGATCGGCATATCGCAACCGTGATGGCCGGCATCCGCAACAGCCACGCCAAGCCACCGGTCCAGAAGGAAGCGGTTATGGCTGAAGACATCATCGCCATGGTCGAGACGCTCGATCGCGGCTCTCTGCGCGGCCTGCGGGATCGGGCGATGTTGCTCATCGGCTTTGCCGGAGGTCTTCGGCGCTCCGAGATCGTCGGCCTCGATCTGAAGGCCAACCAGACTGAGGACGGGCGTGGTTGGATCGAGATCCTCGACAAGGGCATGCTCATCATCCTGCGCGGTAAAACCGGATGGCGAGAGGTCGAGGTCGGTCGCGGTTCGTCTGACGCGACGTGTCCTGTCGTCGCGATCGAGACCTGGATCACGTTTGCAAAGCTGGCTCATGGCCCCCTGTTTCGTCGGGTGACCGGGCAAGGGAAGGCTGTCGGGTCGGAGCGGCTGAACGACAAGGAGGTCGCTCGGCTTGTGAAAAGGGCGGCGATGGCCGCAGGCGTTCGCGGCGATCTCAGCGAAATTGAACGCGCCTTCAAGTTTTCCGGACATTCCCTTCGCGCAGGCCTGGCCTCTTCCGCTGAAGTCGACGAGCGTTACGTCCAGAAACAGCTTGGCCATGCTTCGGCGGAGATGACCCGCAGGTATCAGCGGCGACGGGACCGCTTCCGGGTGAATTTGACGAAAGCCGCTGGACTATAGGGACAGCCAGCTTGAGTGATGCAGCGACACAGGGGTTCAGACGCCGGTTCTGACCGGGAACATATCCTCGCCGTAATGGTGAAGCCTGGTAGGGTGTCGCCGGCATAGCCATCGCACCTTCAGTGGCTCGTCGTACTGGTCGTGATGGGCATCGACGTCTTCAAGCCCACAAACCTCACAGGTTTGCTTATCGAGCTGGCCTGCCTTGAGCGCCTGTTGGACAGCAAGATGCGCCTCATACTTGATTGGATTGGCACGGCGCCAGTTAGCTTGCCGAGTGTCAGTCTTGAGCATGGTATCTTCTCGCTCACGGGATTTGAGCCAAGGCCCACTACCAGATCTACTATAAACCCGCTGCGTCATGCCACAAACGAATTCAGGGCAGCAGATCACCCTCAGCGCTAGCAAAGCCTCAAGCCCTATCCTTGGCCTTTCGCTGGGCATAAGCAGATCGGGCCGCATCCATTCGCGGTGAATTCGCAACGACCCATTCGGCAAGGCCACGAACAGGATCGAGGAAGTCACGACCAAGATCAGTCAATGCATATTCGACCTGGGGCGGCGTGGTGTGGGTGACGGTCCTCGAGACAAAACCGTTTTCCTCCAGCTCCCGCAGCGTTGATGCGAGAACCTTCTGGCTGATTTCCCCGACTTCGCGACGCAAGGCATTGAAGCGCAGCGGACCATGGCCCAGCACCCGGACAACCAGCAACGTCCACTTGTCGCTGATCCGGGCAAGCATGCGGCTGATGTGATCGCAGGCGGCGGTATCCTCGTGGTTATCAGGTTTCAAAAATGTGCCTCCTTGTTCAGCGGCGCGAACAATCTGTAAGCTGGTTACCGTAGGAAACCAACCTTTACAGGAGACCGCTTTGGATCTGAAGCCGAAAATTGCAGTCATCGTCGGGTCGACCCGACCAACCAGATTTGCCGACACCCCTGCGCAATGGATTTTGAAGCAGGCCCAGGCTCGTGACGACATGGACGTCGAACTGATTGACTTGCGTGATCATCCCCTCCCCTTCTTCGATGAGATGGCATCGAACATGTGGATGCCGAGCAAGAACCCGGAGGCGATCCGATGGCAGGAAACCGTAGCACGCTATGACGGGTACATCTTTGTGGTGGCGGAATATAATCACTCGATCACCGGCGTCCTAAAGAATGCCCTCGATCAGGCATACAAGGAATGGATCCGCAAGCCGTTCACAGCGATCGGATACGGCGGAACCGGCGCCACCCGTGCTGTCGAGCATCTGCGAGGGATCGGAGTGGAACTGCAGATGGTCTCCACCCATGCAGCCGTGCATATTGGCGGAAGCGATTTCATGGCAATTCATCCAGCCTTTGGCAACAAACCAATAACGGACATCGAGGCAAACCTGCTGCCATCGGCAAAAACGGCGCTCGACGAACTTGTCTGGTGGGCCAAGGCCACGATGGCCGCCAAAGCCAAGGAGAACTGACGGCATAAGGAGGGCGCGCCGATCCACATCGACGCGCTCTTCTCCCGCGAATCTCCGTCAATGACTCCCGCTTGACATTTTGTATGGTGCCTGACGATATTGTCAGGTGGCTAACAAATCGAACGAAAATCGGCGCGGCTCTGTCGGCCATTGGACCAAGCGGTGCTACCTCGCCGGTCGCGCAGCGATGGAGGCGATGCTCCGCCCGTACGATCTCGGCGCTACCCAGTGGTACGTCCTCTACCATCTGGCCCACGACGGACCGAGCATGCAGCGCGATCTGGTGAGAACACTTCAGGTCGAGCGAGCGACGCTGAGCGGCATCGTAGCCGTGCTCGTCCGCAAGGGGCTCGTGGAGCAAGTACCGGATAACGCCGACCAGCGGCAAAAGCTGCTCCGGATGACTCCGGCTGGCGTCAAGCTCTGGGCCGGACTGCCCGATCTGGCGGTTATCAACACGACAGCGTTCGACGGCCTCGATGAGGGCGCCATTGCCGCAGCGACCGAGGTCCTCAAGACTGCGACAGAGCGGCTCGAACAGATGATGGAAGGAAAATGACGTTATGGCAGTCTTCATCACTGGCGTGACCGGTCTGGTCGGGGCTCGCCTCCTGCCTCGTCTCGTTGAGGCGGGTGTCGAATGTCGTGCCCTCGTGCGCGGGGAAAAAGGGAGTGCCTGCGGGCGTGACAGCCTTCGAGGGCGATCTTTTCGATCGTTCGATCCTGCAGCAAGCGGTTAGGGGCGTGACTGATATTATCCATCTGGCTGCGGTTTTCCGCACCCGTGACACCGACCTGATCTGGAAAAGCAATCTGGAGGGGACGCAAAATCTAATCGGCGCGATAAAGGACCACGCGCCCGCGGCGCGCTTCATTCTCGCGAGCACAAGCCACGTCTACGGCGCCGATAGCGGTCGTCCCGGGCGCGAGGACGATCCGGTCGATCCCAAGCTCGCCTATCCTGCCAGCAAGGTCGCGGCTGAGAAGGCCCTGCGGGAGAGCGGCCTTAACTGGGCGGTCATAAGATTTCCTTTCGTCTATGGCGATCGGGACGGACATCTGGAGGAACTGCCCAAGCACGCGATAGCGGGCAGATGGCATCCGGCGAAGCGCATCAGCACGATCCATCATCGCGACATCGCGACCGCCATGAACCTTGCCCTTAAGGGTCTGTTCGACGGCCGTGTCGTCAATATTGCCGATGAAGCGCCAAGTTCCATCTATGAGCTCGCGGGACTGGTGGGCGAGACGTTGGAGCCCTCCGCCGAGCCACTGGACAACCCATGGCATCTCCATGCCGACACCTCCTTGGCGCGGAGTCTCGGCTTTCGGCCAAGCGTGCGAACGGTTTACCAGGCGGTGCAAGAACAGATCATGTGAATTGGTGCGAATATCTATCTCTGGGAGGATCCGGGATGAACAATTCATCGCTACCAACAGCCCTCATGTACGAGCGATACATTGCATGCCTCAATGCCCGCGCATGGAACGAGCTCGCAAACTTCGTTGCCGCTGACGTCGTTCACAACGGCCGCACGCTCGGCGTGGACGGCTACCGGGCAATGCTTGAGGAAAACTGCCAAGACATCCCTGACCTCTACTTCAACGTCGATCTCGTCATGGTCGATGATAGCCACATTGCTTCGCGCCTTAGGTTCGATTGCAGGCCTGTCGGCGAGTTCCTTGGCATACCGGTCAATGGGCGGCCCGTCGTTTTCCACGAGCATGCCTTCTACACACTGAGAGACGAAAGGATCGCAGAGGTATTCTCCGTTATCGATAAGGCAGCAATCGAAGCCCAGGTGAGGTCCTGACATGCCTACTCCCTGCGCGATCAGCATCGCCGAGGCGGAAGGTGTGTGATTGGGATCAGCTTCCGGACGCCGGCGGCTGGAGGCCAGGGGTCGGAAAAGCAGATCTCCGGCGACTGGCCCGCTACTGGTTGGATCGCTCCGACTGACGCGCCCAAGAGCGCCGGATGAACGGCATTCCCCGTTCATCATAGAGATCGAGGGCCAGCGCGTTCATTCGTGCACGTTACGTGCGACGGCACCAGGCGGCCGCTTCTGCCCTTGCATGGCTGGCCTGGCTACACGACCAGCGAGCGACCGGAGTTTACTGGCCGATACCGAACGCCCGTTTTTCGCCGTCCCAACCGGTCTTGACCAGGAACTGCTCCCAGGTCAGGCTTGAGGGATTGATCCGCCTGCTCCATGCCAGATCCCGGTCTTCCTGTCTGATTGGTCGATTCGTGCAGGCTTAGACCCAACGGAGTAGATGATGGGCTCACACTCGGGGCGTCCTCCATAGCCGAGCAATGCGCGGCTTTGGATGATGCCGACCATGCACGATTAGCCCGTGATGAGCGCCGGCGGTACGACTTTCCGCGGCATGTCCATCCCCTGCTCATGAAGGTAGATCGCTAGGTCGAGCGAACTGTCAGCGACATCGAAATGTGTCACCAACCCATCTTTCAGCCGCAGGAGGAAACTCTCGACTGACGTTCCGCCCTTGCCCGTCGGCCCGATGCCAAAAAATGGCGCATCGTCGTGCTTCCAATGCAGGTTCACCGTCACCAACGCCCGATCGCCTGCGACGTAATGGTCGATCAGGTCGATGCGAGGCCGGAATGAGGAGATGAAGGCGTTAAGCCAACCCTTTAGCGCGTCACGCCCGACGATGCCTCGGCCGGCCGGGCTGTTGATCAAAACTTCAGGATGAATGACGGCATCCAAACGGTCGAGCTGATTGAGCGAGAAGGCCCGGTAGATTTCCAGTGTCGGGCTGGATTCGATGTCAGAAGTAGACATTGTATTGCTCCGTGTGTGTGTTTGATATTCGCAAGGCGACACCGGCCCCTCGGCGGTTCGCCGCGGGCGCGGGTGCTACCTCTTTGACATTAAAACGTGAGACCGATCGAGCCAAAGAACGTGTCCATGCGATCATCAAGATTGCGTTTGGTTTCGGCCCAGGCCGGAACGGTATCAAGGAGCCGCTGTTGCCAAGCCGAAAGGTTTGGATATTCATTCAGCGGTGGCTTGGACCGATTGATTTGAGAGAATGGAGCCGCGATGTCGATGTCAGCCAGCGTGAGCTCGCTGCCGACGATGAACTGGCGATCCGAAAGATAAGCGTCGAGAACGGATGCGGCGCCTCGGATTTTCGTAAGGGCAAGCTCGACAACCGCCTCGTTTTGCGGGTTGCCCATCGCGCGGGCCGCTACCCGCTCATCAAACAAGAGCACGAAGAAAATGCGCCATTGCTCTCCAGACCAGAACATCCACTGCAGGACCTGATTACGTTCGCTCGCGGTTCTGCCCAGCAGGGCAGAATTTGCCTTTTCCGCCAGGTAAAGATTGATAGCCGAGGATTCCCAGATGACCGTCTCGCCATCTTCAAGGACAGGCGTCAGCCCGTGCGGGTTGAGCTTCAAGAATTCGGGCGTGTGACTCTCACCTTTGAATAGGTCAATATTCACGCGCTCGTAATCGACGCCCATGATCTTTGCCGCAGTAGCGACGCGGCGGAAGCTGCCAGAGCCCAGATCGCCATAAATCTTGATTGACATGGTATTCTCCTAGTTCGTTCGCCGCTTCTTGAGCAGCGCGCACTAGGTAATTCAGTCAGCCCAAGCCGATTAGCTGTAGTCCGCGAATAAGATTTATTCTCGGTTGGATTCAGACGATGCCAAATTTCGTAGCGCTGACCTGATCCTCAATGAACTCGACCAATGCACGGACCTTCGCACTCGTGCGTCGCCCGGCGGGCATCACCGCCCACAGATCGAGTTCCGGCAGGCTCCAATCTTTGAGCACCTCCCGCACGATTCCGCTGTTCAACTCGGCTTCGAACATCCACTCTGTGGCAATAGAAAGCCCGGCGCCTGAGAGAACGGCGGCCCGGACCCCTTCCGTCGCATTGATCCGCAACCTAGGCCTGACGGAAACCCTTCTGGTCCCCTGCGCTCCTTTGAACGTGAAATGGTCTCCGCCTTCGCCCTGGGAAAGAACGATGGTCGAATGATCGGCGAGCTCTTCCGGTGTTTGCGGCGCCGGATGATCAGCGAAATAGGACGCCGCGGCGACAACGACGCGCCTGCACCGCCCGATTCGTTTCGCGACGAGACCAGAATCGTCGAGCTGGCCCATACGCAGTGCGACATCAATACCCTGTTCGATCAAGCCGACGTTTCGATCATCGAGATGGAGCGAGATGTCAATTCCGGGATGCGCGTTGAGCAACAGCGGCAGTTTCGGAATTATGTATTGGCACATGAAGGTCAGTGTACCGCTAATGCGGATCTGCCCCGAAAAGATCTGCGATTTGATACCGACGGAAGATAGAGCGGCCTCGTCGTCTTCGACGACTTTGACCGCATGTTCATAAAATGTCCGACCCGGCTCTGTCGGCGTGAGCTGCCGTGTCGATCGAAGGAACAAAGACACGCCAAGTTCTTGCTCGAGATGGGCGATCGCCTTGGACACAGTCGACTGGCCTACGTCGAATGATTTGGCGGCGGCGCTGAACGAGTTCGTATCGTAGACGCGAACGAAATAGCGCATCGAAGTGAAAAGATCCAAGTCCGCCTCCAGCAGCCAATCAGGCATTATGTCTTCGAAGTCGAGCCGAATCCAAAGCGCGTGATGAAAAAATGGACGTAGAACGTGCGCAATTTCAACGACTTATAATGTTGTCAGCTGACTACACGCAGGTAGCGTCACTCCACAGGCGGCCAGAAGGAATCTAAGCATGCTTTACCACCTGCCCGTTTCCACGCAACAGCGCCATCAGCACAGGTCCGAGAGAAAATTCACCACGCCGCGCCTTGTTGGTCAAATCTCGAAGATAGCCGCCGGCGGAGGTGATATGCCCGTTTCTTTCCAGGATTGCAGCCATTGTGACTGCCGCATTCTCTGGCCCCATCACTTCACAAGCGTCCTGGTAGGCTGAAGGGCTAACCCCAAGCATTGACCTTACGACGACAGCCGCCACCATCAGATCGCGCCAGTTGTCGACTTTTCCAGCAGGACCGTACATCGAGATCTCGGGGCAAGCACGCAAAACCATTCCCAATGGAAAGGCTTTAATCGGTTCAACCGTCCGTTTGATATCTTGGCTCGGCTTCTCGCCCTGCTCCTTTTCTGAGCTAGGTTCAAGTTCAGTGATGGATTCGGTATTTGAATTCTGTGTGTGACGACGGATTTCGTTATCATTGGCGTCGGAATTTTGAGAAATAACCTGAACTTCCAACTGGTTGATTACCTCTTCACGCAATAGCTCAAGCTCATCAAGGATGCTCTCGTACGAGTCTGACGTCTTCGCCGACCGCAGCCTTCCCATTAGATCAATATAGACCTCTTCCGCCCTGCCCCAATCCCCGGAAACACCATCCTCGACAGCAGCCGAGATGAGCTTGCGGACGTCGCGTCTCGCGATCGTGATCTGTTCCTTGATTATCTTAAGTTTGCGCTGCGCTGCAGCGACTTGCTGAGCCATGATGGCGAGCTCTTCTGAACGGGCGAGGAGCGGCCCGAGGTTGAAGCCATAAGCCGTCTCGATTGAGCCATTTGCTGATTTACGGGCATAGCGCTTCCCATTTGGGCTGTCGCATCGCTGTATCAGACCTGCATCAACGAGGTGCGCCAAGTTTTCGCGCAGCGTAGTACCCGCGATCCCGTTCGCTCGCGCTGTTAATTGGGCGTTCGACGGAAAGACAATCAGATTGCTTTCGTCGCTCAATGCCGCATCAGGATGAAATGTCAGCAGGGCGTTCAGCACTGCGAGCGCCCGATCGCGCACGCCGAGCAACGACCTCGCGTCACACACGTCCCTAAAGACTTTCCACTTTTCTACGGTCTTCCCATCCTTGGTTCGCGAATTCCGCAACTGGGACTCCACCAAGGCGAGCGTCATCGGCCGCCGCCCAAAGGGCGTCGTCACATGTTCACTGTGCATTTTCCTTCACCTTTCAAAAGGCAAAAGAAATCCGCTCACCAAAACGGCGCCAAAGACTCTTGACTGTGATTCATTGAAATGCGATTCTCAGGCTGCTTAGACCTTTGAGAGAGGCTTCCATGACGGCAACGTTTGGGGGCCTTTTTCTTTTGCTATTTCCTTTCCAACTTATTCCTCTGCTGACGAAGACTCGCTTCGGAAATCCATGTAGAGTTCGGGGAGCCTTTCCATGAGGAAATTGGCGAAGGCTTCATCACGATCTCTGCTGATCTGAATTTTGCAGTGCTTTCCACTTAGGGCCAACGTCGCAATCTCGGTACCATCAGGCGACTTAGCAACAACAGGCTTAACTGCCTTCGGCCTTTCGTTCGGGCCATCCACTTTCGCCACACGCAGCACAACTGCGAAGCGATTATCGGTATCCTTGTGCAGAAAAGACTTTTCTTCGGTCGCTTTGCGAACTCTCTTTTCGACGCCAGCCTCTTTCAGCCGTTCCGCGAGATCCTGCCATCGTGGGCGACCGACTTTTGGAGCGCGGCCGACTGCCTCTATCAACCATGCAGGCACTGCCCGGGCAACGCTCAGAAGTTTGTGGGCTTCCTGGCGATCAATCGATAGCGCCGTTTGGATAACCGTCCGCTGGATGCCAGCTGCTTCGAGCTTATATGCGAACATCGCGCGCTCGATGAAAGTCAGGTCTTCGCGGGCCGAATTTTCGATGCCTTGCGCCAGCACGAGGCGGTCGTCGTCCAACTCCCGCACATAGGCTTTGACTGTCATCCGTAATTCGGATGCAGCTCGAACACGGCGATGGCCATAGGCGACCTGGTAACGCCCAGGGGCATCCGGATGAACCCGGACGAGAATAGGGATCTCTTGGCCATGATCTTTGATAGAGGTCTTGAGCGCTTCAACAGCTGCCAGATCCTGATCAACGAACCTGTCCGCAAACGGGGAGGGGTCTACCAATGCCGGGTCTAGTTCAACGGGAAGCCCGCCGTTTGCGACTTGTCGCTTCAGTTCTTCATAGTCACGCTCCACCTCAGAAAAGGTGTCTTTCAGGGAACGCACGGCGCCTGACGCCACTCGCTGAACTGGCTGGCGTGCTTCTTCACCCACTGCTTCGTTGTTTCCGCCGGCGAAGAGATTTCGGATCGACTGCGTTCGCTTACTCAAGAGCTCACCTCCGCGCCAAAAGCCGCGAAAGCCGTTAGGCTGTAGTCAGCTGACAACGTTCTAACACGTTGATTTAGTTGGATGCGGCCGAACATCATCGCTGCCATACCTCATTTAGAAGCTCCACGACCTCTTGGTTGACGGCATTAATCGACTCCATAGCGCGGTCATAGGTTGATCTTCCGACCGCACCTCTCGTCAGCTCGTAGAGCGATTGCTTAGTCAAACCAGCATTTGCGATGGCCGTTGATTTCCACGCGGTGGCAGCCATGACATCGGATCCGAAAACATCACGCATCAGACCGACAATTTCCTGCTCCGGAACATCGCGCGGATCGTGGCGGGTAACCAGAAACCTCAGAAAGTCGTAATCGAGCCGCCCACCGGCTTCCTCAATGACCGAGACGAGATCGGAAGTCATCAGAAGGAACTGGCTCATCGACGCAACGTCGACCATCTGTGGATGGACAGTCACGATCATCCCGGTGGCTGCGTTGAGTGCACCCATTGTCAAAAAACCCAACTGAGGCGGGCAATCCACTATGACGACATCAAATTCGTCCTCTACCTGGGCAATAGCTCCAGCAACTCTTCGGAAAAAGAGATCTTCCGGGCGGCCGCGGTTCTGAAGCATGAAACGGGGCGTCTGATGCTCGAACTCCATGAGTTCGAGATTGCCAGGTACAATGCTTATCCCTGTAAAATAAGTGGGACGGATTACGTCCTTCATCGTCACGCGCTGATCGTCGTAGCGTATTGCTCCGTATAGCGTCGTGTTCTCGGCAACATCGAACTCCGGCTGATAGCCAAACATTGCTGAAAGCGAAGCCTGTGGGTCAAGATCGATGGCCAGAACGCGATAACCTTGAAGCGCCAGGCCCTGGGCAAGATAGAGCGATGTCGTGGTTTTCGCGGAGCCGCCCTTGAAGTTGGCGACGGTGATCACCTGCAGTTTTTCGCCCTGACGGCGCCGCGGAAAGAATCGGGTCGCTTCCTTCGGACGGGCGCCCGCGAGATATCGCCTCAACTCGTTGATCTGCTCCAACGAGTATGACCTACGACCGCCGTTACCCAGGTCCGGGGCGGGTCCAAGACCATCGAGGGAAAGCTGACGAAGGTATCCGTCTGAAACGCCGACAATCTCAGCAACCTCTCCGGAAGAAAACGACCTTAGATATTTCTGAGCCGTCGGCGGAAAGGCGCGTTCACCAACCGCACGCAACCGCGCAGACAACGCTTCAGCGCGCTGCGTGATATGGGCGGATGTCGATGCTTTTTGGATGTGTCGAGCGATCACGTTCACATTGGCCTCTGTTCTCAGACGGATTGTTAGCGTCAGACGCGCCTTTACCGTCTCAAATGTAAGCCACGATTCTAAGTCAGCCGCAAGGGAAATAGGGTTAACAAGCAGTTAACGCCGATACACCCTGCCGGAGAGATTCTGCAGAATCTGCGAAGGGTTCCTGACGGTTAGCGCAAATTTGCTAACGAGGAAAGCTCGCGGAGAACTGCAGATCTGCAGAAAATCCGCGCGGTTTTGCACACCCCACGTGGCTCCGATTCACCCCTTGGCAACCCGACTCACCAGAATCACCGCCTGCAGATCTGCAGATGGCCAACCTTGGATTGAGATGATCTTCATCCGCCTGACGAAGTTCACGCGGAGATAAGGATGCAGATTCTCACAATCTCGCCCGACCGATATGTCGAGCATCAGACTGTTCTCAAGCAGATGTACAGGTTGCGCGCCGACGTATTTGGCGGGCGGCTCGAATGGGATGTCGCCATCACTGATGGTGGCGAGCGGGATCAGTACGACGAACTCAATCCAACCTACATCCTCGCCACCTACGGCAATAAGGTGGTCGGATGTGCACGCCTCCTTCCAGCAGTAGGCCCGACCATGCTGGAGCTGACATTTCCGCAGCTCTTGAGGGATGGTTCGCTCAACGCAAACACCACGATGATCGAAAGTTCCCGCTTCTGCGTCGATACGACTTTGCCCGCGGGTAGGGGAGGGGGACAGCTCCACTTAGCAACACTCACCATGTTCGCCGGAATCATCGAATGGTCGATGGCGAATGGCTACGACAAGATCGTGACCGCGACCGATTTGCGCTTCGAGCGGATCCTGAACCGGGCGGGCTGGCCGATGACTCGGCTGGGCGAACCCGTGGCAATTGGCAATACCGTCGCCATTGCCGGGACGCTGCCAGCGGACCGGGAGAGCTTCGAACAGGTTCGCCCTCCGAACTATCGGTCTGCGCACTCTTACGGTGACAATCAGTCTGTGAGGAGCGCAGCTTGACCCAGCTTCGCTCCCACCCGCGCCTTGTCCGCAAGCTCCAGGACGCACTCGGCGACCAGCTCTGCGTCGCGCTCGACGATGCGACAGTCGTCGAGATCATGCTCAACCCCGACGGCCGGTTGTTTATTGAACGCCTCGGTCACGGTGTCACCGAGGCCGGGGTCATGACACCAGCGGCGGCGGAAGTCGTGATTGGCAGCGTCGCCCACGCACTACAGTCGGAAGCGGATGACGAACGACCGATCATCTCCGGCGAGTTACCCATCGGCGGCCATCGCTTCGAGGGTCTGCTTCCGCCTGTAGTATCAGGCCCAGCCTTCACGATCCGGCGCCGCGCCTCGCGTCTCATCCCGCTCGACGATTACGTAAAGTCAAACGTGATGACGGAGGCCCAGGCATCCGCCATCCGCATCGCCATTGACGCCCGCATGAACATCGTCATTTCCGGGGGCACGGGATCCGGCAAGACGACACTCGCCAACGCAATCATCGCCGAGATCGTTTTGAGCGCACCCGACGATCGCATGGTCATCCTCGAGGATACCGCCGAAATCCAGTGTGCCGCCCAAAACGCGGTCTGCCTGCATACCAGCGATACGGTCGACATGGCGCGGTTGCTAAAAAGCACCATGCGACTGCGTCCAGACCGCATCATCGTCGGCGAGGTCCGCGACGGAGCAGCGCTCACGCTGCTGAAAGCCTGGAACACCGGCCATCCGGGAGGAGTCACCACCGTCCACTCCAACACCGCAATGTCGGCGCTACGCCGGCTGGAACAGCTGACGGCTGAAGCGAGCCAGCAGCCAATGCAGGAGGTGATCGGCGAGGCGGTTGATCTCGTGGTCTCGATCGAGCGGACGGGGAAGGGGAGGCGGGTCCGCGAAGTGATCCACATCGAAGGATACCGCAACAACCACTACCAGATCGAACATTATGCCCAGATCGACGAGGACAGCCATGTCGCCTAAGCACTTTCCCATTCTAGTGGTGATCATGTTTGCTGCCATCTCCTTCGGCCTTTCGGAGCCCGCATTCGCGGGCTCAGGTGGCGGCGGTCTTCCGTGGGAGTCGCCACTGCAGCAGATCCAGCAGTCGATCACCGGTCCCGTCGCCGGGTTCATTGCCCTTGCCGCAGTCGCGATCGCCGGCGCCATGCTGATTTTCGGCGGAGAACTCAACGATTTTGCGCGTCGCCTTTGCTACGTCGCCCTGGTCGGCGGCGTTCTCCTCGGCGCGACACAGATCGTCGCTCTGTTCGGCGCAACTGGTGCCTCGATCGGTGGGCACCATGCCGAAGGAGGGGCTGCTCCGAATGTCCCTGTGCCCGTGACGACGCTATCGGTGGCAGGGGAGTGGCAGCGTGGCTGAAGCCGGATCCAACCTCACCCGGTCGCGGGTGCATCGGGCGCTGTCGCGGCCGAACTTGTTGATGGGCGCTGATCGCGAGCTTGTCCTGTTGACTGCGCTCGCCGCCGTCATCCTGATTTTCGTTGTGCTCACCTGGTACGCGGCGCTGTTCGGCGTCGCCGTCTGGTTGATCACGGTGGCAGCTCTTCGTATGATGGCCAAGGCCGACCCGCTGATGCGAAGGGTTTACATCAGGCATATCTCCTACAAAACCTTCTACCGCGCGACGTCGTCGCCGTGGCGCAGGTATTGAGGGAGCACGGCATGGTTGCCCTCAAATCCTTCCGCCATTCCGGACCGTCGTTTGCCGATCTCGTTCCCTATGCGGGGTTGGTCGATAACGGCGTCCTTCTCCTGAAGGACGGCTCACTGATGGCGGGCTGGTATTTTGCCGGTCCCGACAGCGAAAGCTCGACCGATGCTGAGCGAAACGAGGTGTCGCGGCAGATCAATGCAATCCTGTCGCGCCTCGGTTCCGGTTGGATGATCCAGGTCGAGGCTGCCCGAGTGCCGACGGGAGATTATCCAACCAAGGAGGCCAGCCATTTCCCTGATCCGGTCACCCGCGCCATCGATGCGGAACGGCGAGTGCACTTCCAGAAGGAGAGGGGGCATTACGAAAGCCGGCATGCCCTGGTCCTGACCTGGCGTCCACCGGAGCCGAGGCGATCCGGATTGACGCGCTATGTTTATTCCGACGTTGGCAGCCGGTCCGCCACTTATGCCGACAAGGCGCTCGAAACCTTTCTGACGTCGATCCGCGAGGTCGAACAGTATCTTGCCAATGTCGTTTCGATCCGACGGATGATGACACGCGAAACACCGGAGCGCGGTGGTCATCGTGTCGCCCGCTACGACGAGCTCTTCCAGTTCATCCGCTTCTGCATCACCGGGGAAAATCATCCGGTGCGCCTGCCAGAGATCCCCATGTATCTCGACTGGCTGGCGACGGCGGAATTGCAGCACGGTCTGACCCCGCTGGTAGAAAACCGATTTCTCGGCGTGGTGGCGATCGATGGCCTGCCCGCGGAAAGCTGGCCCGGAATACTCAACAGCCTTGACCTGATGCCGCTTACCTATCGCTGGTCATCCCGCTTCTTATTCCTTGACGCCGAGGAGGCACGCGCAAGGCTCGAGCGTACCCGCAAGAAGTGGCAGCAGAAGGTCAGGCCATTCTTCGACCAGCTCTTCCAGACGCAGTCGCGGTCGCTCGATCAGGACGCGATGCTGATGGTGGCAGAGACCGAGGACGCAATCGCCGAAGCCTCGTCGCAGTTGGTGGCCTATGGCTACTATACGCCGGTCATCGTTCTCTTCGATGAGGACCAGCAAAGCCTGCAGGAGAACTGCGAGGCGATTCGCCGCCTGGTCCAGGCAGAGGGTTTTGGAGCGCGTATCGAAACACTCAACGCGACCGATGCATTTCTTGGCAGCCTGCCGGGCGTTTCCTATGCCAATATCCGCGAGCCGCTGATCAACACACGTAATCTCGCCGACCTTATCCCCCTCAATTCTATCTGGTCCGGAAGCCCGGTGGCTCCTTGCCCGTATTATCCGCCGGCCTCGCCTCCGCTGATGCAGGTCGCCAGCGGATCAACTCCCTTCCGGCTGAACCTGCATGTCGCCGATGTCGGCCACACGCTGATCTTCGGACCAACCGGTTCTGGCAAGTCAACGCTGCTCTCATTGATCGCGGCCCAGTTCCGACGCTACGCCGGTGCGCAGATCTTCGCGTTCGACAAGGGTGGCTCGATGCTGCCGCTGACGCTGGGGCTCGGCGGCGATCATTATCAGATCGGTGGCGATGCTCAGGAAGCAGGGGAGGGAAGGGCACTCTCTTTCTGCCCGCTGGCCGAGCTCTCGACCGAGGGCGATCGTGCTTTCGCCTCCGAGTGGATCGAGATGCTGGTGGCACTGCAGGGCGTGACGATCACCCCGGATTACCGCAACGCGATTTCACGACAGGTCGGCCTGATGGCCGAGTCCCGCGGCCGCTCGCTCTCGGACTTCGTCTCGGGTGTCCAGATGCGGGGGATCAAGGACGCCCTGCATCATTATACCGTCGACGGGCCGATGGGTCAGCTGCTCGACGCCGAGGAGGATGGTCTAGCGCTGGGCACCTTCCAGTGCTTCGAGATCGAGGAACTGATGAACATGGGCGAGCGCAATCTCGTGCCCGTTCTAACCTATCTGTTCCGACGCATCGAAAAACGCCTGACCGGCGCACCCAGCTTGATCGTCCTTGACGAAGCCTGGCTGATGCTCGGCCATCCGGTGTTTCGCGACAAAATCCGGGAATGGCTGAAGGTGCTGCGCAAGGCCAATTGCGCCGTGGTCCTGGCAACCCAGTCGATCTCGGATGCCGAACGGTTCGGCATCATCGATGTGCTGAAGGAGTCCTGCCCGACCAAGATCTGCCTGCCGAATGGTGCGGCGCGGGAGCGGGGCACGCGCGAGTTCTACGAGCGCATCGGCTTCAACGAGCGGCAGATCGAGATCGTCGCGACCGCGATCCCGAAGCGTGACTATTACGTCGTCTCGCCAGAGGGCCGACGCCTGTTCGACATGGCGCTCGGGCCGGTGGCGCTCTCCTTCGTCGGAGCGTCCGGAAAGGAAGACCTCAAGCGCATCCGCGCCCTTCATCTCGAACATGGGGCCGCATGGCCTCTTCAGTGGCTCCAGCAAAGGGGGATCGCCCATGCCGACACGCTCTTCCCAACCCAATAGGACATTGAACACCGCGCTTGGTGCGGTCCTCGTGCTCTTGTCTGCTCTCTCGCTTCCTGCGCAGGCCGGTGGCGTCACCGGACAGGCGACAGAATGGACACAGCTTGCCAACAATACGGAACTGATCAGCCTGGTCGGCAAGTCCGCCGAGCAGGTGAACAACCAGATCACCCAGATCTCGCAGCTGGCCGAGCAGATCCAGAACCAGCTCAACATCTACAAGAACATGCTGCAGAACACCGCGCAGCTTCCCGACCATGTCTGGGGCCAGGTTGAAAGCGATCTGAAGAACCTCCAGAACGTCGTCAACCAGGGACGGGGCGTCGCCTTCTCCATGGGCAATGTCGACGATGTGCTGAAGCAGCGCTTCCAGAGCTTCGCCGACATGAAGAGCAACCTGCCTGACGGCGCGAGCTTCTCCACGACCTATCAGAACTGGTCCGACACCAACCGCGACACGATTGCCGGCACGTTGAAGGCCGCCAATCTCACGGCCGAACAGTTCTCCAGCGAGGAAAGCACGATGTCGCAGCTCAGGTCGATGTCGGAATCCTCCGACGGCCAGATGAAGGCGCTGCAGGTCGGGCACGAGATCGCCGCGCAGCAGGTGGCGCAGATGCAGAAACTGCGGGGTCTGGTCTCCCAGGAGATGACGATGATGGGGACCTGGTACCAGTCCGAGCAAGCGCAAAAGGATCTGGCGCAGGCGCGGCGCGAGCAATTTTTCAGCGGAACCGAGCGCGATATCAGGGGTGGCCAGACAATGGAGCCCCGCTGGTGAGCCCGCGCCTGATGGTCATTATCGTCCTTGTGGCGGTCGTTTCGGCGGCCGGTGTAGGCGTGATCACCTGGATCGTCGTTCAGCCGCCGGCCGCGCCCGTCTCAGCAGCTTCCGGCACGGCCGCCACGAATTCTTCCTACGATGAAGAACAGCGCCGACATCGCGAACAGTTCTTTGGCGGGAATCCCGACCGCGACATCCGCGGTGGCCAGGAGATGAAGCCCCGATGGTAGCCGTTCCTTCTTCTCGCACGCCCGAGCGGATGTTCATCGCAATGGCGGTCGTCCTGCTGATGACCACGCCCGCACTGGCACAACAGGGCCAGGTTCTGACCACACTCGAGAATTCCGTCGTCACAGCTGCCAAAGGCTGGGAGACGACGGTGATGAATGCCGCCCGCTCGTTGTTCTGGATTCTTGCCGGCATCGAGGTCGGGATCGCTGCCGTATGGCTGGCGATTAACGCCGCCTCGCTCGACAGCTGGTTCGCCGAACTGGTCAAACGCATCATGTTCATCGGCCTGTTCGCCTTCATCCTCGACAGGGGGCCGGAGTTCGCCAAGGCCGTGGTCGACAGTCTCTATCAGATTGGCGCGGGTGGCGGTTCGGCATCTCCCGCCAACATCTTTGACGCCGGCATTCGTGTCGCGACGAAGATGTCGGAACAGGCGAAGTTTGGCCTCTGGGAGGATAATGCGCTGGCGATCGCCGCCGTCTTCGCCATGGTCGTGGTCGTCGTGTCGTTCAGCCTCGTCGCTGCGATCTTCGTGGCCGTCATGGTCGAGATGTATGTTGGCTTGCTTGCCGGCATGATCATGCTTGGGCTCGGTGGCTCGTCCCACACCAAGGATTTTGCGATCAAGTATCTGGTCTATGCCTTTTCCGTTGGCATGAAGCTGATGGCCCTGGTGATGATCGCCAAGATCGGCTCGGACATCCTTCTTGGTCTGGCAGAGGCGCCCACCGCGACATCGGAACAGTTCATCACCACACTGGCGATCGCTGGCATCTCGGTCGTTGTCTTCGTCATCGCGATGTATGTCCCACCCATCCTGCAGGGCGTGGTGCAGGGCGCATCGGTCGGCGGCGGCATGGAAGCCATTCGTCATGGCGGGCAGGCAGCATCAGCGGCGCTCGGCGCCGGCTTTCTCACAATCGGCGCGGCGAACAGAGGGTTCGGAGCCGCCAGTGCCGCGAGGGCAGGGGGCTCGTCTTTGGCCAGTGCGACGCTGCGCGGGATGCAGGCGGGGATCGGCGGAGCGGCCGGCGCAGTCGGTTCAGCTGCAAAGGAAAAGGCGATCGGTTCTCCCGGCGCCTATGCCGGATCGATGCTCGGCCTTGCCAACGCTAAACTCGATCAACAATCCGGCCGGCCGGGCACACCGCCACTACCGCCGATCAACGACAGCAAGTGACGGAACGCTCCAGAATGACTGGTGAGAATATTCCCGATAATCCCTATGTTGCTGCTCGCAACGAATGGAACGAGCGTTATGGCTCCTACGTAAAAGCGGCTGCCGCCTGGCGCGTCGTCGGCATAGCCGGAATGACCATGGCCGTTATCGGATTTGGTTACGCGCTCTACCAGAGTACGCAGGTCAAGCTGATCCCTTATATCGTCGAAGTCGACAAGCTGGGCACCGCCGTCAATGCGGGCTTCCCGCAGCAGATCGAATATGCCGATCCACGCGTGGTGCGCGCAACACTTGGCAGTTTCGTTTCGAACTTCCGATCCGTCACGCCGGATGCGGTGGTGCAGAAGCAGTATATCGACCGGACCTACGGGCTGCTGCGCACCTCCGATCCCGCCACGGAAAAGGTCAACGCCTGGTTTCGCTCGAATTCGCCCTTCGAGAAGGCGAAGACCGCAACGGTGGCAATCGAGGTTAACAACATCGTCGCGCTGTCGAACCAGAGCTACCAGATCGACTGGACGGAGTTCGAGCGAGATCGCCGCGGCAAGGAGACCGCCACCCGCCGCTTCCGCGGCATCGCCACCGTGACTTTGACGCCCCCCCAGGACGAGGGTGTCATCCGTCTTAATCCCATCGGTGTCTATCTCCGCGACTTTGATTGGACTGCGCAGCTTTGAAAGGCATGGCCCCGAACATGAACAGATCACACGAACTATCGCGGGCCACGATGAGCGCCGGCATCATTGCGCTCGCCGTTGCTGTCTCTTCAATCCTTCTCCCGTCTGCTTCGCTCGCCGCCGATGGCGTCACGGCGAACGAGGCGAAAGGCATGGGGATTTCGACACAATGGCGCGGAAGCCGCGGGCTAGTGACAAAAGGCGCCGATGGGAAGCTGATCTTCCTCTATGGCGAAGTGCAGCCGTCGGTCGTCTGCTCACCGTTGCAGGTCTGCGACATCGAGCTTCAGGGTGGCGAGGTCGTTCGCGACGTTCTGGTCGGCGATACGGTACGCTGGAAAGTAGAGCCTGCGACCTCCGGGGCAGCGGGCGGGCAAGCGATCCACCTGATCGTCAAGCCATCGGAGCCGGGCCTTGTCACCTCCATGGTCGTGACGACGTCGCGGCGGACCTATCACATCCAGCTGAAATCGCATGCCACGCAGTATATGGCGCGCGTCGGCTTCGAATACCCCGAGGACGTCTCGGCAAAACTTGCCGACGTCAACGCACGGCTGGAAGCCAGCACGATACCCGGCGCCGGCGTTCCCGCCGAGCAACTAAGCTTCGCCTATTCGGTCTCGGGGAGTGCCGGCTGGCGGCCGACGCGGGTCTATTCGGATGGACAAAAGACCTACATCCAATTTCCGCGGTCGATCTCCGGGCAGGATGCACCGGTTCTCTTCGTCGTCTCCGGCGGCCAGAACCGCATCGTCAATTATCGCCTGAAGAGCAATATGATGGTGGTCGACTATAATATCGATCGTGCTGTCCTCGTCTCGGGCGTCGGCTGGAAACAGCAGAAGGTGACGATCATCAGGGGAGGGCGGTAATGCTGAATTTCCTCCGTCGCGGCGGAAACCGTCTAGGCCCGATCCGCTGCCTGGCCACAACAAGTGCCCTCGCCATCCTCCTTTCCGGATGCCAGTCGATGGACACCGGCGGTCTCGCCACCAGCGCAGCACCAGCAGAGGTCTCCGGGCCTGCAGCAGGCGCCATCGCCGGTGATATGGTCAGCCGTCTTGCCGAGCAGATCGGACAGGGAAAGGCGACCGTGGCGCTGAAGCAGGATGGTTCTCCGTTCGGACAGGCGATTGAGGCGGCTTTGAAGGGATGGGGCTATGCTGTTGTCACCGACCAAAAGACGGATAGCAGAGCGGTCGTCATCCCGCTTGCCTATGCAATCACGCCCTATGATGGCCAAGTGCTCGCGCGGCTTTCGACGAGCAGCATCGAGCTGGGCCGGGCCTATACCGTGACGACATCGGGTGCGACACCCGCAAGCGCGCTGTCGCTCATGCGCCGCGGGTGAGGGAGAACATCATGGTGCAGTCTCTCAAGCTTGGTGGCGCTACGAACAGTCAGGCCACGTCCGGTATGAAGCGCGTGAACCGTGTGCCGGTCATCGTTGTGATCGTGCTGTTGGTTGCGTTTCTCGGCATCATCTTCTTTGGCCTTACCTCGCGCGGGCTTTACTTCGGCAAGGATAATGGTCCGGACACCAGTTCGGGCAATCCCGCATCGACCTATGCCGACCAGATCAAGCGGGGCGTCACCGACGGCATCATTGGGGAGCCACAGCCGCA
>Ga0209257_1002035_pt1 | contig 21550 bp, 21 predicted proteins | sample AraplaCvi_mCL_r2_FD_184277 | JGI IMG/M metagenome (GOLD analysis project Ga0209257, IMG submission 184277) | Arabidopsis root microbial communities from North Carolina, USA - plate scrape MF_Cvi_mCL_r2 (SPAdes) (version 2) | ecosystem: Host-associated > Plants > Roots > Endosphere | place: USA...
GACACCGAGCCCATCTGCCGCGCGGTAGTCGCAGCACGCATCCTTGCTCCTGAGGCACCCCTGCTTGACGTCTTCCGTGCCCTGCAACGCGCGTTCTACGTCGACGGACTTGACACCACCGATCCCACGACGCTCGCACGCGTGACGGGCGAGGCGCTGACGGAACTCGGCAGCCCGGTGTCAGCCGAACAGGTGCTGAACAAGTACCTGTCGCCCGCGACGATCGAGGAAACTCGGGGCGATTTCCGCAAGGCCCGCGCCCTGGGTGTCAACAGCTTTCCGGCGTTGTTTGTTGAGGTCGACGGCAGCTACCATCCGGTCACCCCCGGATACGCGAGTGCGGGCGAAGTCATGGCCAGCATCCAAGCGCTGCGCGAAAGATTGGGCGGGACAAGCGTGGCCCATTGATCGTGGGCGCGAGCAAGGCGCGCAGCCGCTCGGCCCCGACGGTCGCGGCAGATGGGTTCAAGGGGGCTGCTTGTCTTGTGCTGCAGGGCCATGCGAGAGCTCCCGCGTGAGGAAATCGATCAGCGCCCGCACGCGCAAGGGAGTGTGCTGGCGATTCGGATAGAGCAGAGAGAAGGGACGCGAGCGCCCCCCCAACTCCGGAAGTACCTCGATCAGGCGGCCAGAAATCAAGTCTTCTTGAACGATGTAGCGGTACGTCTGCAGGAGGCCCGCGTTCTGGCGGGCCAGCGTCACGACGCCAAGGTAGTCGTCCACGCAGCGGTAGCTCGGGGGCGTGGCCAAGTCAATGTCGCGGCCGTCGACGCGAAACAGCCACGGCACGAATTGCCCCGTGCTCGGTAGCACGAACTGCACGCAATCGTGGCCAGACAGGTCGTCCAGCGAGTGCGGCGTGCCTGCACGCGCTAGGTAGGAGGGCGACGCAACGAGTACGAGTTGCGCGTCCTCGAGCTTGCGCGCCACCAGCGAGGAGTCGGGCGGTGCGCGCCCGCGCACCGCCAGGTCGAAGTCCTCGGCCGTGAAGTCGATGTTGCGGTTGCTGAGGTTGACCTCGAGCTGGACGAGCGGATAGAGCGTTCGGAACTTCGGCAGCAGCGGCAAGACACGGTAGTGCCCGTAGGGCGACGCGATGCTGATACGCACCAGACCGCGGGGGGTTGAATGCTCTCCGGTCAGCTTGCTCTCGGCATCACGCATCAGGCTCAGTGCCTGGCGGCAGTGCTCGTAGTAAGTCCGCCCTCCGTCGGTCAGATGGATGCGCCGCGTGCTGCGCACGAAAAGGCGGACCCCCAGGCGCTCCTCGAGACGCGCGACCGATCGGCTCACGGCGGCTGGGTTCATTCCCGCACTCTGGGCGGCCGCCCGGAAGCTCTCGAGCTCGGCTGCCAGGCAGAACAGTTCGAGGCTACCGAGCATGACGTCGTTGAGATGGCGTTCCATGGGCTGAGCCTGGCTAGGAAGGAGCGTCATTCTAAGTAAGCGTGCGAGTTCCGAGCCACTCGCCTGTGCGCTCCCGCGGCTTGCGCATCATCGTGTCAAGGGAGCACGAATGGCCGAAGGTCGTGGTGGCCCATGCTCCGTCTGCCTAGACGGGTCATTCGGCTTCGGCACCGGAGCCCGAAGATGCGTAGATCCGCTCTCCACCTACGATCAGTTCGACTTCAGTACCACCACCGACCCGGCTCCACAGTGTGAGCTTTCCATCGATCAGATCGGCGCGCTCGCGCATTCCTTTCATTCCGAAATGGTCCGGGCGGCCGTTTCGAATCATCTCGCATCCATGCCCTTTCCGTCGTCCCGTACGCGAATCCGAAACTCGCGCACGTCGTAGCGAATCTCGACTTCGATCCGAGTGGCGTCGGCATGCTGGAATGCATTGCGAAGAGCTTCTCCTGCAATGCGCAACACATCGTCGCGAAGCACCGGATGCAGTTGACGCGGGTGGCCCAGTATCTCGACGCCAAATGCGATTCGAGCGCTTGCAGGGTCGACAGCAAGAGAGCGACCCAATGCCCGAACTGCACTCCCGATATCGGGCCCCTCGCCGCCCGCACCGCGCAGCCCCTGTACGGCATCACGACCTTCAACAATCGCTTCAGACGTCTGGTCGATGCATTCCTCCAGCATGACGCGCCCCCGTTCTTGCGGCCACAAATGCAGCACCGTCTGGAGTCGCACCAACTGCCCTTGGACGCTTTGCAAGAAGGTGTCGTGGAGTTCCCGTGCGATGCGAAGTCGCTCGTTGACTCGTGCATCAAGCGACAAACTGAACTGGCGCGACAGCCGCGCAACACGGAGTCGATACAGGAAAAAAAGCACCAGCGCTGCTGTGATCAAGCACGCGGCTCGAAAGGCGCTCGTTTGCCACCATGCCGGCGCGATGGAGAACTCCAACGTGTCGCCTTCTTGATTCCATACTCCGCTGTCGTTGCTCGCCACCACGTGAAATCGATAGCGACCCGGTGCAAGGTCGGTGTAGAAGGCTTGACGGCGGGTGCCGCCATCCAGCCAATCCGTGTCCCGACCTTCCAATCGATAGCGGAACCGCACCTGCTCTGGCACGGAAAAGCTCAGCGCCGTGTATTCAATCTTGAGGTCGCGCAGTAGGGGCGGAAGTTGCAGGCTCTCGCCTGCCTCGTGGGTGGATCCGTCTGCGACGACCTGTTCAATGCGGACGGGAGGGGGGACGCTGTTGAACGGTATTCGCCCCGGATCTACCGAGGCGATCCCATCGCCCGTGACGAACCAGATGCGACCGTCGTGGGTGAGGGCAGCCTTGGGCATGTACAACTGGACTTGCTGCAACTGCCCAACTGCGCTCGTGTTGGCAGGCTGCGAGACGCCTTGCCATTGATCGAGGACGCGGATCTTTACTCTCCTTGCGGCGTCGTTGTCCGTCGCTGCGCCCCATGCGTCCATCTCAGCGCGCGGCACTTCAACCAGGCCGCAAGGCGTGTAGATCCAGGTTGACCTCTTATCTACCAGGGACCAGTAGGCGCCATTGCAAGGCATGCCGCTCGTCTGGTCCAGCCGACTCGTACGACCTTGCTTCAGCCGCGTCAGCGCAGTACCTGTTGCGATCCAGACGACCTCATCGGCATCAACGCGAATGTGTCTGACGCCAGCACCACCGGCGCGCTCGCGCAACTGCAGTGACGTCCGCACTTTGCCGTGGAGAACGTTCAGGACTCTTTCCGACCACAGGCCAAGCCATAGTGAATCGTCCGCCGGATCGACGACCATCGTGGACACGCGGATGTTCTTGCCAATCGTTGACCAAGCTGTACTTTCGAGTTGCCCATCCGGGCTCAGGCGCAAAAGCCCCTCCTCACGATGCGCGATCCAGATACTCCCGTGCGAGTCTTCGGCAATGCCGTCGATCGTCCCCCGCGGTATGTCAGGAACTGCGACAAAGCGATCGCCTTCGAAGTATCCGAGTTCGTAGAAGGAGGCCAACCAGATCCTCCCTTTGCCGTCCTCGAACATGGTCGACGCTCGTGACTGTCGAACTTCAGTTGCTTTTGACTTCTGGATTCGGTAGACAGATGTCGTGGTTGTCGCCCACACATCCCCGTTGCGCGCCGTGAGCACCGTTGCCACGCGCCCTTTGATGCCATCGCTGCGCGAATAGATCGCGGCGGCCATCGGACGGAATCGATCGAGGCCCCTGGGCGTTGCAGCCCACATGTTCCCTTCTCTGTCTTCGAACAGCCCCAGGACGTGGTCGCCCGACAATCCCTCGGAGGCGGTATATACATCCACGCGTCCCTCGAACAAGCGCAGTAGCCCATTGTCTGCAGCGGCAATCCATAGACCGCCGTCGCGGTCGTAGAGGATTCTTGTGAAGTAGTAGCTCTGGGCCCAGGAGGGGAGAGGTATCGTTTCGATCCTCCCATCGACGATGCGTATCAACTCACCGTCGGTGCCTATCACGATTGCGCCGTCAGGCGCTGCAGTCATTGTCCGCAGCGATGCAATACGCTTTGCCAGAGGGTACGCACGCACCGGCGCTGTGCCGTGCTTCCAAACCTGCTTGCCTCCAGCTACCCAGAGAGAACCGGCGCGGTCCTGAGTCAGCGCGATGATCGGGTCGTCATAAGCGTCTTGGGCTCCTCGACAGTCGTCTGAGTTCTCGCGGATAGAGCACAGTACCCCGGCATCACCCCGAGAACCTCCGACCCAGACGGTCCCGTGGCCATCCTCCACCAGGGAGTTGATGGTCCTGCCCTTGAGCGCCTGGAAGGTGGTGAGCGTGCCGCCCTTCCAGCGCGCCAGGCCTCTCAATGTGCCGATCCATAGTGCGCCGTCGCGCGACCCAAGCAAAGTTCGCACGCGATCATCGGGAAGCGCGCCGCCAGAGGGTGGCTTCCATTGGACACTTCGCACGCCGTCAAAACGCAGGACTCCCTTGGGCGTCCCGAGCCAGAGATAGCCATCGGTGGTCTGTGCAATCGGCCCGATTGTTCCCGGTCCCACCTCGTCCAGGTTCTGCCAGACGGTATGCCCATACTTCGAGATGGCCACCGAAGGGTCCAGCGCCATGGCTGGAGCCAACCAGGCAGCCATCCACAAGAGCAGCGCCATGCGCGCGAACCAGCGTGTCACGTTTTCTCCAGCCACCGACCCATGGGGCATGACCACTCATCTTGCCGTACGTCGGCAGATTGCGGAAGCCGCTTTGGAAGGAGGGCTCGTCGTGTGTAGCAAAAGCGTTCGTCGTTGTCACTGCAGAACCAGGTCGGATCGATCAAGACTCAATCGGCGGTATCGAAACCGCTTCCGATGACTGGCGCCACACGTACCAGCTCTGGACCTCGTTCACACGAACAAGTCGGACAATCAGATCGTTCGTGCCTACGTCGCCGGTGTCGGCCGCGGAGGTCGCCAGCGGCCGCGCCTCGCCGAGCACGAGTTCGTGGGCACCCAACAAGCGCAGGAGCTGATCGTGCGAACCTTCGATGCCGCCCGGCGGTCGCGCCAACCGGGTTTCTTCAACGATGTCCCGCGCAGTTGCCCGCGCCACGCCCCCGAGCGTCTGTATCCGCTCCCCGATCTCGTCCATGATGGCTTCCTGCTCGCCATAGTGCTTGTCGAACAGCTGGTGCAGTTCGAAGAACGTCGCGCCCGAGGCCTGCCAGTGGAACTTCTTGTACAGGTCGCGCAGTGCCATGGTGTGTGCCAGGAGACGGTTCAGTGACATCACGCTCTTGTGGCGGACGTCCTGGGCAAGGCCCAGGCGGACGGGAACCAGGCTGCCGAAGGCCTGCTTCTGCGATTCCGTGGGGCGCGCTACCGATGTGTTGTCGTTGGTCATCTCTGCCTCCGTGCGCGACTAGGCTGACGTCGAGTAGGTCGAGACATGGTGTCCGAGCCGAAACTCGATGTCGGACGCCGTCTGCAGGCCCTTGGCAGCCAGCGCGGCCGAGCGCGCTCGCGTCTCGGGCCTCGCGACCGACGCGTAGAAGGCCTGCAGCGCAGGCGGGAATACGGAATCGGGAGGCAGGCTGGCGTCGTTCACGAAAGCCTTCGTGTCTACGATCCCGGCCTTCTCGAAACCGGCGACGCGACGTGCAAACGCATCCACGAAGCCCTCGAAATTCTCATCGGGCACGGCGCGGTTGACATACCCGTAGCGCTCCGCAAGCAAGCCGTCGAAGTCGTCGGCGCCGAGCAAGACTTCCAGTGCCCGTCCCCGTCCCATGAGCTGCGGAAGCCTCGCCATCGGGCCGCCGCCAGGCACAGCGCCGACGCCGACTTCGAACTGACCGAGGATGGCCTTCTCCTTGCTGGCAAAGCGGATGTCGCACGCCAAGGCGAACTCGCTCCCGGCGCCTCGTGCTCGTCCGCGAATGGCGGCGATGGTGACGGCGGGGACCCGGGACAACCGAGTCAGGACGTCCAGCCATGGGTGCATGCCGGATCTGCCGGGCTTCATCTTCTGCGTCACGGCCTTGTCCACGAACATGTCGTAGTGCGCCAGGTAGAAGTCCGGGTTCGCGCTGGCGAACACGACGACCCGAACGTCTCGGTCCGTCTCGATCCTCGAGATCAACGCATCCAGTTCACCGATCGTTTGCGGACCGATGATGTTGATTGGCGGGTGATCGAAGATCGCGGTCCAGTACGCGGGCGAGTTCTGGATCAGTTGAATCTGGTTGTCGCTTGCCATCGGGATTCTCCGGATCTGAAGGATGAACTGACTCAGTGGCCGGCGCTTTGCCCGCCATCCACATGAAGGATCTCGCCCGTGACGAACGTCGCGGCTTCGAGATAGAGAACGGCGGCGACCACGTCATCGACCTGAGCAAGGCGACCAAGCGGGTGAAACTGGGCGAGCGTGCCGTGGTGCTCCCTGGCGTGCATCGGCGTATCGACGACGCCGGGCGAGACCGCATTGACGCGGATTCCGCGCGCGGCATGTTCAATGGCCAGCGACCGGGTGAGGGCGTTCAGGGCACCCTTGGTGATGGCGGCGAGAGCAGCCGGAACGGCCGAACGCGCGTGATCGACGAGACTGGTGGTGATGCTCACGACGTGTCCGCTGTTCCTGAGTTTCATCTGCTCGACGGCGAGCTGCGTGATCCGGAAGCTGCCCACGAGGTTGACCCCCATCGCGGCCTCGAAGTCTGTTCTGGTGAACTCGGTGAACGGCTTCGACAGAAAGATGCCCGCGTTGTTCACCAAGGTGTCGATGCGCCCGAAGTGCTTCATCGCGGCGTCAACCACCTTCTCCGCGGTGGACCAGTCGGCGATGTCGCCGGGAATCACCAGCATCCTGTCGTCTGCCGACTGCGCGATGGATCGGGAGGTGGCGACCACCCGATACCCGGTGCGGAGAAATCCCTCGACAAAGCCGGCCCCGATTCCCTGCGAGGCCCCCGTGATGATCGCGACCTTCTGACCGTTGTTCATGGCGCTGCTCCTAGTCTTCTTCCAACTCGACGATGAGTTCCAGCTCCACCGGGACACCCAGCGGCAAGCTCTGGACTCCGAAGACCAGACGGCTGGGATTCCTGGCTTCCCCGAACACGTTCTGGAGCACGATGGAGGCCCCATCCGCCACCCGTGGCTGCTGCAGGAAGTCGGCCGTGAACACGCTCAGCCGCACGATGCGCGCCACACGGTCCAAAGATCCAGCGTGCGCCCGAATCACGGCCAGGGCGTTCAGGGCGGCGATGCGGGCGGCATCGCGGGCGGCGTCGACACCGAGCTCTGCGCCGACCCGGCCCGTGCACCTGGCCGTGTTCTGCACCGTCGGGAGCATCCCGGTGAGAAACAGGAGCCGACCCGACTGGACCGCCATTGCGTAGATGCCAAGCGGCTGCGGCGGGGATGGCAAGTCGATCTGGAGGTCGCGCAGCCGGTCCTCGGCACTCGAGGGCCGCTGGAAGGGCTTCAAGGATTCGTTCATGACGAGGTTCCGGCAACGTTGTGCGATGGGTGCACGTTTCCTAGCGCACCGACTTGAACGCCGCACGCATCTCGGTCGCGAACAACTGCGGCTCCTCCCAGGCAGCGAAGTGCCCGCCCTTGTTCACCTCGTTGAAGTAGACGAGCGTGGGATAGGCGCGCTGGGTCCAGCTCTTCGGCGCCTGGTAGATCTCACCCGGGAAGACGGTGACCGCCACGGGAACCTTGATCTCGGTGGTTCGCTGCGCAGGCGAGCTGAAGTTGTTGTTGTTGTTTTCCCAATAGAGCCGCGCCGAGGAGATTGCGCTGTTCGTGACCCAGTAGAGCGTGATGTCGTCCAGCATCTCGTCCTTCGTCAGGGAACGCTCCGCGTCGCCGCCGCTGTAGGTCCACTGGGTGAACTTGTCGAACATCCACGCCGCCAGGCCGGCGGGCGAGTCCGACAGGCCGTAGCCCACCGTCTGGGGCCGCGTCACCATCATCGCGCCATAGCCCGCGTTCTTCTTGAAGAACGTGTCCAGCGCGTTGTAGGCAGCCATTTCCTTGTCGCTCAGTCCGGCGGGGGCGGGATCGCCGTTGTTCAAGGCCTTTGCAGCCTCTTCGGGAACTGTGGCCGGCATGTTCACGTGGATGCCGATCAGGCCCTGGGGCGCCTGGCGGCCCATCGCGTCAGCAACGACAGAGCCCCAATCGCCTCCCTGGGACACGTATCGCTTGTAGCCAAGTCGCTTCATCAGAACGTCCCAGGCGCGTCCCATGCGGTCGGGCCCCCATCCGGTGCCGGCGGGTCGCTCCGAGAAGCCGTACCCGGGCATCGACGGGATGACCACGTCGAATGCATCTTCGGCACGCCCGCCGTGTGCCGTCGGATTGGTCAGCGGGTCGATGGCCTTGACGATCTCCAGGACGGATCCCGGCCAGCCATGGGTGATGATGATCGGGAGCGCGTTGGGATGCTTGGACCGCACATGGATGAAGTGAATGTTCAAGCCGTCGATCTCGGTCGTGAATTGCGGAAGCGCATTGAGCTTCGCCTCGATCTTTCGCCAGTCATAGCTGGTGCCCCAGTAGCGAACGAGGTCCTGGAGCTTTGCCAGGGGAACGCCCTGAGACTGGTCCGTCACGGTCTCCTTGTCGGGCCATCGCGTGGCCATCACGCGCTTTCGCAGGTCCGTCAACGTATCCTCGGGGACGTGTACCTTGAAGGGCCGGATCGCGCCCGCAGGAGCGTCGCTGACGGACGCCGCAGGCGCTGCGGAACTCTGCGCCGTTGCGGAGGTGCTCGTCAGCGTGAAGCTTGCTGTGAGGGTGGCGCAAACGGCGAGCAGGCGCAGCTTGCGAAGAGTCGAGGATGCGTTGGACAAGATCATCTCCTGGTGAGCGCGGTGGCCAGGGCGGCACGGTTCAAGCGCGAGGAGTCATCACACCAGATCGAGTCCGGACCATCCATTGCACGAAGGTGTCGTCCATACCTTCGTCTAGTCGGAGCGGGCGATCAGGTGCGTCAACCGAAGGTGAAGGAGAACACCTCGATACCGGGGTCGATGAATTCGATCTCGAACCGACGATCCCGTATCGGACCGGGTTGACGTATGAGTTGATACATCCGAGCGGAGTCCGCCTTGCCGAAGCCTTGCTCATCGACGTCGAGACCGTGGGCAGCGCCCGGAGGCTTGCCGTCGATCAGGACACGGAAACGTACGGCGCGTCCGACCTCGGTTGGCCCCATCACGAGATGCAGGTCGCGGGCGTGAAATCCGTAGGCGATGCGCCCGTCGGCGCGCTGGAGCACGGCGGATTCGCTTCCGAGGATCCAGTCCCCGATCGGCGACCATTCGTTGTTGCGCAGCCTTCCGGGCGCGGCATAGGTGCGGCGCTGACCCGGTGATGCACCCGCTGCCAGCCCGCTCGTGCGCGCAAGGCCAACGTAGTTTTCTGGCGACCGCAGGTTGCCCCAGTCCGCCGGCGCCTCCGCGCCTAGAAGCGTAGGACCAACCAACTCGTCGTCGGTGACCTGCCCGATCTCAGACAGCGCGCGCTGTATCGCTCGCTCGGTGGCTTCGTAGCTGCCCTCGCCGAAATGGTGGTAGCGCACGACGCCGCGGGCATCGATCAGGTAGATCGCTGGCCAGTAGGCGTTGCCGAAGGCTCGCCAGATCGCGCGATTGCTGTCCACGGCGACCGGGTAGTCAACCCCGATGTCGCGGACCGCGCGCTCCACGTTCGCCGGATCCATCTCGAAAGGAAACTCCGGCGTGTGCACGCCAATGACCACCAGGCCGTGGTCGCGATACTTCTTCGCCCATGCCCGAACGTACGGGAACTCGCGCCGCCAGTTGATGCACGAGAAGGTCCAGAAGTCCACGAGCACGACCTTCCCACGCAGCGCGGGCGAACTGAGTGGCGGGGAGTTCAGCCAGGCGGTAGCGCCTTCGAAGTCGGGCATGCGGGTCGTGGTCATGGGGGCCCAGTGCCAATGGGTCGGGCTGGAGGGGGAGGGGGCTGCTTCCGGCACGGGCTGGAGGTTTGCGTCGGTGCTGTCCGCTGCCACCCGCATGGCGGGCGCTGCCACGGCAAGCGCGAGAAGGATGGGAATGACCTTGTTCACCTGTCGCTCCTGTAGTGCGGGCGGTGTCCAAGGTAGGTGTGGCACGTTGCCAGCGGTGCCCGCGTGTTGCCGGGCATTTCAACCATTGGCCGCCTCTTCGTCCATTGGACGAAAGTCTCGCTCCGGGAGCGTCTCATCCGCCAGTCCTACCAATGTGGGATCACGACGTAGGCCGATCCGCTGTCGCCGAGGGCAGCGTCGATGAGCAGACTTTCCGGGCGTTCCTGTCCGTCCGCGGTGGACGACCAGTGCAGACGCAACCACCTAGGAAGGAACTGGCTATGTCAGAAGAAATCGTCGTCGTGTACTTCAGCGGCTTCGGTCATACCACCCGAGTCGCAGAAGCCGTCGCGTCAGGAGCTCGCGCCCGGCTCCTGAAGGTCGACAGTGAAGGAAACCTGCCGCCCGGCGGCTGGGAGCAGCTCGCGGACGCGCGGGCGATTGTCTTTGGATCGCCGACCTACATGGGCAGCACGAGCTGGCAGTTCAAGCGATTTCTGGACGACTCCTCTCGGGTCTGGATCAACGAGGGATGGAAAGACAAGCTGGCCGCTGCCTTCACCAACTCGGCCGGCATGAATGGCGACAAGGCGTCCACCTTGTATGCGTTGTTCACCATGTCGCAACAGCACGGCATGATCTGGGTGGGAACCGGCATGATGCCCAGCAACAGCAAATCTGCGACACGGGATGACATCAACTACGTGGCGTCCTTCACGGGCCTGGCGACGACGACTCCGTCCGACGCGATGCCAGAAGAGATGGCCAAGGGGGATCTGGAGACCGCCCGCCGCTTCGGCGAACGAGTCCGCCGGATTCTGGAGCGTCTGCGCGAGCCGGAGCTGGCGTAGAGGTTCGGAGGCAGAGGCGACGCCCCGGTGTTTCGCTGCATGCGAAGTACATCGGCGACGCGTCGCAGCGAACCCGACCCGGGTCGCCTCGATTTCATTCCTTGATGAGAAATCGATCCGCCCGGGCGGCTTCGATCACCCCGATCGGATCCCGGTGGATCTGTTCCAGCGGCACACAGCCGCCGAGCCAGTAGTTCGGCGTCGTGAACCAAAGCGCGCTCTGCCATCCGTCAAAGACCTCCCGCAGCTCGCGGACGACCTGAAGCACCGACTCTCGAGGCGCCATTGCCCTGGCCTCGAACTGGAACATCGGCACGTGGATACCAGAATGCCACTCGAGGCTCACGATGGTCTGGTCAACAATCCAGCGCGCCAGTTTGGAGATCGGCTGATCGCAACTGCGACCCAAGCGATGGGCCGCCTCGTCGCCGCAGACCAGCCCCCCGGTTCTATCGAATGCCGATCGCATGAACCTGTACTGATGCTCCCGGAGGTCTCCGACCGATGCGTTCGACCGCATGAAGGGCGAGATTGTCGAATGCTTCGACGGGCTGATTCGGTCAACGGGATAGGAGGCTGGGGTGATCGAATCCATCGTAGGAGTCTCCGGGCACGGCCATCTCGCCGTAGCTGGAATATCGATCCTTGACGCCCATGGAACCTCGGCCAAAGGTTGGCCCCGATCCTCGGCCTGGAAGCGGACGGAGCGGGCGGCGGTCAGTCAGGCTTTTCAGCTGCTCCTCTGGGCCGTCCTCGCACCGGCGTGGCCGCCAAGACATCGATGAGCAGCGCACCGAGCATGGCGATGGCGGCAATGATGAACAGGGCGGCGTAGCTTCCGCGCACGACCAAGAGATAGGAGAAGCCGTAGGCAGCCAGGGCCTGGAGCACTGCAAAGCTCGTGGTGGCGATGCTCCAGGCTGAAGTCTTCTCCGCAAGCGAGCGATGAGCGAGCATCTCCTGGATTCGACCCAGTACCAGCGGGACGATCCCGGGCGTGAACGCGCCGATGATCACGGTAGACAGCAGGAGCCATGCAGGCGAGGGGGCGACGGCGGGAATCGCCACTGCTACCGCTTGCACGGCGAGCCCCATGCGCAGCGTGCGGTGGTAGCCGAAGCGGTCGGCCACGCTCCCAGCGAGCACCGGCCCGGCAATGGCCCCGATTCCAAAGGCGGTCCAGTAGTGCGACCCCGCTGCCAGGCCTCGACCCAGTCCGTCGGCAATGAAGACGACCAGGAAGATCATGTGGGGAACAAGGCCCGCGGCATTGAGTGCGTACTGGGTACTCAGAAGGTGCAGTTGGCGCGGCGAGTGCACGGTTTGGCCTTGAGGGCCTGCGGCAATCGTGTCGGGAGTGGCGGCCGCTTGCGGCCAACCCTTCCACGCGATGGCTGTCAGGAGCAGCGAGATCCCGGCCAGGTAGAGCCAGGTTGACGTCAAGCCATCGCGCAGGAAATGCGGGACGAGCAATCCCGAAGCAGCAATTCCCACGCCGATTCCCGTGAAGATGATTCCGCTTGCAAGTCCCCGTCGCTTGGGATCTATCCAGGGAAGTACTGCCGGTGCTGCAAGAACCATTAGCGCGCCGCCTGTCGCGCCGGACACCAGCCGCCAGCTGCAGTACCACAGGAAATCCAAGGGCCAGGCGCAAGCCACGAGCGACGCCGTTGTCACGAGCATCAAGGCTCGCAGCAGGGCGCGGATGGGAAGCCATCGGGCCAGCCGTGCTGCGCTCAGCGCGCCCAGAACATACCCCGCCAGGTTGGCTGCACCAAGGTAGGTGGCATCCGAAGCAGAGAACCAGTGGTCGGCGATCACCGCAGGCAACAGGGGCGTGTACGCGAAGCGGGCCAGACCGATCCCCACCAGCGTCGCGCAGAAGCCAGAGACGATCACCCACGCTGGCTGATGGCGGGCGCGCATCCCGCTACTCTGCGTGGTGGACGATGACCGTGTCGCCGCAGTGCTGGCGACGATGGATCACCGGAGTGGAGAACTCGCTGCCGACAGTTGATCGCGCTCGGAAGTAGTTGGCCCGCGCCTTTTCGCTCAGTTGGACCGGTTCGACCCTGCCCGTTGAATCGCACGGGAACGCATAGCCGTGGCAGGGATTGGATAGCCTGGAAAATCGCAGCTCGTAGCGGTCGCGGGGCGGGTCGTGCAACGGCCAGAGGTCGGCGCGCACAGCCATGCGCTGCAGGGGTTGGGATGGCGTCATGGTGCGACTTTGCCGTCCCTGCCGCGGACAGGCATCCCGCTTCAGTGGCACGGGCGAATCTCCCTCCGGTCGGGACGACATCCCCGCTTGGCGCCGGATGACGGTGCTTAGGTATTGGTGATACCAACGTGCAATGGCTCCGGAGCGACGCGTGGTGTGAGATGACGCCATCCTTTGACCACCCAAGTGCAGTCCCATGAACTACGCCACAACCAACCGACTCGCCGTGCTGGTGATCCAGCACGACCCGCTCCTCCGAGTGGGAATCGCCATGGCCTTGCGTCAGCACGATGCCTTCGAAGTCTTCGAGGGTGGCCCCGGCGAATTGGATTCACATGAACCGAGGATCGACGTCGTCATCGCGGACTATGGCCAGGCGATTGCACTTGCCTCGCCGGCAAACCGCGCAAACCGGGCGCCATCGGCGACGGCCAAGGTTCTCGCACTGACCTGGAACGACAAGGAGGCGGATGTTCGACGCGCCATCGAAGCGGGCGTGCACGGCTACCTCCTGATGGGGGGCGAGTTCCGGGACCTCGTGGAAGGAGTGACCGCGGTCGCCAGCGGAATGCGCTACCTGTGCCGGTCGGTCGCCCAGCGCATGGCCGACAGCCTGACCCGGATCGCCCTGACTTCCAGGGAGGTCGAGGTGCTTCGACTTGTGGTCACGGGTGAGCCGAACAAGGTCATCGCACGGCATCTCAACATCGAGATCGGAACCGTGAAGTCCCACATGTCGGCAATCATGTCCAAGCTCGGCGCGACGTCGCGCACTCATGCGGCCGGCATTGCGGTCAATCGCGGGCTCGTCGACTCGCCGCTGGGTGCGTTCGGTGAATCGGCCAGATCCAACTTAGCCCCCGCGGACTCGCGCGTGCAGTACGCATAGCGCGTGCAGGTCCCTCCTTTGACGTAGACCGCGCTGCGCCCTCCGTCGGTGGCACTGGGGATCGGGCCCGCCGACGATCGAGATTCTGCGACGAGCGCATCAAGTCCTGATCCGCAGATTTCCTCAACCCTTGCATTTCGGAGCCATCATGAAGCCATCGAAGATCCTCCTCGCCGCCGCGTCGGCCTTGCTGTTGACCCAACCCCTGGCCGCACTGGCCCAATCTTCCAGCGCATCCGACAAGGCGGCCGTCCGCGCAGAGAGAAGGGCCGAGGGGGTGGAAGCGGCGCGCACCTTCCAGCCCGGTGAGGGCAACCCCATCCCGGATGCGAAGCCCAAGGTGTCGCGCGCCGAGCGCAGCCAGGCTCGCCAGGACCGTCGGCCCGACGGGGTCGATGCCGCAAGGAACTTCCATTCGGGCGAAGGCGATCCCCGCCCTGCACCTGCGCGCCGCATTTCGCCGGACGAGCGGCGCGCCGAGCGTGCCAAGCAGCGCGAAGAGGTGAAGGCCGAGGCAAAGGCTGGCCAGATTCCCGACTATGGGGACAACTTCGGCAACGCCAACCAGAAGTAGGCCAACGAGTCTGGAAGCGCGAGTGGACTAGCTTGTGCTTCCGGCTTCGGAGTCCGGCCAAGTGCCGGATTTCCGTGATCAGGCGCGAAGCAGATACCGCGCCGCCCGTGCGCCATCCAGAACCGAGCGGGCATCCCGGTCAATGATGTCCACCGGCAGAGCGCCGCCCAGCCACGCATTGGGTTCGGCAAACCAGGCGCAGATTTCCCAGTCGCTCAACGCTGGATACAGCTCGCCCAGCACAGAGTTGACGGCCGGACGAAGATCCATGGTGCTCAGATCGAACTGGAACCACGGGAGCAAGATCTGCGAGCGCCACTGGATGTTCAGTACCTCATGCTCGACGATCCAGCGCGCCAGCCGGGAGATCGGTTGATCGGTGTGGCGAGCCAAGCGCGAGACGACTTCATCGGCGCTGGCCATCCCGCCACCGTCACGGAATGCAATCTCCATCCGGCGAAACTGGAAGACATCGTCGGCCTGCAGCAATGCTGCGCCACGGGTCGGAACGGGCGTCAGACGCACCGGATTGCGGAAGGCGATCGGGTTCGACGGCGTGGAGGCTTGAGTGTTCATGATGAATCCAGTGGGTCGCACGCACATCGGTGGAACGGAGCGTTGCCGATGCGCGTCAGGACCTGCCAGATTCAATCGAAGCGCAAGCTCGTGCGCTATTGGACGAAGGTCTTGGCGAGGCCGATGAAGAGCGTGATGCGCTCAATGCAGTCGAGAGTTGACGGCTGCCGCGCCTTCCAGGACGGCGGCATACGCCCGACTTCCAGGCACGATCAGTTCGACCTCGGTGCCCGAGTCGCGCCGGCTCCACAGGGTCAGCTTGCCTCCGATGAGCTTGGTGCGCTCACGCATGCCTTGCAGGCCAAAATGACCTTTGCGCCCGCGCTGGATGACGCCATGGTCCATCCCCTTGCCGTCGTCCACCACGCGAAGCCGCAATTCTTCCTCGCCGAAGCGGATCTCGACCTCGACACGACTTGCGGCGGCGTGACGGAACGCGTTTCGCAAGGCTTCGCCGGCAATCCGGACGATGTCGTCACGTACGACAGGGTGCAATCCGCGAGGCCGACCGTGGACTTCGACGCCGAAGCGGATGGCGGACCTTTCGGGATCGGTCGCTAGCGATCGACCCAGCGCCTGCATGGTGGTCGCGAGGTCGCTGCCCTCGCTCGCGTCGGTACGAAGCCCTTGCACGGCATCGCGGCCTTCGGTGATTGCGGCTGCGGCCTGATCAATTCCTTCCTCCAGGATGCGGCGCCCGTCCTCGCGAGGCCAAAGCTGCAACGCTGTCTGCAGCCGCAGCACGTGACCTTGGAAGGTCTGCAGGAGCGTGTCGTGAAGCTCGCGGGCGATGCTCATGCGTTCCTTGATGCGCGTCTCCAGGGAGGCGTCAAAGCGTCGAGAGAGCTGAGCCAGCCGCAGCCTGTGAAGGGCGTAGATCAGCAGGGCGAATGCAGCAACGCACGCCGCGCGGAAGCTGCCCGTTTGCCACCAGGCCGGGGCGACGGAGAACTCCAGCGAAGCTCCCTCGCGGTTCCAAGTGCCGCTCGCGTTTGCCGCCGTGACCCGAAAGCGGTATTGGCCCGGAGCAAGATCCGAATAGAAGGCCTGGCGCCGGTTCTCTGCGTCTTGCCAATCGGCATCGCGACCCTCCAGCTTGTACCGGAACCTGATTCGCTCCGGCAGGACAAAACTCAGGCCGGTGTAGGCGATCGCCAGGTCGTTCGGCAGCGGTGGCAGTCGCATGCCCGCCCTTGTCGGATAGGTCTTGCCGTCGCTCACCATCTCCTCGATCTGCACCGGCGGCGCCAGGTTGTTCGATGGAAGCCGGTTGGGGTTGACCGTCACGAGGCTGTCGCCCGTCACGACCCAGAGCCTTCCGTCCGGCGAATGGGTGAGCTTGGGCGTGAAGTTGTAGGAGGTCACCAGATAGCCGATCGTGCTTTCCACGATGGCCTGCCCGACGCCATCCCAGTGGTCCAGCAGCTGGACGCGAATCTTCTTGGGTGACTTGCTGTGCATCGCCTGGGTCCAGGTGCCCAGCTCGGTGCGGTCGATGCGGATCAGGCCGCACTGCGCGGCGACCCACAAGGAATTCTCGACAACGGTCGACCAGAGCAGGCGGTCGCAGGGAAGGCCGCCTTCGACGCCCAGGCGGTCGACTTGTCCGTTGGCGACTCGATGCAATCCGCTGTAGCTGGAAACCCAGAGCGTTCCGTCTTGTTCGATGCGAATGTGGTTGACGCGCGCGTTCTGCGGGCTCTCCGAAGGCAGTGACAGCGAACTCGCGATCCGACCGTCCTTCACACTCTCCAGGCCCCCTGACCACAATCCCACCCAGACCGCTCCACTCGTGGGGTCGAACGCCAGCGTGCTGACGCGGGCAGATGGACGCACAATCGCTTTCGACGTGAATGTCGCCTTCGCATCCGGGCGTACGCGAAGGAGCCCGAGCTCGCGATGAGCAAACCACAGATCGCCGATCGCGTCTTCGGCGATTGCATCGATCGGCCCGTTGGGGATGCCCTCGGGATCGACGAATCGCTCACCATCGAAGTACTGGACACCGACGTTCGACGGGGCCCAGATCCTGCCCGCTCGATCCTCGAAGAGGCTGCTGACGCCGCTCAGGAGTGGCCGGCGAAGCTTCCAGACGTCCGGCGAGCCGGGTGGCTGCTGGTACACCCCGGTGGTAGTGGCTGTCCAAAGGCTCCCGTCGCGCGCACTGAGGACCGATCGCGATCGCCCCTTGGGGCCTTCCCGATCCGATTGGGATGCGGCTGCCACCGCGCGGAACTGGTCGAGCCCGCGCGAGGTGGACACCCAAACATTGCCTTCGCGGTCCTCGAAAAGGTCGAGGATGTTGTCCCCCGACAGGCCATCTGCCGTGGAGAAGGTGTCCCACCGGCCCTCATGGAGATGCAGCAGCCCATAGTCCGCCGTACCAAGCCACAGCGAGCCGTCCTTGTCGCGCAGCGCCTTGACGAAGGTCAGGTTGCGCGCCCATTCGGGGAGGTCCAGTGTCCCGAGCTCATCTCCAGTGACCCGCACAACACTGCGCCGTATGCCGACAATGAGCGATCGGTCTGCCATTTCGGCTGTCGTGCGAAGACCGTTGGCGCCCATGGGCAGTTTCCATGAGTCCATCTCGTCGCGCCCCTCGGCCCATCTCCACAACCGTTCCGGCCCCAGCAACCACATTGCGCCGGTCGTGCCGCGATGAAGTCCGACAAGCAGGGGGCCGAGGCCCCCGTCCTGACCCTTGCATTCGGAATGCGGCGTCCTGAAAGCGCAGAGCAAGGCGCTTCCGCCAACAGAACCTGCCGTCCAGATCGTGCCGTCGGCATCCTCGTGGATTGCGTTGACAGCCGATCCGATCGTATGAGAGGGCACGGTAAATGCGCCGTCCCGGAAGCCAACGAGGCCGTCAGAGGTGGCGACCCAGAGCGTTCCATCGCGTGCGCCGAGAAGCGCCCGTACATTGCCTTCGAACGAGCGTCCAGGTGGCGGTAGCAATGGCACGCTCCGAACGCCGTCGAATCGCAGCAGCCCCTTCGGCGTTGCAAGCCACATGTAGCCGTCGGGCGTCTGCGCGATCGCGCTGATCGTGCCCAGGCCGAAACCTTCGACGTCGCGCCAACTCCGATGCCCGTGCTGCGCTGCGTCGAGGGCTGGATCGAGGGCCAGTGCAGGTGACGTTGTCGCCACAGCCAGCGTTGCCGTAGCGGCGAGCGCCAGGCGTCGGAAGAAGCTTGATCGCAACACAGGGGCGTCCTGGAGATGACGGTCGTACGACGCCGGCAATTCTAGTGACGCCCGGTGGAAGGAGGCCAGGGCCTTTGCCCGAACGACAGGGGCCCGCAGCCGGCCCTCGAGCCCGGCTCCGCAGCGATCACGCGCCTTCTCGGGCGCCGGGCGAGCGCTGTACTCGAAGCGCGAATGTGTTGGCCACCGCTGCGGCCAGAGCGAGCGCTACCCCGACCGCCGCCAGTCCCAGCCATCCACCGTGGTGAGCGGCATATCCCCCCATGGCGGAGCCGACCGACCCGCCCAGAAAGAAGGACACGATGAAGACCGTGTTCAGACGGCTGCGCGCCTCGGAATGCAGTGTGTAGATCCGCGCCTGGTTGGCCACGAGGCCCACGCGATTGCCCAGATCCAGCACCACCATGGCGACGACCAGCCAGACCAGGCTGCGCCCGCTCAGGGTGACCAGCAGGAAGGCAAGCGCAACAAGGATGGCGCCGATGGACACCATGCGGCTGGGCCCCAGGCGATCGACGGTTGCCCCGATTCGCGGCGACAGGACGATGCCGGCCACGGCGACGAGCCCGAACGCACCGATGGCAGCGGGCCCGTATTCGTAGGGCGGAGCGGCAAGGAGGAGGGCGAGCGAAGACCAGAGTGCGCTGAAGGCCGCGAACATGAGGAAGCCGGTGACGGCTGATAGGCGCAGCAAGGGTTGCGCCATGGCCAGCGTGGCGAGCGAGCGCATGAGGTCGCCGTAGCGGACGGCAACCAGGCCGGTGGATCGGGGAAGGCTGAGCTGAACGATGGCCAGGAGCGCTAGATCGAGGACCGCGGCCAGCACGAATACGTCGCGCCAGTTCAGATGGGACCCCACGAAGCCGCTCAGGGTACGTGCGAGGAGCAGCCCCGAAGACAACCCTCCGAGGAGCCAGCCCGCCACCTGCCCGCGCTTGTCGGGCGGGACCAGTCCGGTGACGGCAGGAATGATGATCTGCGCCGTGATTGCCGTGATGCCGACGGCGAAGCTGCTCGCAAGCAGGATGGGAAAGGTGGGTGCGACCGCGCAGGCAAGCAAGGCGAGGGCGTTGGCGGCGATGGCCAGCGAGGTCAGGTGGCGTGCCTGAAATCGATCACCGAGCGGCACCAGCAGAAGCAGTCCCGCCGCATACCCCAGCTGGGTCAATGTAGCGATGACGCTGCCATGCGCAGGCAGCACCCCGAACGATGCGGCCATCTGTGCGAGCAGTGGCTGGTGGTAGTAGATGGTCGAGACCGCCAGTGCGCAGGTCAGGGCCATCAGGTACAGGAGGTGATTGGGGATCACGGAATGCCCCGTCCTTGCCGGCTCGAATTCGGAGGTCAGTTCTCGGCGGAGAACTGCCGATACGCCGGTTCGTCGAGTAGCGCCGCAAGTTGGCCAGGATTGGCGATGCGGAGCTTGAAGAACCAGCCAGCCTCCATTGGCGAACGATTGGCAAGTTCGGACTTGGCGAGCAAGGCCTCGTTGACTTCGACGATCTCTCCCGCGATGGGCATGGAGACATCGACCGCGGCCTTGATCGACTCCACGGAACCCGCGATCTCCCCCTGGTCAAGGTGCTTGCCGACCGGAGGCAGTTCGACGGAGACGACTTCGCCGAGCACGTCCTGCGCATGCTCCGTGATCCCGACTGTGGCGAGGTCTTGTCCGTCCTGGCGGACCCACTGGTGGTCCCGGGTGTATCTGAGCGTCATGGGGGAATCCTCGAGCGGCAACGGTTGGAAGGGCGTCCTGGAGCGCGGGGCTTTGATCAGACGGTTCGCCTAGAGGCGCGTTACGTCCTTCACGGCAGAGGCAAAGGCCTCGGGTGCTTCCTGGGGCAGGTTGTGGCCGATGCCACCCTTGACCAGGCGATGCGCGTAAGGTCCCGAGAACTTCCTGGCATAGCTGCCGGGCTCGGGATGAGGGGCGCCGTTGGCATCGCCTTCGAGCGTGATCGTCGGGACCCCGATGACGGGTCCCTTGGCCAAGCGGGCTTCCAGATCCGCGTACTTCGCCTCGCCATCGGCCAGGCCGAGCCTCCAGCGGTAGTTGTGGATCACGATGCTCACATGATCGGGATTGTCGAAGGCGCGTGCGCTTCGATCGAAGGTCGAGGCATCGAACTTCCATCTGGGCGAGGCAAGTTGCCAGATCAGCCGCGCGAAGTCCGCACGGTTCTGCTCGTAGCCGGCACGACCGCGGTCGGTAGCGAAGTAGAACTGATACCACCACTGCAGTTCGGCCTGGGGCGGCAGCGGCATCCTGCCCGCCTCCTGGCTGCCGATCAGGTAGCCGCTTACGGACACCAATGCATTCACGCGCTCGGGCCAGAGAGCCGCCATGATGCAGGCGGTCCGAGCGCCCCAGTCGCATCCCGCGACGACGGTCCTTTCAATCTTCAGAGCATCCATCAGCGCGATCATGTCCACGGCAATTGCTGCCTGCTGTCCATTGCGAATCGCGTCTTTCGACAGGAATCGGGTGCTCCCGTACCCACGAAGATGCGGGACGATGACCCGATAGCCGGCAGCAGCCAGCATCGGGGCGACATCGACGTAGGTGTGGATGTCGTAGGGCCAGCCATGGAGCAGGATCACCGGGTTGCCATGGGCCGGCCCCGCCTCGAAGTATCCGATGTCGAGGGCGCCAGCCTCGATGTTCCTGATCGGGCCCATTGGACTCGCGGGACTGCCGGTGACTTGTGCCGACGCCTGCATGCCCGCAAGCCAAGGGGCGGTCGCAAGTCCCAAGGCTGCGGTCCCGAGGAAGGACCGTCGAGGGAGGTTGGACAGATCTGACATTGAACGCTCCTAGAGATCTCGAAGGGGCGCCCTGCATGAGGCGCTACGTCGGGGCGCTGCGAGATCTGTGGAGCGCGCTAGATGCGCCGCCGATACGCCGTCCCCGTGTGGCGCATGACATCAAACAACCGGTAGGTTGTCGATTGGACAATGGTGTTGATTGCCGCCCGACTCGCGGCGTTGCGACCCGGCGCGCCGCCGAGGTTCTCAAGCAGCTTGATCCTGCGGCTCCGCCGGAAGATCGTCCTGGGCCAGCAGGCTCGCTGCGGTCAGCGCACTTTCGCTCGCCTGGCCGAGCAGATACTGGATCATCGAATCGAGAGAATCGCTGGTGAGATTGGCTGGCATCAGAACGCCTGTGTCCTGCATCTCCGACACGGTCACGCATCCGTCTGAATCGGCGTCCATCCGGCTGCGATAGTCCTGGGCACTGACGGTCGGA
>Ga0209257_1002037_pt1 | contig 21530 bp, 26 predicted proteins | sample AraplaCvi_mCL_r2_FD_184277 | JGI IMG/M metagenome (GOLD analysis project Ga0209257, IMG submission 184277) | Arabidopsis root microbial communities from North Carolina, USA - plate scrape MF_Cvi_mCL_r2 (SPAdes) (version 2) | ecosystem: Host-associated > Plants > Roots > Endosphere | place: USA...
GGGGGGGGGGGGGGGGGGGGGCGCGATGACTGCCAGGGTCATCGCGGGCATCCCGGCCATTGGTTCATTAGCGAGTGAAGGTTAGCGGCCCTTCGGCGTTGATCGTCTGCGATCACCCTGCGATCCAAACGCGAAGACCGCCCGCTGTTGAGAGCCGGGCCAGTCAGCTGTTCGCTTCGGACCTGCTCGCCAGCCAGTCTTCGACGTTTGGCTGCCCCGTGCCCGCCAACCGGCCGCCGTCAACGACGAGCGTCGTGCCCGTCACATAGGATGCTTCGTCCGACGCGAGAAACAAGGCGGCACTGGCGATCTCCTCCGGCCGCCCGGCGCGCCCGAGCGGAAGGCTGCGCATATAATCCTTGGTAAAGGCGGGGATGGCGTCGAGTGCCCCGGCAAGGATCGGCGTATCGACCAGTCCGGGGCAGAGCGCATTGACGCGGATATCATCGGCTCCATGATCGAGCGCCAGCGTACGCGTGTAATTGATCACCGCCGCCTTGGCTGCGCTGTAGGGCGAGAAGCCGCGGTCGCCGCGGATGCCCGAGATCGAGGCGGTGTTGACGATCGCGCCGCCGCCGCGCTTGCGCATCAGCGGGATGGCGCGGCGACAGGCAAAGAAGACGGCGTGAAGATCGACCTCGATCACGCGCAGCCATGTCTCCGGCGTCATGTCGGGGGTCTGGCCGTTGCCGCCGATCGCGGCATTGTTGATCAATATATCCAGCCCGGTCCCGGTCGCCGACAGCCATTTGTCCGCGGCGTCGATCATCGTCTCGACCTCGTCGGCCTTGCCGACGTCGCATCGGATATAGCTGCAATGTTGCTCGCCGATTTCATGCACCAGTGCCGTGCCCAGATCGTCGTTGATATCGACGATAACCGCCTTCGCGCCCTCCGCGACGAAGCGCCGGACGATCGCCGCACCGATCCCCGACGCCCCGCCCGTCACGACGGCGCCCTGGTCTTTCAGGCGCACGTCAGTCATGCGGCTTCAGCGCTTCGAGCCGCATATATTTCTCGCCGCGCTCGACGATGATCCACGTCAGCGGCTGGTGGAGCTCGATCGGAACTCCGCTGAGCGTCTCGGCGTACCAGCCGAAGCATGCGGTCGTCTCGAACCGGTTGTCGGGCAGGGGTGCGATGTCGATCGCCTCGAAACGGTGGATGTTCGATTTGAGCAGGGCGGGGCCGGTCGCGAACCATTCCTGCACGCCCTCGAACCCGCGGATGACGGTATCCTCGCTGCCGTCGGTACCTGCCAATATGCCCTTCATTTCCTTGAAATCGGTGACGGTTTCGGCACGGCCGTCGCTCTGGTCCTGCTTGGAGGAGATCAGGCCGTGAAATTCCAGCTTGGGCATCACCAGCTCTTCGAGCGGCGCCGCGTCGCCGTTCAGCGTGTCCATGACCGCCTGCCACTGGATCAGGACGGCTTTGATCCGGTTCTCGACATAGCTGTCGACGAATGCGGGCCGCTCGAAGGTCTCGCCAAGGCTGCCCGCAACACGCGTGAAGACCATGCGGGCAGGGGCGATCTTTCGCAGGATATTGTCGCAGTGGCTGTGACCGCTCACCAGCTTGCCGTCGGTCTCGAGCTGATAGGTGTAATTCGCGCGGAGCCGGTAGAGGCCATTGCCGAGCGCGCTGACCTCGATATCGTCGTCGGCGATCGCATGCGAACGGCGGATGCCGGAAGGCAGGGCCGCCATCGTCGTCTTGACCGCATCGATCCCCGTGATGTCGACCCCGCCGTCGGGCAGGTCGATATGGACGTCATCGGCGAAGAGTCCTTCATAGAAGGGGGCCGTGTCGACGTTCTCGGGTGCTTCAAAAAGACCCCACCAACGGTACAGCATCGACACCGCGGCGTTATGGTCGCCATTGTCGGCGTCGGCATAGGCCGGCTTTGCAGCGAAGATATCCGTCACTCTGCCCACTCCCTTTTTCGGCCAATGCCGCGGCTTATCTTGGCCGCCGCTTCCTGGCTTTTCCACCTCAGTCCGCGTCCGGCAGATCGAACCGGTGAACCGCATCCCTGTCGATCCGCACCTCGCGAATGCGTGCGTAGTTTTCGGCCGGATCATCGACGATCCGCCACGTCTGCCTGTTCTTGCTGATAATCCCGCTGCTGTCAGGAAACAGCGCTTCCGATTCCATCGCGATGGTCGCGACATAGCCGCTGCGCCCGGCCCTGAACGAGACATCGTGAATCAGGTGCTGACTAGCAACCACCGATGCCAGCCGCCCGGTCACCCAATCGTCTAGCATCGCCCAGCCGGCGACCGGTGGGTCGACATAGTGCAGGGCGAAATCATCGACGAGCAACTCCCGAAACGGATCCGGATCGCGGGCGGGGTTTTCCACCAGGCTGGTGAAATGATGGATCAGGCTCATCACGCGGTTGGTCGCATGGGGATCGTCGAAATTCCCGGTCTGGACGTTGCCGACCGGGACGACTTCCATTTCGACGAGGCCGGGCAGCGCGCCGTCGACCGGCGCCATCTTCGCCGCGCAACGCATCGGCGTTTTGTATGCCGTCCCTTCGTAACGGTCGAGTTCGGCGGTCAGCGCAATGCATCCGTCAGGCCCCACATCGACGTGATGCGACCGGACGCCATGCGCGTGCGGATTGCGGGACTGACACCACCGATAGAATTGGGCGAGCGCCGCGTGTTTGACGAAGCTTTCTTCGAGGCGCTTTTTCCGGGCAGGATCGATCTGCGGCGCCGCAACCATCTATGACGCCTTCGTCAGGTCGAATTCGGTGAAATCGGGCGCGCGCACCATCTCGTAGAAGGCCTGCAGCGTCCACGGCATATTGACGCCTGATCGTCCGAACTCGTTGACATAATAGCTGCCGCCGCCGCCCTTTTCCTCCTCCCAGAGCATTTCGCGCATCTCGTCGTCCAGCCGGTCGTTATAGTCCTGATAAGCCTTACGCCTGACTTCGATCGCCGCACTCCGGCTTTCGATCGTCCGCGTGATCAGATTGCAGATATAGCGGGAGAATATCTCGACCCACGTGTGGAAACTCCCCGCGCGGACGCCGGCGTTGGGACCATAGAGCATGAAGAAATTCGGGAAGCCCGGCATCGTCATCGTCATATGCGCACGGGCGCCGTCCGCTCCCCAATTGTCCTGTAACCGGATGCCGTTGCGGCCGATATAATCGACCGGCCACAGATATTGCGAAACCTTGAAGCCGGCACACAAGACGACGAGGTCGAACTCGCGTTCCACCCCATCATTATCGACGATGCCTTGTGCGGTGAAATGCTCGATCCCGCTCGTTTCCAGCGTCACATTCGGCCGGACCAGCGTCTTGTAGAAGCCGTTATCGACGACGAGCCGCCGCGAAATCGGCGCGAAGTCGGGCACCAGTTTCGCGAACAGATCGTCGCGGTCGCCGACCTGCTTGCGGATGAAGCTCGTCAGCCCTTCGCGAAGCTGGTCGTTCTTTTCGTTGATCAGCCCGCCCTTCGCCTGCCACGCGCGATCGATCCGGTGGAAGGCCTGCATCTGAAGCTGCGACACATGGTGGCTATAGCCATACCATTGCGCGTAGCCCGGCATATGGTCGAGCAGCCAGCGCTTCTCGGGCTCGACCTTGTTGCGATAGCCGGGGATACCCGTGACCCAATTCGGCGTTCGCTGGTAAATGACGAGCGACTCTGCCTTTTCCGCAACGCCGTGCACAAGTTGCGAGCCGGTCGATCCTGTCCCGACGACCGCCACCCGCTTGCCAGCGTAATCATAGCCGTGGTCCCATGCGGTCGAATGGAACATCGCGCCCTCGAAGTCTTCGATGCCGGGAATGTCGGGAAGCTTCGGTGTGCTGAACAGGCCGCTGGCGCTGATCACGAAATTGCTGCGAAACGTCTCGCGGCTGCCATCGGCATTCGCGATCGCGAGCGCCCACATATTTTCGTCCGGCACCCATTCGGCGTGCGTCACGCTGGTATTCAGCGCTATCTTCTCACGCAGGCCATATTTGTCGACGATATAGTCGACATAATCGCGCAGCTCGCCTTGGGTCGCGAAATAGCTTTTCCACGGATAGCTTTTCTCGAATTTATACTGGTACAGAAAGCTGGTGATATCGACCCGCGCGTCCGGATAATCGTTGAGAAACCAAGTCCCGCCAATGCCGCCCTGCCGTTCGATGATGCGATAGCGGATGCCCAGCCGTTCGAGCTGGATCGCAGCGATCAGGCCGCTGAAGCCCGATCCGATGATCGTCACGTTATACTTGGCGATCGCCTCCGGAGCGGGCCGGCCGCTCCATTCGGCTGCGCGCGGGAAACCGTCGAAGGCGAGCTCCTCCCAGCCGAAATCATGATCGGACGTGCTCAGCGGGTCGCCGGTGAACAGCTCCATCAACCGGCCGGCTTGGGCCTTCGTCGGTATCGTCAGGTCGCGATCGGACGTGCCGAGCAGATAAGCGATCGCCTTGGCCCGCACCTTCGCGTCATCTTCGGGCGACAGGACCGAGAACAGGAAGGGGCTGCCGGGCCGCGCATGCTTGATCACCGTCATCGCGGCAAGTTCGGGATCCTGCGTATGCTGGTACAGCGCAACGCGCAGCACATTCAAATTGGCATGATCCAGCGCGCGGGAAAGAAAGGCTTCGTCGACCGTCGCCGGCTTCGCCGTCGCCCGCGCTTCAGCGTCGAATTTCTCGCCCGGCGAGTTTTCCAACGCGCTGAATTGCATCCATCCCTCCCGGCATCGTAGATCGCCCAAAGGGATAGGAGGGGGGCGCGCTGAACTTCAAATCCATTGGCCCGATGGCAATTATCTATCACGTGCATTTCGCTCCGGGCTCATGAGCGTCGCCATGCTTGCGACAGAAGATGAGGCTAGCCCTATGTCGGCTTTGGGCCCGGCAGCAGGCAGTCCGCAACCGGCCAAAAGCGGTCGGTCTAGGTTGACGCGGCATGCTGCCGGGACTGCATCAATTCTGCGATCTTCGACAGCGCTTCCGGATTCTCGATCGTCGGCGGGATGCCGACATCGGCTCCGTTGACGATGCCGCGTATGGCGGCGCGCAGGATTTTTCCCGATCGGGTCTTGGGTAGTGCGCCCACGATATGCACCTGCTTCAAGGCAGCGACCGGCCCCAGTTCCTGCCGGACGAGCGAAACGATCTCGCCGGGTAGGCCGTCGCCAGCGTCGACTCCGCTCTTGGTAACAGCAAAGGCGATCGGGACCATGCCCTTCAGGCCGTCGTCTGCGCCGATGACGGCGCACTCTGCGATGGCGGGATGAGCGGCTATGATCTGTTCGATCTGTCCGGTCGACAGGCGGTGGCCGGCGACGTTGATGATATCGTCGGTGCGGCCCATGATATGGACGAAACCGTCGGCGTCGATATGGCCGGCGTCGCCGCTTTCATAATGACCGGCAAAGCTCTGGAAAACGCGGCCGTACCCCTCGGCATTGTTCCACAGGGAGGAATAGCAGCCGGGCGGCAGCGGCGTGGCGACGGTCATATGGCCGCTCGCACCGGGAGCGATGGGTGCGCCGTCGTCGCCGAGCACCGCAAACCGGAAACCGGGAACCGGGAAGCCGGCGCTGCCGGCGCGGCGGCGTTCGTCTCCGAGACCGAGGCAGGTTGCGACCGCGGGCCAGCCGAGTTCGGTCTGCCACCAATGGTCGATCACCGGCATGTTCAGATGCTGCTCCGTCCATAGCAATGTGTCGGGGTCGGCGCGCTCGCCGGCCAGGAACATCGCGCGCAGGCGTCCGGTGCCGATATCGCGGATGAAGCCGCCGTCCGGATCTTCCTTGCGGATCGCGCGGATCGCCGTGGGCGCCGTGAAGAAGACGTCGACCTGGTGATCGGTGATCGTGCGCCAGAATGTCCCGGCGTCGGGAGTGCCGACGGGTTTGCCTTCGAAAAGCAGGGTAGTGCATCCCGCGATCAGCGGGCCATAGACGATATAGCTGTGCCCGACGACCCAGCCGACATCGGATGCCGCCCAGAAGGTTTCGCCGGGCTTGATCCCGTAGATGTGCCGCATGCTCCACGCGAGGGCGACGGCATGGCCGCCGTTCTGGCGCACCACGCCCTTTGGCATGCCCGTCGTCCCCGACGTGTACAGGATATAGAGCGGGTCGGTCGCTGCGACGGGAACGCAGCCCACCGGGGCGGCCGCGTCATAGGCTTCGGCCCAGTCGCGGTCGCGGCCGGGGGTCAGGCCGGCGGCGCATTGCGGGCGCTGCAACAGCAGGACATGCTCGACGCGGTGGGCCGCAAGGTCTAGCGCATGGTCGACGAGCGGTTTGTAGGGCAGGATCCGCCCGCCCTCGATCCCGCATGAAGCGGTCAGCAGCACCCGCGGGGTCGCATCGTCGATGCGCTTGGCGAGTTCGGGCGCCGCAAAGCCGCCAAACACCACCGAATGGATCGCGCCGATCCGCGCACAGGCGAGCATCGCGAACAGCGTCTCGGGGATCATCGGCATATAGATGATCACCCGGTCGCCCTTGCCGACGCCAAGGTCCGCCATCATCCCGGCGGTGCGCGACACCCGGTCGAGCAGAGTGTCGAAGTCGATCCGCTGCCGCGCGCCGGTTACGGGGCTTTCGTGGATCACCGCGACGTCGCCGCCGCGTCCCGCCGCGACATGACGGTCGACGGCATTGTAACAGCTGTTGAGGGTGCCGTCGGCGAACCAGCCCAAGCCTTCGGTCCATCCTGTTCGCGGCCGGTCTATCCAGTCGATCGCGCCGGCCGCCTCGAGCCAGAAGGCGTCCGGGTCGGCGAGGCTGCGGGCATAGGCGTCTTCGTAATTATCGCTCATGGTCTCACAAGGCCGCGGTCAGATCCTCGAGCAATTTGTGATCGAGGATCGACGATATCTCGCCCGCTTCGTCTAGGAACGCAATCGGTCCGTAGTTGGTGAAGAGCAGTTCGGTATATTCGGGAAAAGCGGTGTGGTCGTGGACGACGTCCAGCGGTTCATAGCCATAGGTGCCCGGACCCGCTTCGCCCATGCGATAGGTCATGCGGCCCTTGGTCACATAATATTCGCCTGCACCAAGATGGCGATGTGGCCCGAAGAAGCTGCCGGGCTGGGCGCGGAACAGCACGGTCCAGCGACCGGTTTCGGCGCTCGAATAGAGCAGCGCGAATTCTATCCCGTCGGCGATCGGCGCCCATTTCATGGCGGCGGGGGGCGTCAGATGTTCGTCCATCATGTCGATATACTCGCGTGTTAGGGTGTCAGAATTTGACGGAGAATTCGGCGCCATAGGTAGCGCGTTCGCCATAATAGCGGGGCACGAAGCCGAAGCCGCTCGTGTCGGTGGCGTCGACGATATAGGCCTTGCCCGTGACATTCTTCGCCCAGGCGGCGAGTTCCCATCCCTGATCGGGATCGGCGAAAGCGACGCGCAGGTTGAGAAGGCCATAGCCCTCGCCGGAGCTCACCAACTCGTCCTCGGCATTGTTGTAATATTTCTTGCCGGTGTAGTTATATTCGGCACGCCAGCGTGTCTCGAACCGGCCGACAGGCACGGTGATCTGCGCGTAGGTCGACAGGGTGAACTTTGGTGCTCCGGGCATGCGGTTGCCCGAAAAGTCGCGCGGATCGCCGGTCACCGGATCGATCGCGCCCGAGAGGTAGTTCTTGTACTTCGCATCGAGGATGCCGAGGTTGAACCCCATGTCGAGCCAGTCGGCCGGCACCGCCGTCGCTTCGACCTCGATCCCCTTGATCGTGGCGTCGGCGGCATTGTCGAGGCCCAGCGTCGGAACGGCGCTTCCCGCCTGCCGGTTCACCGACAGGACCTGCAGATCGGTATAGTCGTAATAGAAGGCGGAGAGGTTGAGCCGCAGGCGGCGGTCGAAGAGGGTGCTCTTGAGTCCGATTTCGTAGGAGGTCAGATATTCCGGATCGACCTGCGTCCGCTCGGCGACGCTCGTGATGATGCCGATGTTGAAGCCGCCCGCCTTGAAGCCGCGGTCGACGCTCGCATAAGCGAGGATGTCGTCGGTGACGTCGACATCGGCAGCGATCCGCCAAGTGAATGATTTGAACGTGTCGCGCAGCGAAGCGAAGGGCACCAGCGGTACCGGCGTTCCGTCCGGGATGTCGGCGTCGAAGAAGCCCGGGACCAGGTCGGCGCGGTGCGTCGCGCGCACCTTGTCGATCGTGTAACGCCCACCAACGGTCAGCCGTAGCGTGGGGATCACCGCATAGGTCGCCTGACCGAAAATGGCATAGGCCCGGTTCTTGCGCGTCGCCCGCGTTATCAGCGGCAGTGCGCCCTGCGCGAAGGTCAGCTCGCCGAGCAGGTCGGCGTTGCTATCGGCATCCAGATCTTCCTGGAAATAGTAGAGGCCGCCGATCGCGTTCAACGGGCCATTGTCATAGGCGAGCTGGAATTCCTGTGTCCATTGTTCGGCATCGGTCAGGAAGGTGATTTCGTCGACGCGCTTGGTGCCACCGTCGACGTCGACGCGGTTGTCGACATCGCTCTTGTCATAGCCGCTGATCGACTTGAACGTGAAGTCGCCAAAGCTCTGCGAAATGTTGAGATTGACGAAGACGTTGTCGCTGTGGTTGCGCGACTGGCCGTTGAAGTTGAGCAGGTTGGGATTGTCGGGAAACGGATCGGAATAGCCGAACAGGTCGGCGCCGCCCAACGTGCCCACCGGCTTGTTTTCCAGATAGTCGCTGCGGTCGCGTCCGCCGCCGATCGAAAGGCGGACGTCGGTATCACCGGTCGGCTGCCAACGCAGGATCGCCCGGGCAGCCGCTTCGTCGACATCGATCGCGCGGTCACCAGTGAACAGGTTTATCTTTTCGCCATCGCGGCGGCGCACGATGCCGGCGACGCGCAGCGACAGCGTGTCGTCCAAGGGCAGGCTGACGGCGGCCTCGCCCTCGAACAGGTCGAAGCGGCCATAGCCGAAGCGGGCATTGCCTTCGAATTTGCCGTCGGGGAGTTTCGAGAAAAACTGGATCGCGCCGCCGGTGGTATTCTTGCCGAACAGGGTGCCTTGCGGGCCGCGCACCACTTCGATCCGTTCGAGGTCGAACAGCGAGAAGATCTGGCTGCCCGTCGAGGCGACGACGACATCGTCGCGGTAGATACTGATCGGGCCGATCGACGAGGCGTTGAAATCATTGTTGCCGACGCCGCGGATGAAGATGTTGGGGACCCCGCCAAAGGTCTTGATCTCAAGGTTGGGGACCTGATCGCCGATCGAAAGGCTGTTCGTGAAGCCGGCTTCCCTGATCGCCGTATCGTCGAACGCACTGACCGAGATCGGCACGTCCTGCAGATTCTGCGCGCGCTTCTGCGCAGTGACGACGATCTCGCCAACGCCACCGGTCGGCGGGCCGCCCTCCGCGCTGTCCTGCGCGAAGGCCGGCGCAGCCATGGTGAGCGCCGAAACGGCGGCGGCGGTCAGAAGCGAAGCTCGGAATTGGCTCTTCATGATATTCCCTCCCAGGATGTCGGCGCCCTCTGTCGGGGCGTCCTGCTCATTTCCGTCTTCTAGGCCGGTGGCGACGCCTGGCGCATGTGCCTGAGCGGCGCAAAATTTGGTTGAGGGAGAACTGGGCGGGAGGGCCGTAGAGCACGAAAAAGCTGGTGCTTCGAGGCGCCACTTGTTCTGCAGCGCAACCATATTTGTATGAGCGTGCACCGATCTGTGTCGTCGATTGCATCGACGCTGCAAACCGCATAGCTTGCCGGGTTGGAGAGAGGGCAGACCATGTTTCTGACCGAGGAAAAATGGACATCGGCGCATTTGCCGCCGCCGCGCCAGTTGCCGGGGTTCCAGGAAGTCTTCGATCGCACCCATTTCCATTGGGCGCTGAGCGAAGGGAGCGGCGAGCGCTATGAGGCAGAGGTCCGCCGCCGCGCGATTGACGATTTCGTCTTTACCGACATCATTTGCGATCCGGTCACCGGCTATCGCACGATGGACGAGGTGAAACGCGGAGCCGAGGATTATTTCTGCCTCCTCTATTTCGACGAGGGGCAGTGCCTGCTCCGTCAGGGGCGCAATGAATCGGTCGTTCGCCGCGATACGATCGCGGTGTGGGACAGCACCCGCCCGGCGATGTTTCGGAACAGCGAGCAACTGCACCAGCTGTCGATCATGATCCCGCACCAGATGGCAAAGACGATCGTGCCGGGGATCGAGGATATGTGCGGGCTGACCGTCGACGGCAGCGCGGGGCTTGGTGCGATCCTGCTCTCGCACCTCCGGCAGGTCCATCGCACAGTCGAGACAGTCGACCCGCGCGACCGGGCCGCCGTGCTCCGCGCGACGGTCGAACTGGTCGCGGCGGCTTTCCGGCCGGATGCCGAGCAACTCGGCGGGACCAACTTTCGCCGCGCGCTGCTCGGCCGGGTGCAGGACTATATCGTCGCGCATCTGGACGACCCGGGGTTGTCAGCGGCGAGCATTGCCGCCGCCTTTCGTTTCAGCCCGCGCTACCTGCACCGGCTGTTCGAGGAATTTGGCGTGACCGTGGGCACCTGGATCCGTGAGCGCAGGTTGCTCGCGGCGCGCAGCGACCTGTCGAGCCGGTCGATGGCCTCCTATTCGATCACCGAGATCGCCGTGCGGCGCGGCTTTGCCGACGCCTCGCATTTCAGCCATGCGTTTCGCGACGCTTTCGGCCTTTCGCCGCGGGCCTTTCGCCAGTCGATGGCTGCGGCGCCCGAGGTTGACCCCCATGGTTCTCTCCTACCCAAATAAGCCGCCTTTCTGATGCAAGTCACGAGGTGTCCGCTCCCCTAGATCGGTCGAAAGACGATGGGAGACGGATATGGCGGGCAGGCTCGCAGACAAGGTCGCGCTGGTCACAGGCGCAGCACAGGGTATCGGTGCCGGGATCGCGCGGGCGATGGCAGCGGAAGGGGCGCGGGTCATTGCCGCCGACCGCAATGTCGCGGGCTGCGAGGCGCTGGCGGACGAGATAGGCGGCGAGGCGCTCGCGCTCGACGTGACGAGCGAAGGCGACTGGGCGGCCGCGGCCAGGCATATTGCCGCATCGCACGGCAGCCTGTCGATCCTGGTCAACAATGCCGGCGTCGAACTGGTCAAGCCGATGACCGAGCATAGCCTCGCCGACTGGCGCTGGCTGATGGCCGTCAATGTCGACGGGTTGTTCCTCGGGTGCCGGACAATGCAATCCCTGCTCGCGGAGAGCGGAGCGGCGAGCGTCGTCAACATCTCGTCGATCGCGGGGCTGGTCGGCTATCCCGATCAGCTGGCCTATAACACGTCGAAGGGCGCCGTTCGGCACATGACCAAGAGTCTGGCGATCGAATGGGCGTCGCATGCGCTGCCGATCCGCTGCAATTCGATCCACCCCGGCTGCATCCGCACCCCGATGCTCGAAATGGCCGTCGAGGGCTGGGTACGCGAAGGGTCGATCCCGCCCGACGATCCCTGGGCCGCGGTCGCCTCGCTCTGTCCGCTGAACGCGGTCGGCAGCCCCGAAGACATTGCGATGGGTGCGGTCTATCTCGCGAGCGACGAGGCGCGTTTCGTGACCGGGATCGAACTGGTCATCGACGGTGGGTGGGTCGCGCGATGAGCGGCGCCAGCAACGCGAGCGACCGGCTGTGGATGTATGCCACGATGGTCAAGAGCCGGTATTTCGAGGCGCTGATCAAGCCCGCCTATTTCGAGGGCAAGAGCCCGGTGTTCAATATGGCGAAGGGCCCCCTGCCCGGCGAGATGCACTTGTCCGACGGGCAGGAGCCATGCGCCGTCGGCGTGTGCGCGCATCTTCGCCCCGGGGACACCGTCACCGCGACGCACCGCCCCCACCATGTCGCAATCGCGAAGGGCGTCCACCTCGACGCGATGGCCGCCGAGATTTTCGGCAAGGCCAGCGGCCTGTCGGGCGGACGCGGCGGGCATATGCACCTGTTCGACGCGCGGGTGAATTTTGCCTGCTCGGGGATCATCGCACAGGGCTTGGGGCCGGCCGTCGGCGCGGCGCTGGCGAGCAAACTTCGGGGCGACGATGCGGTCGCGGTCGCCTTCCTCGGCGAAGGCGCGGCAAATCAGGGCGCGTTCCATGAGGCACTCAATCTCGCGTCGGTGTGGAAGGTCCCCGCCGTCTTCGTGATCGAGGACAATGCCTATGGCATTTCGGTCGCCAAGCGCGACTGTACTGCGGTCGAACGCAACGCCGACCGTGCCGCGGCCTATGCGATGCCGGGCCATTTTGTTCCCGGCAACGACGCCGACGCGGTCCATGCGGTCGCGGGCGAGGCGATCGCGCGCGCAAGGCGCGGCGATGGGCCGACGCTGATCGAGATCGAAACCTGCCGCCTCGAGGGGCATTTCATGGGCGACGCCGAAGGCTATCGGCCGGAGGGCGAGGTCGCGCGGTTGAAAGCTAACGACCCGATTCCGGCCTATCGTGACCGGCTGCTCGCTGACGGCTTCGATGCAGACGATCTCGATCGCGCCGAGGCTGAAGCCCGCGCTGCGGTCGATGCCGCTTTCGCTGCCGCGCGCGCCGCCGCCTATCCGGAACCCGAGGAGGCCTTTGCCCATGTCTTCGCCTGACACTACGGTCGATGCCCGCCCGGCGCGCCGCCTCACGATCGCCCGCGCCATCGCCGAGGCGATCGGACAGGAGATGGAACGCGATCCCGATGTCCTCGTCATGGGCGAGGATATCGCGAAGCTCGGCGGGGTGTTCGGCACCACGACGGGGCTGCTCGACCGCTTCGGGCCCGAACGCGTGCGCGACACGCCGATCTCCGAAACCGCCTTCATCGGCGCGGCAGTGGGCCTCGCGGCGTCGGGGATGCGGCCGGTGGTAGAACTGATGTTCGTCGATTTCTTCGGCGTCTGCATGGACGCGATCTACAATCTCGCCGCGAAGCAGAGCTATTTCTCGGGCGGCCAGGTGACCTGCCCGATGGTGCTGATGACCAGCGTCGGCGGCGGCTATGGCGACGCGGGGCAGCACAGCCAGACGCTCTATGCGACCTTCGGCCACCTGCCGGGGCTGAAGGTCGTCATCCCGTCGAACGCCCATGACGCGAAAGGCCTGATGCTGGCGGCGATCCGCGATCCCAACCCTGTCGTGTTCATGTATCACAAGGCGCTGCAGGGGATGGGCTGGCTCGGCACCGTCCAGCGGTCGATCACCGATGCGCCCGAGGGAGACTATGTCGTCCCGCTCGGCAAGGCGAAATGCGTGCGCGAGGGCGGCGACGTCACGCTGGTCGGCCTCGGGCTTACCGTCCATCAGTCGCTCGATGCCGCGGCGCAATTGGCCGAGGCCGGTATTTCCGCCGAGGTGATTGACCTGATCAGCATCGCGCCGCTCGACCGCGAAACGGTGCGTGCTTCGGTGCGCAAGACGGGACGGCTGATCGTCGTCGACGATGACTACCTCAGCTATGGCGTCGGTGCGGAGATCATCGCCAGTGTCTGCGAGGCGGGGATTGCCCTGCGCGCTCCGCCGCAGCGGATTGCCTTTCCCGACATCCCCGTGCCCTTCACCCCGGTGATGGAGCATTTCGTATTGCCCAGCGCCGACAAGGTGACCGTCGCCGCGCGCCAGATGATGGAGGTTTCGAGCCGATGACCGATGTGGTGATACCATCCGGCCTGTGGAGCGCCGATGACGAGGCCGCAATCTCGGCCTGGCTCTACGCCGACGGCGACGCCGTTGCCGAAGGCGCGATCATCGCCGAGATCATGGTCGAGAAGTCGAGCTTTGAACTGATTGCGCCGGTTTCGGGGATATTGCGGATCGAGGTTGCGGCAGAAACCCCGGTCCGCGCGGGAGCGCTCGCGGCGCGAATTATCTGATGCCGACGTCTGACGATGCCCTCGTGCATCGCGTGGCCGACGCGATTGCATCCGGCGTGGCGGTCGAGTCCGGTGACGGATCGACGGCGGTTGAGACTGACTCACACCGCCTCGATGCGCTGCTCCGGGATGGCGACAGCGCTGGCGGCTGGCGGTTATGGACGAACCGCCGTTGTCTCGTCACGACACGGCGGTTCGCGGCGACGCCTCGCTTCGTTGATGCTGCATTGGCGAGCACCGGCCGCGGATGGCCCGTATTCGTGCGGGCGAGTGGAGGCACGACGGTCGTGCATCGACCGGGCATGCTCAATGCAAGCTATTTCGAGGCCTGGCGCGGCGATGGCGACGACGTGACCCGCCGGTTTCGGATTTTCTGCGAGCATCTGGCGACATCTATGCAGTCGGTCGGCGTCTCGACATGCCTGGGCCATGTCCAGGGGAGCTACTGCGACGGCAGCCTCAATCTGGTATCGCGCGGGCAGAAACTGGCTGGTACCGCTTCGCTTGTGCGGCGCAGAGGGGATTATATCGGATTGCTATCCCACGCGTCCATCTGGGTGACAGGGCAGGTGGCGGGCGATGTCGAAGCCGTCGAGCGCTTTGAGACCGAGCTGGGTCTTCAGCCGTCATACTCCGAAGATGTGCATACAACACTGGAACAGCGTCTTATGTCTGCTTTCGCGAGGGTCGACCCTTAAACGGCCGGTCCGCAACTGACCAAGCGGTGTGGCAGGATTTCAACTGCCACTTGAGATTTGACCCCATTTCATCCCGCGCGCCAACGCCGTTTTTCAATCCGGCGGACATTTGGTTCATTCGCGAGTGTGATCAAATAGGGCGCCAGCTTTCGCAGTTCTTCATCTCCTGCATCGCCCAAATATGGCCGCGGATGCACGGCATTTCCATAGTTTCTCGCGCATTTTTCCGGCGTGTCGTCGACGATCAACACTCGTTCGAGAGGCCAGCCCATCCGCTTAACTTTCGACAGCGGCTTCAGATAGTGCATGTGGTCCCACGGATCGAGGATGTATCCGTCGTCGTCGATCGATCCGCGGCGCAAGGTGGCTCTGCTCCGGCCCCACACAAATTGGAGGTCGAAAGCGTCGCCGAATAAATTCTCGACAACTAGAGAAACGTATGCGTCCGAAGCCGATGACCAGACGGCGAGGTCGAAACTTAGTCGCACGCTGTCGAGGAACTCTTGGAGATAGGGCCGTCGATAGACGTGATAGTTATAGGCCTGAAAGTCAGGTGCGCGGTCCAACATCGTCTCGCTCGCAAATATGAGCGTTTCGTCCAGATCGAGGATCAAGAGCGTCTTATCGGATCGGCGGGCCTTTCGTTCCATCAATCCTCATTACTAGGTTTTTGATCTAAAACCATAGGTTTAGAATATAGTCGCTCGTCAATGCCGCTGCGGAAGGCGGGTCTCTTGGGCCCGTGAGAGAATTGAATTCGTGCGGCTGAAACAAGGGTATAAGACACGTCAATATCGCGGTTCTCGCCCTTGCCGACGTGTTCTTCTCGAATTTCGATAGAAATGCATCTCGCCCCTGATCGGACAAGATTTGGCTCAAATCGCCAGTTTTTTGGTGACCCCTACGGGAATCGAACCCGTGTTTCAGCCGTGAGAGGGCCGCGTCCTGACCGCTAGACGAAGGGGCCTTGGGGTCGGTGCTGAAGCGGAAGCGCGCGGGCCGACCGCCCGCTCTGCCGATGGTGACCCCTACGGGACTCGAACCCGTGTTTTCGCCGTGAAAGCACAAACCTCAATGAAATCAACAACTGTTCCCTCTGAGGGCACGGATTTGCCCCCACAGGTTTCCGCCACTTTCCGTGGGGTGAGGGAACTCTATAGACACCTTGGGTACAGTGCAAGCTTGCGAGCATGTTCTGCGAATGTTCTAATGCGGCATGCGAATCGACCGCGACCGTATAATCTTCCTCGGATTGGCGACGCTCGCCGAGCAGGTCGAGCTTGCGCATGCCGGCGCACCGCCGCCGAGCCATGGCGTGCGATTGGCCCTCGCCGTGCTCCACGGCCTCAGCGACGGCAACCGAGGGCCGTTCGACAGCTTCTGGCTTCAGATGCGCGACGGGAATGAGCGCGCCTGGTCGGAAACGATCGCAAGCTATAGCCGCTCAACGCATCTTCAGTCCCAGCTGCGCGGCGTGATGCGCGCCGTCGGAATCGAGCCAACCGTCGCCACCGAGCAGCCGCTGTGGGACGCGGCGCTCAAAGTCTACCCTCGCAAGAAGGTGTCGCCATGAAGACCGATCGATATGCCTGGAACAAGCCGGTGCCCCGCGAATATCGCTGGCGCTGCGGTCTCCGCACAAGCCAATGGTTCAAGAGCTATCGCGCCGCCGGCAATGCCGCGGTGCGCGGGGGTATGGCATGGTGGGACGGGGAGAAGCTGCTCCCGGGCCCGCTGCTCGAAATCGAAGAGCGGATACGCCAGACGGCGTGAGCTATTCCCATTCGGCCTTTATCGGCCGGCATCGAAGATCGGCCACGGCGACCTTCTGAAGCAAGCGGCAGGCGGCATCGAGGCGCCGAGCGGTATCCTTGCCCCACTGGTCGCGCGCATCGTCGACGATCTCTTTCGCGACCTCGCTTTCAAGCGCCTCGCGCGTCATTTCCGGCCGGTCGGCCCGGTCGAACGTGTCAGCAGTCAGGCGCAGGTCGACCTTTGGATCGGCTCTGTTGCTGCAACTCGATACAGATCCGGCGGCGAGCACGATCGGAAGGGCGAGCATCAGGCAGGTCAGTCGTCGCATCGTGGATTTCCTTTTGCTGTTGCGCGTCGAGCGCGGCGCCGGCGAGCACTTCGTCACGGCGCGCCTGATCGGCTTCGCGCTCGAGCTCGCGTTGCGCGGCTTGCGCCTTCGCGCGCTCAGCCGCCTGCTCGGCGAGCAGATCGGCGCGGCCGTCGCGCCAGCCATCGTGGCGGATGAACCACACGGCACCGACTAGTAGCGCGGCGGCGGCCATAACCGAGACCGCCGCCGCGATACGTTGCGCCCACACCTCCCCAAGTCGGCCGGTCAGCCGCTTCAGCAGGAACGGGCCGAGGATGGGGAGCAGGGGCATCAGGCGGCCTTCGGCACGGTCGACAGGATAGCGTCGGCGGCTTCCTGGCTGATCGGGTAAAGGTCATATTTCCCGACGGTCGCACCCGCTTCGTTCATGACGAAGACCACCGGCGACACGCCTTCATGGCCGGGAAACATCGGGCCGAAAGTTACGGTCCCGCCGGCGGCGAGGTCGCAGGTCACCGCGCTGTCGTGAAAGCTGACATGCTTCACGTCGGGGTGAATGCTCTCATTGCCGAAATTGTCGCGATATTTGACGGTCAACATTGTTCTTCTCCTTCGTTGTTGCCACGAATCCGCGTGGCCCGGATCACCGGCTCGCGCCGGAATTCAGGTGCCCAGCCGACCGTTCTCGGCGTCGAGCCATTCGAGCGTTTGATTGTGAAGCTTGGTGTTCGCGAGGCTCAGCAGGCCGACGCAGCGCATCCCGTCGATAAGACCCCATGCGAAGAGGTCGACGTCGCTGCCCGCATCGAGGACGAACATTGCCGTGGTCACATCACCGAAGACCCCGTCTTCGATATCGTCGGCCATGCGGCGTAACTGTTGCGCAATGTCAGCGCCGTTCGGCTCGCGAATCGGGACAAGCTTCAACTGAGGTTTCCGGCGGCCCATTACGGTTCAGTCCGATCGAGCAGCCGATCGGCCTCTTCGCCGGTCGTCGCGATCTCGTTATCGCCCACCCGGAACTTGAACGTGCGGCGGCCGAGGATGGCCGAGAAGCCGGTCAGCACCACGCCGATCAGGACGAGGCAGCCATAGGCGAAATAGGCCACCGGCCATGGTGAGGTGGATTTCGCTGCGAGAGCGTCCAGCGAGCGCCATGCGAGCACGGTGACGGCGATACCGCCCCCGCCGAGCATGATGACGCCCAGAAGGCCGCGCCAGTCTCGAGGAGACCATCTGCGGGGCATCAGTCTTCCCACCGGCCGGTACGCGCCGCGGCGAGGAATCCGACCGCATAGCCCGCGATCTTTTCGGCCTTGTCGGTCCCGTTGATGATGCGCCGGCACGGAATGAAATCCGCAAGCGTCGCGTCGTCGTGGTCGAGATAGTTTTTCAGCGACTTGCCGGTGAACGCCCCGGTTTCCATGCCGAGGATCATCAGGCGCGCCGAGATATCGGGATCGAGCGCGAGATCGAAATTGCGGAGCAGGCGGCCGCCCAGCCCGAGCGCCGCGTCGGCCCACTCGTAATTATAGTCCCACGTCAGCTGCGGCAGGCCGCGCCCGTAGGGGATTTGCCCGTACCATTTGCCGGGCCTGCCATATTTCCGGCCGCGGCCTTTGCCGATCTCGGGGATCGGCCGGAACCGGCATTCGTGCCAGGCGGTCGCAAGCGCGTAGGCGACCCACGAAATCCGCCAATGGTTCGCCGCGACGAGCATGCGGTTGATGACGTCGACCTGCACCTGATCGAGCGGGCCGGTGATCTTCCGGACGGCGGCGAAGAAGGCGGCCTTGTCGACGATCTCGAACTTGCCGTCGGGCAGGTGGAGCGGACTCGCGGGCAGCGGGGCAGCTGCGGGCGGCTGCGGCGGCGCCGGACGCAGGATATGCTGCGCCGCGAGCAACGCCAGATCGAGGATGCTTGCGGGCTTCATCGCCTATTCTCCCTCTCGCGGCGCTCCTTGGCGTCCTCGACGAGCCATTTGATGTCGCCCTCCATGCTGGTGAGCCGCCGATCCTGATCGACGATCGCGACCTTGTTCTCGGTCGACTGGTCCTTCGCGACCGCGACGTCGCTGCGAAGCGAGCCGACCCACATCAGCGAACCGACGATCGGCACCGCGACGGCGAACCATGTCGGGAATATCCCGAGCAGCTTGGTCTCCGGCGGCTTCGCAGCGATTTGCGCCGCGGCGATGCGGGCCTGCATGTCGCGCTTCTCGTCGATCGCCTGCATGCACCGTTCGATGATGACGTCGATTTGCACGTCGTTCCCGAGGCCGCTCACAGGAGCCGCCGGATCAGGGCGGCGGTCAGCATGGCGATCGCCAGGACGGCGAGAGCGGCGGCCGCGAGAAGATGCTGCTCCGGCGTCATCAGTCGCCGGGCTCTTCGAGATCCGGCGGCGTGTACGCCGGCTCGGGTTCCGGCTCGAGCGCGGCCTCTTCCTTTTCGATTTCGCGGCGCTGCTCCTCTTGCCGTTCGAACTCGGCGAGCGGGGTGGGCATGTGGGGATGCAAGTCGCGCATGCTGCGGGCGGCCATCGTCTCTATCCTGTCTGTTCGCCGATGAAGGTGGTTACGAGCTTCGCAAAGGCGTTCGCCTGCGCGTACGCGGCCGCCGCAAGGGTCACCGTGCCGGCGCCGGCGACGCCGCCGAAGGTCGGGACGATCCGCGTTGCGCCGACACCGTCAGGTGCGAGCACGGCCGTTACCTTCGGTGTGTTCGGGATGCCGGACGGGCTGGCGACGGTGCCGAGGACGATGTCCTCGCGGATCGTGGAATTGCCGAAGCCCGCGCTGCCGTCATGGGCATAGAGCGCGTGGCGAAGGCTGTAGCTGCGACCCTGATGCCCGAGCGGAATATTGAACACCGCGCCGTCGACGCCGGCGCCCTTGATGCAGCGCACCTCGACGTTGGTCGCGGTGCGAAAGACGATGTTCGGCGCGAGGACGCAGGTGAACCAGTTCGAAATGCGCGTGTCGGAATCGAGCGAGATATAAACGAGCCCCGTCGGCGGCGCGGCGACCTTGACCGCGGTGCCGGCGCCGCCCTGCCCGATATCAAGGAAGTTGCCGCGCAGCGTGACGCCCTGAAACTTGTTCGGCAGGCCGGCCGTCTCCGTGCTTTCGCCCAGCTTGTAATTGAGCAGCTGATAGCGCGCGACCGCGCCGCCCGCCGTCGCCGTCGGATCGAGGTCGCCCCGAAAGTCGATTTGCCCCACGGTCCCGCCGACGAGCCCGGCGGCGTCGACGGTATTGCACATGTTGTAGAAGAGCGAATCGTACCGATCGAGCACGCCCGACCAGGTGACACGCACCTTCATGGGCCCGAGGTCGTGCTGATGGATCCGGCCGAGCAGAATGCAGCCGGTCGAGCCCAGCACGTTGCCGCCTGCCACGACCTTGACGAACACTTCGGTGTCGTGGTCCGCGCAGCCGTACGCAAAATAGGCGCGGCGCGCATTGGTGACGCTGACCTTGCCGGTGACCGCGTCGCCATCGTCCTGAAAATTGACGCCGTAATAGCAGTTCTCGACCTGAAAATCGTCGAAGTGGATGCCACGCACGCGCTCGGCGGGATCGGTGCCGACATTGACGACGCCGAACCCGCGCAGCACGCCCTTCGCGCGGCAGTCCTTCAGCGTGAGCCCCTTCGCGCCGCCATCGAGACGCCGGACGTCGAAGGCGACCAGACCGTTGATATTGGCATATTGCGGGTTGAGGCCTTCGACCGTGATGCCCTCGACGAGCTTCCCGTCGAATTGCGCCCAGGTGAAGATATAGGCGGGCTTCGGGGTGACCGCGTGATTGTGCGCCGTAATGCGGACCTCGCGGCCATAGATTTTCGGCGGGCCCTTGCCGGCGAACACGAACTCCTCGAAGTCCCCCGACATGGTGCCGAGGTAATAGGTCTTCCCTTCGCCCAGATAGAGCGGGAGGTTGAGCTCTTCCGCCAGATCGTAGGCGTCCTGCAGAATCGCCTTTTCGTTCGTCACGCCGTCGCCGACGCAATTGAACGGCGCCTTCGTCACGTCGATTTCGCGGATCACGAAATTGCCGATCGAGCCCGGGACATAGGGCAGCGTCTGGTCGATGCCCATGAGCAGTGGGCCGACCTCGGGGTCGACCAGATTGGAGCGCAGCCCCGGGTCCGCGCCGCCATCCTGCGCCGGATAGGGAGCACCGCCTACACCGAAGCCGAGCAGATTGCCCGCAAGCTTCGAGAGCGGGGGGAGCGGGTACATGACCTCGCCCACCGGCACCATGAGCGCGCGGCCCTGATCGCGGCGCAACACCTGGTCTCGTACCGCGCCGCGGTCGGCGACCTCGTTGACCGGCTCGGCGAGCCAGCCGGTGCCATTGGCAAACTGGATTTGCTGGGTGAAATGCGGCTCGAGCAGAATGAAGAGCTCGGGGCCCTCCGCCGGCGCGACGTCGAAGATGACGCTGCCGCCGCCGGTCGGATTGAGCGTGACGCTATACCCTTCCGGATAGCTGTCCGCGCCGCTCGCGGGCCTCAGCAGCACCTGCACCTCTTCGACGCTCGGGGCGGTGAAGGTGAAGGGAAAGACCGTGGTCTCCCCATTGGGGAGGAAAGGACCGCTTATCGCGTTGGTCGTGTCGACAGCCATCTATTCCATCCGCAATTGCCGTGCGGATCGGGGTAAGGCTGGCGCGCTGCCGCTTGAATCGGCTGGCCTATTCGGTCTTTCCCGTCGTGAGCCCGCGCCACCATTCGCCGATGCCGTCCGGATCGGCGTCGCCGTAACCGACATCGACGAGAAACTGCGCCGCGACGCCCATTTGTCCGGTCGTCAGGCCGGTGAAATAGCCCGTCGTCTCGATCGCGTTGCGCGTCGCGCGCTTCGTCTCCTCGCCCCGCGCGATCTTGCCGAGATCCGACGCGACGTTGATGACGCTTTCGATGCCGCCCTGCGCCGGCGTGAA